>Ga0208980_10001375_pt1 | contig 14714 bp, 11 predicted proteins | sample WetSurMetagenome_3_FD_187993 | JGI IMG/M metagenome (GOLD analysis project Ga0208980, IMG submission 187993) | Wetland microbial communities from Twitchell Island in the Sacramento Delta, sample from surface sediment Aug2011 Site A1 Bulk (version 2) | ecosystem: Environmental > Aquatic > Marine... | reverse complement strand
GGTGATCAGGGAGGTCCGCGGCCGCGGGCTTCTCATCGGCGTCGAGCTCCATCCCGCCGCGGGCGGCGCCCGCCGCTTCTGCGAGGAACTGATGAAAGAGGGGCTTCTCTGCAAGGAGACCCACGACAACGTCATCCGCTTCGCTCCTCCCCTCATTATCAGGGAGAAGGACCTCAACTGGGCCCTCAAACGTATTAAGAGCGTCTTCAGACGACTAACCTGATGCGGACGGTCGGATCATCCGGACTGTCCGATTTTGAGGACGGTCCGGCCCGCCTCTGCCCCGATTGCTAGCCGGGGTGCCGGTTGGCACACTCCTTGCAATTTATTCGGCCAGGAGGACAGAAATGAAAAGAATGATCGGGTTCCTCATCTGCGGGGCTCTCGTGGCGCTGGCGGGGACGGCCTGCGTCTATGTCCCTTACGAGCGATCTTCCCCTTCGCCGAATTACAATGAGCCATACGAGCAATACGACAATCTCGACACGGCCTACTTCTACAATGAACTCCAGCCGTTTGGCCTCTGGGTCTCCTACCAGCCCTACGGTTACGTCTGGATCCCCGGCGATGTCGGCTACAGCTGGCGCCCCTACACCCGGGGCCATTGGGCCTGGAGCGACTATGGCTGGACTTGGGTTTCGACCGAGCGCTGGGGCTGGATCGCGTTCCACTACGGCCGCTGGGGCTGGGACCGGCACATGGGCTGGTACTGGGTCCCCGATATCGTTTGGGGCCCGGCCTGGGTGGCCTGGCGCTGGGGCGACGCGCACATCGGCTGGGCGCCCTTGCCTCCGGGCAGCGATTTCGGCCACGGGAGGGGCTTCCCGCCCGGGCACCGCTGGGACATCCCGAGCCACCACTGGAACTTCGTCCGGGGCCGGGACTTCACGGACCGGACCGTCGACCGCTGGGTCCTGCCGATCGAGCGAAACACCACCCTCATCGACATGACCCGTTTCGACGTCAATATCAACGAGCGCGATGGCCGCATCGTCGACGACGGCGTGGACGTCGATGAGGTCCGCCGCCAGACCAGCCGGACGGTCGAGCGCCTGACGCTCAAGGACTCGACCCGGCCCGGTCCGGCGCGTGAGGAGGGCCACGACCTGGTCGTCGCCAAGCCGGTCGTTCGCCGCAACGATGCGGCCAAGCCCCGGCAGGTCGTCGATCAGACCAAGGCCGAGAAGGACCTCAGCGGCGAGTCGAGCAGCCGCATCTACCGCCGGGCGCCCCGGAATGAGGAGGAGGTCGTGCGCGAGGAACACGATCAGGAACGGCAGCTTATGAACGAAAGCCAGGAGACCGAGGTCACTGTCGTCCGCCGCAAGGCCGAAGAGGAAAAGGCCAAGGTCCAAAGCCCCGACGACAAGAAGAAAGTCGAGGCCCAGACCACGAACCGGCTGGCCGAGCTTAAGAAAAGGCACGAACAGGAGAAAGCCGAGCTCGATAAACGGCAGAAGGCCGAGGACGAGAAGGCCAAGAAGGCCCCTGTCAAGCGAAAAACCGGCGCCGACAAGGACTAACGGGCCCGCCGGGCCCGGACCGTCGCCGCCAGGGCGGCGGCCAGCACGACCGCCCCTCCCGAGACCGTTCTCAGGGAGGGGCTTTCTTTAAGGAAAACCAAGGCCAGGAGAATGCCGTAGACCGGCTCGAGCGAGCTCAGAATGCTGGCCGTCCGGGCCCCCACTCCTTTCATCCCGTTGATGAAGAGAGTATGGGCGGCCGCCGTACAGAAGATCCCCAGGACGGCGATGAGGGCCCAATCCCGGCCGCCGGAGGGAAGGCCTGTACGCAGGACCACGGGAACCAGGACGAGGCCGGCCAGGAGGTCCTGGTAGAAAGCGACCGTCAGACTCGAATGCCGGCTGGCCAGGGCCCGGTTGAGGACCGAGAGAAAGGAGAAGGTCAGGCCCGCGCCGAGCCCCCAAAGGACGCCCCGGACGACGGCGTCGGAGAGGTTGAAGCCGGGCACGATCAGACCGATGCCGGCCACGCACAGAAGGGCATAGACGAGGCTCCCGGGATCCCACTTCTCCCGGGCCAGCAAGGGCTCGAGGAAGGCCGTGAAAACCGGGAAGCTCGAGTAGGCCAGGAGCCCGACGGCGACGGAAGAGACCTGGACGGATCGGAAGAACATCGTCCAATGGACGGCCAGTACCAGGCCGCAGAGGCCGAGCAGGACGAGGTCCCGGGCCGGCCGGACACGGAAAGGCGTCCGCCGCAGGCGCATGACCGCGGCCAGGGCCAAGCTGGCGAACAAGACCCGGCCGAAGACGATCACGACGGCCGGAAGGGCCAGCCATTTCCCGAACAGGCCGGGGAAACCAAAGAGGAAGACCGCCAGGTGGATCTCGGCGAGGCTCCGGGAGCGCGTCGGCACGGGGCCATTATATCTCTTTTCCTTGCTATTTGGCCGGATTGTGTTAAGATGTTGTTTACTTTTTAGGGGAGAGCGCCAGGTTCTCCTCTCCCGTCCGCGGACGGCGAAAACCCATGTCTTACGAGATATTCGCCCGGAAATACAGGCCCTGGAAGTTCGAGGAGGTCGTCGGGCAGTCGTCCGTCGTCCGGACCATCCAGAACGCCATCTCCTCGGGCCGCATCGCCCAGGCCTATCTGTTCTCGGGCGTCCGCGGGACCGGCAAGACGACCGTGGCCCGCATACTGGCCAAGGCCCTCAACTGCGCCGACGGTCCGACGCCGCACCCCTGTCCCGACCGTGAGCATCCCTGCCAGTTCTGCAAGGCCATCCACGAAGGGAGCGCCCTCGACGTCCTCGAGATCGACGGGGCCTCCAACCGCCAGGTCGACGATATCGAGCCCATCCGCGAGATGGTCAAGTACAAGCCGGCCTTCACGCGGACCAAGGTCCTCATCATCGACGAAGTCCACATGCTCTCGACGCACGCTTTCAACGCCCTGCTGAAGACGCTCGAGGAGCCGCCCCCGAACACCGTCTTCATCTTCGCCACGACCGAGTTCAACAAGGTCCCGGCGACCATCGTCTCCCGCTGCCAGCACTTCGAGTTCCGCAAGATCTCCCACAAGGACATCATCAACCATCTCATGGAGATCACCGGGAGAGAAGGGATCACCATCACCCCGTCCGGCCTGGCCCTCATCGCCGAGGCGGCCGACGGCAGCATGCGGGACGCGCAGAGCCTGCTCGACCAGGCCGTGGCCTTCAGCGGCGAGAACATCGGCGACGAGGACCTCAAGACCATCCTCGGAACGATCGGCCAGGACGTGCTCATGCGCTTTTCCTCGGCCATCCTCGACGAGACGCCCGGGGAGGTCTTCGGCCTCGTCGAAACCGTCGTCGCGGCCGGCTACGACCTGCGCTTCGTGTTCGGCAAGCTCATCGAGCATTTCCGGGCCCTTCTGCTCGTCCGTTCGGTCGAGAAGCCCGAGGACCTCCTGGCCGTGAGCCCCGAAGGCCTGGCGGCCCTCAGGGCCGAGGCGGCCAAGGCCGGTCCGGAGGACCTCCTCCGCTACCTGCTCGCGCTGCAGCAAGCCGAGCCGGGACTGAAGTACTCGACGATGCCGAGGATCTATTTCGAGGCCTTCCTCGTCAAGCTCTGTCACTTCCGCAAGATCGTCCCCCTCCGGGACCTCATTAAAGACGTGGAAAGCCTCAAGGAGATCGGTTCGAAGGCCCCCGTCCGTCCGGACGGGTCCGCTCCCAAGCCGGCTGTCCCGGCGGCCGGAGGCGCCCCGCGGCCCGCTGCCGGCGGCGGGCCTGGGCCCGTGCCGGCGGCAGCTCCGCCCAAGGCGGCGGCCCCGGCGCCGAAGGACGTCTTCACCCGCGTCCTCGAGAAGCTGGCCGGCGACCGGGCCCCCTTGGCGGCCCTGCTGGGGCAGTACTCGTCCGTCATGCTCAAGGACAATGTCATCGAGGTCATTTTCGGCAGCGGGCGGGGCTTCTTCGTCACCAGCATCCAGGAGAAGGACATCCGGGCCGTGGAGCGGGCCGCCTCCGAGGTCCTGGGCCGGGAGACCAAGGTCCGCTTCGCCGAAGAGAACGCTACGGACGGCGGCCCCATCCGGCCGGGACGGGAGCTCGAATCGGCCATGAAGGACCCGGCGGTTCAGTTCTTCATGAACACTTTCAAGGCCCAGGTCCTTTCGGCCGATCCCGTCGCCGCCTCGCGCGACGCCGGGGCCAAGGGCCGTGGCCCGACGGAGACGGACCCATGAAGGGCGTGATGGACCTCCAGAAGATGCTCAAATCGGCCAAGGAGATGCAGGACCGCCTCCAAAAGGAGCTGTCCGCCCTGCGGATCGAAGGGTCGAGCGGCGGGGGCATGGTCAGCATCGTTCTCGACGGCCACAAGGCCCTGCAGTCCATCCGCATCGACCCGGAAGTGGCGGGACGCGAGGACGTGGAGATGCTCCAGGACCTCATCGTCGCCGCCTTCAACGACGGGGCGGCCAAGGTGGACGAGGCGCTGGCCGAGAAGCTCGGCGGCCTGGGCGCCGGCCTGAAGATCCCGGGGCTGACCTGATGTTCGAATACGCCCAACCCCTCCACGACCTCATCGAAGAGCTCCGTCACATCCCCGGCATCGGGGCCAAGACGGCCCAGCGCATCGCCTTCTATTTCCTGGGCCTGCCGACCGAGGACACCGACCGCCTGGCTGAAGCCATCCGCGAGGCCAAGCGCAAGATCTTCTACTGCGCCCGCTGCAACAACATCACCCACGTGGACCCCTGCCTGATCTGCTCCGACGAGCACCGCTCGGACGAATCCCTGTGCATCGTCGAGGAGCCGTTCAATATCTCCTCGATCGAGAAGACCGGGGCCTACAACGGCCGCTACCACGTCCTCCTCGGAGCGCTGTCGCCGCTCAAGGGGCGGGGCCCGGACGAGCTCCGCCTGGGCAAGCTGACCAAGCGTCTCGAGGAGGGCGCCTTCAAGGAGATCATCATCGCCACGAACCCCACCGTGGAGGGAGAGGCCACGGCCCTCTACCTCCTGCGATCGCTCAAGGACTACGGCATCCGGATCACCCGGCTGGCCATGGGTCTGCCGGTGGGCTCGGACCTCGATTTCGCCGACCAGGTGACCATCAAGAAGGCCTTGGAGGGGCGCACGGAGCTCAAGGATTAGACCGATACGTCGCGGACGACGTTCGACCATATCGCCATTAGGAGTTTTCCATGGAAAAAAAGAAGGACATGCAGACGATCGACGGGAACCAGGCGGCGACCCACGTTGCCTATGCGTATTCCGAGGTCGCGGCCATCTATCCCATCACCCCCTCCTCGACGATGGGGGAGCTGGCCGACGAGTGGTCCGCCCATGACCGCAAGAACATCTTCGGCCAGCGGGTGGACGTCATCGAGATGCAGTCGGAGGGCGGCGCGTCCGGCGCGGTCCACGGCTCGCTTTCGGCCGGCGCCCTGACCACGACCTTCACCGCGTCCCAGGGCCTGATGCTCATGCTCCCGAACATGCACAAGATCGCCGGCGAGATGCTGCCGACCGTGTTCCTGGTCTCGGCCCGCTCGCTGGCCTGCCAGGCCCTGTCCATCTTCGGCGACCACAGCGACGTTATGGCCGCCCGCAACACCGGCTTCGCCATGACCTGCGCCGGTTCCGTCCAGGAGGCCCAGGACCTGGCCATCGTGGCCTTTCTCTCGACCCTGCGCACCAAGATCCCTTTCCTCCATTTCTTCGACGGTTTCCGGACCTCCAACGTCGTCGAAAAGGTCGACGTCGTGTCGTACGAGACGCTGAAGGCGCTGTTCGAGCCCCAGTACCTCGAGGACTTCCGGAAACGCTCCCTCAATCCCGAGCGGCCCATGCAGAAGGTCGGCCAGCAAAACCCCGACGTCTACTTCCAGGGCCGGGAAACGGTCAACAAGTACTATGCCGAGTGCCCGGGCCTCGTCCAGCACTATATGGACAAAGTCGGCCAGGCCATCGGCCGCCATTATCATCTCTTCGATTATTTCGGGGCCCCCGACGCCGACAAGGTCATCGTGATGATGGGCTCGGGCGCCGAGACGGCCGAAGAAACGATCAATTACCTCAACGCCCGCGGCGCCAAGCTCGGCCTGATCAAGGTCCGCCTCTACCGGCCCTTCGATGCGGCGGCCCTGGCCAAGGCCCTGCCCGCCTCGGTCAAGAAGATCGCCGTCCTCGACCGGACTAAAGAGCCGGGTTCGATCGGCGAGCCGCTCTACCTCGACGTCATGGTGGCGCTGGCCGGCCGGCCGCTCAAGATCATCGGCGGGCGCTACGGACTGTCCTCCAAGGAATTCACTCCGGCCATGGTCAAGACCGTCTACGACCATCTCGACGGCAAGGCCACCCACGGCTTCACCGTGGGCATCATCGACGACGTCACCCATACCTCGCTGCCCCTCGGTCCCGTGCTCGATACCGAGCTCCCCGGCACGATCCGCTGCAAGTTCTACGGCTACGGCTCGGACGGGACGGTCGGCGCCAACAAGAACTCGATCAAAATCATCGCCGACCACACGGACATGTACGGCCAGGGGTATTTCCAGTACGACTCCAAGAAATCCGGCGGCGTGACCATCTCCCACCTCCGCTTCGGCAAGAGCCCGATCCAGTCTCAGTACTTCCTCAACACGGTCGATTTCGTCGCTCTCCACAAGCCCTCTTACATCGGCCGGCTCGACATTCTCGAAGGCCTCCGCGAGGGCGGGGCGTTCCTCATCAACTGCGACTGGAAGGCCTCCGATGTCTTCGAGCACCTGACCGAGGACATGCAGCGGACGATCATCGACAGGAAGATCAGGGTCTTCACCATCGACGCCCTGAAGATCGCCGAAGAGCTGGGGCTGGGCCTGCGCATCAACACGCTCATGCAGGCCTGCTTCTTCAAGCTCTCGGGCGTCCTGCCCGAGGCCGAGGCCATCGCCCTGATGAAGAAGGCCGCCGAGAAGACCTACGGCCGCAAGGGCCAGGACGTCGTCCAGATGAACTGGAACGCCATCGATCGGGCCGCCGCGGCCCTCGAGGCCGTGCCCGTCCCGGCCAAGATCACCAAGTCCGTCCCGATGACCAAGATCGTCCCGGACGACGCCAGCGCCTACGCCCGGGAGGTCATCGACCCGGTGACGCGGTTCAAGGGCGACCTTCTGCCTGTCTCCAAAATGCCGCTCGACGGGGCCACCCCGACGGCCACGGCGCGCCTAGAGAAGCGCGGCATCGCCACTGAGTGCCCCAAGTGGCTCCCCGAGAACTGCATCCAGTGCAACCAGTGCAATTTCGTCTGCCCCCATGCGACTATCCGGGCCAAGCAGATCGCGCCCGCCGACCTGGCCGGCGCTCCTGAGGGATTCACCACCATCAAGTCCAATACCAAGAACGACCGCGGCCTCCTCTACCGGGAGCAATGCTACATCGAGGACTGCGTCGGGTGCGGCTCTTGCGCCCAAGTCTGCCCGGCCAAGGTCAAGGCCCTGGTCATGACCCCGATCGCCGAGCTGCGTGCCGCCGGCGAGGCCCAGAAGGCCGAGTTCTTCGACCGCCTCCCCGATAACGTGATCGACGGCATCAAGGCCGACACTCTCAAAGGCAGCCAGTTCCTCCGGCCGCTCTTCGAGTTCAGCGGCGCCTGCGCCGGCTGCGGCGAGACGCCCTACGTCAAGCTGGCCACCCAGCTCTACGGCGACCGGATGATCATCGCCAACGCCACCGGCTGCTCTTCGATCTACGGCGGCACCTTCCCGACCTCTCCTTACTGTGTCACGAACGAGGGCAAGGGCCCGGCCTGGGGCAATTCCTTATTCGAGGACAACGCCGAATACGGCTTCGGCATGCGCCTGGCGGTCGACGCCAACCGGCGCCTGCTCGCGGCTTCGATGGACGCCGTGACGGCCGCGGGGACAACGCCGGGACTGGCCGACGCGCTGGCCAAGATGAAAGGCGCCTGGACGAATGTCGGCGACGAGGCTAAGGCCGCGGCCAAGTCCGTCCGCGCCGCCCTGCCCGAGGCGCTCAAGACCGCCAATGGGGCCAAGCCCCACCTCGCCAAGATCGCCGAGCTCCAGGACTTCCTTGTCGAAAAAAGCGTCTGGTGCATCGGCGGCGACGGCTGGGCTTACGACATCGGATACGGCGGCCTGGACCACGTCCTGGCCATGAACCGCAACGTCAACGTCCTCGTCCTCGACACGGAGGTCTATTCGAATACCGGCGGCCAGGCTTCCAAGTCCACGCCGACCGGCTCCGTGGCCAAGTTCGCCTCATCCGGCAAGAGGACCGCCAAGAAGAACCTGGGCCTCATGGCCATGAGCTACGGCTACGTCTACGTCGCCTCGGTCGCCATGGGCGCCAATATGATCCAGTGCCTCAAGGCCTTCCTCGAAGCGGAGGCCTTCCCCGGCCCCTCGCTCATCATCGCCTATTCCCCCTGCATCAACCACGGCATCGACATGAGCAAGTCTCAGGCGGAAGAGAAGCTGGCCGTGGACACGGGCTACTGGACCCTCTATCGCTTCAATCCGCTGCTGGCGAACGAAGGCAAGAACCCGTTCCAGCTCGATTCCAAGGAACCCAAGCTCGAGTACGAGGCCTTCCTCCAGAATGAAACACGCTACAAGATGCTCCTCCAGCAATTCCCCGATCTCGCCAAGGACCTGTTCGCCCGGGCCGCCGTGGAATCGCGCAAGCGCTTCGAAGCCTACAAGAAGATGGCGGAATAGATATTGGTCAGACGCAATAACCTCAAGGAGGCGGACATGCGTCCCATAGCCCATCGTTGCGCGGCCGTTCTGGCCTTGGCCGGCGTGCTGTCGATCTGGTCCTGCGCCGGGCTGAACGACATGGCCGCGGTCCTGGCCAACCTGCAGCGGCTCAAGTTCAAGATCGCGGGCGTCCGGGACTTCCGGCTCGTCGGGATCGACATCGGCGGCAAGGCCAAGCTCACCGATTTCAACGCCGCCGACGTCCTGAAGCTCGGCCAGTCCTACACTTCGAAGAAGCTGCCGGTCTCGCTCGTCGTGGACGTCCTGGCCGTCAATCCCAACGACGGGACGGGGGGGACGACGAAAACGGCCAGCACGCTGACCGGCCTCGAATGCCGCCTGCTCATCGACGGCAGCCCGACGGTCACGGGAAACATCGATCAGCCGGTCGAGATCCCGGGGACGGGCCAGGAGTCCGTCGTCCCGATCCGGATCACGCTCGACCTGCTCGAATTCTTCGGGGGCAAAAATCTCACCGAAGTCCTCAACCTGGCCCTGGCCCTCGGCGGCCGGAGCGGCAGCCCGACGCGGATCGCGCTCGACGCCCAACCCACGGTCTCGACGCCATTCGGGCCGATCACGTATCCCGGCCGCCTGACCATCGTCAGCACCGAATTCCGCTGAGGTCAGAAGATCCGGTAACGGCCGGATTCAGTCGATCCGGGCACGGGGATCCTGCTTGGCCGGGCCGGCCGCGTCCGGGCCGATCGTCACCCGGAGCGCCCGTTCGGGGGCGAGAGTCTCGCGGACGTAAGCGTTGAAAGCCTCCGTCGTAGCAGCGTCGAGCGCCCGCATGAAGCCTGCCCCCGCGTCCGGCTCGACCCCCAGGACCTCATACAGGCCGATCGTCCGGAGCCGCGGGGCCTTCTCTTCGACGGCCCGGAGGAAGCGGGCCCGGGCCATGGTCCTGGTCGCGGCCAGCTCCTCCTCCGTGACGCCGGTCTCGCGGAGCAGGGTCAGGGCCTGGTCGAGCGCCGCCGCGGCATCCGGCTCCTTGGTCCGGTCGGTCTCGAGATGAGCGATGATCACGCCGGAACTGATCATCCAGGTCAGGTCGGCGTCGATGCCATAGGCCAGCTTGCGGTCGACCCGCAGCGGCCAGAGCCGCGAGCCCGGGCCTTTCCCGAGCACGGTCTCGAGCAGTAGGCCCATGGCCATATCGGACAGGCCGTTCCGGGGCAGGGGATAGGCCCGTCCGACATACGTTTGCTTGGTGTCTTTGACCATCACGATGTCCCGGTCGGCCGGCAGGACCGGCTCCCGTCGCGGCAGGCCTGCGGCTGTTCCTTCGGGAAAGGCGCCGAAAAGGGTCTCGAGAAGGCGGCTCACCGGTTCCCGGTCGAGGTCCGTCTCGACGCAGAAGAAGAGGTTCGGCTTGGCCACGAAGCGCCGGACGAAGGCGAGAATGTCCTTCCTGTCGACGGCCTTCAAGCTCGACCCCGTGCCGAAGGGGGCCGACCCGTAGCCCGTCCCTCCGAAGAGACCCCGGAAGACCGCCGACCGGGCTGCGGTGACGGCGTCGTCCTCCTCCATCTTCCCGTTCGCCGTCATGAGGTCCCTGGCCCGGCCGACCCGCAGGCCGCTGATGAGCGGATCCTGGATGATCTTGGCGGCGACGCGCAGCGCTTCCTCGAGGTTCTCCGTCAGGCATTCGATCAGGATGACCGAGCAGTCCTCCAGACAGACGTAGCTGAGACGCGTGGCCTGGGCCATGAGGTCCTGGACCTTGCCTTCGTCCGGGATCTCCAGGAGGAGCCGCGTGGACATGGCGGCCAGGCCATCGAGGCCGGCCGGGACCGCGGATCGCCCGCCGGAGATGAAGAGACCGACGACGGTGGTCGGCGAGGCGGCGTCCTTCTGGTAGATGCAGGGAATGCCCGTGGACAGATCGAACTTGACCGGCGCGTTCCGCCAGGGCCAGGTCGAGGCCTCCCTCCGCCCGGCGGGGGCCCAAGCGCCCGCGGCAGCCAGCCCGGCCAGCAGAAGGCCGGCCGCCAGTCGTTTCCGGCGGACCGCGGCGCTCATTTCTTTTTCTCCGGGCGGGGCACGACGGAGACCGCGACGCTCTCGCTCCGGCCGAGATAGCGGGCCGCGGCCTTGCGAAGATCGCTCGAATCGACCCGGCCGATGCCGTCGAGGTAGGCGCCGGGATTCGCACGGGTGTTGAGAAGCATGTACCGGACGAACGAGCCGGCCATCTGGAGGCCGGATTCCTCGGCTTGCCCGGCGGCGAAGCGGATCTGGTTCTTGGCCATCGCCAGATAGTCGAAGGCGGCCATCTCCTCCTCGGGAGCCAGGAAATCCTTCTTGGAGAAAGAGGCGGTATGGACCTGCTTGAGGAACGTCACCGCGAGGCGTTCGACGGCAGCCAGGTCCCTTGGCTCGGCCTTGATCGACACCACCGCCGCGCCGCCGTTGCGGAGCGCGAGATAGCTCATCGAAACGTTCTGCACCGAGTCGCGCTGGCCGTGCAGGTAGGCGGCCAGCAGGGGATTGACGCCCCGGCCGAGGGCCTCGACGAGCACGCTCATCGTGCAGCGGTCGGCCCCGTTGTAGTCCGGGGCAGCGAAGCCCAGGAAGAGGTAGCCCTCCTTGACATCCCGCTCGACGCGCCGCGAGACGCTTTTTCCGAGGGGGACAGCTGTAGGGAAGGACTGCGGCCGGAAGCCGGTCTTCGGCAGGGGCCCGAAGACCTCCCGGACGCGGCGCTCCATGTCGGCCCCGTCGAAATCGCCGACGACGGCCAGGGCGCAATTATCGGCCACGAAGAACTTCCGATGGAAGGCGCCGAGGGTCTCGGCCGTGGCCGCGGCGATGACCTCGCGCCGCCCGTAGACGGACCGTCCATAGGCGTGACCCGCGAACAGGGCCTGGAACAGGAGGTCGGCCGCCGCGCGCTCGGGGTCGTCCTCCATCTGGCTGAATTCCTCGAGCAGGATCTCCTTTTCGCGGTCGAGGTCGTCCTGACTGAGGGCCGGGCCGAAGAGGATATCCTTTTGGTTCCTGAGCCCGAAGTCCGCGTGCTCCGCGGGGAGAGAGATCTCGAAGACCGAAAGGTCCTGGCCCGTGTTGCCGTTGAAGTAGGCGCCGTGACGCCGGATGTCGGCCCCGACCTCCGTCCCCGACCGCGTCGATGTCCCGCGGAAAAGGAGGCAGTGCTCGAGAAGGTGGACGAGACCGCTCGTCTCCTCGGTCTCGTCCTTGGAGCCGACGTCGAACCCGGCGACGATGTGGACGAGGGGGAGGTCGCGTTTTTCGTAGAGGAAGACCCGCAGGCCGTTCTCCAAGACGAAGGAGCGGTCCGGCCCGGCGGCCGGGAGCGATGGGGTCGTCTCGGCCGGGACGGCGAGGAGCCAAAGGCCGGCGAGCGCCGCGGCCCCCGCTCCACAAGCTTTTCGAAGATCCCTGCCCACGTCCGCGTCCTCGAGTCAGTCCCAAGCCAGTATACCATAGCCGGAGAGTGTGCTAGAATCGGGCCGAGAGGACCGAAGCACGATGAGAGCCGAGAGGAAGGCCAGGATCCTGGTCATCGACGACGAGGAGAACATCCGCAAGTCCCTGAAGATGATCCTCGAATACGAGGGCTACGAATTCTTCGAGGCGGCGACCGGCGAGGACGGGCTGGAAACGCTCCGGGAGACGGTCGGCATCGACCTCGTCCTCCTGGACATCAAGATGCCGGGAAAGAGCGGCCTCGAGGTCCTGGCCGAGCTGCGGACGCGGCCGTTCGTCCCGGAGGTCCTCATGATCTCCGGCCAGGGCACCATCCAGGCGGCGGTCGAGGCGACCAAGCTGGGGGCCTTCGACTTCCTGGAGAAGCCCCTGCACCGCGAGCGCGTCCTCATCAGCATCCGCAACGCCCTGAAGCAGACGAGCCTCAGCCGGGAGTGCCAGGACCTCAAGAAAAAGGCCGAGAAGCATTACGAGATCATCGGCCAGCATCCCCTCGTCCAGAACCTCTGGAAGGAGATCCTCAAGATCGCGCCGACCAACGCCACCGTGCTCGTCTTCGGCGAGAGCGGCACGGGCAAGGAGCTCATCGCCCGGTCCATCCACGCCCATAGCCTGCGGGCCCGCGAGACGTTCGTCCAAGTCAACTGCGCGGCCATCCCCGAAGAGCTCATCGAATCGGAGCTCTTCGGCCACGAGAAAGGGGCCTTTACCGGGGCGACGGAGAAGAAGACGGGCAAGTTCGAACAGGCCGACGGCGGCACGATCTTCCTCGATGAGATCGCGGACATGAGCCTGCGGACCCAGTCCAAGGTCTTGCGGGTCCTCGAGGAGGGCGAAGTCCAGAAGGTGGGCTCGAGCAAGATCTCCAAGGTTGACGTCCGGGTCATCGCCGCGACGAACAAGGACCTCCGCAAGGAGATCGAGGAAGGCCGGTTCCGGGAGGACCTCTATTTCCGCCTGAACGTCGTCCCCCTCTACTCGCCGGCCCTGCGCGAGCGGCGGGAGGACATCCCCCTGCTCATCGATTACTTCTCCCGGGCGTTCGCCGAGGAGAACAACTTCCGGCCGAGAAAGTTCTCGCCGGAGGCGCTCGAGGCCATGACGGGCCATGCCTGGAAGGGCAACGTCCGCGAGCTCAAGAATATCGTCGAACGGCTCATGATCATGACGGACCGCGACACGATCGAGCGGACGGACCTGCCGGAGCCCGTGCGGGAGCGGACCGGGGCGGCCCTGCCCGACGCGGCGGGGGTCAAGACGCTGCGCGAGTTCCGCGACCTGGCCGAGCGGGATTTCCTCCTGGCCAAGCTCGAGGCCAACGGCTGGAACATCTCCCAGACGGCCCGGGAGATCGATACGCCGCGATCGAACCTCTATAAAAAACTCGAACAATACGGTATAAAGATAACGGCCGGAGTGGGCGAGACGGTCGCCTCTCCTTCCCGAGAGGGGGGAGAGGAGGAAAGTCCGGACTCCGAAGGGCAGGATGGTCGCTAACAGCGACTCCGGGCGACCGGGGGAAAGTGCCACAGAAAAGACACCGCCCCTCGGGGAGGGATGACCTCTCCGGGAAGCAAGGGTGAAATGGCGAGGTAAGAGCTCACCGCCCCGGCGGCGACGCCGGGGGCAGGGCAAACCCCATCCGGAGCAAGGCCAAACGAGCCCCATTTTGGGATGGCCCGTCCCAGGGGGCGGGTCGGCCGCTGGATCCCGGGAGCAATCCCGGGACTAGACAAATGACCGTCGCCCGCGCGAGCGGGGACAGGATCCGGCTTACGACCCGCTCCGGCCGTTTCTTTTTTCTCCGCACCGAAGGCCCTATCCGGCTGCGCGCCTTTTATGCTATAAGCGGCGTGATGATCCCCCAGATCCCTTATTCGGCCATCGGGATCGGCATCGCTGTCATCCTTGGCGTCTGGGCTTTTATCGTCGCCGAAACCGCCCGAGAGCGGGCCGCGATCGCGGGCTTCGCCGTCCTTGTCTTCCTTGTCGGGTCCATCTTCCGCTCCCGGACCGGCCAGTTTATCGCCCTCGTCGGGTGGATCGTGTATGGGATCGGATGCATCATCTTTCTGCGCCTCAACGGGATGGAGATCCGTTGATGGCCCGCTTCGCCTGGTGGAAGGAGGCTTCGCCGGACGCCCGGAGAGCCCTGCTCGCGGCCGCGTTCGGCTGGATGCTCGACTCTTTCGACGTCATGCTTTGGGCCATGGTCGTGGCGACGCTGATGCCGGACCTGGGGCTGAGCAAGCCTCTGGCCGGCCTGCTGGGCTCCCTGACCCTGGCCGCCTCGGCCGTCGGGGGTCTTGTCTTCGGCCTCATCGCCGACCGGTTCGGCCGTCGCCGGGCCATGATGGCGTCCATCGTCATCTACTCGGTCTTCACGGCCGCCTGCGGCTTCGCCACAGGCGTCGTCATGCTGGCCGTGTTCCGCATCTTCCTCGGCCTCGGCATGGGCGGCGAGTGGGCCAGCGGGGCCGCCCTCGTCTCCGAAACCTGGCCGGCCGAGCATCGCGGTAAGGCGCTGGGCATCGTCC
>Ga0208980_10001374_pt1 | contig 14715 bp, 7 predicted proteins | sample WetSurMetagenome_3_FD_187993 | JGI IMG/M metagenome (GOLD analysis project Ga0208980, IMG submission 187993) | Wetland microbial communities from Twitchell Island in the Sacramento Delta, sample from surface sediment Aug2011 Site A1 Bulk (version 2) | ecosystem: Environmental > Aquatic > Marine... | reverse complement strand
CATCCGACAAACCCATGGTGGTTCTTCAACGCTTACAACGTTACTACCAGCTTGGGTTCGAATACACACAACACGATTAATGGCCTTGACTGGACTACAGCTAACCCGGTTTGGCCGGACTACATGCGTGGCGATCCAGTGACGGCATACGACAGTCTCGGAAACCTTTACTTCGAGCAAATGAATGGCAATCCAAGCATCCTAGGCACCAAAATTGCAAAGTCCACAGACAACGGTCGCACCTGGGTCAGCGTGGCGAACGGCAACACGGGAAATGACAAGAACTGGATCGCATGCGATCAGACGATGGGGCCGTATGCTAACTACGTCTATGGTACAATGACGCCGGGAAATTTCATCAGGAGCACCGACAACGGAGCCTCGTTCCAGATTACAGCCAGCATGTCGAATACGCTTCCCGGAATGATGGTTGCTGTTGGACCAAACGTTCTCAGCGGAAACAACGTCTCGGGCGGGTGTGTGTATGTAGTGACAAATACCGGCAACGCATTCGCGGCGACCTACACATTCTACCTGTCGACCAATGGTGGAGCTTCATTCCAAACGAGGTCTGCACAGAATTTCGCCAACTACGTTGGAACAATGGTTGGCGGCAGGCATTCTGTCCAGAACATGCGCACCCGGCCATATCCATTCATCGCAGCAGACAACAGTTACGGGGCTTACCGGGGAAGACTGTACGTTGTCTATGCATCGAACGTTCCGGCGGGGGATGGGAACAAACCTGATATTTTCTGCCGATACTCGACAGACCAAGGATTTTCCTGGTCGAGCCCTGCCTCCATCAATGATGATCCCAATAGTACGCTGAACAATCAATGGTTCCCTTCGATCTGGTGCGACAAGCAGACCGGCCGTCTGTGGGTAAAGTGGCTCGATACGCGTGACACGCCAACAAGCGACAGCTGTGACGTGTACGCATCATACTCCGACAACGGGGGTATAACGTTCGCCCCAAACCAGCGCATCACAAACAGGAAGTTCCGCATCAACTGCACCTCTTGCGGAGGCGGTGGTACTCCGGCTTACCTCGGCGATTACGACGCCATTACTTCCAACGCAAATGGCGCGGTGATGTCATGGACCGATTTCCGAAATGGCAACTTCGGCAATTATGTCGGGTACTTCCCAGATTTCGCAATGACGGCCTCTCCCGCAGCCGATACCTTGGGGCTAACGGATAGTATCAATGTGGTCGTGAAGATTCCGTCGGTGAAGCTCTACTCCCGCTATGTGAAGTTCACCGCAAGTGTTTCCCCTTCCGCGAACTTCTCCTTCTCCTTCCTTGGGAACAGAGATTCACTCACGAGCTATCCAGACTCCGTGGTACTGAAGGTCCGGACAACTGGTGTACCGCAAGGAGTATACTCTGTCACAATCATCGGCAGGGGCCCTGACGGCGCAGCCATCCACAGGAGAACAATCACTGCCACTGTACTGCCTGCACTAACACAGGTTGTCCAGCCAAACGGTGGTGAGCAGATTATTGGGGGAACGACGTATCAGATCTCATGGCTGAAGTTCCTTGTCGATACAGTGAAGATTGAATACTCGACAAATGGTTCCGGTGGTCCGTGGAATCTGATCACAGTCGGTGTCCCTGCAATGCTATCTTCTCCCCCTCATCCCAAGCTTCGTGCCCTCGGTCTTGATCCTTCAACCGAGAACTCGATGCTTGCTCCATTCAACTGGATTGTCCCGAACACCCCTTCGACCAATTGCTACGTCCGGGTGTCAGACAAACGCAACCCTGCTGTCTTTGATATTAGCGACGCAGCGTTCACGATCGTTGCCACGCCAGCACCACGCTGGACAGAAATGGTTTCCGGCACCACAACCAGCCTCTTCAGTGTGTCTATTATAGACACGTCTATTGCCTGGGCGGCAGGCGACAGCGGACGCGTCTACCGGACGATCAACGGTGGTGCGTCGTGGGAATCAAGGCCATCAGTCACCAACACCGTTTCCAGCGTTGCCGCAATTAGTTCGTCCACCGTTCTTGTCGCAGAGAACGTTGCACGAGATGCACGCATCCGTCGCACCAACAATAGCGGCCTTGTCTGGAGCACGGCTTACCAGGATACTGCCGCCGGTGCAAACATCGACGCCATCAAGATGTTCGACGCCTCCAACGGCTTTGCTGTGGGAGACCCGGTCAATGGACAGTGGAAACTGCTGCGCACGACCAATGGTGGTGCTGCGTGGTTCAGCGCAGGCTCGCTCGCTCAGGCCGGAAGCGAAGTCGGTTTCAACAACTCCATGTCGTGGGTTGGCCAGTACGGCTGGTTTGGCACTGACAACAGCCGCGTGTATCGGACGACGAATGGTGGAGCGAACTGGTCATCTGCGCCCACCGCATTCGCGAACAGCTATGCTGTGGCATTTGCCACAAACCAATTGGGTATCGCTTCAGGGACCGGAACTGCACGATCCAGCGACGGTGGTGCAACATGGGCGAACACTCCAGCCCAACCACCTGCGGCAAGCTTTGGGGCGGTCGCGGTACCACTCACACCCCCTCGATGGTACCATGTGGCCGGCAGCGGAGTGTCCAAGTCGACCAACCACGGCACGACGTGGTCGTCTGAGTTTTCACAGGCGAATCCCTTTGAGGCAATTGATATGAAAATCGTTTCCGTTGGCGGGAATAACTGGCTCGCCGGCTATGCCGTTGGTGACAACGGTACGATTACAAAGTATATGGAGATTCTCGTTAGTGTAGGCGTTGAACAGAACGGTGCGCTTGCTCCGGAGACATTCGCACTTGGACAGAACTATCCAAACCCGTTCAACCCGAGCACAACCATCAGCTACGAGTTACCGGAACAGGCGACCGTACAATTGAAGGTCTACAACATGCTTGGTCAAGAGATCGCAACATTGGTTGATGCGCCTCAGCCGAGCGGGTTCCACCGGGTGAGCTGGAACGGAAACAGCGCTGCCGGGTTCGCCGTTTCAAGCGGCATGTATGCGTATCGTCTGGAGGCAAAGACGGCCGATGGGAGGTCGATCAACAGTGTGAAGAAGATGCTTCTGTTGAAGTAGCTCGTTCACCTTGGCCGATCCGCTTCAGAGAGAGCCGGGTTCGGCTTGTTCTAGGAAATCAGGAAGGACGCAGTAGTTCGTGTCCTTCCTTCATTTTTGGCGTACCCTAGTTCATGTACTGGTGGACCGACTCGCGTGCATGCTTACCGCCAGCCCCTTCATCCCAAAATGTTCTTGACTCTCTCGCCTGATTTCTCGTATTTATGCTCGTAGAATATCCCCTCCGGCTTTGCCAATCACAGGCGATCTTGGTGGTCGATGCCGACGTGCCTGCCGGAACAACAAACCGCTCTCATCAACACTCATAAACCAAGGAGACACTTATGAAGGTGGCTGCCAACATTTTGCTTTTCGCTTGTCTGTGTTTGTTCGGACTTGCCTTGACTCCAGATAGCACGTTCGGACAAGACAACCCCAACTTCGACAACACTCTTGGCCTGAGACCCCCAACACCACTGGGCCCGATCGGGGGAAATACTATCAATGTCATTACCACTCCAGACGGTTACGACAACTTTGATCTTACCGTAAATACGGCCGAGCCTCACATGTCTACGAATCCTCTGAACCCGCTCTGGTTTTTCAATGCATTCAATATCAATAGTGCCTATCGCACCACCGACGGGACAAGCTGGACAGCATCTTCACCCAATTTTGGAACCAGCCCTGCGGGCGATCCGCTGACTGCGTATGACAGTCTCGGCAATCTGTACTACGAAACAATGTACGGTAGTATCTCCGGATGCAAGGTTATTCGCTCGACCGATAATGGTGCAACGTGGACAGCTGCAGTGACATCAATTGCAGGGGTTGACAAGAACTGGATGGCTTGCGACCAGACAATGGGACCGTACGCGAACTATGTTTACACCTGCATGACGGCCAGCAGTGGTGGCAACTTTGCACGCAGCACAGACTTTGGCGCAACGTGGACAAACACTTTTACTGCGACAACCCAGAGCCTTCCCGGCATGATGGTTGCAGTCGGACCAAACGTTGCTGGTGGCAATAACATCTCTGGTGGATGCGTATATGTTGTCACACATTCAGGGACAAATGCCCTAGGGACTTATACCTTCTATGTTTCCACCAACGGCGGGGTCTCGTTCACGCAAAAGTCTACCAATCAGTTTTCTAACGTTATCGGCACAGAGATTAGCAGTCGATCCACAGTTCAGGGCATGCGGTGCCGCCCTTATCCAATGATCGCAGCAGACAATAGTTTCGGGCCCAATCGAGGAAGATTCTATCTCGTCTATGCTTCAAACAGTCCTGCTGGCAGCGGCAACAAGTCGGATATCTTCCTCCGCTACTCTACAGATCAAGGCGCTACATGGTCTGCCGCTACTGTCGTGAACGACGATCCAAACTCACAAAACAACTTCCAGTTCCACCCTGCGATCTGGTGTGACAAGACCACAGGAAGACTGTATATCAAGTTTTACGATACGCGCAATGTTCCGACTAGCGATAGCATGGATGTGTATGCGACATACACCGATAATGGCGGCCTCACGTTTGCACCCAACCAACGCTTGACAAACAGCAAATTCAAGATCAACATCACCGGGGGGAGTGGCCCCAATTACCAAGGTGACTATGACGCCATCACCTCCAATAGGTATGCTGCAATGGCTGTGTGGACAGACTTCCGGAACAACAACTATCTCGGCATGACTGCGTACTTCCCGGATTTCGCGATGCTGCTTTCACAAACCGCGGTGTCCCTAGGTCTTACAGATAGTGTGAATGTCCGCGTCAAGGTTCCATCTGTGAAACTCTACAGCGGCGTGGCGAAGTTCTCGGCAACGGTATCACCTGCAGCTCCATTTACGTTTAGTTTTGTCGGCGGGCGCGACTCGCTCACCACATATCCTGACTCGGTAACATTGAAGATCCGAACGAACAATGTCATCGCCGGGATATATACCGTCACCATTACGGGCAGCGGCCCGAATGGCACACCCGTGCACCGGCGCACTGTCACCATTGATGCCAACACAAATGCAAACACAGTCACCGTGACTGCACCAAACGGTGGAGAAACCTGGACGACAGGCAGTGTACAAAACATCACGTGGGTACGAACGGGTGTCGTGAACAACGTGAAGCTCGAGTACAGCACCAACAACGGAACGGCATGGAGTACTATCATCGCCAGCGTTCCGGGTGTTCCTTCGACGTATGCCTGGACGGTCCCGAGCACGCCGACAACTCAAGGGCGTGTGCGCGTGAGTTGGACAGACAGCGCGAGCATAAACGACATAAGCAACAGCCCGTTCACGATTTCGGTTGGTACAATCGCCGTCACGGCACCGAATGGGGGCGAGAACTGGCCGACAGGCGGCTTACGGAATATCACGTGGACACGAAGCGGAGCCGTTAACTCCGTGAAGCTCGAGTACAGCACGAACAACGGTACAGCGTGGAGCACCATCATCGCCAGCGTTCCTGCTGTTCCTTCGACGTACGCATGGACGGTCCCGACCACGCCAACGACACAAGGACGCGTGCGCGTCACCTGGACGGTTAGCGACACAGTGAGCGATTTGAGCGACGGTCCATTTACCATCTCGGTCGCCACATTCCCGATCATCACCACTTCCCCCGATTCACTCGTCGCAACACTGAATGCGGGAGGAGGAACAACCACACGCACACTGACGATCGGAAACACTGGTACGGCAGCCCTCGACTGGTCGATCAGCGAAGGCGCTGCACTGGCCGCCGGACCACATGTCCCTCAGCCACAGGCGGACGAGCTTTATCCAAACTGGCAGACTGGAAAGGGCGAGGCAGACAGATATCATGGACCGGAGCCAGCACAGGTGGATACCGTCGTAGGTCCCGATAGCGCGGGCTATCGCGCCATTGACAGTGACTCGCCTGGTGGGCCGACATACAACTGGTTCGACATTAGTACGATTGGAATCCAGATCACCAGCTGGACAGGAACATCTGACGATGGTTACGCAACAATTGCGTTGCCGTTCCAGTTCTCTTTCTATGATAACACCTACAATTCTGTCAACATATGCACGAATGGTTTTGTAAACTTTGGCGCCACAAGCACTGCCTATTCGAACGGAGCTATCCCGAGCACAGCGACCCCCAACAATGCATGCTATGGGCTTTGGGATGACCTGAACCTGACGTCCAGTGGGACAGTTCATTACTACTTCGATACCCCGGGCTCCAGGTTCATCATACAATACACGGATGTTCCCTTCTACTCTGGAGGAGGCACTGCAAAATTCCAGATCATCCTGAAGTCCACCGGTGAAATCCTGTATCAATACAACAACATTACGGGAGCAACGAATTCTTCCACTGTCGGTATTGAAAATCTTGGCGGAACTGTAGCAGTGCAACTCATTTACAGCGCCAACTACCTCCACAACAACCTTGCAATCCTCATCTCCAAAGGTTTGTTGTGGGTTGAAGAATCGCCCTCTTCGGGATCGATCGCTCCGGCCGGGAATCAGCCGGTAACGGTCACGTTCAACTCCACCGGCCTCACCGCCGGCACCTATCGAGGCATCCTCGCAATCGTCAGCAACGACGCTCCGAGGAGCCCACGCAATATTCCCGTCCGTCTCTCCGTACTGCCATCAGATGTGAGAGAGCAGAGAGGCACGGGGATTCCGCAAGAGTTCGCTCTTGAACAGAACTACCCGAATCCCTTCAACCCGACGACGACGATCTCTTACTCGCTGCCAACAGAGGCCACCGTCCGGTTGAAGATCTTCAATATGCTCGGACAGGAAGTGATAACGCTGGTTGATGCACCCCACGCCGCTGGTTACTACGATGTCCGGTGGAGCGGCAACAGTAACAGAGGCGTCGTCGTCTCAAGCGGCGTGTACATGTACCGACTCGAGGCAACCACTCCTGACGGAAAGATCCTCAACAACTTCAAGAGGATGCTGTTGTTGAAGTAACGATGATTGAAATTCCAATGTTCGACGGTTAGCCGTCGCGACGAGGAAGTCCGATTCTCCAGACGGCCCCGATAGGAATATCGGGGCCGTCTTTTTTAGATACAGCCTGAACAGCAGCATTCCAAAGTGATGGTAGTGCTCTTGCTTATAACCTCCGGAGATTCTACATTGAACCAGACTTTTCCCTCTTCTTTGATCCGCATCCAAAGGAGGTCCCCCATGAACCGTAAGTCCGCTTCTTCCATCGTACTGGCTTCGATCTTGGTAGCGTTGATTCTGCAGGCTCCAATCTCATCGTTTGCCCAGTGGTCATCCGACCCAAGCGTCAATCTCGCCGTATGCGATACCAGCGGCAGTCAGGAGCTGCCAAAAATTGGTGCAACCTCCGATGGCGGTTGCTACGTCTCGTGGTTCGACACACGTAGCGGCGCATACAGAGTGTACCTGCAGCGTCTTGATGCTCAGGGGGTGAAGCAGTGGGCAACAAATGGTTTGCTCATCAGTGCAAACCCGCAGAACACTTCATTGGTTGATTATGATCTCGCCGTTGACGACAGCAACTATGCAGTGGTGGTCTTCACCGACATTAGGAACGGCGGCCAGATTGAGCCGTTTGCGTATCGTATAAGTCCGCAAGGGACATTTGCATGGGGCGCGAATGGTGTTGCGCTTTCTACTTCATCGTCGACATTTCAGGCGAATCCGAAAGTTGTCAAGACTTCAGACGACAACTTTGTGTTTACCTGGATCTTCAGTTCAACCCCGAGAAAGGTTGCGCTGCAAAGACTGAATGCTGCTGGAGTCAAGCAATGGGGAACGGATCCGATTCTCCTTTCCGGGACGGGAACGGAGTTGCTCGACTATCCAAGCATTGTCATCTCTGACAATGGCAGCGTCATTTTGCTCATGTCTGGGTACACAGGCACATTCCTTAATCCACAAAACTACAGACTTTACACGCAGAAGTATTCGCCTGCTGGAGCGCCGATGTGGGGAAGCGTTCCGGATACTGTGTACGCTCTCGGACGAGTCTCTGGCTTTTTCGTTCCGAAACTCATTCCCGATGGAAATAATGGCGCCTTCTACGTTTGGCATGATGATCGGAACAACACAGGCAGTTCTTTCTCCAACGTTCAGCATATCACCCCGACTGACGCGAAGCTCTTTCCAGTCAACGGTACTGCCGGCTCGACGCTTCCCGGTCGATTGCACAACGACGCCTGGGTCGCGTACACACCCATCACTGGTGAGACATACATGTTCTGGTACGAGACAGATGCAGCGTTCCAAAGCTCGTTCGGTGTGTATGGCCAGAAATTTTCCTCGAATGGAACTCGTCAATGGCCGGATTCGGGAAAAGCATTCAGACCCTTTGGAGGTGGACAGCCCTCCTTCATCCGATGTGCTGCAAAGGACTCCGTAGCGGTTGTGTTCTATTTTGATGGCGTCACGACAACAAACAATCTTGTCAAGGGATTCAAGGTCGACCGGAACGGCAACTTCCTCTGGAGCGGATCGATAATGAACGTCAGCTCAGTTGCAAGCAGCAAGGGGAGACTCGGCGGAGCTTTCACATCAAACGGGATGTCGATGCTTACATGGTCGGATAATCGTATCGATGGGAACGGGGTCTATGCTCAGAATGTAAATTTCAACGGAACCCTTGGCAACATCACCGGCATCGGCACTACAGAGCGAGCAACACCGATGGAGTTTGAGTTGCTGCAGAACTATCCGAATCCATTCAACCCCAGTACAAATGTCAAGTACCAAATCCCAAATACCAGTCGGGTGAATCTGTCGATCTACAACATTCTTGGTCAGCAGATAGCAACACTGAAGGATGAGGTACAGAGTAGCGGGAATTACGATGTGGTGTGGAATGGGAGAAACGACTTTGGCTCACAGGTTTCGTCCGGCGTCTACTTTTGCCGGATTGAAGTGCGACCAGTAGATGGCGGGAATGTCTTCACGGGCATCAAGAAGATGATGTCCCTGAAGTAACACCTTTGGAGTAGTAGGATTTGAACCCGAAGAACGCGTGAAAGGAGCAACAATGGCCCGAACATCAATTATCTGGGTGCACGGCAATACTGCTGAGCCCGAACAGCCCGAGAGCCTGATGCGGTTCGCACGGAAAGGCTGGGGCGCCCAGTGCCAGGGCATGTCAGGCACAACGCACTGGTTCCACTTCCCAATTGCATCGCCGAGCGTACTCGAAGGCTCACCCATGTATCTCTCAAAACTCTACGTCATGTACAACACCATGCCAGGCGGCAAGGCAGAGTTGCAGCCGGTCATTACCAATGTGCACGTTTACGATGGACGCACACTTGCAATGTCGTTCGATGATCTGTCGCTTTCCGGCGTACACGACGAACTGATCGAGGCGGCAAACACACTCGTAATCAATCCGGCTCTCCGGATTGCAAACGGGCTGGGACTTTCCGTCGGCGTTCAGTTCCCATTGCGAGAGGGAGAAGAGTCAATCAGCTACGACATTCTGTTCACCGCAGCAGGAGCCGAATTCGCGTCATGACGTCGTCACACACTTTCACAGTGAAGACGCAGGGATTCAACGATACTCATGACCTTACGCCACGGGTCGAGGAAATCGTGCGCAATGCCAAGATTTCCAACGGCATTGTCACGGTGTTCGTGCCCGGATCAACTGCAGGTATCACGACAATTGAATTTGAGAGTGGAGCAGTGGAAGATCTGAAGAAAGCAATCGAACGACTTGCACCTCAGAACATGCAGTATGATCACGACCGGCGCTGGGGCGATGGAAATGGCTTTGCTCATGTCCGGGCTGCTCTGCTCGGCCCATCCCTCACAGTTCCTGTGACCAATGGAGAGCTGAAACTCGGCACATGGCAACAGATAGTGCTCATCGATTTTGACAACCGACCGCGAAACCGCGAAGTCACTATCCAGATAATAGGTGAGTAGCATCTTCCCCGGTTCGTGACATACGAACCCGATGATCCGCAACACGCACTTCGCCTGAGCACCGACTTCTGAGGCATAACAAGTCGGCGTTTCTGTTACCCTTCCCCAGTCACAATGTTACCCATTACTATTCACACGTCCCTCCCGCTGTACCGAAACGTTCTCTCCGTTGCCGATTCATTCAGTCTTCCGCATGTTCAGGTTCGTGCTCGATAGCACGATTAGGATTTCTACATACGGAAGAAACTCCTTTCCCACATACGGCTCCTCATGACCGCGCGCCGCTCACCTGTTCGCCGCGCATTGAGACAGATACGCAAAAAGGGAGGCGGTTACGACTTGGCATAGTATTGGGATCACCTTGAACCACGAAGAGGATTTGGGGAAAGTAATCATTCATCAATCGGGGGTTCTCATGAAAGCAGTCGTAATGTCACTCGCAGTCCTTATGGTGGTTGTCGTTCTTGGATGTACCGATGAATCACAAATATCGGGTCCGTCTGCAATTTCCGGCAACCCGACAATGAAGTTGGATAAAGCTCAGCAGCAATTCAAAATCAATACAAAGGTTATTGGCCCGGGAGGGATCAAATACGCGGTCGTGGGAACTATCGCCTATGTGTTAAAGGTCGACGATCAAACAATTACGCTCATTACGGACGTGACTCTCAAAATTGCCCGATCTGGCTCAGAAGACTTCGAAAAAGTTGCCGGGGGCAAGACTTTCAGCATTACACCGGATCCTGGAAAGTCGGATTTCGTTTCAGAAAGCTACACAATCGGATCCGCCACAGAAAGTTCCCTTCGAGTTTGGATCCAATACGGTATCTCAGACAAGGTGGTGAATGTTAACGACCTTAAGATCATGAGCGGCAATCCCTACTAAAGAAGCATATTGGGCAGGCCGGATGAACACTCTCTCCTGCCTGCTCGAAAACGAAAACACCTCCTGCCAGGGGACAGGAGGTGTTCCTGTTTTCACTACCCGCTCGTACTACTTCACAAACAGGTCTGCCACGGGAATAATTGTCACATCCTCAGCCTTGATCCCCAACGGGAATGTACCGATCTCTTTGTCCTCGTCGAGCACCTGCTGGGGTTTGGGTGTCTTGTATGTAATCGGACTCGGTGCGTCGTTCGACAGCGATTCTTTCAGGCTTACAGCATCCTTCGTTACAATGGCGATCTGCATGTTGTCATATTGCCAGTATTTCTTGATCGACGCATTCACATCCTTCAATGTCACCTCACTCATCATTTTCCTGAATGTTGCAAGGTGGCTTCCTTTGAGCGCGTAGAACTTGTCGTCGATTGCATAGCCGAGCCGCTCCATCGTTGTCGGCGCGTAGTGAAGGACAAAGTTCTTCAGGAAGGCCCGCGTCAGTTTGAAATCCGACTCCGTCATCCCGTTGTCAACCAAGTTCTTCAGCTCGCGGAGCGCCGCACGGAGAGCAAAGTGCCGCGTTTCATTGGGCACCGGTCGAATCCAGATCTCGAAAATCTGCTGGCGGCGCGAGACGTTCTGCGGAGGTACCGTTCGCATGCCACCGTTGGGGAAGTTCTCGATATATGCGTAGTCGCCGTAGTTCAGTCCACGCTCCTCTCGGATGACCTGATAGAGATGGCTGCTCGAATTACGATGCTGTCCCAGCCACGAGTTGGCAATCGCGAGCGCATACCACTCTTTCGACCCGCGAACAATGTTGATTGGGAAACCCATGCTGATTGCGGTGGAGGCAGCATCCTTATCCACAATCACCACCTTCTTTCCTTTGATGGGCTTGGGTTCAGGTTTGGGAACGGGTTTGACCATCCCCACCGGAAGTTTGTGCAGATCATTCTTCAACTGATCGACGAGCGCAACATCATAGCCCCCACCCAGTCCAATGGCAACATTGTCTCGGGTGAAGTGGGATTTGTAGAAGCTCTTCACATCGTCAAGCGTTATGTTTCTCACGCTCTCGATAAGCCCCGCGTTGATGTGTCCGTAAGGCGTACCAGCAAAGATACTGTTGTACAGCACCGCCTTCCCGAGTTCTTCATCGCTTGCGTACCGCAACTGGTTCTCAAGATAGTTCAACACCTGGCTCTTGATCCGGTCGAGGTCTTCTTGCTTGAATGCGGGCAATAGGATCGCGTCCGCAAAGAGTGGATAGAAATCCTTGAGGTTATCTTTGTGCGTACGGCCGGAGATGACTGTCATCTCCATCGAGGTTGAAGCATCATAGTTGGAGGCAAGCGGGAACAGCTTGTCGAGGATTTGTTCATAGCCGTTCTTTTCTGTCGCGGCGTCCGTTAGCATTGACGCAGTGATATTCGCCAGCCCTTCCTTGCCCACTGGATCGTCTTGCGTTCCGACTTTGAACCAGATGCGAAATGAAACCGTGGGGTCATTTTTGACAGGCAGTAGAATCAGGTTGTCGGCAGGCACTTTTTCATCTCCAAATGTCAACATTGGCAGGCTCATCAGGCAGCATATCGAAAGAATCAGTGAGTGTCTCATTATTGGGCTCCTTTCAGAACAACAACAGTGCGACCCTCGGGCACGAAGTACTTCTTTGCCGCGTTCACGATATCCTGCGGCGTGACCTTGCCGAGTTGCGCGTACAACTGGTCAACGATTTCGACGCCACCTGTCAGAGCGACAAACCGGGCAAGACCGCCAGCAACGTGATCGGGCGTATCGAGGCCCATAAGGAAGCTGTATTTGTTTCTCCGCTTCAGGTCATTCAGCTTCTTCTCGTCGATCAAAGTCGTTTTGAATTGTTCAAGCGTCTTGTACACCTCGTCCCGCACGTAATCTACATCCTCCATCTTCTTGACCATTGAGTACACCTCGAACAGCGGCATATCCTTGTTGATCGGCGTGCTCGCACCAAGGTTCTGCACTTTTTGTTCCTGGATGACAAGCTTCTTGTAAAGATCGCTGGTTTCTCCAAAGGCAAGATCACCAAGCAGGATTGCCGCAGCGAAGTTCGTGTTGTTCGGATCGAGCGCGTCGCCTTTGTACGCGATATCGATTATGGGGAGAGTCTTCCCCGGGTATGCAACTTCAGCAGTCCTCTCGCCTTTCTGCGGTGGCTCAGGCATAATACTGGGGGCTTGATATCCCTTCCGCCATGCACTGTAATATTTCGTGATGAACTTCATCGTTGCATCCATGTTGATATCGCCGGCAACCACAATCACAACATTTTCCGGTCGATAGAAACGGTTGAAGAACGACCTGCTGTATTCATATTGCTCCGGCATCGCTTTGATGTCAGGCTCAAAACCGATTGTCGTGTGTTTGTAGGTATGCACATCATAAGCGAGATCCTGCATCTTCTCGTTCAGGAGAGAAAACGGACTTGTGATGCTCTTGCGGTATTCGCCGTAGACTGCACCGGCTTCTGTCTGGAATGCCGGCTTCTCGTAGTAGAGATTCTGAAACCGATCACTCTCGATCTCAATCACCTTCTCCAGATCCTCTTTCGCAAAGACCAAATGATAGGCGGTATAGTCATCAGTTGTGTAGGCATTGGCATTTGCGCCAATACTTGTGACTATGCTGTCGTACACAGAACCGGGATACTTCTTCGTGCCGCGGAACATCATATGCTCGAAGAAATGGGCAAAACCGGACTTGCCCGGCTCCACCTCGTCACGGCTTCCTGTACACACAACGGAGTAGTAAGCGACAAGGCCGGGACTTTCCAGCGGAATCATGATGACCTTCAGACCGTTGGGCAGAGTTTCAGTCTGATACTTGTACGGAAAAATTGCTTCAGCCATTGCTATGCTTCCCATTGTGAATGAAAAGACAATCAGGCACATACCTGCAATGAGTCGATGCATACGAACACTCCTTGATTGAGGATGACAAAGAAAGACTGGCAACCACGAAGTAGAGTGGGCTGTACAAGATAGGGAAAAAGTGGAGGGGGAACAAGATGGAATGTTTCGCCTGACACCTGACCAACACAGCACACTTACAACTTGTGGCCTACGGAAACAGCCGGTTGGCTAGCCGATCGAACTGAACCTCTCGAGGAACTCCCGCTCACCGGCGGATAGACTGTTGAATCCCGTCGCCTTTATCTTGTCGAGTATGCGGTCAAGCTCCGCGCGGTTGACTTCATGCAACTTTGTGCGATCGATGGATTGCCATTTGCGCGGGTCAGGCTGCGGAAGAATGGAGACGATCTGGTCAACCACTTTTTCCTTTCGATCCAGAAACTTGAGGAAGAAATATCCCCCGAGAAACCCACCAAGGTGCGCAAAGTGTGCAATGTTGTCCATCGTAAAGCCAAGGCCGCCGAAGAGCGACATCACAGTCATGAACGCCACCATCCATCGCGCCTGCACCGGCAGCACCCCCCAGATGTAGATATTCTCGCGTGGCCAGTAATACGCAAATCCCATAAACACGCCGTACACCGCGCCCGATGCCCCGATAATGGCTGAGAAGGGAGTAACAAACGAGAGCAGTGCCGCCATCAGTCCGCTGACAAAATACAACAGGAGAAAGCTCCTGGTGCCAAGTTCAATCTCGAGTCGTGGACCAAAGAAGAGCAACCCGAGCATATTAAAAAGGATGTGGCTGACATCGCCATGGAGAAACATGTAGGTGATCAGAGTCCACGGACGAACAAGAATAAGGGCCGGAACGAAAGCGAATGCATCCGTCATTACGGGTCGCAATACCTGCAACAAATACACCAGCGTGTTGGCCAGAATAAGTCGTAGTACCCAGCGTGTCATCATCGAAACAGAA
>Ga0208980_10001373_pt1 | contig 14717 bp, 16 predicted proteins | sample WetSurMetagenome_3_FD_187993 | JGI IMG/M metagenome (GOLD analysis project Ga0208980, IMG submission 187993) | Wetland microbial communities from Twitchell Island in the Sacramento Delta, sample from surface sediment Aug2011 Site A1 Bulk (version 2) | ecosystem: Environmental > Aquatic > Marine... | reverse complement strand
CCTTGCTGGTTGCTTTTGAATAGATGGAAAAGCAGGTACAATCCGGATATGAAGTTGGCTGCGCAAATCAAACTCCTTCCTTCGCCTGAACAGGCGAACGCACTGCGCAAAACGCTTGAACGGGCGAATACGGCCTGGGAGGCTTCCTGGCAACCAGGACTGACTATGCTGCCTATGCCGCCGAAAACATGGGCAAGCACAAGGTCCCGACCCTGCGCAATGTGAACCTGGGCTCAGATAAATTTACGAAAGCCTATGGACACAATGGCTACTTCAAATCGCTGTATGGCATTGTGCACTTCTACAACACGCGCGATGTACTCGCCACCTGCCCCGGCAATTACACTGAGGCTCAGGCGCTGACCGCTAACTGCTGGCCTGCACCTGAAGTTGGCGCCAATATGAATATGGCGGAACTAGGCAACCTGGGATTGACCAAGGCGGAGGAGGAGGCGATCGTTGCCTTCCTAAAGACACTGGATGATGGGTATAAACCCTAGGGCAATTTTACCGAATGAAAATCGGGCAGTGCAAAGCTGCCCGATTTTCTTATGGACTTGTGCTCCCGCTCAAAACAATCTGAACAGATAAAATACTCCAAAACTCGTCGATTGGCTTGTGGTTTCCTGTTCCCGGCATACGGATGAAAGAGCTTTACTGTTTTTGGCCTTGGTTAGCGCCCCAAACGCTGAAACCCTACTTTTTTAGCAGCTTCTGTAGCTGGGATCTGGTTTCCACCCCGAATTTCCGCAAAACGTTGCGAACGTGGAACTTGGCGGTCGCGGCCGTTACCTATCATGCGCGCTGCCTGGCGGTTGGCATAGCCTAAACAGACCAGTCTGCGACTTCACACTCATGGAGAGCAAGGGTTCCATACAGCTCTCAGGCAGACCTCACAGAAACCGGGCGGCTGCTGAGTTTGGCGCAATGACTGGAAAAATTCCACTTTCTGTGGAGCGAAGTTCCTCCACAGAGAAAAAAGCTTTGGGACTAACTGATTTAATGATCTCTGTCACCAGTTCCAAATTTTTGCGGGGGATCGCTGTAAAAATAAGTTTTACTTCCCCGCCTGCGCCCAAACCGTTTGCGACCGTGACTCCGTAGCCTGCCTCTCGCAACCGGCTGGCAAGGAGTTCCCCATCCTGTGGCAGGATAATACGGATGATCAGAGTTCCCAGGGCTAGCCGATCTTCGATCTTCATGCCGACATACGTGCCGACTGCAAATCCGGCAGCATAACCGAAATAAGCGGGAAAACTATGCACATTTTTGACAACCTGGCTGACCACAACGATCCAGATAAAGACCTCCACAAAACCAAGCAGGGGAGCAATCTTCCGTTTGCCTCGAGATGTAAAAATAATGCGCATGGTTCCCAGAGAGACATCCACGACCCGGGCACAAAAAACAATCAAAGGTAGAAGTACGATTGAATACCAGTTGATGTTGTCCATCGATCCATCTCCTGTGTGTTATAGACTCCGGCTCTGTCCCATTGTTTGGAAGATCCAGCGATCCTCGAAATTTTGACGGAGAATACGGTAGTAATAAAGGGCTTCCTTATTTGGCAGCTCATAATCCCATTGGGCGAGCAACCGTCCCATTTCGGTCTGGAATTCCATATCATCTATTTCCCGCTCTGCGACTTGTGCGATGACGTTGGATGATCCGGCGCCCACTGAGAACTTCTGCTTTGGTCGGTTGACGATGTCTTCTGGTAGGTCGGCTACAAAGGCCTGGCGCAGAAGATATTTGGCGGGTCGATCGCTGTGGAATTTCCATTCCGGTGGTAGCCCAAGCCCGAGAGCAACTGATTTGACATCCAAAAATGGCACCCGGGCCTCCAGGCCAAAAGCCATCGGGATTCGATCGGCGCGCTGCAGGTTGGTATTGTGGAGCGCGGCGGTGATGCTCACCATCTCTTCCTGCAGCTCTTCAGCGTGCTGGTAAGAGCTGAGATAGTCATACCCGGCAAAGATCTCATCTGCCCCCTCACCGGTGAGCATGACCTTCACATATTGGGATGCCAGTTCGGCGAGGAAATAATTCGGGATGGCAGAGCGTACCAAAGCGGGATCAAAGGATTCGAGATGGTAGATCACTTTTGGGAGAGCTGCAAGCATTTCCTCTTTGGTGTAGATTCTTTCGTGGTGCTGCGTGTTCAGGATCTGTGCCATTTTGCGGGCGGCGATCAAATCTTCACTCCCCTCCATGCCTACGACAAAGGAATGCAGGTGTTCTGTTTCCTGGCTGGCCAGCATGGCGATAATGCTACTGTCCAACCCGCCACTCAGGCTAATACCTATCGGGACATCTGCAATCATGCGCAGACGGACGGCTTCCGTCATGATTTGACGAATGGATGAAATCGCATCTTTTTCAGACTCTAAAGGCAGTGGTTGGGGACTCACCTCATAGTAGGCTTTCCAGCCTTTTCGGGTGTGATACCAATGACCGGGAGGAAACTCATAGATATCGTCTGTTCCCACGACCAAAGCCTTGATCTCCGAAGCAAAGTAGAAGCCATCCTCTCCGTTACCACAGTAGAGCGGTTTAATGCCGAGCGGGTCACGGGCCATGAAAAGTTCATCGCCTCGAATGATTGCGAAGGCAAACATCCCACGCAGCAAATTTACACACTCCGGACCATATTTCAGATAAAGGCGTACCAGAACCTCCGTGTCGCTATGGGTAATCAGCGATTGACCTTTGAGATGATCCTGTGCCAGCTCACGATAGTTATATATTTCTCCGTTGAAGGCGATCCAGGCATCCTCAACAGCCATCGGCTGGTGTCCCCCCTCGATATCGATGATCGCCAGACGGCGGTGCCCCAGCGTGCCAAAGGGGAGATCCTGGATACCCTCTCCATCCGGCCCTCGATGCTGGAGCTTTTGAAGCATGACTTTAATGGTCGTGTGCCCTTGATTGTAAAAGATACCGGCTATCCCGCACATGAGCTTCTCCTATTCAATTACGCCTTCTTCAACATAGCGGGTGAGCTCACTGACGCTCCACTGCTCCAATCCAAGTTTTTCGACGGTACGTCCGCGGCGCCAAAAGTCTGTTCGATGGATAATACTTCCCAGGCGGATAATGCTTTCCATACCGCGAACTGAAACGCCATAGCGAATTCCCAGTGAAGCAATTGGCACAAGGCTCATTGGCACATCTTCAAAAATGTAGCGGTGATTCAGCGTTGGCGGCGCCTTGATCCCATAGTAGCCTGGCTGGTTATGGATGGCCTCGTGCAAATCGGTTCCGACAGTATCATAGGCAAGTTTGAGCCATTCCTGGGCTGTACGGGCACGAATGCCAAGAGACGAGGCGACAGTTACCCGTTCCCGGTCCAATACTTCCAGGACACGCGCCACGGAGGGCGTTACACCGTCGATATAAAACTGGTAATCTCCGTGCGTATGTTCGATCCAGCCGGTATTCAGGATGGTCAGCGCGGGGTGGAAGATGGCCCCCATATTGTTGAGCCCCGTGTGGAGCACATTAACCCCATGAATATATTGAGGATAAGCGGGACCAATAGCATCCAATACACACTGTGTACGGTTTGCCGGCAGGGCGGCCAGCGGCACGGCTTCCTTGATACGGAAGATGCGCGCCTGCGCAGGACCATCCGACCGGCTGGCATAGATGAAGGTTTCAGCCTCGGCGATGGTCACATCAGCTTTACAGCCATCGTCCCTAAGAACCTTGGCAAATTCCAGTGCGCCACACGTTCTGCCCGGATGCAGGACCACAATCTGCCCACTTTTTAGATGAGGTGCAGCAAGTCGTGCGATATCGGCATGGGCGGAGGAAGGCACCACGACCATGATCATGTGAACGCCTTTCAGTGCCTGTCCTATGTCCGACGTGACCAGATGTAGCTTAGCAAAGCCGCGTGGCCCACCTTCTGGTCCTTCCAACTCGATCCCCCCTCGCTTCTGGATGATATCAATGTGTTCAAAGGTGCGGTTGTACAGGTTAACCTGCATTCCCAGCAGAGCCAGATGGGCGGCCATGGCCTTACCACCGTGGCCGGCCCCGATAACTGTATATCTTTCAGCCGTGTTCATAATTTTCCTCTCCTGGAGCTTAGGAATCCAAATCGACCATAGGTCGATACTGGTCGTAATAATTTTTTACATAATGAAAAAGCTCTTCAACTTTTATTCGTCCCGTCAAAGTCGGATCTGTTTCCAGGCCCGTGACTGTTTTCTCAAAATCTTCCTCATGGAGCTCTTCCAGAATTTTCAGTACCTGGTTGCAGTTGTTCTGATACTCCTGGGCAAAGTTCATGAGGCTCATTCGCGAGGCATGAGAGCGGACAGATTTTTCCTCCCATTTTGGAAACAAGGAGCCTGTCCCGGGAATCGGCAGAACGCGCTGGGTCCACGGTCCAAAATTCCTTCTAAGAACCGAATAAATAACCAGCGGGGAGATGCTGATCTTATAGAGAATTTCTGCGTTTGTCCATTGGATGTCTTTGCTTGAGCAATGCAAAGCCTGCTCCGGGATGATGACCAAAAAATGTTGGAATTTTTCCCGCGCTGACTCAATCTCGTGCTGGAGTGTGTCATGGATGTATGCTGTCATGGGTTTGCACCTCCTACAAGATCTTCGCCAGCCAGTTGGTCCCCTCAAGTTTCCGGTTGTTTTCGTCCACAACAATACATGCCCCATCCATTATTCTCGTTCGAATCTGTCCCCTGGCAAATTTATTGTTCTTGAGCTGGGGGGCATCCAGGATGCCGGTGGTGACAGCCCGAGCCAGTGTGGCTGCATCTGCCCACGGGTCATCGACATTCCTTATACCAATGTGTCGAATTGCACCCAAAATGACCGAAGCCTCTGCTAGCAGATCTTTTTTACGAAGCTGGACTTCGGAGGCAGAGCACATATCAGGTGCGCCCAGGGCGTTGCTGATCACCCGCCGCACAATCTTGCTCGCTTCGATAATGTCGTCCGCCGTCGCGGCATGATGGGCTTCTGTATGGCCGACAATGTGATAAATATGGGGCTTGAGCGCCATTTGAAGATAGGTACTGGCTGCCAGGTGTCCCCTTGCGGCATCTGGATCGAGAGGATGGGATAGCAAGCCAATGCGGGTTTGTCTCCAGATCCGGAAGCTTTTGCTTTCCAGCGGCTGGATGATTTCCAGGACTGCAAGCATTTTCGCCAGGTCCATGGCATCGCTTGTGCCTGGCGGACTGTTGAACATCATTTGCGCGATGTAATCCTTAACTCCATATTTCTTGGCATTGTACGCAGATAAGAACGCGCTCACCACGAAGATCACATCCGCAGCATCCCGCATCCCCCAGTGGTGGGGCTCGTTGAGTTCCACGGGAATGTTCCGCTCGCCGTACCAGGCTATGACCTGCTGGTGTTCACGGATCGAGCCTTCCAGGTCCCAGGGGCCGCGTCCATCCATCTGGTTGAACCAGAAGAGTGGAATGGCGCACCAGGCATTGTGGATCGTGTCTGTAAGCATCTCCGCGTATTTAATGAAATCATCGGTGCCTGAATATGCCCGCAGCATCGGGAAGTTGCCGCAGCGACTGGCTTCATAAAGCTGTATGAAATCGTACGGGGTACGGACTGGGACACCGCCGGCGCCTGTGCGCCTGGGATCCTGCCGCTCCGGATGGAAGAAGTTCTCCTGCGCGTCCTGGTCAGTGCCCAGGGAGATCAAATCCAGCGCCTGTGCTTCAGCGATTTTTTGGATTCCTTCGATGGTCGCATCCATCGTTGGCAGCCCAAAGTGATGGCGCAGGATCGGGTAGGGAGATCGCCATTTGATCCGTTCGATGGTCCCTTGAGGAAAATCTGTTTCTGTGGGGCTTTGTACCGCTTTTCCCTTCAGATAGGCGAGAACCTGTTCGGGAGACTCGCTTCCGTCGAATGTCCGCTCAAAGAAGCCAAGCTTCCGAGCCCGTTCGACTACCGGAGGTGTGCCTGCAAAAGCAAAGCGAACCCCACATTCATGTAAGTCTGCCGCTTCCTCAGCAAATTGGCCAAGTAAACGTTCCCCAGTTTCAGGCGTTAACCTATAGGAGACACCTACAAGCAGGGTGTCGCCTGGATTTAATTTGGCATGTTCTCGTCTGGCTGCATTCAGAAAAGTCTCAATGGATGTGGCAGGGCCGAGAAAAATGGTCTGCCAACTGGCGACGTCTGCCAGTCGCAGGAAATTGGAAACACCTGCCACATGAACACACTCTCCCAAGGCACCGGCAACTAAAGTTTTTGTCATAGCATCTCCTTCAATTGTCCAAGATATTTGCTTGCTTTTATGTCCTGGACCGCTTCACTCTTCGCCTCTTGAAGTAGTCTTTCGACATGCTCAAATCCTTCATCAACAAAACAGTTCAACTTGCTGTCCATTTGTCGCACCAATCCGAGTGTTATTTCGCACAAAAACTCATTCTCTATGATGAGCAATTGCCTGATGGATCGCTTTGACAACTCTCTTAAGGTGAGATTTATCTTTGGATTCCAAAACCGTGAATGTACCTGCCTCCGTATCTATTTGAATCATATATGTTGGTTGAATTGCTTCGAAACCTATCGACCAAAGCGTCATCAACAACAATCCAATGCCTGCAAAGAGAAAATGCAGGTTAATTCTTGGCCAGTCAGAAAAGAATTCTGGCATCTGAATGAAGCGAATGGTGAACGTTGCCAGGCAGAAAAAAATACCCAGAAGCAAGGAAAGAAAGGAGACTATCCTCACGGCATTACTTCGACCTCGGCTCATGATCCTTTCATCCAAATTTACCGATTTAATCGTGGATATATCATAATTTTTCGATCCGATGACGACAGTGCGAGGGGTTACCTCTATGTCATCCGTCTTTAGTATGATAGTTTCTCGCTCTTTGTCCATTTTGCCTCCTGTCTAATTCTGCAGGCAATTTCGGCATTTGTGTCCAGCACGAATGAACATTTAGATTTGCTCTGTATCTGCCGCTTGTCTCATGAATAACTTTACTTTTTCATGGATTTATAGGCTGAAATCCGAGTGTAAAGCAAAGTAAATTTAAATTGTGCGGCACTATTTAATCAATTTCTTTATGGATCCAGCGCCAATCTATGGCAGTGGTGTGGGTTGCCTACTGATCCATCATCTTTTTTGCACCGTAAGCCCGCGCCAGGGGAAGAACAAGCAGCATGCCCGTTCCGGCCTCGTCGAGTTCACCTACTATTTTTTGTGTTGCGGTAACTACCGCATCGATCTGGGCTTCATCCTTTACCACCGTGAAGATTGTGCGGTTCATATTCTCCGGAACTTCATAGAAGTCCTGTAAGGATGGGATCAACGGCATATCATCGCGCCATCCGTCAAGTTGGCGGATGCGCCCCAGGCCCGTGCTGAACAGGACCGTGGCGCCCTGAACGCCTGTCTCTTCCCAGGCGATCAAGAGATCCTCAAGCCGGTCTGGATCGTTTAGAACCATCAAAATTAGATACATTAGTCTGCCTCCTTATTTTTCGGATCCGCCGGGGCCGGTACGTCGATGACTTCGAGCGATTCGCGTTGTGCTTCCTGCTTTTTCTGTGCGAACAGGTATCGAAGAATCGGCGGGGTTACAAGTGTTGTAATCAATACCATGGCGACGATCGCTGAAAACTCATTCGAACTTATCAGGCCTTCGCTGATTCCCACACCCGCCACGATCAATCCGACTTCACCCCGTGAGATCATTCCTGCGCCCAACTGGACCGACTCGCGCAAACTCAAGCCGCCCAGCCTTGCGCCGGCTCCTGCACCCACCCACTTTCCCAGAATGGCTACCAGGATGATTACCAGGGTAAACATCAGGATGTCCGGCTGCATCGTCCGTGCATTGACTGACAACCCGATGTTAACGAAAAAGATCGGAACGAAAAGCCCATAGGCCAGTGCATGAACACCCTGTTCGACACGTTCTTTTTCCCTGCTGCGCGCCATCATAAGGCCGGCAATGAACGCGCCAGTAATTGCTGCCATGCCGCCCAAAAGTTCTGCTGCCAAACCGAAGGCGAGCATTACGACCAGGGAGAGCGTCAGCACGCCCTGGCTGATGGGCAGACGCGCAACCCGGTGTACCAACCATGGCAACCCCCATAAGCCGAAGGCGACGGAGAGTGCCAGGAAAAGGATCATCTTCCCAAGGATCCAAAGCACTCCTCCCAGGCTCCCCGTACCTGCCTCCAGGGCCAGGAAGATGGACAGGGACAAAATGACCAGGATATCATCGAAGACCGCTGCTCCCAGCAGACTTAGACCTACCCGGCTTCGCAATACCTTGAGCTCCATCAGGGTCTGCGCAGAAATGCTCACACTAGTAGCACCTAGGGTCAGTCCAAGAAATATGGCAGCCGCGTTATCCAGTCCAAAAAGCCTTCCTGCACCCCAGCCCAATGCAGCAGGGAGAAGCACACCCAGGAAACCACTATACGCGGCAACACCGGTGTTACGCGTCAGTTCGTTGAGATGGAGCTCTAAGCCGGCGATAAACATTAAGAGTAGGACGCCCAATTCTCCAAGTTCCGAAATGGTATGAGCCAGGTTAGGGTCGATAAAAGGCAAATTGAGCAAATCAAGGAATGTTGGTCCGAGAAGAATACCAACCAAAAGCTCGCCCAAGACAGAGGGCTGGCCCAGCCGGACACTCAAGTAGCCTGCCAGCTTCGCGGAAAACAGAATAATGGAAAGCAGAAAAGCAAGCTGCAAAAAAGTCGTCATCGCGGCACGTCTACTTCTAATTTCAAATATAGCTTACACATTTCGATCCTGCATAAATTAGTTACCACATTTGTATCCTTTAGAACGAGCGATAGAAGACTGCGAACAAAACACTTGCAACCACACAAGTTACTAGCATGACAGGAAGGCCTCGCCGGTTCCCTATGCCGGATGTTATGGGAGTGCGGGTTTTTTCGGAAAGCGTCACTACAACAATATTGGCAGTCGAACCAATGACTGATCCATTGCCCCCAAAGCCTGCACCGAATGCCAGTGCCCACCATAGCGGGTTGATATCAATCCCTGCTTCGCCAAGTCCCTCAATCACTGGAATGAGGGCGATTGTGATGGGGACATTGTCTACAACTGCTGAGAGTGCTGCTACCATCCAGATCAAGATGATTCCAAACCATAACGGAGGGATGATGGACAGATGTTCCAGCAAGCCCACAATAATAGGAAGGAGTCTGATGTGATGTTTTACGAGCACCGCGCCAGCTTCGCGTATGGTGGATGTTTCACGAATTGCAACCACATTGCGTTTCATATGATTACTGATAATCATTTGTTCTCCCTGGTTCTGCTACTATCTCATAGTGGATAGATTGGGGTTTGCCCGAATATATCCAATCATTCTGCCCTCGGTAATCAGGCAACTCCAAAAACCTGTCGATAAAGATCCTCTTCTTCTGCGCTTAGAGCCGCATCGATTTCCAGGCAGAGCTGCGTGTAGGTTTCATCAGAAATGACTCCATCATGGTACAGACCAATCACGGCGCTTCGCTGGGCGCGCAAGCCCTCACGAAGAGCAGTATCAAGTTCCTCGGATTCGATCGTAGGCGCGGACTTGAGCACCCGCCTCACTGCCTCCGATTGCTCAGCAAGCTTGCTGACCAGTTGCGGTTTCAAAATGTCCAACGCATGCGTCGAGACCAGCCCTTCGGCATGGCGCCTCTCCAGGTGGTTTAGGGACGCACGCGTCGCCGTGAGAAGAGCATGCTGTTTTTCGTATTCAATCTGCTCAGCAGGCCGCGTGATGAGGTTAAGCCTCTTCAAAAGTGGCCGCATGGTGGTGCTTTGAGCGAGCAGGGTAAACAAGACAACCCCAAAGGCCATCAGCTTCATAAGATTGCGGTCGCCGTCCAACCCTTCTGGTAGGCTCAGGACCAGGGCGAGTGCAATCGCACCTCGCAGACCGCCCCAGTTCAGCACGTGCAGCCAGCTTAAAGGGATTCGTTCTGTGAATCGAAACCCATAAAAAATTCGGCTGACCCCGTACACAACAATGGCACGCGCAATCAACACTGCTGCAATTGCCCACAGTACGGGCTGCCAGGCAGCCAGCAGGGCAGGCAGGTTAACCTCCAGGCCAATGAGCAGAAATACCAGCGAGTTTGCGAGAAAGGCGACATATTCCCAAAAATTACTGATCACGATACGGCTGGTTGGGCTCAATCCCTGAGGGCCGAAGTTGCCATTGATGAGACCTGCCGCAACGACTGCCAGCACCCCGCTGACATGAAAGCGTTCAGCGATTAAGTAGGAGCCATACGCCAGCAGGGTTGTCAGTGTCGTCGGAATAAGATAATCATCCACCCGGGAAATTACACGGGCAACAACCCATCCAAGAAGCATGCCAATGGCCACACCTCCGAGGGAGACTCGTACAAATTCAACGATACTTTCCCGGAAGCTAAAGTGGCCTGTTAATGCAATTGTGGTGGCTATGCTGAAGACAACAATAGCGGTTCCATCGTTCAATAGACTCTCGCTTTCCACCAGGATCGCCAACCGTTTGGGTACGCCAAGCGATCGGAACATGGAAACCACTGCAACTGGATCTGTAGCTGAGATCAGGGCTCCGAATACCAAGGCGGCTGGAAAGGCAAGAGATGCTGAATAAGTTAATATGCCAGCAACCACTAAAGTCGTGACAATCACTCCAGGCACTGCCAGTAATAGTATTCTTGGCAGGTCACGGCGCATTTGGCTAAAGTTGATTCCCAGTGCTGCCTCAAACACAAGAGGTGGAACGAAAAGCGCCAGGATTAACTCAGAGGTGAGGTCTACTTGGATGGACTGTTGTAGTGTCAAGGCGAGGCCGACGATCACTAGCGCAACCGTATAGGGCACGCGGAATTGGCGCACAGCAATCGCAACAACGATCACGACGAGCAGGAGCTCAAGGATTATGGTTTCTGTAGAGAGGAATTTTTCCATTGTGCATCCGTTCAATCAGGCAAGCCGGTACAAAACTACAATGGATAGGAGATACATTGCCACCAGGGCCAGGCCGTCCCATGAAAGCCGGTATGGCGTGCGGGGAGAAGCGCGATACATGAGACTGATAATGACCACGCCGGTCATCATCATGGTCATGACCGCTGCAAACGCATTGGCATTGGTCAATGCTGCCCAGAAATTGTTTTTCCCATCGGCCAAGTCATAGACAGAAAACAGGAGTATGTTGAAGAGATTACTGCCAAGGACATTACCTATCGCGAGGTCGATGGCCCCCAGACGGATTGCAGCCAGGCTGGCAGCAATCTCGGGTAGTGAGGTGGCCGTTGCCAGAAATAAGTTTCCCACGAAACTTCGTGATAGACCTGTATTCGTCGCGAGCCGGTCTCCGATGGTGGAGAGCCAAATTCCCAGCGCGATGATCGCTGCAGCGTTGATCGCAAACACGATGTAGGCTTTACGGGCTGAAATCTCTGAATATGCATTCTCACTGGACTCTTTTTCCAGGACTTCACCCAGGCGTTCGCTTTCCAACCTGGCAATCATACGACCCCCGATCGCGTACAAAATGAAGATGGCAAGGCTCAATATACCGATTCCGGCAAAGCCCATTCCGTTGATAGCTGGCCCGACAAGCACGCCCAAAGCTACCATCCCCAGGAGTAATACGCCTAATCCCCCGGATAGGATATGTACCTCCTGAGCCTTGGATAGTATTCTGCCGGGCTGGTAGGCAAGATCCATGAACGCGATCAGCATGAGATTGAACAGGCAGCTTCCGAGGGCCGCTCCAGCAGCCAAGTTGGGTGCGCCCAGCCAGGCTACCGCAGAAACGCCGGAAGCGAGTTCTGGTAGCGATGTGACTCCGGCGATCAGGATTGCACCGATCCAGGCGCGGCCCAATCCTGTCTTCTCAGCGATGACATCGCCATATTTGGAGAGCGAGGAGCCAGCCCAAATTATGAGAGCAGCGCAAACGATGAATTCAAGCCAGATCATCCTGTCTCTACTCCGGTAAGGTTTGCGCTGATGTGCCAGAGACGTTGTTGTGTCTCTCTGTTATAGGCGTTTTTGTTAGCTTTCACTGCCACTCCTGGAGCATCCCAATAGCCACCGGTTTGTTGCTGTCCTATGGGATCGGCAGCCAGCCAGACATAGGTTTCAGCCATTTTTTCTGGACTCATGGAAAATTTGCGCTTCATCTCATACAGGCGGCGCATCCATCTGGGTAGGTGGTTGAGCCGCTCGTCAGGAATCGCTACATTCCCCACCCGCACACAGTGAACGGTTACTCCTGTTCCACGCAGCCGTTCCGCCAGATCAAAGGTAAACATGACCTGTGCCTGTTTGGCGTGATAGTAGGCGTGCTGCAGATTGAATTTCCGCTCGCCTTCCAGATTGTCGAATTCGATGTCAAGAAATGGGTAACTGATTAATCCCTTGCTAGCTACAGTAATAATGCGGCTGGGAGCGCTAGCCTTTAATCGGTCCAGCAGTAAATGGGTGAGCAGAAACGGTCCAAGGTGATTGGTGGCAAATACCGTCTCAATTCCATCCTCCGTGGGGACAGGCGTTTTTTGTGTATGATCGAAATTGGCTGCGTTATGGATCAAGACATGGAGCTGCCCGTAACGCCCAAGAAATTCTGAGGCGAACTCACGAATAGACTGCTGGGACGACATATCGACCCGCATCAGATACACCTGAGGGCTGCCGGACTGTGCCCGTACATCCACGAGCACCTGGGCTCCCCTTTCCATGGATCGGCATGCCATTACGACTGTGGCGCCACACTGGGCAAGCTGAATGGCGGCAGCCTTGCCTATCCCAGAGTTGGCGCCGGTGATTATTATGACCCGGTTGCTCAAGTTGTAGTCCATGAGTCCTCCAAAACGTTTTGGGAAATCTGCAAAAAAAAGATGATCTTTGTTTGGTCTATCCGCCCGTGGACGGGCGTCTTAATAAATTGGGTCTTACAAACACAGGAGACTCCACCTTCTCGCCGTTGATTGTCTTGAGCAACATGTCCACCAGTTGTCGGGCGATATCGAATACTGGAATATCCAGGGTCGTAAGAGGCGGTTCGGAATGTTTCGCATCCTGAACTCCTTCGAATCCGGCAACGGCAATCTGCCGGCCGATCTCCAGTCCGCGATTGTGTGCTGCATGAAGAACACCAAAGGCGGTCTCGTCATTGACACACATAACTGCGTCTGGGGGATCTGGTAGGCTGAGTAGTTCTATGGCTGCCTGATAGCCGCTCGAACTGCTTAGGTCCCCTGAGACTATCATTTCTTCATCCAACACTATTTTGTGGTGCCGCATTGCCTGTCGAAACCAGCCGAGACGTTCCACATGGTTCACAAGGTTGGCAGGTCCGCCTACAAAAGCAAATCGACGAAAACCACTCCTACATACGTGATCAATCAGTTCAATGTATCCTTCCGCTCCATCGATACGAATGCAAGGAAAATTAACACTGCCTGTATGCGACAGAGAAGTGAATGGTATCCTTTGGTCTGCCAAGAATTTAATTCGCCAGTCACGGATGCGGAGCCGGTTTAAAACAAGACCGTCAACCTTCCCACCATTTGCCCAGCGCTCATACAGACTGCGCTCAGACTTCCCGTCGTCCGCCGCTGAGACCAGCAGGTCGTAATTGTGCAGGGCCGATTCATGACCTAGACCAGCGATGAACTCGGTAAAGAAAGCCTCCGCAAAACGCTGCGCGCCGGCAGGGAGAATAAAGCCGATTGTTTCTGCCTTTTGACGACGCAACTGTCTGGCTGCCCGGTTGGGAGAGTAGCCCATTTGACGGGCGGCCTTGACCACCATTTCGCGGGTTGGCTCAGCGACGTCATCATAACCATCTAGCGCGCGCGAAACGGTGGTAATGGATAGGTTTAGCTTTTTTGCTACATCACGGATGGTTGGGCGCATGTTTCACCAAAACGTTTTGGTATTTCTTTATTATTCTATCATCGCAAAGTGAGAATGATAAACTTTTCAATCAGGGGGATCAGACGATTCTTCCAGTTATCGTATCAAAACCGGTGGCTTGTGATGGGCGGGTAAACGAATACATAAAAAGATTGAGTAGCATTGCGCTGCCCGATTTCCATTGAGAAGAGCACCAAAACGGTTCCCGTTATGTATATGGCTGTGCCGGTGTGTTCACGAGGACAGACAGCAACTGTGCTCGTCTGCTGCCGATCCCGGTAAAGCGTAAAGCATCTGGATGTGATAATCTAGTGAAATATCGAAAAGGACAAGCCAGATGCTTTGCACTTTAATTATAGGAGTGTTTATAAAAATCCTTTGTCAGGTTTTCCTGACAAAGGATAGGTCTGCGAAAGGAATGAATACCTTTAGAAAATGGATTTAGCCATATCAAACATGTGTCTGATCAATTATGGTACAAGGCTATAGGATTGCGAATAGCTATGCGGTTTGCATCGAATTGGTAATAAAGGTCTTAACTTCCGCAGGGGAGGGAATGCGTCCTGCCGAAACAACTTTTTCGTTAATCACTAATCCAGGGGTGGACATGATGTTGTATGCCATGATGTCTGGATATTCAGTGACTTTAGTGATTTCTGCCTCGACTCCCATCTGGTCGATAACCTGATGGGTGAGAGCTTCCAGTTTTTTACAGTTGGCACAGCCAGAACCTAAAATCTTGATCGTTAACATTTTTCTCCTATGATTTTACAAAATCCAATTGAACATATATCCAATGAGGATGATT
>Ga0208980_10001372_pt1 | contig 14722 bp, 13 predicted proteins | sample WetSurMetagenome_3_FD_187993 | JGI IMG/M metagenome (GOLD analysis project Ga0208980, IMG submission 187993) | Wetland microbial communities from Twitchell Island in the Sacramento Delta, sample from surface sediment Aug2011 Site A1 Bulk (version 2) | ecosystem: Environmental > Aquatic > Marine... | reverse complement strand
ACCCTTTAATTCAACAAAAGCATCAGCAGCAGTAAATAATCCCCCTCTGAAACCCAGAATATGAAAATTAGCTTCCACAAAGTTTGTTTCAAGTGCGCCGGAGTATGGAGTTCCAAAACCAATAGAAAGCCCAATATCTTTTTTTATTGGAATGCCAAATCTCTCGCCTCCCTGAAACTGAAGATATGGGTTTATATATCCAAGTGTCGGAGAAATCTGAAAGACTGATGGCGGTACTAGAACTTTCTCAAATCGCAGCTTGTTTATTACTCTTGTATACAAGCTTCCGAAATTTACTGTTTCTTCCAAATTAAGCTTAAAGGGATAAGTTAAAATCCGCGCACGCAGTTCAGGATTCAGTGCAAGAAAAGGATATAGAGCACCTTTGATAGAGATAGTCTGGTTATTTGCGTCTCGTACGTCAACCACAATTTCTGCTTTAGGATCAGGAGGGTCAATAAAAAGTGCCTCTTGAATATGGATAAAAAGGCTGTCATCCAGCGGTTCCATCTGAAAATAATTTACCGGTTCCTCTTCTTCCTGTGCTAGCAGAGGAACTGATAGAGAAAAAATAAGCGTTGAAAGAAGCATCAAATAAAATAGTATTCTCATCCTTATCCTGATTTAATTCCTTTATAAGATTATTAATTCTAACGATTATTATACCAGAATATGTCCTTTATTAAAGTAAAAATATAAATCATTAGCTATAGAGATATGAGCATTAGTGATTTTACAGAGTCAATTTTACCTTCATCAGGAAATAATTCTGATTCACGATAATTATTTTGAGCGGCAAATATATCAAATTGAACTTATAATTAATATGCAGAAGCATAATTTTTTTAATGTGTTAGTTAAGCTGGACTAAAATTTGATTGAGTTGATTTATTATATAAATTTATAAAACAAAAAAATTATTATTGCGATGAAACAAATTCTTTTAATTTCTTTCCTACTGTCAGGTTCTTTAATTACAATTTTCCCGCAGCAGGAAGATTACCAGTTAGGTTTGAATCAAAACCGTCTGAATCAGAACCAGGGCGCTTACTATGATTATTCAGATCCGGATGGATTGAACATAAAAGTATCAGTTTGGGGTTATGTTAAGTACCCCGGCAGATACGTAATACCTCAAAAAAGTGATATTAAGGATTTAATTTCATATGCAGGGGGAATTTCCGATGATTCCTATCTTGATGAAATTCGGGTTTATAAAGTTTTGCCTGATTCAACACAACAGATGCTGAAATTTAATTATGATGATCTATGGTGGAATGAAAATCTTAAAGAAAATCTTTCTCTTTACCGAATGGAAGCGGGTGATGTTTTAGTTGTTCCGGGCAGACCAAGACTCTACTGGGAAAATTACCTTACATTGGGACTTTCTATTGTAGGAGTTCTACTTTCATTAACTACTTTAATTGTAACAACAAATAATTAGCATGGCAGAAGAAACACAGGACGATTATAACGTTCATCAAACAAATACCTTTAAAGATTATTTAAGAATAATCCGAGCAAACTGGATACCGGTCAGCCTGATAACTTTTGCCGGGTTAGTTGTTGCATTTATTTATGCTGCTAATGCAACAGACATTTATAAATCTACGGCTGCATTAAAAATAGCACGTCCTCAGGGCGGAAGCGTACTTACATCTCCATTGCTGCCGGAATTTCAGGAATGGGGAAATGACAGGTTTATTGCTAATGAAATTGAAATCATGAGATCATTTACAGCAAGGCAGATGGTTGCGGTTGCATTGATTGATAGTTTCTACAGGGATACTGATAAATCGAAATATTCAATCTTACTTGATCAAAAACCTAAAGATGAAGATGTTAAAAACAATATCAAATCTGTTGATGCGCTTGCCAATACTTTAACCAATGTGGCAATTGATCAGAAGCGAGGGCTTGATATTATTGAAATCAGCGCATTATCTCCCTCGGCATATGAAGCAGCACTTATTGCTAATGTCTATTCCGAGCAGTACAAAAACCTAAACCTTGACCAAAACAGAAACCAGCTTACACTTGTAACAAATTTTCTTGATGAACAAAGAAAAGATAAATATGACGAATTGAATGCTGCTGAAGAAACTTTAAGGGCTTTCCAGGAAAGAGGCGGGCTTATCGCGCTGGATGAAAGAGCTTCAACATTAATAAGCGTGCTGTCGCAATTCGAAGCTCAGAAGAGTGCTACGCAGGTAGATTTGATGGCATCTAACCGAGTTCTCGAAAGTCTCAGGCAGGAATTGAAATCGCAAGATCCTAGAATGGCTGATTATCTTACAAGTTTGACCTCTCAGAAATATATAACAGCGATTCAGGAAGAAATTGCCAAGCTCGAAGTTAATAAGCAGGTTGCCATTTCCAGAAAAGATGGTTTAACAGAAGATTCACCTGTAATCCAGGAATACGATAGAAAGATTAATGAACTAAGAAAACAGCTTGATAAAGAGCTCGAAGTTCTTAAAGCCGGAATATTTGCAAGCAGTCCTGAGGAAGTTAAAGAATTAACACAGAAGATTATTGGAGAAGAAGTAAGAAATCAATCTCTTGAGACTTCAATTAGAGAACTGGAAAAAATTGTTCAGGGATATGAGGCTCGTTTTATGAAGCTGCCAAAAAATGCTATTGAGCTGGCAAGACTCAAAAGAAACTCCGAAGCATTGGAAAAGTTATACTTGCTTGTTGAACAGAGATATCAGGAAGCAATCATTAATGAACAATCGCAGCCTGGTAACGTTTTAATTATTGATGAAGCCAGAATACCTTTGCGACCTGCGAAACCAAATCGTACATTAATCATAATTATCGGTTTGTTACTTGGTGCTGGATTGGCTGTAGGTTATGTTTTTGTTAAAAATTATTTTGACGACACAGTTAAATCACCCGATGATATTGAAAGTAGAAAAATTAATGTATTAGCATGGATACCTCCTTTTATAAGCAGTATGGCTGGTGATCATTCAGTCCAATTTATCGTGGATAAGCTGCCCGATTCAATTCCCAGTGAAGCATTCAGAGCATTACGTACGAGAATTCAGTTTTCCCGTGTAAATACTGAATCGCTGAAGACTATTTTAATAACTTCATCAGCACCGCAGGAAGGCAAAACTACAATAGCTGTTAACCTTGCGGGCAGTTTTGCACATTCGAAAAAGAAAGTACTGTTAATTGACTGCGATTTAAGAAAACCATCTGTTCATAAATTATTTAACCGAGATAAAATTCCTGGATTGATTGATTATCTTGTTGGGAATGCAAAGCTCGATGAAATATTAATAAAATCAGATATCCCAAATTTTAGCTTCATTTTGTCAGGAACAATTCCTCCTAATCCGGCGGAGATGCTTGACTCTCAGGAGATGAGAAACTTTCTTAAAAAAATGCGCGATCAGTACGATTTGATCATTTTAGATTCTCCTCCAATTATTGCTGTCACCGATAGTGAAATACTTACAAGTATGGTAGACGGGACAATACTTATTGTTTCCTCAGAAAATACAGAAATCGAAATGATGGAAAGATCGGTGGAGCTAATTAGACGAGAGAATACTCAGTTTCTCGGAACTGTTCTTAATAACTTTTCTTATAAATCGGGTTACGGTTCTTATTATAAGTATTATTACTACTACTCACGACCAGAAACGAAAACCTGACAGATTATTAAATCTGATTTGGACTAACCAAAAAATCAAATATCATATTTCTTTGGTCTAAAATTACTTTCTAGTTTTATGCTTGCTAAAGTAGAAAAGCCAATAAAATACACGCCGCAATCAACTAAACGAACTTACGGTATTAGTACTAAATAATTTATGTTCTCTAATTGAGCAGGGGAATGAGCGTAATATATATACCAGCAATTATAGCAGTTGTAATAACACCACTAATATTTGCACCCATTGCTTCCGGAAGAATCAATGCATCAGGATTTATTTCATGTACAGCTTTCTGTGCTACTTTTGCTGTTGTGGGCACACAGCTAACAGCGGCAATTCCAATGACTGGATTGAACTTACCTCCTGTGATAAAGTACATAACATAGCCGCCCATAATTCCTCCAATGCCAGAAAGTAAAAGCGATATGATTCCAAGTACAAGCAATATTAAAATTTGCGGATTCAAGATAAGATGCGACTCGCAAAGAGTCCCGAGCAGAAGTCCAAGAAAAAATGTTGAACCGTAAAGAAGTGGTCCTGCAATAAAATCTATTAAATGTTTTAAACCGGATTCCCTGATTGCCACACCAAGAAATAGGGACATGAATAATGGTGCGGCTACTGGGAACAGCAAACACAAAATAACGCAGCTCAATACAGCAAAAGCAAGTTTTTCCCCGCGTGATATCTTTTTAGTTTCTTTTTTACGTACTGGATTAATTCCTCTTAACTTTCTTGGCACGAGTAGTTTTATAAGATATGGATATCCCCCGTAAGTCAATCCCAAATAAAGATACGCGACAACAGTTATCGGTACGAAAAGATCTTTTGATAAGGTAAGTGAAGTGAATAATACCATTGGACCATCAGCACCACCGACCATAGCAATAGATGCTGAATCTTTCATGTTTAGCCCAAATGCCATTGCAATTGGGATGGTAAGAAAAGTACCAAGCTCAGCACACAATGCTAAAAACATACTCAGGTATGGTCTTGCCAGTAAGAAGCCAACATCAAGCAATACGCCAATTCCCATAAAAACAAGGCAAGCAATTAATCCGTTGCTGAAAGTATAAGTATAAATTGGTTGAAGAAAATTAATCTGCAAAATATTTATCAGTTCAGTAGGGTCGGAAACAAGAGGATCAAGGAAAAGATTTCCTTGCTGCTGATTCGGCATAACGAGTATACCGGCGTTTATTGCTGACATACCGATACCCATCGGTATCATTAAAAGTGGTTCGAGAATTTCTTTCTTACCAAGATATACAAGAAGAATTCCAAGTAGCATTAATCCAATTCTTGTGTACATTATTATAGGTTCCGAACTAAGCAATGTAGAGATACCCTGGAATAAACTAAAAATATCGTTCGTGGTCATTGTAATTACTAATGTTAAAATGTGAAGAGCAATTTATCTGCGCCATGGAGTTGTAGAATATATTTTGGAACTCCAAGGGGAATATGGTTTGACTGCTTTATTAATTGTGATTCGCAGGTTTTCATTATCGTGCATTTCCTTTTGGTATAGATGTAAAGCAAATGAAATTGCTGCGAAAATTTCTCCCTCTTTTCCCAAACTCTCTGCTTCTTTTATGATACTTTCTACACTGGATGAAGAAAACCACGATTTCGGTAATGAGAGTTCCTCAGTAATTCTTGCAAACATATTTTTCCTCTGTTCGCGCCGTTTAATAAAAACGAAAAGTGCCTTAATGAGGAATGCTACAAAGAATGAAATTGCTGCGGCAACAGCATACATATATAAAACTTGTAAAAGGATTTTCATAAATGTCAGTACTCGTTTATCCTATATTAATTTTATAAACGCAGATCAGTTTCAATTATCAAGCTCCAATCTCTATGAGAATGTCTCCTTCAAGAACACTATCACCTGGTTTTACATTTATTGTTTTGATTATACCTTCCTTGTCAGCATTGATGTTATTTTCCATCTTCATTGCTTCGAGAGTTATAAGCTTGTTACCTATTTTAATACTGTCTCCTTCTTTAACGTGCACGATTAGAATAGTACCGGGGAGAGGTGATTTAATATGACCAGTTCCTTTCAGTGTACCTGGTGCGCTGGTTTTTTGCTGGAAGGGAACTGATTCGGTCGAAGGAACCGCAACTGATCTTATAAGACGTGGTGTTTTACTTGTTTCAATTTTTTTGTCAACTTCAACTTTGTATACTGTACCGTTTACTTCTACTTCAGCAAAATTATCTTCGACGTCAATTATTTTCACATCGTAGTTATTTCCCTGAATAGTGAGTTTATACTTTTTCATCTTTTCATCTCTTTATAATGGAATATTTGCATGTTTCTTAGCCGGATTAAGATCCTTTTTTGTTCTGAGTGATTCCAAAGCACGGATAATTCTGAATCTAGTATTTCGTGGTTCAATAACATCATCAATGTAACCGTACTTTGCGGCTACATAAGGCGTAGCAAATTTTTTCTTATACTCTTCTTCCTTCTTCTGTAGGAATTTCATTCTCTCTTCAAGATCCTCAATATCCTTATATTCTTTACTGTAAAGAACTTCAATAGCGCCTTTCGGTCCCATAACTGCTATCTCTGCTCCGGGCCATGAATAGTTAATATCACCACGAAGATGTTTTGAGCTCATGACATCGTAAGCGCCACCATAAGCTTTTCTAAGTATTACTGTTATTTTTGGAACAGTAGCTTCGCCGTAGGCAAAAAGTAGTTTTGCACCATGAATAATTATTCCACCGTACTCCTGTGCAGTTCCCGGAAGAAAACCTGGAACATCCACAAGTGTCACAATCGGTATATTAAAAGCATCACAGAATCGGACGAAGCGAGCAGCTTTTCTTGAAGAATTAATATCGAGTATGCCTGCCATATAATTGGGTTGGTTTGCTACAATACCTACTGAAGTACCGTTAAATCGTGCAAAACCAGTAACAATATTTGGTGCGAAATGTCGTGCGACTTCAAGAAATTCATTATAGTCAACAACAGCATGGATAACATCTTTTACATCATACGGCTTGCTTGGATTTTCAGGCACAATTTCATTGAGTTGATCTTCAAGACGGTCAATCGGGTCAGTACAAGGAACAAAAGGCGGATCTTCGAGATTATTCTGTGGTAAATAACTTAACAATTTTCTTATGAGTGAAATTCCTTCTTCTTCTGTGTCAGCAACAAAATGCGTAACTCCAGATTTGGAAGCATGTACCATTGCACCACCAAGTTCTTCTTCAGTTACTATTTCACCTGTTACAGTTTTTACAACTTTTGGTCCGGTGACGAACATATAACTGGTTTCTTTTGACATTATAATGAAATCTGTCAAAGCAGGAGAGTAAACTGCACCACCAGCGCAAGGTCCAAACACTGCCGAAATTTGAGGAACCACTCCGGATGCTAAAATATTTCTCTCAAAAATATCTGCATAACCACCAAGACTTTTCACACCCTCCTGAATTCTTGCTCCACCGCTATCATTAATTCCAATTATCGGTGCACCGACTTTCAATGCTTTATTCATGATCTTGCAGATTTTTTGGGCATACATTTCAGAAAGGGATCCACCAAACACCGTAAAATCTTGTGAGAATACATAAACTAGTCTACCATCAATAGTTCCATAACCAGTAACCACTCCGTCTGCAAGATATGCTTCTTTATCAAGTCCAAAGTCAATGCTTCTGTGGGAAACAAACATATCAAATTCTTCGAAGCTTCCTTCATCGAGCAGCAGATCTAAACGTTCTCGTGCAGTTAGTTTTCCTTTTTTATGCTGTGAGTCAATTCTTTTTTCGCCTCCGCCAAGTCTTGCCTGTTGACGAAGTTCCATCAATTCTTTTATTTTATCCTGTATTGCCATTTGTAATCTTTCAATGATTAAAAATTATTTTCAAATTAATTTGTCATAAAATTGCTCAGAGTGGTTTCTCGCATAACTCAGTTAACACACCAAAAGTAGCTTTTGGATGAAGGAAAGCAATGTTCAATCCTTCTGCACCTTTACGAGGTTTTTCATCAATCAACTTAATTCCTTTTTCCTTTAATTCAGCTAAAGATGATTCAAGTCCCTTTGCAGCAAATGCGATATGATGAATTCCTTCACCACGTTTTTCAATAAACTTTCCAATTGGTCCTTCAGCATCGGTTGATTCGAGCAACTCAATCTTCGTTTGTCCAACTTGAAAAAAAGCGGTCTTAACTTTCTGATCTGCAACTTCCTCAACAGCATAGCATTTCAAACCAAGAACTTCTTCGTAGAATTTTATAGATTCATCCATATTCTTAACAGCTATTCCAATATGTTCAATGTGAGTTAAATCCATTCCAAACCTTCATTATTCATTTTGAATTATACATTGTTAATTAAATAACGACGTGCTCTTTGTATTCACCAAATACCGAACGCATAGTGTTGCAAATTTCTCCAATGCTTGCATAGTCTCTTACAGCATCGAGAATGTATGGCATTAAATTATCATTTCCTTCAGCAGCTTTCTTAAGTGCCTGAAGTCGTTTATTAACTTCATCATTGTTTCTTTCAGATCGGATTTTTTTTAGGAATTTGATCTGCTCTTCCTGGACATTCCTATTAATTTTTAGAAGATCTTTATGTTCGGCTTCTTTTACCTGATACTTATTTACTCCGACAATAATTCTTTCGTTCTCTTCTATCTCCATTTCATATTTGTAAGCTGACTTCTGAATTTCGGTTTGAACAAAACCAGCTTCAATAGCTTCTGTCATTCCGCCCAATGCGTCAATTTTTTCAATATATTCTTTTGCTTCTCTTTCAATTAAATCAGTCATCGATTCAACGTAATAGGATCCGGCGAGCGGGTCAACTGTATTGGTAACACCGCTTTCTTCAGCTACAACTTGTTGAGTTCGTAAAGCTATTCTTACTGATTCTTCGGTAGGAAGAGCAAGCGCCTCATCACGTGAATTTGTATGAAGACTCTGAGTGCCGCCAAGAACTGCCGCGAGAGTTTGTATTGTAACTCTGACGATGTTGTTATCAACTTGCTGAGCGGTTAAAGTTGAACCAGCTGTTTGCGTATGAAACCTCAGCATCATTGACTTTGGATTTTTTGCGCCAAATCTTTCCTTCATAATTTTTGCCCAGAGTCTGCGAGCAGATCTGAACTTTGCGACTTCTTCCAGCAAATCATTATGTGAATTGAAGAAGAATGACAGTCGCTGCCCAAACGTATCAATATCCAATCCTGCTTTAATTGCGGCATCAACGTAGGCAATTCCATTTGCAAGAGTAAACCCAACTTCCTGTGCTGCAGTCGAACCAGCTTCACGAATATGGTAGCCACTGATTGATATTGTATTCCACTTTGGAACTTCCTTCGCACAGAATTCAAAAATATTCGTTATTAATCTCATCGAAGGTTTTGGCGGGTAAATATATGTTCCTCTTGCAATGTATTCTTTGAGAATATCATTTTGAATTGTCCCGCTAATCTTGTCTCGTGGTACACCTTGCTTTTCTGCAACCGCTATATACATCGCTAGCAGTACGGATGCAGGTGCGTTTATTGTCATCGAAGTTGAAACTTTATCAAGAGGAATTTTATCAAAAAGAATTTCCATATCTGCAAGAGTATCGATTGCAACTCCAACTTTACCAACTTCACCATAAGATATCGGGTCATCACTATCGTAACCTATTTGTGTTGGGAGATCAAATGCAACAGAAAGTCCTGACTGACCCTGTTCAAGTAAATATCTGTATCGTTCGTTTGATTCTTTAGCTGTACCAAAACCTGCATACTGACGCATAGTCCAGTACCTTCCCCTGTACATCGTTGGCTGAATACCTCTTATAAAAGGATATTCACCTGGGAAGCCTAAGTTATCTTCGTGATTCCTGGTAAGATCATCGGGCGTATATAATTCTTTGACAGGGGCGAAAGAAGCAGTTTTAAACTCTTTTCTTCTTTCGGGGTTTTTTAAAATGAATTTTTTATAAGTATTGTTTAACCAATCGCTATACTTTGGCATCGATCCATCTTCCTTTCAGATTTTATATCCTGTTTGTTCTCAAATTTCTTTGGAAAACAAATTTATAAGCAGTAATTCAGTTTGACAAATATTCGCTTGAGCAAAGTAAATGCCATCGCACATTCGATTAGGCACTAGTCATAATTAAAATAAAGCAATATTAGCTAGGTTAGTAGATCAATTCTTTATTCATTAAAGAGAAAGAAAAGACAATGATTCTTGATTTTGAAAACTAGTAAGTCATTTGCAAATAAATTGTTTTGGTGAGAATATTAACTAATGTTTTAGCATATTTTCCTTAGTTTATTAAAAACAATCTTTTTTTTGCAAAATGAGATGTCATTAATTATTTTTACAAGCTTAAAATCAAAGAATTCAGCTTTTTAATAGGTTTTGCTGGGGTGGCGAAACCCGCCTTCGCGAAAACTTCGCCGAGGTTATCTAGTTGCTCTTATTTCAAGAAGAATTTTTGAAAAGGCTCATTGGCTAAATTGCCGGGGTGGCGGAATTGGTAGACGCACAGGACTTAAAATCCTGTGGGAACTTGTTCCCGTGCCGGTTCGAGTCCGGCCCTCGGTACCATAAATAATTTATAATGAATAATTTAGAATATTCAATTCGTCATTATACATTATAAATTGTTAATTAATCCGGGCTCTTAGCTCAGTTGGTTAGAGCGTCTGCTTGACGTGCAGAAGGTCAAAGGTTCGACTCCTTTAGAGCCCACTATACCTTCCGGAAAAACGAATGAGATGTCTTTAGCAATCCGGCAGGTTTTTTTATAAGGAATTATGGATAAAATTAAAATAAAATTTCCAGATAGCAATGTAAGAGAATTTGAAAAAGGTGTAACGCCTTTTCAGATTGCTCAATCAATATCTGAAAGACTTGCTGATGAAGTACTCGCAGCAAAAGTAAATGGAAATGTTATTGATATGCAAAGACCAATTCAACAGGATACCGATATCCAATTTCTCAAATTTGATGATGAGGAAGGAAAAGAAGTTTACTGGCATTCTACATCACACTTGATGGCTCACGCAATCAAGTCGTTGTATCCGGAAGCAAAGTTTGGTGTAGGTCCTGCAATAGAAAATGGTTTCTATTATGATTTTGATATTAGCAAAAAACTTGATGAGGAAGACCTTCGTAAGATTGAAGAGAAGATGGAATTCATTGCAAAAGAGGATCATAAATTTGAAAGAACAGAATTACCCAAATCGAAAGCAGTAGATTTCTTCAAGAAGCAGGATGATCAATACAAACTGGAGATATTAAGTGAACTTGACGAAAACAATGAAGTTATCAGCATCTATAATGAAGGTAATTTTACAGATCTGTGTACAGGTCCTCATCTTCCTTCAGCTGGAAAAATAAAATATGTTAAATTGCTGAGTGTTTCGGGTTCATACTGGCGCGGTGATGAGCATAATAAGCAGATGCAAAGAATTTACGGCATTTCTTTCCCAAAGAAAAAAATGCTCGATGATTACATTCATTTTCTTGAAGAAGCGAAAAGACGTGATCATAGAAAGCTTGGGAAGCAGCTGGATTTATTTAGTATTCATGAAGAAGCTGGGGCTGGATTAATTTATTGGCATCCAAAAGGTGCTCGCATAAGAATGGAAATTGAAGACTATTGGCGCGAAGCTCATTTGAAAAATGGGTACGAATTAATTTACTCTCCGCATATGGGAAAGAGCTGGCTTTGGGAGACGAGCGGTCATCTTGGTTTCTATAAAGATAGCATGTATTCAGGAATGAAAATAGATGAACAGGATTATTATATCAAACCAATGAACTGTCCTTTTCATATTATGATTTATAAATCTCATCTTCGTTCTTATAGAGATTTACCACTTAGATGGGCTGAGCTTGGAACTGTCTACAGATATGAAAAAAGTGGTGTCCTTCATGGATTGTTAAGAGTTAGAGGATTCACCCAGGATGACGCACACATCTTTTGCGCTCACGAACAGATTGAAGAAGAAATTCGCAGAACGTTAAACTTTGCAAGAATGATCCTTGGAACATTTGGCTTTAAAGAAATGAACTTTTACCTTGCAACAAAGCCTGAAGATTCAGTCGGTGAAGTTGAATTGTGGGATAAAGCAATTGTGTCATTGAAAAATGCACTCGAAGCTGAGAATTTAAAATATCAGCTTGACGAAGGTGGCGGAGCCTTCTACGGTCCAAAGATAGATATTAAGATTAAAGATGCACTTGGCAGAGAATGGCAGTTGAGCACAATCCAATTTGATTTTAACATGTCAGAAAGATTTGATATTAAATACATAGGCGAAGACGGAAAAGAGCACAGACCATTTATGGTGCATCGTGCGCTTCTTGGTTCGATAGAAAGATTCTTCGGAATTTTGATTGAACATTACGCAGGAGATTTTCCACTATGGTTGGCACCGGTTCAAGCAGTGGTTATTCCTGTATCTCAGAACTTTTCTGAGTACGCTCTGACAATAAATGAAAAATTAATTTCAAGTGGAATACGAGCCCATTTGGACCAGAGGAATGAAAAAATCGGTTATAAAATCAGAGATTGGGAGACTCAAAAAGCTCCTTATATGATTATAGTTGGAGAAAAGGAGCTAAACTCATCCAATATCTCGGTCCGGCAGCATAAAAAAGGTGACCTTGGGACGTTTACATTGAGCGATTTTATTGATAAACTTGCTACTGAAATTAAAAACAAAGATTACACAACAAATTAAAGAGGTTATACATCGCGCAAGTAGAAAGCATCCGAATAAATGAGGAGATCCAGGCTCCTAAAGTTAGAGTAATTGATGTAGAGGGAAAGCAGCTTGGAGTATTTTTAATTAAGGACGCCAGGCGGTTAGCTGGTGAAAGAGGAAAAGATCTGGTTGAAATAGCTCCTCAGGCAAAACCTCCCGTCTGTAAAATAATTGATTTTGGAAAATTCAGATACGAACAGCAGAAAAAAGAAAAAGTCCAGAAGAAAAATCAGCAGGTTTCCGTTCTTAAAGAAATAAGATTTCATCCAAATACTGATGTCCACGATTTTGATTTTAAAACCAGACACGCAGTTAATTTTCTTGAAGAAGGTAATAAAGTAAAAGCAACAGTTGTATTTAAGGGAAGAGAGATGGCTTATGCAGAACTTGGTGAAAATCTTTTAAAGAGATTTTTAGAAAGAGTTCAGGATTTTGCAAAAGTTGAGGTGGAACCAAAGATGGAAGGAAGAAATATGAGCCTGATTGTGGTTCCAGCTTCTAAAAAAGGAAAGAAAAAACAATAATAAAACAGGATTAATTTATGCCAAAGATGAAAAGTAACCGGGGCGCTTCTAAAAGATTTAAGAAAACCGCTTCGGGAAAATTTAAAAGACAAAAGGCTTATAAGAGTCATATCTTAACCTCAAAATCTACAAAGAGAAAAAGGAAACTGAGGACTACGACGTTAGTCGCAAAAGCTGACCAAAAAAATGTAAGTATAATGGTTCAATAACGATAAAGGAAAAGTAAAATGCCAAAAGCAAAGAATAACGTTGCTTCAAGAAAAAAACGAAGAAAAATATTAAAGCAGGCAAAAGGTTACTGGGGTGATCGTGGTAATGTTTTTACAGTCGCCAAAAATGCAGTTGAAAAAGGCCTTGTTCATGCTTACCGTGATAGAAAATCTAAAAAGAGAATTTACAGGCAGCTTTGGATTGCAAGAATAAATGCAGCTGTAAGACCTCATGGATTAAGCTATTCGAAATTCATTAACGCTCTTGACACTAAGGGAGTGGTAATTAATCGTAAGGTGCTAGCAAACCTGGCTGTTGATAATCCTGATGCCTTTGCTGAACTTGTAAAGTTCTCGACTAACTAATTCAAACCCTCATAGAATTGAATAAAATTTCTGTGAGGGTATTATTTTAAATATTCAGCAGTCTATTTATGCAGCGTTCGGAAATAGAAAAAATAAAATCAGATTTCAATCAGGAAATTGCAAAAGCATCCACCTCAAATGAACTCGAACAAATCAGGATTAAATATCTAACACGCAACGGAATAATCACCAAACTGTTTGATGAACTAAAGACTATTTCTGGTGATGATAAACCTGCCTTCGGTAAGCTTCTAAATGATCTGCGGAATGAGTCGGCTGAATTATTTAATAATAAAAAATCACTTATTGAATCTGAGCAATCAGCAGATTCAAGTGGTCTGGATCTTACTCTTCCGGGAAAGTCAATTAAGATCGGAAGCAGGCACATCCTCACGCAAACTTTATTTGAAATTAAATCAATCTTTAAAGGATTAGGTTTTTCAGTTTATGATGGACCTGAGCTTGAATCTGATTACTACAATTTTGAATCCTTGAACTTTCCTCCGGATCATCCTGCAAGAGATATGCAGGATACTTTTTTTGTCAGTGAAAAATTTCTTCTTCGCACGCATACAACTCCAGTGCAAATTCGAATAATGGAAAAAGAACAGCCGCCGATAAGAGCAATTATGCCGGGACGTGTTTATCGTAATGAAGCAATCAGTTCACGAAGCTATTGTATGTTCCATCAGTTGGATGGAATTTATGTTGACACCGATGTTTCTTTTGCTGAATTGAAAGGAACTCTCGTTTCTTTTGCCGAACAATTTTATGGTCAAGGATTGAAATACAGATTCAGACCAAGCTTCTTCCCATTTACTGAACCAAGTGCTGAGATGGACATAACCTGTTACATCTGTAAAGGAAAAGGGTGCAGAGTTTGCAAGCATTCAGGCTGGCTTGAAATTCTTGGATGTGGAATGGTTGATCCAAACGTATTTAAGTATGTTAATTATGATGCAGAGAAGTACACTGGTTATGCATTTGGAATGGGTATTGAAAGAATCGCAATGCTCAAATACGGTATCGATGACATAAGAATATTTTTTGAAAACGATTTAAGATTTCTTAAACAATTTTAAACGGAAATATTTGTGAAGATCTCACTTAATTGGATTAAAGAATACGTTAACCTCGATGGCATTTCAACTGATGAAATCGTTGAAAAGTTAACCATGTCCGGACTCGA
>Ga0208980_10001371_pt1 | contig 14726 bp, 8 predicted proteins | sample WetSurMetagenome_3_FD_187993 | JGI IMG/M metagenome (GOLD analysis project Ga0208980, IMG submission 187993) | Wetland microbial communities from Twitchell Island in the Sacramento Delta, sample from surface sediment Aug2011 Site A1 Bulk (version 2) | ecosystem: Environmental > Aquatic > Marine... | reverse complement strand
GAGACATTGCAGAAGAATCCTGTTCGCCTTTCACTCCACGCCAGCAACATCGATTTGAATGAACTCAAGCGATTCATTACGCCAATTGGATTCCTCAGCAGTAGCATCTCCCTCGACCTTGAAGCCAAAGGAGAATTCGGCGAACTAGGCATTACCACCCTTGATCTGAGAACTGGAGATACTGAGTTTCACATCAAGGGAACATTGTTCAACCTGCACGCACCAGCGAAACTGTTTCTCAACACAACATTTGATCGGAGCGTCGTGTATTCGCCCGATGCGCACGCCCTCCTCCCGACGTTCGACTTGCCCGACCTTGAGAAGCTTGGGCATAGCAAACTGAACCTGACGTTTGTGGGAACACCGCTGGACTTCCAAACACAACTTGCCGTACAGACTGACATGGGTATTGTGCATGCCGATGGCACATTGAAGATCGGCGGACTCGATCACCTCCAGTACAAAGGAACAGCGCGATATGGCGCCCTGGACCTTAGCGCAGTCGCGAACGATCCAAGGCTCAGCAGCAACCTCAACGGATCCCTTCAGATAAATGGTCGGGGAACCTCACTGGATAATCTCTCTACGAGTCTGGAGATCCATCTTGATTCGTCGATGTTTGCAGAACGACGCATTGGAAATACTCAAATAAGGATTGAAGCTGCTGATCGTCGGGTTACAGCAAACGGCATGCTTGCGATTGGTTCACTGCACGCCTCGTTGAACGCACTTCTAGATCAGCCTGCGAAAGCATCTCCCACATTTTCTCTCAATGGAACCGTGTCCTCGCTGAACCTGGAGCAGATTCTTCTTGACCCCGCCTCCAACAGCGACCTGAACTTCACCATCGCTGCCCACGGGTCAGGACTACAGTGGGGCACGCTCACTGGTGAATTCGTTCTGGGGCTTGGTCCGTCCCGCTACCGCGAATACCGCGTTGATTCGAGCAACGTACACCTCGCACTCGATCAACGTGATCCGCTCCGCAAAGAATTCACATTAACGTCAAACATTGCTGACCTCTCGCTGGCTGGGGCGTTCGATACGGAATACATGAAGGACCTGATTGCGTATGAACTGTTGAATCTGCGCAACGCAGTAGGAGAGAAATTCGTTTCCCTTGATTCCTCCCTTGGCTCGAATGTTGATCAGGCACAACTCACGGCTCTTCAGAAGAAGCTCTCAGCGCGCACCGAGAGCCTGAATGCATCGTTCTCACTTCATGTGAAAGACCTCGAACCGGTTTCTATTGTCGCAGGTGACAGGACATTCAATGGCACCGGTAATCTTACGGGATCACTGCAAGGTGGATTCCACAACCTCTCGCTGAATGCGCGACTATCCGTGGATGATTTCTTCTATGGCAGCGCCGATTCCGGGATTCTCATTCACGACGGGACGGCAACGTTAGACGTGAGAAGTCTCAAACCAAACACCCCACTGCGAGATGTCACGTTCCAATTTGTTACCCAAGCAGCGAAGATGCACGTCAACAGGAGTGAATTTGATAGTGTGCACGTAAACTTCAAATACGATCAGGAGTACTCGAATTATACTGCAGCCGGCCAGTTCAACCATGACACGCGGATCCTCATCGAGGGATTCTCAAACATCTCCGACGACTACCTCAATTTCACACTCAATAATCTCCAGGTGAGTTACAAGGACTTCGCGTGGCAAGCAGACGGTGGAGCAATCGTTGGATTTGGATCTCGGGGTGTCCGGGTCGCCAATCTCACACTACGCCGCGATACGCAAGTCGTCAGCGTATCCGGGTCCATTGTCAAGGGAAAATCCCTGACTGCCTCCCTCACGGGCCAAAACATCGATCTGGATGGCCTCAAATATCTGTTGGAAGAAGGGGAGCTCGGCACAAGAAGAGAGGGGTTTTCTGGCGTCGCAAATATTCGGGCTGACGCTGACGGATCGTTTGAGCATCCAATATACTCCGCCACCCTGAACGCGGCTGCAGTTGCGTTTCGTGGCGTACCTCTCGGAAATGTTGCTGGTACGTTCGCGTATAAGGACCAATCACTCTTGACGCACGTCGAAATTGTCAACAGTACGGACAATCCACGTCCCGATTTGCTGGTAAAGGGAACCATACCTATAGATCTCGGACTCACAACGACTGGTGATTCACACCTCGAAAAGCCTATGGATCTCAGTGTGCAATCAGAAGGCATCCAGATCGGCATTCTAGACCCCATACTTCCCACATTCAACCAGCTTACAGGACTCATGAAGTGTGATGTCAGGGTTGGCGGATCACCGAGGAATCCCAACTACAGCGGTACACTCGGTATCGAGAGCTGCTCATTTCTGTTTGTTCCGAACTTCATCAACTATACCCTTGAGGGGCGGTTCCGGCTCAACGGTGACCGCATTGAAGTTGTGGATGCTTTGGTACACAGCAAACCCTCCGACGATCACTTCAGAAGGAGCGGGCTGCTGAGTCTGACCGGGGATTTTGCGCTGCGAGACTTCAGGCCCTCCGACTTCAATCTTAGGGCCAACGGCGGACTGCTGGTCGTCAGAGAGGCAACACGCAAATCGAGTCTTTCTGTTTATGGCAATCTATTTATCGAAACCGGGTCGGACGGATTGCACTATACCGGAGAAATCGAGCAGTCGCTGCTCAAGGGTTTTGTGCTTGTCAAGAACTCGAGCCTCATCTTCCCTCCAACCCAGCAAGTGGTAAGCGAGCAGTTTTCAAACACCGTACCCGTGCACATCGTGGATGACACGACAAAATCCACCTCGCCTCAGGGTCAGGCTCTTGCAGATCGATACTTTGGCATCGTGAATGAACAGGGAATGACAACTACCGCAATTGGCGCCGGAGACCAAGTGCCGTCAAAGTCCTTCGTTGACGGTATTCGATATGACCTCGACATTGAGTGCGCCGGTGGCAACACCGAGATCAAGATGATATTCAATAGTGCGACAAACGAAGAGTTGGACGCAAAAATAAACGGGGAGTTCTCCATCACTGAAGATGGAAAACGCTGGATTGGTACGATGACGATTGATCGTGCCTATTATCGCTTCATCAAACAGTTTAACGCTGACGGCACAATCAAGTACTCGGGCGATTTCATGAATCCGGAATTGGAAATAACAGCAACGTACGAGGGCTATCGCACAACAAGCGACACCACGTCATCGAGCAGACCGGAAAAAGTGATCGTCTCCATGAAGATTTCCGGTACCCGTGACAAGCCCAAGCTCGAATGGTCGATGACAATTGATGATGTCGACTATGATTCCTACAGGGGTTTGAAGTCCTCCGACGTTCAAACGGACGCTCTTTCATTCATTCTGGCAGGCACCTTTCCGCTCACAAAGTCACAGGCAAACGACCTTGCCGTCGACTTGGGACCCACCGCCCGGTCTTCACTGGTCACCGGAGCAAGCTCGTTGTTTACCAATGCGCTCTCCGATTTCCTGAGAAACGAAACGGGCTTCATACACTCAGTCGAGCTCAGCTATGGGACACAATCATCCTTCACTGAGGCTGCGGATATCCGGCTGAGCGGCGTAGCTGCTGGCGGTGTTTGGAGGTATGGGGGACAGATCCTGAACGACCCTTTCAGCAATGCTAACATCAGTTTGCTCTATTCATTCGGCGAAATCCTTGAACGACCATCGCTCCGGAATTTCATGTTTGAACTGGAGCGCAAGGTCGAAACCACCCCAACAGGCGAAGCCAGCAAGAAGCAAATCAACTCCGCCCGCCTGTTTTACCGCTTCTCATTCTGATTCTGTTTGCCACTAACCGGGAGATCCCCATCGCACACCTTAAGAAGCAACTGCTCACATTTCTTTCGCGGAAGCCCAAGGCCCGATTCACGCTCAAACAACTCGCAAAGCATCTGAAGGTAAACAACGCAGAGGACTATCAGGCGCTGCGGGTGCTGGTTGAAGACGTTGAGAAACGCGGCGTTGTTGATACCGACGAACAGGGCAAAGTCGGATATGTAGTCGAACATGAAAAGACAAAGCAAACGAAACCCACGAGGACTATTGGCAAGTTGAGCGTCAACAAGCGCGGCTTTGGGTTTGTGCGGGTCGAGGGATCCCCGGAGGAGATCTTCATTGCACCGAAATCGATGAAGACCGCCTTGCACGGCGATATCGTTGAAGTAGTTCCCTTCGCCCGGCCGACGAGGAAACGAAAAGCCCAGGATGACGACCGGATAGAGGGGGAGATCACTCGCATCGTGGAACGCACTCGCACAACTCTCGTGGGTACGCTCGAACAAAACGCCCGCTTCAGCTTTGTCATCCCCGACGATGAACGATTCACACGGGACATCTACATTGCCAGAGAAGACCTGAAGGGAGCGCGGCACGGCCAAAAGGTCGTGGCACAATTGCTGGCATGGGAAGATGAACAGCAAAATCCGGAAGGAGCTGTTGTCGAAGTACTTGGAGACTCCAGCGATCCGCGTATTGAAGTGCTGAGTGTCGCTCGCTCATTTGAACTGCCGATGCAATTTCCGAAGGCAGTGGAACAGGAGGCAGCACAACTCGGCGAGACAATTCCCCTCAATGAAATTAAGAGGCGCCTCGATCTTCGCGAAACCGTGTGCTTCACCATCGATCCGGAGAATGCCAAGGACTTCGACGACGCTATCTCGTTCGAGCAGTTGGCAGATGGCAACATACGGCTTGGGGTGCACATCGCCGACGTGAGTCATTATGTGCGGGAGGGTTCGGCACTCGATCGTGAAGCGTTTGCCCGCGGCACAAGCGTGTACATGGTGAATGAAGTCATTCCCATGCTTCCCGAACACCTCTCCAACAATCTGTGCAGTCTCAAACCGAACCTTGACCGATTGACCTACAGCGTTCTTGTGGATGCCAACAGCAATGGTACGATAAACGGCTACACAATCCGGAAGACCGTTATCCACAGCAAGCGTCGATTCTCCTATGAGGAAGTGCAGAAGATCCTTGAAAGTGGGAGTGGGGAATTCGGCCATGTTCTCCTTCCCCTGCTCAAGTTCACGCAGGTTCTTCTGAAGCGCAGGCGACGTGATGGCAGCATCGATTTCGAAACCGGGGAAGCAACGTTCAGGTTTGACGAACACGGCTTCCCCTCCCAGATCATCAAAAAGGAGCGGCTGGAGGCTCACAGGCTCGTGGAAGAGTGCATGCTCCTGGCAAACAAGATCATCGCGCAACACGTCGGCAAAGTGAAGAAGGATGATCAAGCCCGACCGTTTATCTATCGGGTGCACGACGCCCCCGACCCGTCAAGGCTTGCCGACCTCGCAAATTTCGTGCGTCAGTTTGGCTTCTTACTCGACGCAAAGCATGCTGTTTCTTCCAACGCGCTCCAACGACTTCTCGATCAGGTGAGGGGCTCGGAGGTCGAGAACTTCATCAACGAAGTGGCGCTCCGCTCAATGGCCAAAGCGGTGTACAGCGAGAAAAACATCGGTCACTACGGTCTGGCCTTCACCTACTACACACACTTCACATCACCTATCCGGCGCTATCCCGATCTGGTAGTGCACCGATTGTTGAACGAATACGACGTAGGCATCTCTTCCGAGCGGCAGCAAGAATTGGCCAACAGACTCCCGATGATTGCCCGTCAATCTTCCGACCGCGAACGACTCGCAGCAGAGGCAGAGCGCGAGTCCATTAAGGTGATGCAGGTGGAGTACATGAAGCGGCACGTCGGTGATGAGTTTGAAGGAGTAATTGGTGGCGTGACGCAGTACGGACTGTTTGTTGAAATCAATGACCTGCTTGTCGAGGGACTCATCCACGTACGCGACCTGAGTGACGACTACTATCTCTATGACGAAAAGCAATATGTCCTTCGCGGTCGAAGTCGTGGCAAATCATTCAGGCTCGGTGACAAGGTGACAGTTAAAGTTGTCTCAGTAAGTCCAGAAAAACGTGAAATTGACTTTGCAATTGTCAAGTAAAATTCACCTGGTGAATGGAACGGATACCTTCCAAAGAGCGTTTTATTGAGTAGATCGGCAGCGTTGCATTTGCCACAGGACTTTCTTAAAATTGTATGTGAACGTGACATCTGCTGTTCCGTTCCTTACCGCATTGTATGAAGGAATCATGATGAAGATGTATCGTGCAGCCGGAATTCTTGTCCTATGGTTCCTCGTTGCCGCGCTCGCAAATGGACAGGACCCGCAGTTTGGGAAGAATAAGGTCCAGTACACCAAGTTTAACTACTACTTCATCCAGTCCGACCACTTCGACGTCTATTTCACCGATCGCGGAGAGGATCTCGCAAACTTCACGGCAGCCGCAGCCGAGACAGCCTACACGCGTGTGAGCAAGTCGTTTCGGTATCAACTCGTCAATCGCATTCCCATCATCATTTATAACTCTCATAACGATTTCCAGCAAACGAATGTTATAAGCGAGTACCTGGAGGAAGGAATTGGAGGCGTTACAGAGCTGTTCAAGAACCGCATGGTCATTCCCTTCGAGGGAGACTACAAAAAGTTCCGACACGTGATTCACCACGAGCTTGTCCACGCCGTCATCAACGACATGTTTTACGGCGGCTCTATCCAATCCATCATCTCAAACAATATCACCCTGCAGCTTCCCCTGTGGTTCAACGAGGGACTGGCTGAGTATGAAGCATTGCGCTGGGATACCGACTCGGACATGTTTCTTCGAGATGCAACCGTTCATGAGTATCTTCCTCCGCTCAACCAACTGAATGGCTATTTCGCCTACCGCGGCGGACAATCACTCTGGTGGTACATCGAACGGAAATATGGCGAGCAAAAGATCGGAGACATCCTCAACCGCATCAAGAGCATGCGAAACGTTGAGGCCGGCTTCAGGGGGGCCATCGGCCTCGGTCTTGAGGAATTCTCCGAGCGGTGGCAGAAAGACCAAAAAGTAATGTACTGGCCCGACATTGCAAAGCGGGAAGAACCTGCCGACTATTCTCGGCGGCTTACCGACCACAAGAAGTCTGGCGCCTTCTACTACGGAATCAGCCCGGCAATCTCCCCACAGGGCGACAAGGTTGCATTCCTCTCAAATCGGGACGACTATTTTGCCGTGTTCATCATGAACGCCATTGACGGTGAGGTTACAGATAAACTCGTCTCCGGTCAAAGCACGAACAACTTTGAGGAACTCAAGATCCTCACACCAGCGATTACGTGGTCCGCCGATGGCAAGCAGGTTGCAATGGCAACAAAGGCGGGGGAACAGGATGCGATTCTGATTATTAATGTGGAGACGGGCCACCAAGAGAAACTTCAGCTGGGACTTGATGGAATATTCTCGGTGGATTGGTCTCATCAGGGAGACAAGCTCGCTTTCGTGGGCAACAAGGGTCCGCAGTCCGACATCTACGTCTACGACCTGAACACGAAAACGACCAGAAACATCACTGACGATATTTACAGCGACTCGGATCCCACATGGTCACCCGACGGCAAGACAATTTTCTTCTCCTCGGACCGAGGTGCAAGCATCGGCCCTCAGAAGGGCATCGTCAAGATGATGAGCCATGACTACAGCCAGACCGATCTGTACAGCATTGACGTGGCAACACAGAAGATCGAATCCGTGGTCTCTTGGCCGAACAGCGATGAGTCCTCCACCGCTATTTCCCCTGACGGCGAAAAGCTGCTCTTTGTCTCCGACCGCAATGGCATCAACAACATCTACCTTATGGACCTGGGCACAAAGGAGTTCAGGCCAATTACGAATTCTCTGGCTGGCGTCTACCAACTTTCCCTCTCCTATGATGGATCGAAGCTGGCATTTTCATCGCTCAGCCATGAGGGCTATGACATCTTTCTGATGCGGAATCCATTTGAGAGAGACATCAAGATCACGGAGCTTGAACAAAGCGAGTTCTTCAAGAGCAGAACCTCACAACAGCAGAGCATTAACAAACACGCCACCACGGTGAAGCAAGAGGCGGATTCTACGGGACTCTATGGCAAAGACATCCAGATTGACTTCAGTAACTTCGCCACAGAAGAAGGTGCTGAAGATGTTCCCGCAAAAGACTCGGTAATGGCTACGCTCCCAAAGATCGCCGACAACATCGATGAGAATGGAGACTACAAGGTAAACAAGTACAAGTTGAACTTCTCACCAGATATCATATACGGCAATGCCGGATACAACACGTTTTACGGTGTGCAGGGATCGACCGTTATGGCATTCAGCGATTTGATGGGAGACCACCAGATTATTTTTGTGACGAACTTGCTCCTTGACCTCAAGAACAGCGACTACGGCCTTCAGTACTACTATCTCCCGGGGCGCATCGATTACGGCTTCGGCGGATTCCACAGCGCACGGTTTGTACTGCTCGATGACATCTACGGTGGCAGCTACTATCGATTCCGAACATACGGCGCAAACGTCAATGCAAGCTATCCCGTGAGCCGTTTCAACAGAATCGAATTCGGACTGAACTGGTACAACATCTCGCGTGAGAACCTCGATCATTTCGGGGACCCGATGCAACGGCGGATCGTGCTCGTACCATCAATCGGGTACACACACGATAATTCACTCTGGGGATATACTGCCCCGATGAACGGCACCCGGTACAACGTAAGCTTGTTTGGAACGCCAAGAGTGGGAAACAGCGGTCTCAGTTTCGTCAACATCACCGGCGACTACAGAACATACGTACGCCTTGGGAGAAATTACTGCATTGCGCTGCGCTATGCGGGGGGCGCGAGTTTTGGCAGGAATCCACAGAAGTTCATTATTGGCGGCGTCGACAACTGGATCAACAGAACGTTTGAGACCGGGTATGTGCCCCTGGACAATGCCGAGGACTACATCTTCCTCCAAACCGGCGTACCTCTGCGTGGGTACAACTACGTCGCAGCAATTGGATCGCGCTATAGCCTGTTCAACTTCGAGCTGAGGTATCCCTTGTTTGCCTTTCTGCAAGCCGGACCACTTCCCATTGGGCTCCAGAGTATCGGTGGAGTCATGTTTTTCGATATGGGCTCAGCGTGGAACAGGGAACGCGACTTCGTGGCGTTCTCACGCGACGCCGAGGGACGGGTTGTGAGCAAGGATCTCTTGATGGGCATGGGCACCGGTGCTCGCATTTTTTTCCTTGCCTTCCTTGTGAAGTTTGACGTGGCGTGGAAGTGGAATGCGAACGCCTTCTCTTCACCGAAGTACTACTTCTCCCTCGGTGCAGATTTCTAGCGGCTGAGCACCTCACAAAAACAAAAGGGTGTCTTTCGACACCCTTTGTGTTCCCAACAGCAGAGAGCACACTACTTCTTCTCTGCTTCCTTCTTTGCTTCAGGCTTTACTTCGGTGGTCTTTGCCGGTGCTTTCTTCTCGGCAGGCTTCGCCTCATGCTTTGGTTTCTCGCCAGTTGCAGGCTTTACTTCGGCGGTCTTTGCCGGTGCTTTCTTCTCGGCAGGCTTCGCCTCATGCTTTGGTTTCTCGCCAGTTGCAGGCTTTGCTTCGGTGGTCTTCGCTGGCGATTTCTGCTCGGCAGGCTTCGCCTCATGCTTTGGTTTCTCGCCAGTTGTCGTCTTCGACTGAGTGGATTTCCCTTCCATTGCAGGCTTCGGTTCTTCCTTCTTCGTCTCGGTCTTCTTCGCTGGCTGCTGACTGGCTGGTTTTACCGATTCCTGAGCCTGCGCAAATATACTGCCCGCGAACGCTACGAGCGTTACGAGCGCGATAACGAACAACGACCTCTTCATATAGCTTTGCTCCTTGGGTTAATAGGGGTGTGAACACAGGGTTATTCCCTGTCCAAAAACTACCATAAGGTACCGGAAACGGATTAACGGGCAGTTAATGAGCAGTTAATAAATCTTAATGCCGGAGGGGCTAGTTTATCGGAAGTTCAACTGTGAAGACTGACCCTTTATCCACTTCACTCTTTACGGTAATTGTGCCACGATGCAGCTCGGTAATCCATTTGGCAATTGACAGGCCGAGACCGGTCCCGCCGACTTCTCTTGAGCGTGCCTTGTCCACACGATAGAACCGATCGAACACCCTGTCAATGTCAGCGGGGGCAATACCGATACCTGTATCTGTAACTCTGAAGATTGCGGCACCGTCATGCCGCTCAACTGAAAGTATCACCGCTCCGCCTTCAGGTGTATACTTGATGGCGTTGTCGATAAGGTTCAGAAAGAGCTGGCGCAGTCGCACCTTGTCGCCCACGATGGTAATTGGGTCATTCCTTGTCAATGCAACGTGGATGTGTTTACCTTCAGCGAGGATCTCACCATCGTCATACAGCTCTTGCACCAGAGACCCGAGGTTCACCTCGGAGAGATTCACTTCGTACGACCCCTGATCCGCTTTTGCAAGCGTCAGGAGGTTCTCGATGATGGAACTCATCCGGATGATCTCTTCCATCGAACTCTCCAGCACCTGACGATATTCCTCGGGAGTTTTCGGATTACGCAATGCAAGTTCGATCTCTCCTCGCATCACGGTAAGGGGCGTTCGCAATTCATGGGATGCATCAGCAGAGAACTGCCGCACCTGTGCAAACGAATCGTGCAGGCGTCGGATCATGTCGTTGAACGTCGAGATAAGCCTTCCAATTTCATCATCGACATTCCGCGCCGGAATCGTTTGGTCGAGATTCTCTGCAGTAATCCGGCGAGCCCGTGTGGTTACTTCATCAACAGGGCCAAGCGACTTGTTGGCAAGATAGAGGCCACCAATGATCGAGACTGTGAGAGCAATGGGCACCAGGACAAGAAAAATCCAAAACAGATTCTCCAGGGCTTCACGCAGCTCGGCAACGGGGTATCCAACAAGGAACGTGAAGTTCCTTTCGCGCAGAACCGCGACTCGAATGGACTGTTCGTTAAGCCACGCATACTCAAGGAAGCTGGTATCCCGCACCACTTTCGCGTCAAGACGCAACGTGTCCTCTCCGAGGTTGATCGAGCGATACAGTAACGTTCCCTTCCGGTCCGAAACCTGAACAAACGTCTTCTTGGGGCTGTACAGTGTATGCTGAAAAATCTGGTTCCAGATTTCATCTGCCTCTTCGGCCGTCTCGCCTTCGAGTGTATCTGGAGTTTCGACTTGCTGCTTCATTCTCTGACGCATCAGCGACTCTACAGATCGCTTGGTGGGTTTCACCTTGCTCTCCCGTGGCTGGATATAGTCCCTCACCCACCCTACTTCCGTGCGGAGAGAGAGGTCGAGATTCTCAGACAGGTTTTTGCTTGTGTAGTAGTACGCAAACCCCCCGAAGGCAAGCAGCGTGGAGAGGACAAGCAGGGTGTACCAAAACGTCAGCCGTGCCCGTATGGATTGTACCCAGAACTTCACAGGTTATTCTTCCTTCATAACGTATCCGACACCCCTCACGGTGTGAATGAGTCTCATTTCAGCAGCGCCCTCTATTTTGTTCCGCAAATGGTTCACGTAGACGTCAATGATGTTGGTGCCGGTGTCGAAGTTGTAGTCCCAGATATGTTCGGCAATAATGGTCCTGCTTAACACGCGGTCCCTGTTCCGCAGGAAGTACTCAAGCAACGAGTATTCCTTTGCCGTCAGTTCGATTATGCGGCTGGCACGCTTCGCCTTATGACTCACGGTATCAAGCTCAAGGTCGGCAATGGTAAGCACTGTCGACTTCTCTTTGGAGCTCCGGCGCAACAGAGACCGGACGCGAGCGAGGAGTTCCGCAAAGGCAAACGGCTTGGTCAGGTAGTCGTCGGCACCACTGTCGAGTCCGGCAACTTTGTCTTCTGTCGCGCTCTTGGCGGTCAGCATCAGCGCAGGCGCCACCCCTTTCCCTGCGCGGAATTCCCTGATCAGATCCAAACCTGACTTCTTCGGTAGCATTACGTCAAGGATGAGAAGATCGTAGTTCTCTGATGCCGCCATGTGCAAACCCGTTTCACCATCGTGCGCCACATCCACAGTATAATTTTCTTCTTCCAGACCCTGTTGAATAAAGCGGGCGACTTTCTTTTCATCCTCTACAACTAGTATACGCATAACGAGAGATTACCTGATGATGGGTTTGGTGTCGGCCACCAGAATAGTACTTCATTTTGCCAATACTTGCAAAGCGAGGGTCTTGGATTCTGGAAGAATTTTGGCTATATTTTCACCGCAAATTTCGCAAGAGAGGCACAATGAAACCACTTCTTCCCATTTGTTGCACTATCGCACTACTCTCATTCGCGGGTTGCATCCAGTCTATTGCCGTTTCCAGTGTGGGTGGCATCATTGATGACGGCTTCGAAGCATTGACAGAGGAACAGGATCTCGAATTCGCAGCCCAGGCCCTCCCATCGAACCTGAAACTTCTGGAGGTGATGCTGAAGAACAAGCCTGATGACGCCAGACTTCTCCGCCTTTTAGCAGAGGGATACAATAGTTATGCCCTCGGTTTTGTTGAGGACACCGATCCTGCACGGGCAAAAGTGTTTTACCGACGCGCAACTGACTACGCTTTGCGGCTTGTCCGACAGGATGAGGAACTTTCCAAAGCGTTCGACGGTTCGGTGGATGAGCTAAAGGCCGAGTTGGCAAAACGCGGAAAAGAAGCTGTACCCGGAATTTTCTGGGCGGCATTTGGCTTGGGAAGCTATCTGAACCTCTCCCTGTCCGATCCCGACGCCATTGCCACGCTGCCGAAGACCGAGGTGATGATGAATTTCGTTGCCACTGCCGATTCAGCTTTTTACTACGCAGGTGCTGACGTGTTTCTTGGGACGCTGTATGGGAGTCGCGCTCGAATGCTGGGAGGCGACCCCGAGCTTTCCCGCCAGCATTTTGAGAGAGCGCTGCGCATCAATGATGGGAAGTTCCTTATGACTCATGTGTACTTCGCCCGATCCTATGCTGTACAAACACTCAACGAGACTCTCTTTGACGAGCTGCTAACGACTGTCGATCAAACATCCCTTGACGTCCTTCCGAAGTTCCGACTGGGAAACGCCATAGCAAAAAGGAAAGCCAGGCTCCTCCAGATAAAGAGAGCAGATTTGTTCTGATGTGCATGGCGTAATACCAATGATTCCGGGTTTGGTGTCAAGAAGCAGGACTCAATCTATTCAACAAAGGAGAACAATTTGAAACGGATATTCACGGCGCTAACAGGGTTGGCACTCGGCTTGGGATTCCAGACCAATGCGCTCGCGCAGGAGTTCACTATTAAGTTTGCCACTATTGCTCCCGAAAACTCCACCTGGTTGAATGTGATGAGGGAGTATGACGCCGCCATCCGCAAGGAGAGCGGCGGCAGACTTGGGTTCAAGATCTACGCCGGGGGTGTACAGGGAGAAGACAAGGATGTCATCCCGAAAATCCGGTTGGGCCAGCTTCACAGCGCTGGTCTCACGGGGTTCGGGCTTGGCAAGATAACACCCAAACTCCGCATTCTCGATTCGCCGTTCCTCTTTGCAAGTTATGATGAAGTGGACCACCTCTACGGTCAACTCGACGCGGAGCTCAACAAAGCGCTGCTCGACAACGGATTTGTGAATCTGGGCTGGGCGGAGGTCGGATTCGTCTATGTGTACACCAACGCACCAGTCAGATCTCCCGCCGACATGAAGGGGGTGAAGATGTGGATGTGGGAAGGCGATCCCATTGCAGAGGCCACGTTCAAGGCGTTCGATATTCAACCCATACCGCTTTCAGTGATTGACGTCCTGACATCGTTGCAAACGGGACTCATCAACGGCGCGTACACTTCGCCGCTTGCCTGCATTGTCTTGCAGTGGAACACGCGGGTGAAGTACATGATGAACATCCCTCTTGCGGACGCCTCCGGTGCTGTCGTGGTCTCCAAAACAATGTACGACAAACTCCCAACTGATTTGCAGGAGATCCTCACGCGCAATGGGAAGAAGTTCATGCGCGATCTGACATTGAAGAGCCGGAAGGAAAATGCCGATGCAATCCAAACATTGAAGAAGACCGGTGTCCAAATCATTGAGGCCAACACTCCAAAAGCAATGGAGGAGTACACGGCCGCAGGGAAACGAGCACGTCAATCCCTCGTTGGGAAACTGTACGATCAAGCATTCCTCGACCGAATCGACAAGACCATTAACGACTTCCGTTCACAGCACAAACCCTCGAAATGAAGTCCCTTCGCTCGCTTGATCGTTTCTTCTATAAGATAGAGTTCGGTCTGCTCGTTACATTTCTGGGCAGCATGGTGCTGCTCGCATTCATGCAGGTGGTGCTCCGCAACTTCTTCGGCACTGGGGTGGTCTGGGCCGACACCGTCGTTCGACACCTAGTCCTCTGGTCTGGATTTGTCGGGGCAGCCCTCGCGACAAGCGAGGAACGGCACATCAGCATCGATGCACTCACCAAGTTTCTGTCCGCTCGTACGAGACATGTTGTCCTGATCTTCACAAGTACCTTTGCTGCAATCGTCTGCTACTACCTGATGGCAGCGGCGTGGGAATATGTTCTTGAAGAACGCCTCAATGGTGGTGAGCTGGTGCTGGGAATTCAGACGTGGGTGGCATTGCTCATCATTCCCTCCGGCTATCTGCTGATTGCTTTTCATTTCATCATCAAAGCAATCGAGAATATCCTCAGTACATTCACGAAGCACGCGGAGGCACGGTAGCAATGCAGACGTTCCTCGTCGGACTTGGCCTGGCTCTTCTTGCGCTTCTTGGCGCCCCGCTCTTCACAATCATCGGAGCGATCTCCATGCTCGCCTTTGCGGGGCAAGGAATCAGCACCTCCGCAGTGATCGTTGAGTT
>Ga0208980_10001370_pt1 | contig 14735 bp, 14 predicted proteins | sample WetSurMetagenome_3_FD_187993 | JGI IMG/M metagenome (GOLD analysis project Ga0208980, IMG submission 187993) | Wetland microbial communities from Twitchell Island in the Sacramento Delta, sample from surface sediment Aug2011 Site A1 Bulk (version 2) | ecosystem: Environmental > Aquatic > Marine... | reverse complement strand
TTTACAACCATCCTGGCGATGCCAAACACGCGTCCTCCGGTAACGGATGAGGAAACGTTACAAATATCATTAACCGCAGCCGAATCAAAAGCTCGCTGTGATTATGCCCAATTCCTAGGAGCTGGACCGGATAATTTTGGTATGCTCCAGATATTAGAACATCGAACTGCGGGATTAAAAATGTATCTGGATCAGACGTATGGGCCACTGCGATTGGACGATATGGCACTGTGGATGGAACACTTCAAGCAATGGCCTAAGAACCAGCCTATCGTTGCTCATGCGGAAAGCCGGACGATGGCGGCTGTGATCCTTATGGCAGCGATTTATGATCGACCTGTGCATCTGGCGCATGTTTCCTTAAGGGAAGAGATCTTGTTAATCCGAGCTGCTAAAGAAAAAGGAATAAAAATCACCTGTGAAGTAACCCCTCATCATCTATTCCTAACCAGTGCAGATATTCCCAATATTGGTTCTGGTCGGAGTGAAGTGAGGCCTCGCCTAGCCTCAGTGGCTGACCAGGAAGCACTATGGGCAAATCTTGATATGATCGATGTATTCGCTACAGACCACGCTCCTCATACGCTAAATGAAAAAGATGGAGAAAATCCTCCACCAGGTTTTCCTGGATTGGAAACTGCCTTACCGCTCCTTCTAACTGCTGTTTCCGAAAACAGAATAACCATGGAAGCTCTTATCCAAAAAATGTTTATAAAACCAAAGGAAATATTCAGAATACCTGAGCAACCAGAAACATGGGTCGAGGTCAATATTGATGAGGCATGGGAAATCAAAGCAGCTGATCAGTTTTCACGCTGTGGTTGGACCCCGTTTGAGGGAAGGAAGGTAAAGGGGCGTGTAACCAGAGTGGTATTGCGGGGTAGAGAAGTATTTCTTAATCGACAAATATTGGCAGAACCCGGGTATGGAAAAAATATCAGGTAATCGAGTGTTAACTTAACATTGCTGAAAAAGGAGAGAATAAAATGATAATCAGTTCAAATCAAGCACGGCATCAAAACCCTCACCTGCCTTTTGGTGACCAGCGTACTGCACCGTGGTACGGGAAGGATATCCTATCTGTAAAACAATTTTCACGATCAGACCTGGAATATATCTTTGGCGTTGCCCACGAAATGCATATGATGGTGGATCATGTCGGTACATTTGATCTTTTAAAAGGAAAGATCCTGGCTAACTTGTTTTATGAGCCATCTACACGTACATCCTCCTCATTTACATCAGCCATGGAGCGCCTCGGTGGTAGTGTGATCCCAATTAATGAGGTGCGATATTCCTCAGTAGCCAAGGGCGAATCGCTACCAGATACAGTTCGGACTCTGGAGTGTTATGCAGATGTGATCGTCCTACGCCATCCTGAAACCGGGTCTGCGGCATTAGCTGCCCAATATGCGAAGAAACCAATCATAAATGCAGGTGATGGGATTGGTGAGCATCCAACGCAAGCGCTATTAGACACATTCACCATCCAAGAGGAAATGGGATTAATTGATGGATTAACTGTAACCATGCTGGGGGATTTAAAGTATGGCCGTACTGTTCATTCACTGGCACGCTTACTCTCCCTTTATAATGTTCGCTTAAATTATATATCTCCTGAAATCTTAAAAATGCCTGCTGAAATCATAAATGAGTTGCCCAGGACCATGGCTCAAAAAGAATATACCAACCTGGAGGAAGCATTACCTGATACGGATGTTTTATATGTAACACGGGTACAAAAAGAACGATTTGCCAATGAAGAAGAATATGAAAGTGTAAAAGGTTCGTACGTGATTTCAGCTGATATGATGAAAATCGCAAAACAAAATATGATCGTCATGCACCCGTTGCCACGCGTGGGAGAAATATCCATGGAATTTGATAGTGACCCCAGGGCAGCTTATTTCAGGCAAATGGAGTATGGATTGTATGTCAGAATGGCATTGCTAGCAATGGTATTAGGAAAGGCTTAGGATGACATTTTTTGAAAGGTTATACCAAAGAATAAACGAGATAAATTCTATATTGTGTGTGGGTTTGGATCCCCATCCGAATGATTTACCAACCCCAACCGCAAGTGCAGCAAAAGAATTTTGTCTCCATCTAATTGAAGTAACTTCCCATGTGGCAGCTGCCTATAAACCCAATAGTGCTTTTTTCGAAGCATATGGTGCAGCGGGAATTGATGTGCTCCAACAAATCATTGCCAATATACCCAGGGGAATTCCAGTCATCCTGGATGCGAAACGGGGTGACATCGCTTCGTCTTCGGAAGCGTATGCAAGTGCCGCGTTTGAAACACTGGGAGCTCATGCGATAACCATTAATCCATATCTGGGTCGTGATTCCATCGAGCCTTTCTTGGCTGATCCTGAGCGTGGAGTATTTTTATTGTGTAAAACATCTAACCCGGGGGCTGCTGATGTGCAGGATTTATTACTAGATGAACTTCACCCTAATACAGGTGGGGGAGGTGAGTATTATCTATATGAGAAAGTAGCCAGATTGGCACAGGATTGGAACACGCGCGATAACTTGGGATTGGTGGTTGGAGCCACACACCCGGAGGCCTTGAAGCGGGTACGGTTGATCGCACCTGACATCTGGATCCTTGTGCCAGGCGTTGGTATGCAAGGTGGTGATCTGCATGCAGCGCTTCAAGCTGGTTTGAGATCCGATGGAATGGGTTTACTGATCCCAGTTTCACGAGGAATCTCCCGTGCTAATGATGAGGGGCTAGCGGCGGAAGAAATATGTCAAAGAATTAATGAGGAAAGAAATAGAATCGTTAGAAAAAACGGAGACAATGGCCCAAAAATAGAACAGTATAAATTCTCAGCTACGTTCGTTCAGCTTGCGGATGGGCTTCTTGAAACTGGGTGCGTGAAATTTGGTCAATTCACCCTGAAATCAGGATTAATTTCACCCATCTATGTTGATCTGAGGCAGCTTGTTTCATTCCCGAAATTACTTAATCAGGTCGCGCAAGCTTATTTACCTATATTAGCCGGATTATCCTTCGACAGATTGGCAGGGTTGCCCTATGCTGCACTCCCAATCGCAACCGCAATCTCTCTTATTTGTAATAAACCATTGATCTACCCGCGTAAAGAAGTAAAAACCTATGGCACCAAAGCTGAGATTGAAGGTGACTATCACAAAGGTGAACGAATTGCCATCATCGACGATCTGGCTACAACCGGGAGCAGCAAATTTGAAGCGATCGATAAACTTACGAGCGAAGGATTGATGGTGGAAGATGTGGTGGTCTTGATTGACCGTCAATCTGGAGCTGATACAGCTCTCAGTGATGCTGGTTACAAGCTTCATTCAGTAACAACACTAACAAAGCTATTGGATTATTATGAAATGAGTGGCAAAGTACCAACTCATCATATTGAAGAAGCAAGACAATTTATTACAAAAAACAAGTGACAATATACCCTGTATTTCGGTCATTCCTTTTTAAACTAGATCCTGAGCAAGCTCACCATTTAACCTTGAATCTAATTCGACTGGCTGGAGGAATCAAACCAGTTAATTGGATATTACAGCGAATTTTTTTTGCTCCGGAACAGTCGGTCCAGGTTTTTGGTCTAAATTTCTCCAATCCAATTGGTTTGGCAGCTGGATATGATAAAGATGGCACTGGATGGCGTGGATTAGCCTGCCTGGGTTTTGGACATATCGAAGTTGGGACAGTCACACCCAAACCACAATACGGTAATCCTAAACCTAGAGTATTCCGGCTGGTTCCAGACGAGGCATTGATCAATCGGATGGGGTTTCCCGGTATTGGGGGAGAATTTGTTAAAAAGGAGATCGTCCAGAAACGCCCAAAAAACCTTATCCTGGGTGTGAATATTGGTAAAAACAAGGATACCCCAATTGAAAATGCCGAACAAGATTACCTATTCTTACTCCGTTCCTTTGCTGCGCATGTGGACTACCTGACGATCAATATCAGCTCACCCAATACCGTTGGATTAAGACGGCTGCAAGAGAAGCACTCGTTAGATAACCTGTTAAGGCAAATTAATTCAGAACGGGAGCGATTGACAGCCGTAATACCGAACCGGCTACCAATCCTAGTCAAGTTGGCACCTGATTTATCCGACTTAGAACTCGATGAAGCCCTGGATGTTATTTTAACGAACAAAATGGATGGGGTAATTGCGACCAACACAACCATATCACGGGATGGATTGAAATCTCGTTTGGCGCTAGAAAGTGGAGGATTGAGTGGTCAACCTTTATTTTCTAAGAGCCTGGAGGTGGTGGGTAAGATTTTTCAACGTACTGGTGGAAACTTACCTATTGTCGGCGTAGGTGGAATATTTAACGCAACTGGCGTCCAAAAAATGCTGGACGCCGGTGCTTCGCTTGTACAATTATATACAGGATTGGTCTATGAAGGTCCTGGTTTAGTTAAGCGGATCTTGAAAGAACTCAAGCAATAACTTATTTTATCTACATGGCTTGTAAATACATTTTAAAATACCTGGATCAGGGGAATTTGAAGTTGAAGCGCCAGGAACCATCAGTTTGCTGGGTTGCTTGGGTTGAAGTACCAACAACCTGAAACCATGTATTACCAGGTTTGAACGGGAATACGGAGCCATCAGGATAAGTCAGAGTCAATACTGAATTGGTGGATGGACGGTTCCATTGCACTTCATACATCTGTCCATCGCGGAAAGCATAGGCGGTTCCACTGCCACTAAGCAAGATCTCGATAATCTCATTGGGTGGTTGTTGATAATACTCATGACGTGCCAGGACGACGACCACATTATCTGCTGTGATCTGCTGATCATTCAAGCGGTCCGTGAGCGGAGCATAGGATTCGCCCTGCCCCGTATCATAAACGTTATCCTGGAAGTGGCGATATTTACCTGATGCGGGATCATAATCCCAGCGGGTATAATTATCGCCTGAATAGCGAACATAAAGCTGATCACCGGGGACCCCACTGGTGGGTACATCGGGATTAAAAGTCATGCCATCCAGATTCTGGCGCCCATTTTCAACCCCCCGTGCGGTTACATAGGCACTAAGCGCAGCAGTATCACCCAAAAGTAAATTAGTGGTTGAAGGTTCATACCTGCATAGAGGTGCAGTGACCGTGGGAGGGCATTTCGAAGCATACCCTTCAAGCACAATTCGGTTTGCGAAGTCTGAGTTCAATAAACGCTGGTTGATCAATATATCTGCGCTGCCATAGGCAAAAATACTATGATACATGTGTACCAGCTCATAATCCAGAAGCCTACCGGAGCGAATAGGCCCTGCAAGCTCGGCATCGTTTCCATAAAAAATGGCATGGAAACGGGAATATCCATCGTTGTGGTAATAATCGTAAACAATGTCTGCGAGCGAAAGCCCCCATGGTGGCCGGTTCGAGGAACGAGGGACAATATTGATTTTTACTGCAACGGGACGGCGATCCAGTAAAGCGGGGTCGGAAACTTCGAGCCCAGTTAATGGATCAATGTTCACAGGAAAATTAGACGGTCCATAGACAACTGGTGTGGGTGTTTGAGTTGGAGTGGGTGTTTCTGTTGTTGTAGGAGTTAAGGTAGGTGTGCTGGTATCCGTCGCGGTCGGACTGGGAGTGACGGTAGCTACAATGGGCTGAATCGTTGGAGTGTTCGTCGCGGAGGGAGTATTCTGACTGCATCCCACCAATAAGAGTATAAGTATCAATGCTGATATTAAATATTTCATCATGCTGCCCTCCATATAGTAAATCAATCGGCAATCATACCGCAAACATACACATTTGACCATTCTTTGCATTTTACCTTTTGTCTTCTATAATCAGGCATAATGACGAAGAATAATCCTTTGCAACGATTATTAAAGATAAACTATCTACCATCGGTGTATTTTATAGGGGGGCTGATATGTATCATCTGGCTGCTATCCACACCCATGGGTGTTTTTGGTAAAGCTGATGCGATTGGATATGCGGTCTGCCACCGGATCGATACACGATCATTCCACATCGGAGTAAGACAATTGCCTTTGTGCGCCCGTTGTACCGGGCAATATCTCGGTGCGGTTATAGGATTGATTTTCTTATGGATTGCTGGCAGGGGTAGAACAGGAACCCCTCCCAAACGTGTGATTGTAGGAATGATTATTTTATTTATTTTCTATGCGATTGATGGAGTAAATTCATACTTCTACCTGCCGCCATTTTTAAAAATGTTTCCCAATATGCCACATCTTTATGAACCAACTAATACATTACGTTTGATCACTGGAACTGGGGTTGGTTTAGTAATCGGAATGATTCTGTGTCCTGCTTTCTTGGCATCTATGCACATCGATCCAAATCCAAAGCCCGCAATCAAAGATTTAAAGACATTTTTCGTTATACTGGGAATCGGTTTTTTGGTTGATCTGCTCATCCTGACGGGCACAAAATATGTATTAATACCGGCAGCATTCGTCAGTGCAGGTGGAGTGGTGCTTTTGCTTACTTTAGTTTATACACTCTTGTGGATACGGATAATGCATAAAGAAAATCAATTTACAAAAATATCCCAAACAACACGGTATTCAATAGCAGGTTTTTTGATAGCCATGATCCAAATCGCGCTGTTCGATTTGATTCGTTTTATAATCACAGGAAGTTGGAATGGAATTTTTTTTAATTAATGAGACTATTCATTGTGTTTTTCGTATATGTTTATAAGGAGATTTATTAATGGATATATTCACTGCCTTTGGCTTATCTGCGAGTGCAGGGCTCAATGCATACATTCCTCTTCTAGTGGTAGCGTTGTTAAGCAAATTTACTAATTTAATTAATTTAAGCGCACCATGGGATACATTGGAAAGTTGGTGGGTGATTGGTTTGTTAGTAATACTTTCCGGAGTGGAATTTTTTGCTGATAAGTTCCCAGCAGTCAACCATGCTAACGATATGGTTCAAACTGTCATCAGACCCGTGGCGGGAGCTTTTCTATTTGCGGCTTCTGCTAAAATCATCACGGATGTCCATCCAGTCTTGGCAATGATCATGGGTTTGTTAGTTGCTGGAACAGTCCATACCGTCAAATCACTGGCTATTCGACCAGCCGTAACCGCCACTACAGGTGGTGCGGGTAATGTGCCAGTCAGTATCGCTGAGGATATCGTTTCTACGATGTTGTCCATCATTGCGGCGGTCATTCCAATTCTGATTGGAGTTTTGATGGTCATTAGTGGTGCGCTTGTTGTTTGGTGGATATGGAGAAGGATCAATCGCGAGCGTGCCAGGGCATAAAAACCAGGGAAAATTTTTACTACGGATTGTGGAAGTAGATTAGTAAATTAAACTTTATCTCATACCGGTATCATACACAACCATTACCTGGGTGAATTGCCCTTTTACCACAACCACTGTTTGATCTGTAGCCCTGGGTAAAGGATTACCAGATTCTGGGTGGAGAATATATGTGCCGGGAGTCAAGGGAATCTTAAAAAAACCCAAACTATCGGTTTCAAATTGGGCGATTTGGACGTTGTGCTCATCCAAGATAGTTATTTTCGCCTGATAGGGTTGATCTTGACACTCAGAGGCTCCGATTTTTACCGGTCCAGGGCAGGTTGGACCTTGGGTCACATGTCCTTCAATACCACTTAACTCTGTTGGTGTAGAAATTGCCTGAATTCCTTGGGTACAGCCGTTAAGACCGATAAGAATTATTATGGATAGTAGCCATCCTTTTTTTAACATGGTATCCTCCATCACTATTAAATGATTTCCCTTTAGACGCAATAAACAGAAGGCATGTTCCTACAGACTTATCAATCCGTCCGATGATCATGCGAGTAGATATGTCCTTATTGGATGGTATAAACTTTAATTGCCAATAACGGATCCAGGCTCAAGCTAATCTCTGTCCCCAATTTTGGAAGAGCGACCTGGGAATTGAATTCAAAGACCAGCGGAATTTGGTTAACCATAAGGGAAATTCTTTGACTGCTGCCTCGAAAAGATACTTCCTTGAAGGTACCTCGAAGGATAATCGGGCTGAGATCATCTAAACGAGCCATGTCAGGGCGGATCAAAAGTTTGACATCGCCATCGAAAGCTGTTTGTATCGGAAAATTACCGATGGGTGTGATAGCCTGGCAAACTCCATCCCGGTTTTGAATCACACCTGGAACGAAATTTGTCATCTCAAGAAAACGTGCTACGAATATGGAAGCCGGGTCGGAATAAATATCCTTAGGTGAACCAACCTGTTCGATATGTCCAGCATTGATCACAATGATACGATCGGCGATAGAAAAGGCTTCCTCCTGATCATGGGTCACATAGATTGCGGTTTGGTGTAATTGGCGAAGAATATGGTGGAGATCGATCACCAGTTTCTCACGCATGTTACGGTCCAATGATCCAAGGGGCTCATCCAACATCAGTAAACGGGGTTGAGGCGCCAAGGCGCGAGCCAGGGCGATCCTCTGTTGCTCACCTCCGGAAAGTGTGTTGACATCGCGCTTCGAAAAATTGGGGAGTCCGACCAATGTAAGCATTTCATTAACCTGACTGGAGATTTTATCAGCATCCATGTTGGCCATTTTTAAACCAAAGGCAACGTTCGCATAGACATTCATATGGGGAAACAATGCATAGTCTTGAAACATCAGTCCAAACTCACGCTTATGGGGTGGAATATCTTTCAACGATTTTCCATTCCAAAGAACATCCCCTTGGTCTGGAAGTATCAAGCCGGCAATAATCGAAAGTAGAGTTGATTTTCCACATCCGCTGGGTCCAAGAAGAGCAACAATTTCTCCTTCGTCCACGTCAAATGAGATTCCATCCAAAGCCACATTTTTTCCAAACGATTTATAAAGGTCCGTGATCGATAAGATTGACATAATAAATCCTAGTGATAAATCAGATTAAAATTCACCAATTCCCCCGACACGAAATTTATCAACCAAAAGCATGGCAATGCAAGAAACCAGCATCAGGATGGTGCTTAGCGCTAATGCCTGACCATAGTTAAGCTCACCTGGGCGGGATAAGAGCCGATAAATTGCAACAGGGATGGTGGGATATTCTGGCCTCGCGATGAGAACTGTTGCGCCAAACTCTCCCATCGAGATGGTAAATGCAAAGGCTCCAGCAATTAAAGCAGCACGTCCAACCAGGGGAAGATCCATATAACGGATAACTGATACAGGTGAGGCACCTAACACAGCAGCTGCATGCCGAATCCGGGGCTGGATGGAGCGCAGTGCTGGAGATAGATTACGAACCACAAATGGAAATGCAACCAATGTGTGTGCCAGTGGAATTAATAACCACGAAGAACGAAGATTCAGTGGAGGTTTATCCAAGGCAACAATAAATCCCAACCCGAGGGTAACAGCGCTCGTCCCCAAAGGCAGCATCAATAGTGCATCCATGCCCTGGTTGATGGGGGATTCAGCCTGACGAGATAGTGCGAGTGCAGCTGGAAAGCCAAGGGCTAAGGCAAGTACTGTGGTAGCAAGTGCATACCCCAAAGAAATACCAATCGCAGTAGTGGTCGAAGTATAGAAAATTGATTCTCGATGACTTGTACCAAGCTGACGATAATAATCCAAAGTGAAACCCGAGGATGTGTCATTCATCTGTCCACGGTCTGGTACAAGGCGGGTTACAGAACGGATGGCGAGAGCAGCAAGCGGAAGGATTAATAACGTTAATAGAATAGCGATCAGCGATCCAGCCATTATTTTGCTACGGATGGTTGTTAATCTATGCTGGGTAATCCGGTGGGATTTCAGCGAGAGCGGAATACTCATTCGCTTCGTCAGCCGGCTGTAGATTAGCGTTAATGCAAGTGTGCAGCCTAATTGAATAAGGCATAAAACTGCCGCCATGGGTAAATTAAATAAACTGACAGTCTGGTAATAGATCTCAACCTCCAAAGTGGCAAAACGAGGTCCGCCCAGGATTAGTATCACGCCAAAGGAAGTGAAATCGAATATAAAAACCAGCAAAGCTGCGGCTGCAACAGCTGGAGAGAGTAAGGGCAAAATTATGCGCCTTATTGCTTGCCAACGGTTTGCACCCAGCATCTGAGCAGCCTGACCGAGGTGAGGATCGAGATGAGACCAATAATCCCCGACCATCCGCAGTACGATAGCCGTATTATAGAAAACATGAGCAACAAGAATGGCTACCAGTGTATTGTTAAATTGCAGGGGAGAACTATTAAGGTGAAATATTTGTCTAATAGCGATATTCAACCACCCACTTGGTCCAACCAACGAATTAAATGCGGCTGCAACCACCAATGTAGGCATTAAGAATGGGATGCTCAATAAGGCTTGAAGAAGCGATTTTCCTCGAAAATCATAATGTGCAAAAAGATATGCCCCTGGAAGACCGATCAGGAGAGTGAGTAGTGTTGAGAGAATCGCCTGCCAGAATGTGAAAGTCAACACCTGCCATGTGGTGGGAGATAGGAAAGCTTCAGTGAATGCATTTAACCAACCGCGCTGAGACCTTTCCAGGCTAATTTTTAAAATGCTACTCATTGGGTAGAAATAGAATAGCAATAAAAAAATTAATGGAAGAATCCACAATAAAGCGTAGGTGACCCACTTATGGTTCTTTAAAATCATCGTAATACGGTCTCCGTCCAGGCGTTGATCCATGCTTCCCGATTGTTTGCGATATCATCCGGGGAGACATAGGTAGGGTTTTCCGGCATAGTGAGATATTTTTGGAAGGTTTCATCCAACTTCGCATTGGGATTCACTGGGAAAACATACATTTGTAATGGCATATCTTCCTGGAAGGTCGTTGACAACATGAAATCGATCCATTTTTCAGCCAAATCACGGTTTTTTGTTCCCTTTAAAACACCTACAAATTCAACCTGCCTGAAACAGGATCCATCCTTGGTGATGACTGCGGTCTGAGGTGTGGTATCTGGTGAATCCGATTCGATCACCTCAAATGGTGGGCTAGATCCATATGAAACCACGATTGGATGGTCGCCCCCCCAGCGGGTAAAATTGGATCGATAGGCTGTTTCCCAGTCATTGACCACCAGGACATTATTGGCAACTAATCCCCGCCAAAAATCAAGGTATTTGTCCGCACCAAAATGGCCAATAGTGGTGAGGAGGAATGCCAATCCGGGTGATGATGTGGCTGGATTTTCAACCACTAACAGATCTTTATATTCTGGTTTCAACAAATCTTCCAGGTTTTGGGGCGGTTGAAGATTACGGTCTGAAAAATATTTGATATCATAATTCAAACATACATCCCCCCAATCCACAGGCAAAGCACGATTTTGTGGATCCATTTTGAATTGACTTGGTATGTCTTTCAATGCAGGTGAATTATAAGGGTCGAAGATACCTTCATTGAGCGCCCGGCTAAGAAAAGTATTGTCCACGCCATAAAAAACATCTGCAAAAGGATTATCTTTGGAAAGGATGGCTTTATTTAGCGCTGCGCCGGCATCTCCAGAAGCGATGAATTGGAGTTTAACATTATTTGCTTTTTCAAATGATGATATGACCGATTCTGAGGCTAGAAAAGAATCATGAGTCATTACCATCAATTTTCGTGGCGAAGGGTTGAGGTTAGTTGGCGAAGCAGGTGCCTGACCACATGCTGTCATGATAATGGCAACCGTTAAAATAAAGTAAATAAGTTCTTTCTTCATGGTTTTCCTCTTTCTAGCAAAATACTGACTAATTGTCTAGCTGATTTGTGATACAACACAACAATCCCTGGCTAAAATAAATCTCTGCCTGTTCGAGAATGAAAACGTTGCTCACTCCCCTGGCTGAGCCAAATTGGAGGATTTCATGATTTAATGGATATTCCAATCCGTTGGTGGAAATACCATGGACATCCCCGGCAAGTGGAATCAATGATATTGTTTCTCCAGGCTGACCATGAATTATCGTGCGATCACCAGGTTTCAGTATTCTTATTTCTTGATGACCATCCAGTAAGCGAATATTGACATACGCATACATAGGACGAGCAAGGACCATGATATTCGCAATACTCATATCCCATCGAGCTCCCAAGCCTCCGATAATGAGCAGATCAGTAATTCCAATTTTTAAGGCATATTGAAGGGCTAATTCCAGGTCTGTTTCATCTTTATGCTTTGGGTATTTGATGATTTCAGTACCTGCTTCTCGGTAACTGGTTAATTCTTCATCTTTAAGCGAATCTAGATCTCCGATGATTACGTTTGGGCGGAGTCCAAGGGAGAGGCAGTTGTATGTCCCACCGTTGGCAGCAATGATCCATGAAGAAGAATTTAAATATTCAGACAGGAACTCTGGTTTTTCCATTTTCCCATTGGCGATTATGACAGCCTGCTTCATAAAAAACTCCTTCCACTTATACCGGTGGAGGGAGTTGTTTTCTGTTGGCTATTCCTCCGCCGGCATTATCCGGATCAGGTTCGCGGGTCGAGACCTATCAGTTCTCCTCTCAGCCTGGTAACACCAGGCTCCCCGTGCGTTTATTTTGCAAATCTATAACCAGTATATGCTTCTTTATCAAACTGTCAAGCCCGTTATGGAAATAACCCAAGTTTCGTTTGACGCATTATCGGCTTAAATGTATAATCTTTCCACCTCATCACGAAGAGGATCATTGGAGACCTGAAAATGGCATTGAAGGGCAATTTACGCGATTTCTCGATCACCCAATTGCTCAATTTGGTAAATGTGGCACAAAAAACCGGTACTCTTGTTGTGGAGCGCGCACCGGATCAGATTTTTATTTCTTTTCGAGAAGGTAAATTGTCGTACGCACGCGACGGTAATGATGGAATTGGCCTGACAATGGTACTTTATAAAGCCAGAAAATTAAACGCTGCTCAGGTACGGGCAATCAATGAGAGAGCAGGAAAGATGAGTGATAAAGAGCTTGGGTTGCTATTGATCAATTCCAATTATCTAAGCCAGCAGGAAATACTCTCAAGCTTGCAAACCTATTACCTTGACTTGTTGTACCGTCTTTTCACCTGGGGGGAAGGTCAGTTCCATTTTGAAAATGACTTATTACCGCCCACCGAAAGAATCACAGTGCGTATCAGCCTGGAGAATATTATTATTGAGGGAACTCGCAAAGTACGTGAACGAGACCAACTGCAGGATGAGATTCCCAGCCTTGAAATGGCATTGAAATTCAGCGAACGACCCGGGGTGAACCTGCGGAATTTAAACCTCAGTGTTGATGAATGGAAAGTTATTTCTTTCATAAACCCCAAAAACACAATTCATCAAATCGCCAAAGCTTCCAATAAAAACGAATTTGAAATACGCAGGATTGTTTACAGCTTCCTACAGGCAGGGCTGGTTGAATTGGTAAGACCTGAAGGAGCACCTCCACCGCCCTTGCCACCTAAGATGATTCCAATTGAGGTTAATAAAACCGAACAAAAGTCATTAATCTTTAGAATCATCAGCCGGATCCGATCTTTATAATGGATAACAACAATTACAAACCAGGGATGTAATTATGCAAACCGTAAAAATGGTTGTCACAGGTCCGTTCAATGCTGGAAAAACCGAATTCATCCGCTCTGTCAGCGAGATAGATGTCGTTTCAACCGAAAGAAAAATAACATCCGATGCTGAGCGTGTGAAGGATCAAACCACGGTAGCCATGGATTTCGGGCGAATATCCATCGATGAAAACCTCATTTTATATCTGTTTGGTACGCCGGGTCAACGACGATTCGATTTTATGTGGGAAATATTATCCGAGGGAATGCTTGGTTTCATCGTTATGGTTGACAGTGCGCGTCCGGAGACTTTTCGGGAAGCACGGAATATTCTCGAGACTTTTCGCGCATATGCACCTACTCCCTATGTGGTAGCTGCCAATAAACAGGACCATGAAGACGCATGGGCTATCGATGATATGCGCATAGCCTTGCGATTAAGCCCAGCTGTAAAATTACTTCCCTGTGTGGCAAAAGATAAGGAAAAAGTAAAGTCAGTCCTGTTGGAATTATTGTATAGCATCCTGGAGGAGATGGAGACGAGCGAGGTTGGATCGACTCTCGAAGAGCATGCGGATTAGCCAGGATCGGAATGGCCAAGATTCTGATTGCGGAAGATGACCGTGATGTTCGAGAGCTGATTATTTTCACATTACGATTTGTAGGACACGAGGTATGGGGGGTGACCAATGGTGAAGAAGCCTTACAGCAAGCAAAATTGAACCCACCTGACTTGATTTTATTGGATGTACGTATGCCAAAAATGAATGGCTTTGAAGCCTGTAGGTTGTTAAAAGCAGAACAGGTTACGACTTCAATCCCGGTAATTTTCTTGTCGGTGCGAGGGGAGGAAGCAGACGTGCAAGTTGGCATCAGTGCTGGAGCGGATGATTATATCATCAAACCGATTGGACCTAATCAATTGGCAGAGAAAATCAAATTTCATTTAGAAAAAGCAGGAAGATAGATACGGGTAGATGCTGTAAACTGGCGAAAAGACAATTCCTTGACACGATATTGGCTTGAGCTTATAATCACGTCGCTTTCTTCCTCGATAGCTCAATTCGGCAGAGCGGGCGGCTGTTAACCGCTAGGTTCCAGGTTCGAGTCCTGGTCGAGGAGCTTTTTATTTAATAATAATTAGGCTCTTGGTCTCCACAAGTGAGATGGTATTCGTGTCCTGGATGAGGAGTTTTTTATTTAATAATAATTAGGTTCCTGGTCTCCACAGGGGAGATGGTATTC
>Ga0208980_10001369_pt1 | contig 14739 bp, 12 predicted proteins | sample WetSurMetagenome_3_FD_187993 | JGI IMG/M metagenome (GOLD analysis project Ga0208980, IMG submission 187993) | Wetland microbial communities from Twitchell Island in the Sacramento Delta, sample from surface sediment Aug2011 Site A1 Bulk (version 2) | ecosystem: Environmental > Aquatic > Marine... | reverse complement strand
GCGGTTCAGGAACGAAAAGGCGTCGTTCCGGCTGTTTTATGCCTCTCGAACCCGATGCCTGTAACTTTCGCCCTTGCCCGGGATGATCTCCGGGCGGGACATGATGAGCTGAAAAGTGGTATTGCAGCAGGAATCCAACAGACAACTGATCCAGCAACGGCTGTTCTTTTTCCGCATCCCGGTTCTGCTGATTTTTCTGATCCTCGCGGCAAGGCTCTGGCAACTTCAGATCATTCAGGGATCCGAATATGCGCGCAAGGCAGAGCACAACCGGATCCGGACAATTGAACTTGTCGCTCCCCGAGGCACAATCGCGGACCGAAATGGAACGCCTTTGGCAGAAAACCGATCCTCTTTCGATGTGCTCCTGTACCGGGAAGCAATAAAAGATCCGGATTCAACGACGAGGTTCCTGACTGAAAAACTGGGCATCGAGCCTCAGAATCTGGCAAGTATGCTCAGCCGCAGCAAGAGCAGCGGCCTCTATCGTCCTATCGTTATAAAAGAAGATGCCGGCATGGAGGATATCTCCATCATAGAGGCGCACCGCAGGGATCATCCGGAGATTCAATTGGGTCCTGAGCCCCGACGCCTGTACCATTATGGCAAGGTTGCGGCCCATCTTCTGGGGTATGTCGGCGAAATCTCCGAGCCGGAGCTCAAGAGCAATGCCATACCTGGCGCAAAATCCGGATCGATTGTCGGGCAAAGCGGAATTGAGCGGACCTACAACCAGATACTGACCGGAACGGATGGAGAACGCCAGGTCCTGGTCGACAGCATGGGCCGGGAAGTCGGTTTTGTAAGCGAGACAGATTCCGTTGTGGGCAGCGAGCTGCTTCTGACGATCGATCTGGATCTGCAGCTTGTTGCCGAGGCAGCGCTGCAGGACAAGGTCGGCGCCATCGTCGCAATGGATCCTCGCAACGGCGAGATCCTCGTAATGGCAAGCTCGCCGGCTTTCGACCCGAATGCTTTTTCAACGCATATTTCGGAAAAGGACTGGAGCGCGCTAGTCAACCACCCTGACCGCCCCATGCAGAACCGGGCTATCCAGAACAGCTACTCGCCGGGTTCCATCTTCAAGCTCATAATGGCGGATGCGGGGCTCGAAGAAGGGCTGCTGGATGACGATCCGGCGGTGCTTTGCAAGGGAACTGTTTCCTATTATGGACGGATTTTTCACTGCCATGGCGGCCGGGGTCACGGTTCGTTGCGCCTGGAAGAAGCTATCTCAAAATCGTGCAATATTTTTTTCTATGAATTGGGTAAACGACTGGGGATCTCCAAGATAGCTGAACATGCGCAGGCCCTGGGATTGGGCGAACGGACCGGCGTGGACCTGCCGGGGGAGCGCAGCGGCGTGATGCCCAGTCCCGAGTGGAAGATGCAGAATCGACGGGCGAAATGGTATCCGGGGGAAACCATCTCAGTCTCCATCGGGCAGGGAGCGGTCAGCACAACGCCGCTGCAGATCCTTCGCGCCGTAAGCGCCATCGCGACAGGGGGCCTGCTGAATACGCCCCATGTATTTTTGCGCGCTGAAACCAGTCCCGGAAATGAAACGAAATGGCCGGTGCGCAATATTCCGATCGGCGAGAACAACGCGCGCAGAATCCGTGATGGGATGTGGGCAAGCGTCAACAATTGGGGCACGGGGCACAACGCGGCAATCCCCGGCATGGACGTATGCGGCAAGACCGGGACCGTCCAGGTCGTGGGCAGATCCAGTAAACAGCAGAAAGGCGAGGAAATCGAGGACCATTCGTGGTTTGCGGGTTTCTCCAGCAGGGACAAACCGGAGATTGCCGTAGTCGCATTTGTTGAACACGGGGGATTCGGAGGAGTTACTGCTGCACCTTTGGCGAAACTGATCTTCGCCGCATATTTTGAAAAACGCAAGGGGAGAACGATGCCAGGTGCCCAGATTGCAGAATCCGGGCTTCCAGAGGCCGGCTCGTCCGGAATGCTTCCCGGCACGGCGGATTGAGTCATGATTAAGGCGGATCAGCGGCTATTGCTAAGCTTCGACTGGCTATGGTTCCTTGCCCTTCTCGCGCTGTCCGGCGCTGGAATTGTCGCCATCTGGAGCACGACAGACGGAACGAGCCTGAACTCATATTTCGGAAAACAGCTGGTCTATCTGTGCATCGGCCTTTTTGCTTTTATAGCGCTGCTCTATTTCGACTATCACATTTTTTCCGACTTCATAGGTTTCATTTATGGCGCCGGATTGGCGATTCTTGTCCTGGTTCTGATCATCGGCCGCAGCATCCACAGCAACAAGAGCTGGATTGACGTGGGCATCTTCACTTTCCAGCCTTCCGAAATTATGAAATTGCTGGTGATTCTTGCGGTGGCCAGGTATTACTCGGAGTTGGAACAGGATTATCTCGGCATCCGTGAGCTGCTGTTAGGCGGGTTGATCGTGTTTGTTCCGGCGTTCCTGGTGGTTCTGCAGGGGGATCTGGGAACCGCGGTTACTTTTCTCCCGATTTATGCCGTACTTTCCTGCCTGGCCGGGATCCGCCGGAAGCATATTTTGGCGCTGCTCATTATCGTCGCCGTTGCCGCTCCGCCTGCCTGGTTTCTGCTCCGAGGATATCAGAAAGGGCGGATTGAAACCGTGCTCAATCCCTCCAGCGATCCCCATCGTCTCGGATATCAGACAATCCAATCGGAGATTGCGGTCGGCTCGGGACGGTTCCTTGGAAAGGGTTTCAAGCAGGGATCTCAGGGCAATCTTGGCTTCTTGCCTGCCAGGCATACCGATTTTGTCTTTGCTGTTCTGTCGGAAGAGAAGGGTTTTATAGGCAGCATTACTATTCTTGGCCTCTTTCTTTTCGTGTCCTTCAGGCTGTTCCGGGCCGCCCGGGAAGCCAAGGATAAGGTCGGCACTCTGATCGTGGTTGGAGTCCTGGCTTTGCTGCTTTTCCATGTGGTGATCAATATCGGCATGGTGGTGGGACTGCTCCCAATCGCCGGAATCCCCCTGCCTTTGGTCAGTGCCGGTGGTTCTTCTCTCATATCGTACTTTGCCGCAATGAGCCTATGCATGAGCGTAAGGATGCGGCGTTATGTGAATTGATCCGCAGCGGCTAAAACCGGCCGCTGACGGCCAGGCTTCGTGAGTGTTGCTCGAGCTGAAGGGAAGAAGCCGTGAGCGGGAGTGTTTAGGGCGCTTCGCTTCCAGCCCCTCTGATTTTGCACAGGGTCCCGGGAACACTCGCCGGAATTGCCCCGAGAGGGAAGCCTCGCGGAAGAGGGATCCCCTGAATGGCAAATGCCTGGGAGATATGCTTGAATTAGGGCTATAACCCATTTACCATTACAGGTTCAGTCCGGAAGCAGCCATGGTCCGGCAAACCGTCATTATGAGGCTATTTTTTTAAAGAGTTTTGAAACCAATTAAGCATGACCGGTCGCGACTCGATGGTATCGGGTGCCAGTCATTGATGAAGCGGGATTTGATGCGGGATTTTTAGCGTTACCGGGGCGCATGGCGTCCATAGGAATGCGGTTTCTTGGGCATTCGAATTGCTGAATACACGAGGTAGGGTTACCGGGCTTTCGCCCGACCCATTGTGTTTTCCCCGAAAAAGCGGATCTGACAAGTTTGCTGCTTGCGTCCAAGAGACAGGCTAAGGATGGCCCCTGATCCGAGCCATCTCTTTTGATCCTTTTTCTCCCTCAGATCTCCATCCAGTTCGCGCCCTTCATTCGGAAAATCGGAGTTTTTAAATGATAAAAGAAATGATTGTTTCCAGCACAGCGCTGGAGACCAAAGTCGCCATATTGGAGGACGACCAGCTGGCCGAACTCTATATTGAGCGCAATCGCAATCGAAGTATTCTGGCAAATACCTATAAAGGAAAGGTCACCAAAGTTCTGCCCGGAATGCAATCGGCCTTCGTTAACATCGGCCTGGAAAAGGATGCCTTCCTTTATGTTTCGGATTTTCTGGAGGACACCGAAGAGTGCGATCAGGTTTACACGGCGGCCGAAGAACAGATGGCTAACGCGATTACCGAAGTGGAGCCTCAGGAGCGGCCGCAGCGCCGGGACCGCAAAACAGAGCGCAGCCGCTGGCGGGAGCGCCGGGATCGTGCCGAAACTACCCGAAGCGCGAATGCGCAGATGGCTCAGGCTGAGGGAATTCCAGGCGCGCCTTTGGAGCGCTGGAACATCAGCGCGGATACGGAGGTTGAAGTCGAATCGCACCTGGAGTCGGATGGCCTTTATATACCCTCGATCCTTCCTGAATCCTCGGCTTCCGGTTCGGAGCCCCCGACAGGCGAAGCTTCCGATATGTCCGCGTTTTCCGGCACAACCGAACAGCCGGAATCTCCTGATCCGCCTGGCCCTGTTGCTTTCGAAGCGGAATCCTCGGAATCTGAGGCCGCTCCGCTGGATTCTGCATCGATACGGGATGACGCCGACAGGCTGCCGTTTGCAGCCGACCAGGAGAATTCCAAGGCATCCTTCGCACGCCGCCGCGGCGCCGCAACGCGGCGCAAACGCTATACGGTGGCCCGGCACACACCCCGAACCGAGCACCAGTCCATCGACGATATGCTGCGCGAGGGGCAGGAGGTTCTGGTCCAGGTGGCAAAGGAGCCCATCGGCAAGAAGGGCGCACGAGTAACCAGCCACATCGCCCTGCCCGGACGCTATCTGGTTTATATGCCCACGGTGGAGCATATAGGCGTCTCGCGCAAGATCGGTTCAGACGCCGAAAGAACAAGGTTGAAAGACATAATTCTGAAGCACCGCGACATTTTCCCCGGTGGAGTCATCGTGCGGACCGCCGCAGAGGAGCACAGCGAGGAAGATCTTGTGAACGACCTTCATTTCCTCGTCAGGATCTGGGAAGACATGCATGCGCGGGCGGAAGAAGTCTCGGCTCCGGCGCTGATTCATGCAGAAATGAACCTCGTCCAGAGACTGCTTCGGGACCAGTTCTCATTCGAATTCGCTGCCGTTCGGGTTGATGATGATATGGAATATCAGCGCGTAGTGGAATTCGTCGACAAGATTTATCCCAATCTGGTCCACCGGGTCAAGCTGTATACCAAGGAGAACCCGATTTTTGATGAATACGGAATCTCTCCGGAGATTGACAAGCTGCTTCAGTCGAAGATCTGGCTGAAGTCCGGCGGTTACATCGTAATCAACCAGACTGAAGCCCTTGTCAGCATCGATATCAATACAGGCAAATTTGTCGGCCGCGGGAACAGCCTCGAGGAAACGATCACCCGAACGAATATCGAGGCAGTCAAGGAAATTGTCCGCCAGATCAGGCTGCGAGACCTCGGGGGAATCATCGTGATCGACTTCATCGACATGGACGAACGCAAGAATCGCAAGCGGGTGATGGAGGCGTTGTCGGAGGAAATCACGCGAGACAAATCCCCAAGCAAGATCCTGGAGTTCAACGAATTCGGGCTGGTCGCCATCACGCGCAAAAGAGTCAAACAATCCCTGGAACGCACACTGTGCCAGCCATGCCCGTATTGCACCGGCTCCGGAATGGTCAAGTCGGTTGCCACGACGTGCTGCAGCATTTACCACGAAATCGAAAAAATGCGGAACTACATGGACGACCGCTCGGAACTGATGGTCCGGGTTCATCCTGATGTGGCGCGGGCGCTGCGGGAATCCGAGTCAATGGTGATGGAGGAAATCCGCCACCTTTTGAACAGGGACGTCATTATCAAAGCAGATCCAACGCTCCATATCGAGCATTTCAACATTGTTACCTGATGCGGTTCATGCGGGCCCGGACACCTGCGATGGAAGGCGATAGGTTGCAGGATGAAGGCCCGAACCTGCAACCTCCAACCTGCAGCCGCAAAGGAAATGCCCCGATACGAACCCCTACGGAAAATCCCGTGAGAGATTTGGGCTAGCGGCCGGCTTCAGCATTTTTGGCTTCGTCCCAGAGCGCATCCATCTCGGAGAGCGAGGCGCTTTTCATATCCCGCCCCTGGCGCTTGATGGCGGATTCAACAAACCGGAAGCGGCGGAAAAACTTATCATTGCTTTGTTTGAGTGCAGTTTCGGGATCTACACCCAGAAAACGGGCTACGTTGACCGCCACAAAAAGAAGATCGCCGACTTCATCCGCTATTTTTTGCGCATCCCGCCTGGATTGAGCTTCCAGCAGCTCCGAGGACTCCTCCCGCAATTTCAACAGTATGTCCTCGAGATGAGCCCAATCGAAGCCTACCCGGGAGGCTTTGGCCGTCATCTGGTAAGCCCGGTGCAAAGCAGGCAGTTTTGAGGGTATCCCATCCAGAAGGGATCGTTCCGATTCCGGATGCGCGGCGGACAAAACTCCTTTCTCCGCCGCTTTGATATCCTCCCAATTCTTGAGCACATCCACGGCTGTCGGCAGATCGGCATCCCCGAAAATGTGCGGGTGCCGCCGAACCATTTTTTCATGGGAGCGATCTATGACGTCGGCCAGGTCAAATTCGTTGCGTTCCCTGGCGATCTGAGCGTGAAACACGACCTGAAAAAGCAGGTCTCCCAGTTCCTCTTTAAGTTCCGCTGGGTCCTCGGAGTCGAGTGCGTCAAGCACTTCGTAAGCTTCTTCAATCAGCATCGGTTTCAGGGTTTCCCGCGTCTGTTCTTTGTCCCACGGGCATCCGCCGTCACCCCTCAAACGTTCCACCAGGTTCACGAGCTTCGTTATATCTGCTATCTTTCTTTCCATGTTTCTATGGTCTCTGCATTCGCGCTACGCCGCTAATAATGCATCCTTGATTCAAATTGCACGGATTTTCATGGAGCTCCATCTCCAGATACATGCTTGAAATCGTCCATCCGATGCGGTTTATCCGACAGCTTCCTTCAGTGCCCGGAGCACCTGAAAAGCTTCGGATTCCTGCATTCCGGAGAAGACGGGCAGGCAAATGTGCCTGGAACAAAGATCCTCTGCAACAGGCAGGGGGCCCGGTGCGTATTTTACAAACACCGGTTGCTTGTGAAGCGGTTCTTCGTAGACTTCCCCTGCCATGGAAACGCCATGCCGTTCCCGAAGAGTGGCCTTCAATTGCCTTCGATCAAGCCTCCGGCGAAGAACGGCTATATATTTGTAATAATTGCAAATTCCATCCGGAGGGATCCGGAGCGGGTAAAGATTTTCAAAATCCGCCAGCTCTTTGTCATAAACGGCAGCGATAGCCTGCCTGTCGGTGATCATGGCTCGCAGACGCTGCAGATGCTTGAGGCCTATGATTGCATGAGGCTCGGACATGCGCCAGTTGTAGCCCATGCGCACATGGGCGTTCACCGTGAAGCTTGCCTTGCCCTGGTCGCGGTATATCCGGGATTCTTTTGCGATGCCGTCGTCGTTGGTCACGATCATGCCGCCCTCGGCAGACGTCATGACCTTGGTGGGATAAAAGCTGAAAGAACCGGCAACTCCAAAAGCGCCTGCGCTTATGGAACCGAGGGAAGATCCATGCGCATGAGCCGCATCCTCGACCAGCCAGAGATTCTTTCTTCGGGCGAGGTCCTGAAGCGCCGTCATTTGAGCGGAGATGATTCCGCCGATATGCACGACTACCATCCCTGCGGTTTTAGGCGTCAGGCAACGCTCCACGGTCTCCGGGTGCAGGGAAAAGGATGCCGGATCCATGTCGACCAGCACGGGAAAACCGCCGGCATGCACGACCGCCGCCGCCGTGGCAAAAAACGTGTTGGTGGGGACAATCACGTCCCGGCCTTCAATTCCAATCGATCGGAGAATTATCTCCAGAGCGCTGGTTCCGCTGTTCACCGCGATGGCGTGGCGGACCCCGCAAAGACGCGCGAATTCTACTTCAAACTGAGCGCCGTACTTGCCGAGAGTCAGCTGGCCGGTTGCCAGGACTTCCTGAATCCGATCCGCAATCCACATCCTGTCTTCAGGCAAAAACTGAATTTTTGCTGCAGGAACCTGAATCATGAATAGTCCTTTCGGTAACTCAAAAACAACCTGCTTGCCCCGTACGTTTGTGCCCGCCCCTGCACGGCCTCGGAGCCGATGGAGCGAAGCGGACGCAAACCTCCTGAAGCCGGCTAAGTATCCCCGCCGCCGCGAGCAATGAGTATAACCCCAGCCATGACCAGTACAATCCCGATCCAGCGGGCCGGAGGCACGCTCTCTTTAAGAATCGTCACTGCCATGAGCGCTGCGAACCCGTATTCGATAGCGGTCATGGGCAGCGCCACCGTGACTCCGGTCCATGACAGGGCCGCCAGGAAGAGAAAATAGAACAGCGCGTTCAGGACGGTTCCCCCTATAACGTAGGGATTGCACAAGGCATGCCAGAAATAGGTCAGCAAAGGCCAGGGAGCGTAGTTCTCCAGACTGCCGACCTGCAGCATCCCGCGCCTGACAAGAATTTGACCGAAAGCCGCGGATGCCGCGGCTATCGTCATAGCAATAACGACTCTCAGCATTGTTACCCCCAGTCCCCGTCAGATGTCGCTGAATGCGATCTCCCGGATTCCAGCCGTGTGCAGCGCTTCAAGTAAATGCCCGCTGGTCAGGGCTCGAAATTCGTCCTCGTGCCGGTAGCCCGGCATTGTAGAATCGATTTCAATGCAATGCCGCGTGGCCGGATGGAAATATATTTCCGTGACCCCATCGGGAAGGTTTCGAAGAAATCCGAGCGCCAGATCCAGCGTGACGGATCCGCTGTCAGCCATCCCAAAAATAAAGTCGTTGTGACGCACGCCGGCCCGTCGGAGCATGCGTTTCATGAGATGCATCCAGGGGTAAAGAAATATCCAGGAAGCTAGCCTGGATTGCAGGGATTTCCCCGAAGCTTTCCAGGATCTTATGGGCGGCTCGTTGGGCAGCCGGACCGCCTTTAGTCCGTAGTCCCGTCCCACCTTTAATATCAGCCGCAACACTGTCGGGTGCAGGTGCATATGGTTATGGGCATTCACATGATCGAGGGGCAGGCCTGTTTGACGAAATGCCTCGAATTGGGCGCGGATCTCCGCCTCCAGCTGCCTGCGAATATCCGGATAGAAGAAGAATTTGAAACCCGAACGCGCAAGGTGCGCCGAAAACATCCCGCGGGAATCGACCAGGTCCGGAATCTGCCGGGGATCGAGAACCGGTTGTCCCTCCACCAGAACAAGGTGCAGGCCTACCTTGAGGGAATGGAGCCGTCCGGCGCGCTCGATCGCATCCTGTGCGTGCGGCGCTCCCACCATGAGGCTGGCGGCCGTAAGGACGCCGTTGCGATGCGCTTCCACGATCGCCTCGTTGACCGGCGGCGCAAGGCCAAAATCATCTCCCGTGACAATAATTCTTTTCAATGCGGCCTTTCGCGTTGAACAGAAAAAGCGGATGCCTGTTTCCCGCTTCGTCATGCGCTATTTGTCAGTGGGAATGGGCTCTTGCGCTACAAGTCGCCCGTCCCGCGTGAGGACAAAGCTGGTCCCGCGCCACACAGTCGTTCGTTTAAGAAAAGCCAGCAGCCAGGTAGCCAGGGAAGCGACATCCCGGAATAGAAGCAGCCAGAGGCTGCGCAGGCCTTCGCGGTCGCGCAATCCCCAACCCAGGATTACGGCTGCGCTTGCTACCCGCAACAAACAGGCTCCGGCCAGGGTAGCCAATCCTAGGACATCTCCCAGACGAATGGCGGCGTAAAGGAGCGCAAATGGCACCGCGCGGATCACGGCTGTGGCAAAGAATGCAATTGGGCGGGCCGCGCGGGTATTCTGATCCCAATAAACCTGGTGGTTCCACCATTGGGAAGGCGTTTTTAGATCCACAATGGTATCCACAAAATAGGGAATAATTGCGATTTTCCGGCCCAGCGTCCAGATTCTCCTTCCCATTTCGTAATCCTCAACCAGATAATCGGACAGGGCTTCGAGGCCTCCAATGTGATCGAGCGTTGAGCGGTGCAGAGCGGCGGAAGCGCCCAGACAGAATTTTGATGCGCCGGTTACATAAGCAAAAAGCACGTTTGCCATAAAATCCGCGTTGAGAGTCAATAGCTCCATTTTCTCAAACCACGTTTTCGCACCCGCGGCCTTGTATAGAGTACAGGCACAACCCACGCCGGGATCATTCAGAGGCTGAACGATAGTTTTCAGATAGTCGCTTTTCAGCAGCACGTCGCTGTCGCTGATGACCAACAGATCATGGCGTGCATGCCGCATTCCCCCGATCATATTGTTAATCTTGCCGTTGGTGCCTTGCCGGCAATCCTCGATTGCAACCGTTATGCGGGCGGATCCGAATTCCTTCTGAATCTCCTTCAGCAGAGGTATCGAGGCATCATCAGGGCTCTGGACGGAAAACACAACCTGGTATTCGGGGTAGTTTTGAAGGCATGTGCTTCGTAGATTTTCCCGCTGATTTTTTTCAAGTCCGTGGACAGGTTTCAAGACCGTCACAGGGGGCCAGGGGCCGGCATCGGATTCGGCCGGGTTCGCCGGGCGCGTCCGAAGCCAGACAACTGCGGCGACACAAAGGATTGCATAAATCGAGCCGCATATAACCGGGATCAGGAAGATCCAATTCATTGCATATATTGTTTTATCTGCCATCTGCCCGAGCGGCATCCTATCATTCCCTCCGGTTCAGCCGTTCCTGTGCCTTTCGGGACGCCTGAGCCGATTTCAAAATCAATACAGCCGCCTGTCGGCACAGTTTGCCGGCCGGTACGGCGCTTTCTTGCAGCCGGTCATGGCCTTTCTGCATCCGCCTTGAATCCCATGGCAGTGAATTTTCCGGCTAGATCCGCATTCCCGCCGGACAGATCCACGAAAAAATGCCGAAATTCAGGACGCGGTCTAACTTCGCTGCGCATCCTGTCAAATCGAGCAGCAGCTTGTTCGGCGGGAGCAGACTTCAGCTCCCGAAGCCCGGCATCGTAATCCATTATATTGGAAGCCTGAAGGAGAACGGACAGAATCGCATCCTGGGAGCTCGTTTTCTCTGCCGGACGGACAGTCCTTTCTACAGGATACAGCGGGGCAGTGTCCCAGGCAGATTGAATGCCGAAAAACGCGCAAAACTCATTGCGAACCATTTCCGTAGCCCGAATCTTTCCGTCGAGGGCAGTGCCGGCTATATGAGGGGTGCCGATATCGACAAGGTCCAGCAGCGAATAGTCTACTCGGGGTTCCACCTCCCAAACATCCAATACGGCTCCTCCAATCCGTTTTTTTTGAAGCGCCGATTTCAGATCCTGATTGCTGAACACCGGACCTCGGGCGGAATTGATTAGATATTGATCCGGCGACAGGAGCTTCAGCCGTCTGTCATCCATCAAGTGCCAGGTCGGATAGGGGCCTTCCATGACAAGCGGAACGTGGAACGTCAATATGTCCACGCCAAGGATATCTTCGAAGGGCAGATATCGTGCATCCCCCGTCAGGTCATGCAAAGGCGGATCACATAAGAATACCTTCATTCCAAGAGCGCCAGCCTTTTTCGCCACCCGCGATCCTACATTGCCAACGCCTACAACGGCCAGGGATTTGGCTGCAAGGTCCCATCGGCGCCGGGATGCGGCGATATGAAGCGCCGTAATTACATATTCGGCCACCGCATCCGCATTGCATCCAGCGGCATAGCTGAAGCGGATTCCTCGATCGTCCAGGTATTTCCGGTCGATATTGTCGGTCCCGGCACTGGCGCCCGCGACAAAGCGAACTGAACTCCGCTCCAACAGCGACGCATCAACCCGCGTTACCGAGCGGACAATCAAAGCGTCGGCATAGCGGATCGCCTCGGGTCGCAAAGCTCTTCCCGGGAAAAGGCATATTTCCCCAAGCCCCCCAAAAGCCTCCTCCCGATATGGCAAATCTTCATCGACTGCAATAATCATCGATATCCCAAAGGGCTATATTGCGGACATTCTCCCCCAAATGCAAACGGGTTTTAGGCTTCATGCCCTCCAAAACCCTTCGCGGCCACTTTGATCCGAACGCTTGATGCGATTCGCTCATTCGCGGACCGGACCAGAGATAGTACGCGCCGCGCGCCCAGGTCTCCAAACAGCAAAATTGCCTGCCGGACCCCACAAGGAGAAACTTGGCTCACAGCAGCTTCATTGTGCGCTATGATATTAGTCTATGAGCTGGTTTAAAAAAGAGAGGAATCCGATCGCCAACACCAGGGACGAAGAAAGAACCGTCCGGACGGAGGGCTTGTTTACCAAATGTGAAGGCTGCGGCGCTTTCATTTGGAAAAAAGACCTTGATGCCAACGCGAAAGTATGTCCGAAGTGCGGATATCATTTCAGGATCAGAGCGTCGGAGCGGCTACAGATGCTGTTTGACAGAGGCACTTACGAGGCCCTGGATAACAACCTTTTTTCAACGGATCCCCTGAAATTTGTCGACCGGGAGCCTTACTCGAAGAAGCTGGCCGCAGCGCGGAGCGCCACTGGCTTGAACGACGCTGTGGTCAATGCCAGAGGGGCGCTCGGAGGCCGGGAGATACAGATCTCGGCAATGGAGTACAATTTCATAGGCGGTTCCATGGGCTCGGTGGTCGGTGAAATGATCACCCTGGCTGTCGAAAGGTCCACACGGGAAAAACTGCCCCTAATTATCGTGTCTGCGTCGGGCGGGGCGCGCATGCACGAAGGGGCCTTGTCTCTCATGCAAATGGGCAAAATCAGCGCCGCACTCGCCCGTCTGGATGAATCAGGCGTACCCTTTATCTCTATATTGACGGACCCCACGACCGGGGGTGTTACTGCGAGCTATGCGATGCTCGGAGACTTGATAATCGCCGAGCCGGGTGCTTTGATCGGATTTGCCGGTCCCAGGGTTATCGAACAGACCATACGTCAAAAGCTTCCCAAAGATTTTCAGCGTTCCGAATTCCTGTTGCACCACGGGATGCTTGACGCCATCGTCGATCGGCGCGAGATGCGCGATTATCTTATAAATGCCCTGAGTTTCTGCGTGCACTAGATGGCAGCGGTTAGGGGCTAGCGGTTAGTTTAGGATGGCTGATATTTCATGCGCCCAAAACCAACAAAAAACGCTTTTCCCCCATTCACTAACCACTAACAGACCCTAACCATGCAATAAAGCCCGATTTCCTCGCAAAAACCGAGTTTCGCGACAGAAACTAATTAATAAAAGTTGTGCCAAAATATTGTTTATGAATTATTTTTTACTTTTCTAAGCCAAATGTTACCACCAGGATTTTGAAGGTATAATGGCATATTTTCTTGAAACCATTGGTACTTATGTTTATGTAAATAACTTGCAAAAAATAAAATTTCAAAACTTTCATTAAATTGCAAAAAGGCCCGTAATATATATGCTTCATTCCAAGCTCTACCTTCATTGATCCAATCTTTGGGATATTCAAAGGGCCAAAAAATATCATGAAAATGAATAAGCACTCCTTGCTGTAAAGAGGGAAGTATCTCAAAGAATATTCTGTTCACATCGCTATTTAATTTGGAAACATGAGTAGAATCTACAAAAACAATATCATTTTGTTCTAAATCGGCAAATATTTTCGCATCTACTTCTTGTACTTTATGGGGTATAATTTTATATTTCCTATCTTTATTATTAATTAATGAATAAAGAAGTTCAGGATAAGGTTCAATGAAAGTGAAATCAATCTCACCATTAAAGTAATGCTCGCTGGTATCCAACATAGCACAGGACGAAAATCCAGAACCTATTTCTATTATCCTCTTCGGGCGAAAATGACGCATCATACTATACAGAGTTAGAGCATCAGCATAAGAGTAAGCGGGATTTAAAAAGTAATATCTAAATTCTTTTCCTTTATGGTCGGTAAAAGGACACTCATCATAGTATCTTTTGAATTTATTTAAAAAATCAATTTGCCTTTCCTCATTTAGAGTTATACCTAAAACATTATTATTTTCCACATTTGAAGCCGCAAAAGCCTGTCTTTCTTCAAAAGAAGGTACTGCTGAATAGAAATGGCCGGTTGGAACAAATTCTTGAGACAATGTGATTGATTCAAATTCCTGACAGGTAAAAAACGTGATAATCAAATCTTCTCTACTAAGATGGTTACTATCAAGTGCATTAGTATAATAAATTAAACTTTCCTGTTCTGGACTCCTTTGGAGTATTCTTTTGTAGCAAAAATGAACAAATTCCTGATTATTCATAGATTTTGAACCTAACCAATATCGGCACATGACGGTTTTTATCGGTGGATGGAGTATCTTCCTTAGCAGGCCGTGGTAAAAGTCAGAAAGACGCTCAATTATAGGATATATCATATGGCCAGATACGGGGTTTGGCGTTAAAATAGCCGCCATGGCAATCGGAAAGGGAAAACAGCAACGGAAAGAAACACTTTGGATTCCTGCCAGCGAAATACCCAAACCTGCGGCGCACCCATTTTACCGACAGCTGAATTCTATCCTGGAGGAGCACCGATTTGATGATTTTGTCGAAAAGACTTGCGAGAAATTCTATGCACCCAGGATGGGGCGCCCGGGATTGGCTTTCGGCATATACTTCCGCATGCTTGGGATCAGCTACTTTGTAGGATTGGATGCCAAACGAGGCATTGCATGGCAGACGGCAGATTCTCTTGCACTGCGCCACTTTCTTGGATTGGCTCTCACTGAGGCGCCTCCGGGCTATTCGGCCGTATCCTGAAGGGGTCGACTGATTGACCTGTAGACGCATGGGTTGCGGACCTATATTCTGAAGCCGAAGCGATGGCGGCGGCGTTAGCGGGGAGATAAAGCAGCTCAGGCG
>Ga0208980_10001368_pt1 | contig 14742 bp, 13 predicted proteins | sample WetSurMetagenome_3_FD_187993 | JGI IMG/M metagenome (GOLD analysis project Ga0208980, IMG submission 187993) | Wetland microbial communities from Twitchell Island in the Sacramento Delta, sample from surface sediment Aug2011 Site A1 Bulk (version 2) | ecosystem: Environmental > Aquatic > Marine... | reverse complement strand
AATGCCGACAAGTTCGAGCGGCTCGGCTTCAATAAGGTGGCCACCGCTGAACCTCTCTATACGCTATTGGAGTTTGGCTACCGATCGATCCAGGACTATCAGGATTACCTTTTCTCCCGGAAAGTGGGCCGAGCCACGCACCCAATTTCCGCCATTGTGGTGAACTGCAATCCCTTCTCCAATGGGCACAAATACCTGATTGAAACCGCCGCCTCGCAGAGTACGGTTGTTTACCTCTTTGTCGTCGAGGAAGACCGGTCCGTGTTTCCATTTAAGGACCGATGGAAACTGATCGAGGAGGGCACCCGACATCTGGCGAAAGTCGTGATGCTCAAAGGAGGTCCCTATGTGATCACAGGCGCCACATTCCCCAGGTACTTTGTGGAAAATGAAGAACCGGATCTGGTGACTCAAAAACAGGCCGAGCTTGATATTGAGATATTCGCCCAATATATTGTCCCGGCACTGGGGATCACCCGGCGTTACGTGGGCACAGAACCCTACTCGCCGACAACCCGGGCATACAACGCGGCCATGAAGAAGATATTGACTCCTTGCGGTGTGGAAATAATCGAGATCGAGCGGAAGTCGCAGGGAACCGGCGCGGATGGCAAACCCAATTTCATAAGCGCGACCAAAATCCGCCAAGCCCTCATCGAAGACAACCTGACGCCTGTCCTGGAATACCTGCCGCCTTGCACGCTCGCTTATCTGCAATCCGCCTCATCCAAAGACGTGCGGGCAAAGCTTAAAGCACAACGGGGAGCACTGTGAGAAACGCCGAGGTCCTGCGGGATGGCAGCAGAACCGGCTGATATTTCAGTTTATGGCCGGCAGACCCATGCCCTGCAGATCAGGCGCTATAATGGCGGGTGTACATAAAGCATACATTATGCACTGGGAGGTGAAATGAGCGCAAATTTACAACAGGCAAATTGGACAGAGATCTACAGGCAGCGCCGCAACAGGATTCGCCTGGAGATCGGCGACGGAGTCATCCTCTGGCTGGGGCATGCACAGGAGCCGCGCAATTACGCGGATAACACCTACCCTTTCCGGCAGAATTCGCATTTCCTGTATTACACCGGCATCTCACAGCCCGATTTTGCGGTGCTGTCCTTCCCCGACGCCGATCACGATGTTCTTTTCGCCAGGTCCGCAAGCATCGACGATATCGTCTGGAGCGGGCCGGTGCGCTCGCGCGAGGACCTGGCCCTGGATGCGGGGATCGATATTGTGGAGGATCTGGATCGGCTCCAGGATTATCTCGACAAAGCCCGAATTCAGGAGATGCAGATACGGTACCTGCCTCCCTACCGGACCTCCGCTTTGTTCCAGCTTTCCCGGCTGCTGCATGGAATCCCGGAAGAAATTGCCGCCAACTCCTCTCAAATTTTGATGGAGCAGGTGGCCGGTCAAAGGAGCGTCAAAGAGGACGTCGAGATTGCCGAAATAGAGGATGCGCTGGGCATCACGGATACAATGCACCGCGCGTGCATGGCAGCGGCGCGGGCCGGCAGGCGGGAGTGTGAAATCGCGGGCATGATTCAGGGAATTGCCCTGTCCCGCGACCGGGAGCAGGCTTTCCACCCCATCGTGACGGTGCACGGAGAAGTGCTCCACAACCATTCGTGCGACGGCATCCTTGGAGACGGACAGCTTCTGCTGAACGATTCCGGGGCCGAATCTCCGCGGTATTATGCATCCGATATCACGAGGACGTGCCCTGTCGGCGGGCGCTTCAGCGCCGCCCAGGCTGAGGTGTACCAGATCGTCCTGCGCATGCAGCTCGGCACCATCGATGCGATAAGGCCCGGCATTTCGTACCGGGAGGTACACCTGGGCGCCTGCAGGATTCTGGCCGAAGACCTGAGCTCCATGGGATTGATGAAAGGTAATCCATCGGATGCCGTTGAAGCGGGAGCTCATGCACTCTTTTTTCCGCACGGGATCGGCCACATGATGGGCCTGGACGTTCACGACATGGAGGACCTGGGAGACATCGTCGGCTACCGCAAAAAGGAACCACGCAGCAACCAGTTCGGTTTGAATTATCTGCGTCTCAGCCGGCCGCTGGAGACCGGTTTTGTGCTAACCGTTGAACCGGGAATTTATTTTATACCTGCCCTGATCGACCGCTGGCAGGCCGAAGGCCAGCACAAGGAATTTATCAACTACGAAAAGGTAAACAGTTTCCGCAGTTTTGGAGGGATCCGGATCGAGGATGATGTGCTGGTGACCGCAACCGGGACACGCGTTTTGGGCCCCGGCATTCCGAAGACGATCCGGGAAGTCGAAGCAGCTTGCCAAACAGATTGACGATTTACGATTTTCGATTGACGATTGGAAACAAACCCATCGATTTGCTTCAGGAAGCAGCCATAGCCGGAGGACTATGATTCCAATCGTAAATCGTCAATCGTAAATCGTCAATTGGTTGGTATTCCGACGGCGTCACGGACCTGTTTCATCAGCGGCTGGGCTGCCTTGCGCGCCTGTTCCACGCCTTTCCTGAGTACCTCATCCACGTAATCCGGCCGGCTTTCGAGCTGCCTGCGGCGTTCCCGGGCGGGCCCGAAGCGCTCCATATAGCGTTCAAATATGGCCTGCTTCACCTCGCGGTAGCTCAATCCCCCGCTGCGGAATCGGTCGGCCCAGTAGGCGCAACCTTCGGCGTCACAGAACAGTTTCAGAATCGAGTAAAGCACGCTGCAGTCGGGATCCTTCGGCTCGGCTACGGAGGCGGAGTCGGTGACGATGGAGAAAATCTGCTGCCGGACATCCTCCTCCTTTGCGAAAAGCTCGATTGTATTGTTGTAGGATTTGGACATTTTTCGCCCGTCGCGCCCCGGAACGGTGGCAACGCTTTCCGGGATATACGGTTCCGGGATTGTGAACAGCTCCCCGTAGCAGTTGTTGAAGTACCCCGCGATATCCCGCGTCACTTCCACGTGCTGCTTCTGGTCCTGCCCGACAGGAACGCGGTTGGCGCGCACGATCAATATGTCGGCGGCCATCAGCACCGGGTAAGCGAACAGCCCGTGATCCGCCGGGATTCCCTGCTGGATTTTATCCTTGTATGCATGACAGCGTTCCAGCAGCCCCATGGGAGTTTGGCAGGTCAGAAACCACTGAAGCTCGCACACTTCCGGCATATCGCTCTGGAGATAGATGGCACAGCGAGCGGGATCCAGGCCGAGCGCCAGATAATCGGCAGCCGTGCTGCGCGTGAGTTCTCGCAGCCTTGCTCCATCGCGCATGGTGGTAAGGGCGTGATAGTTCGCCAGGAAGTAATAGCAGGTATGGCCTTCCTCGATAAGCTGGATGAATTGCTGCACAGCGCCGAAATAATTGCCCAGATGCAGATTGCCCGAGGGCTGGATTCCGGAAACGATGATCATTCTTTCAGGCGGATTCGTCATAAGTCATCTTTCACCAATAATTTGAAAATCCATAACAGGCCGGCAGATGCGCACAGGTTCGCACATGCCGGCAGCCGTCCATAGTCGCATTCCAGGCACCGATTTTCAATATGGATCACGCCTCAATTCGGGATTCCGGAAAGCGACCGGACCGGCATGAGAAAATGGGGGACGGCGCCGCGGATTGACTCAATGGCCTAAAAAACCTATAATCTCCTTACGGAAGTGTACTATAGGGAGGTCTCCCCATGCGTTGTTCTAGGTTTTTTTTGTTTCTGGTTGCTCTGGGCCTGGGATTGAGTGCCGCCGGTTTTTCATCGGCTTCGGCTCAGGACAGGCCAAAAAAGAAGACCGCCAGCCAGGATGGCGACCGGGCGCCATATTACAAAAAATGGGTCAATGAGGACGTCCTTTACATTATTTCCGAGGAAGAAAGGAAAGTTTTCAAGGATCTCAAGAACGACGAGGAACGCGAGGCTTTCATTGAGCAATTCTGGGCACGCAGGGATCCCGATCCCCGCTCCGCCGACAATTCCTTCAAAGAAGAGCACTATCGGCGCATCGCCTACGCCAACGAGCGCTTCACTTCGGGCATTCCCGGCTGGAAATCGGACCGGGGACGCGTTTATATCATGTACGGTCCGCCGGATGAAAAGGAAGAGCACCCGACGGGCGGCGCTTACAACAGGCCATTCAACGAAGGCGGCGGCACAACCACGACGTATCCCTTCGAGAAATGGTGGTACCGGCACCTTGAGGGGATCGGGGACGACATCGAAATCGAGTTTGTCGATCCATCCATGACGGGCGAATACCGTATGGCGATGACGCCGGACGAAAAGGATGCGTTGCTCCACGTCCCGAACGCTGGCCTGACGCTGGCGGAGGAGATGGGATTGTCCGACAAGTCACAGCGCGCCTACTATAATCCCAGCGCCTATAACGATCCCAGCAATCCCCAGAACATGTTCATGCGTGCCAAGGACCAGCCTTTCTCGCGCATGGAACAGTATTTCAATCTGCAGCGTCCGCCCCAGATTAAGTTTGAGGACCTGAAGGCCGCCGTCACCACGCGCATCACCTATAACACGCTGCCCTACACGGTCCGCATCGACTACATCAAGCTCTCGGCCGACAAAATCCTGGTGCCCATCACGATTGAACTCAGCAATCAGAGTCTCGAGTTCAAGAAGGAACTGGACTTCAACCGCGCCGAGGTCAATATCTACGGAATTGTGACCGGTCTTACGGGCCGCATCATGTCCGAGTTCGAGGACGTCATTACGACCGAGTATATGGACCAGTATTTCGAGCAGGGAAAAAACAACCGTTCCATATATCAGAAGATCGTCGCCCTGCCGCCCGGGCAGCGGTACAAGCTGGACCTGGTGCTCAAGGACACCAACAGCAAGAATATGGGGCCCATGAGCCTCGGTCTTACAGTTCCGAAGTTTGAAGACGGTGCGTTGCAGTCCAGCACCATCATTCTCGCCAATTCCATCACGCAGGCCCTTGCCAGCACCGATCAGCTGGAGCAGTACGTCATCGGCGACCTTAAGGTCCTGCCCAACGTGAAATCCGAATATGAGACCGGCCAGAACCTGATCCCGTATATGCAGATTTACAACATGGCCGTGGATCAGACCAGCCAAAAGCCGTCGCTGGATGTAACGTTCATTGTCAAGAATGACGGAAAGGTGGTGGAGGAGTTCAAGGGCCAGGCGGACAATTCGGCCCAGTTTTTCTACGGACAGCGTGTGGTATTGCTGGGAAAGATCCCGCTGAAACCCGTAATCTCGCCGGGCAAGTACACGCTGGAAGTGAAGATCCAGGATAACATCGCGAACCGCACGATCTCGACTCTGACGGATTTCAGGGTCAAGGAGCCGGTTCCGGCAATCTCCGCTGTAACTCCCTAGGCGGTCCCGCCTTTCCGGCGGCTTTTCACCGGCGGGGCCGGCAAAGGAGTCCCATCCCCGGCTGATATGAATGTATCCATTGTCATACCGACGTGGCGCGGCAGGCATTTGCTGGAGGACTACCTTCCCTCGGTGATCGCCGCCTCGGAGCTTTACCGGAGCGTCCAGGGAGCGGAAACCGAGATAATTGTCGTCGAAGACGCAGGCGGCGATGACACCATGCAATGGCTGCAGTCGAATTATGCCGGGGAAGTGCGGGCGGTGGAGCATGATCAAAACCAGGGCTTCTGCGCGGCATGCCAGACAGGCTTTGTTCATGCCCGCTTCCCCATAGTCCTCCTGCTCAACAACGACGTCCGGCTCGAGGCGGACTGCATCGCTCCCATGGCCGGCCATTTCAGGGATCCGGCTGTTTTTGCCGTAACCGGGAAGATGTTCAACCAGAAGGGGGATGTCTTCTGCAACGGGGGCAAGATCGCCCGTTTCCGCCGCGGCATGTGGAGCAATTACCGGAATTACGACTGCTCGCCTCAAAACGGAGGCGGATCTTCGTTTCTTTCCTTCGCAGCGATTGCCGCTTTTTCAGCCTACGACCGGGAAAAGTTCCTCGAGATCGGCGGATTCGAGCCTTTGACCGCGATGTATGAGGACATTGAAATTTCCTACCGGGGATGGAAACGCGGCTGGCTCATCCAATATGAACCGCGCAGTATCGCCTATCACGATGCCAGCCAGACGATGAAGCGGCGCTACAAACGCCGCTCCCTGGAACGCCTTTCGCGCCGAAGCCGCATCGTGATGCACTGGCTTCTGCTCCACGACAAGGGCATGTTCGGCTCGCACCTGGCCTCTCTGGCAGGGAGAATGCTTACGAGCTGGATGTACTGGGACTGGCCTTTCTACTGGGCTGTTTTCACTGGTCTGGCAAACCTTCCGGCCGTAATCCGCAAGCGAAGGGAAAACCGCCGGACCGCCGTGCGTTCCGACCGCGAGTTGCTCCGCCTGCTGGAGCGCTTCTACAATACGGCACCCATCGCTCCCCGCGATTCCTGACCTGCGGGAACGGCTCTCGAGAGCACTCCGACATTACTGGAAAAAGGCATCAGATTTCCCGGTGCGGCATAGCTGCAGCGTACCCCAGGATCACGCGGAGGCGCGGAGCTCGCGGGGGTCTGGATTATTTGCTCCTTGAGCTCCGCGTCTCCGCGTGGGATATGCATTGGCACGATTGACATTGAAATCAGGAAAATCCCCTATCCCATGATAAAATCGGGGTCCATGCAGGCTATTTCGGCCACCCTGATCACCTTTAACGAGGAGCGCAACATCGCCGCAGCGCTGGAATCCGTTTCCTGGGCAGACGAAATCGTGGTAGTGGACAGCGGAAGCAGCGACTCCACTCTGGAAATCTGCCGCCAATTCACCGACAGGATCTACCACAGGGACTGGACCGGATATGCCGATCAGAAAAATTTCGCCGTTGAAAAGGCCGGAAACAACTGGATCTTTTCGCTTGATGCCGATGAAAGATCCAGCCCGGAGCTTCGCACCGAAATCCAGGGTCTGGTCCGCATGGGATTCTCCGGGCGGGGATATAAAATCCCGCGCGTGGCGTTTTTCATGGGACGCTGGATACGTCACGGCGACTGGTACCCGGACTACCAGTTGCGGCTGTTCGATCGCAGGTTCGGCAAATGGGAAGGCGGCCGGGTGCACGAATCATTCAGGATGAGGGGAAAGCCGGAAATTCTGACCGGGGAAATCTATCATTACACCTACCGCAGCCTTTCCGATTATCTGAAACGCCTGGAGACCTATTCCACGCTGGCGGCGCTGGACTATGAGCAAAAGGGAAAGACGGCCACTCCCCTGAACCTGATAGGGAATCCTGCAGCCGCATTTATAAAGGCTTATGTTCTGAGGCGCGGCTTCATGGACGGAATGCCGGGTTTCACGGTAGCCGTCATGGGCGCGGTATCAGTTTTTTTCAAATATGCCAAACTCCATGAATTGCTCATCAAGAGCCGATAGAACGATGGGAAGGATATGCCGGATCCCGCAAACCGGCCATCCGGGGCGTTGTGCTATAGTAGCGGCATTATTCGGACGAGCCGCAGCTTGATCCGGAATACATAAAGGACACGAGGTTCCGTTCATGAAAGGAATTGTGCTGGCGGGAGGGCTGGGTACGAGGCTTTTCCCGCTCACCAAGGTGACCAACAAGCATCTGCTGCCGATTTACGACAAACCGATGATCTACTATCCCATTGAAAGGATGGTGGAGGCGGGTATTCGTGACATTCTGATCGTCACCGGGGGGAAGAATGCCGGGGACTTTCTGCGCCTGCTGGGAAACGGCAGGGAATTCGGCCTGAACCACATCAACTACGCCTACCAGGAAGGCGAAGGGGGCATTGCAGCCGCATTATCCCTGGCGGAGTTCTTCGCGGACCGGAATCCAATCTGTGTCATTCTGGGAGATAATATCGTGGAAAGCTCGATTCTGCCCTATGTCGAGAATTTCCGCAAACAGAATTCCGGCGCCCGCATTCTACTGAAGGAGGTCCCGGATCCCCAGCGATTCGGCGTCCCGGAGATACGGGGAAGCCGGATTGTGCGGATCGATGAAAAGCCGGATAAGCCGGCTTCCAAATATGCCGTAACAGGCATCTACATGTATGATCCGGAAGTCTTCGAGATCATCAAGACGCTGAAACCGTCCAAACGTGGGGAGCTCGAAATCACCGATGTGAACAACGCCTATATAAACCAGGGCAGGATGCAGTTCGACATACTGGACGGCTGGTGGACGGATGCCGGGACTTTCGAATCGCTTCTGCACGCTTCCAACCTGGTTTGCCGGAACGCGGCGAAGGAAAAGGAAAGGGTCGAGCAATCGATACGGAGGCAGGAGAGTTAGATGAGGATTTTAATAACCGGAGGCGCCGGATTTATTGGATCCAATTTCGTGCGCTACATGCTCGACAGACACCCGGATTACCGGGTGCTGAACCTCGACAAACTCACCTATGCCGGCAATCTCGAAAATCTCTCGGGCCTGGAGAATGATCCGCGCCATGAGTTCGTCCAGGGGGACATTTGCGACGCGGCCGCGGTTGGCCGCATTCTCGCCGGCGGTGTGGATGCCGTTGTCAACTTTGCGGCCGAATCCCACGTGGACCGCAGCATCCTGCAATCGTCGGAATTTATCCGCACCAACATCATGGGGACGCATACCCTCCTGGAGGTATGCCGAAAAAACAAAACCGGACGTTTCGTGCAGGTTTCCACGGACGAGGTTTACGGCAGTCTCGGCTCATCGGGCGCATTCACGGAACTCAGCGCCATACAGCCAAACAGCCCATACGCAGCCAGCAAAGCTTCGGCGGATTTGCTGGTCCGAAGCTATCATCGCACTCACGGCTTTCCCGCGATCATTACCCGGTGCTCCAACAACTACGGACCGTACCAGTTCCCCGAAAAGTTGATTCCGCTGCTGATCAGCAACGCCCTTTCGGGAATTCCCCTGCCCATATACGGAGACGGCCTGAATGTGCGCGACTGGATTCATGTCCGGGACCACTGCGCGGCCATCGATGCAGTCCTGCACCAGGGGGAGCCCGGGGAGGTATACAACATCGGATCGAGGCAAGAGCTTCCCAATCTCGAAGTCGCGCGCCGCATCCTTCGGCTTTTAAAAAAGGATGAAAGCCTGCTGACTTTTGTGGAAGACCGGCCGGGGCACGACCGGCGCTACGCCATTGATCCTTCCAGGCTGGAAAAGCGGTTGAACTGGCACGCGCAGATCCCATTCGAGGCCGGGCTTGAGGAAACCATCGACTGGTACTGCCGGAACAATGTTTGGGTGGAGCATGTGCGCAGCGGGGAATACCTGACTTATTACGACCGGATGTACCGGCAACGCCGTCAGACACTCTCCGAGCGCTGATCCGCTCCATCCTGCGCAAAGCCGCCTGCTTCCGGTGAGGACGATCTCCGGAGAGCCGTCCTCGCCGAATGGCTGCATGGCATCCTGTTTATAGCCAAACGGTTCAATATGAAAGTTCTGATCGTTGGGTGCATGGGAATGCTCGGCTCGGACCTGATGGCACGGTTCGGATCGTGCCATCAAGTCCGAGGCGTTGACCAGCAGGAGATGGATATCACCCGACCGGAGCAATGTCTTGAGCAGATTCAGGACTTCAGGCCGGATGCCGTGATCAACGCCGCGGCTCTTACCAAGGTGGACTATTGCGAATCCAACGAGAGGGAAGCGTTCCTTGTAAACGGGGAAGGAGCCGGCAACCTGGCCAAGGCAGCAGCCGAATGCGGCGCTTTATTGGTGCACTACAGCACCGATTACGTCTTCGACGGACAGAAGATGGAAGCATACCTGGAGGAGGATGCCCCGAATCCGCAAAGCATATACGGAAAATCCAAACTCCTGGGCGAGGAGCTTGTGCGCCGCCAGTGTTCGGACTACTTGATACTGCGCACGTCCTGGCTTTTTGGCCGGAATGGTCGCAACTTCATCCGAACCATCGTGGATCTTGCCCGGAAGGGGACTCCCCTGCGCGTGGTCAACGATCAGAGGGGCAGCCCCTCGTATTCCGAGGACGTGGCGTCGCACACCTTGCGCATGGTAGAAGCAGGTTGCAGGTCCACCTACCACCTCACAAACAGCGGATTCTGCACGTGGTATGATCTGGCGGTTAAGGCCTTGGAATTCATGGGAATGGAGGGCGTGCCGGTCACGCCGGTATCGACGCGCGAGTTTCCGCGCCCGGCGCCGCGCCCGGCCAATTCGGTTCTCGCCAATTGCCGCCTGGAACGCGACGGATTGCCTCCATTGCGGCCCTGGCAAGGCGCCGTCCGCGAATACATCGAGCGCCATCTCATGAAAAGGTATATTCCGGATTAATCCGAGCCTTCAATGATCTAAACCTAGCAACTCTTACGCTTTATAGTATAATCAGCGCTTTCAGGCGCACCTGAAAACCAGGCGTGCGTGCGGGCTGCGCGCATCCGGCGGCGGATTATATGGCAGACAGGAAAACCTCCGGCGAAAAAGTGGTGGCCACAAACAAGAAGGCTTTCCACGACTATTTTATCCTCGAAAAGATCGAGGCCGGCATCGCCCTGCTCGGCACCGAGGTCAAGGCCATCCGGGAAGGCCGGCTGAACCTTAAGGACAGTTACGCAATAGTTCAGGCCGGGGAGGCGTTTCTCTTCAACTGCCACATAAGCCCTTACTCGCACGGTAACCGGGAAAATCACGATCCGACTCGATCACGGAAACTGCTGCTGCACATGAAGGAAATCCGGAAACTTATAGGCAAAACACAGGAAAAAGGGTTGACGGTGGTCCCCTTGCGGGTTTATCTCAAGCGCGGAAGAATAAAGGTTGAGCTCGGCGTGGCCAGAGGCAAAAAGCTGATCGACAAGCGGGAAACAGAGCGCCGCAAGGAAGCGGACCGGGAAGCCAGAGCGGCCATGAAACACCGCCGATAGGTTTCGGGGCGGAATTCTGTGGCCGGAAAAGTTGTGTTAAAAACATTTAACGTCGATATGAAGATTCATGGCCAATGAATTGAGGGCCGCTGCAGAGAAACGGTAAATATTTCTGTTTCCTGCTTCCGGCACGCGGCTTTCAGGCGGCAGTTTCGCACAATATTCCCAGAGCTGGAGGAAATCCATGCAGATAGAGTTTCGACCCGGGGATTTCAGGAGTATCGCCTGCGACATCCTGGCGTTCCCCGTCTTTGAGGAAGAAAACAAGGACTTTACATCCCTGGAATCTCTGGACAAGGCCACTCGCGGAATTGTCCGATCGGTCCTGTCTTCCCGTGAGTTCAAGCCGGAACTGCATCAATCCTGCAAGATCTATCAGCCCGCGGGCTTGAAGGCACGCTGCCTGCTTCTGCTGGGTGCGGGCAAAAAATCTCAGTTTGAGCCGGCCCGATTGCGCGAAATTGCCGGTGTCGCGGTACGCGTCGCCGGGTCGAGCTCCGCCAAAAACGTGGCCTTCTTCTGCCGCGGCGGCCATCCGGCGGATTTATCCGCACGGGTCTCAGCCGAAGGAGCGGTCTACGCGAACTATGAATCCGACATTTATAAGACCGGCGACAGAGAGCCCCGCGATGTTGAGAATTTCTGGCTGTTGTTCGACAAAAAGGGTTCCCGTGAGGCTCTGCGTGAAGCAATCCGGCGCGGCGTGATCGTGGGCGATGCCACCAACCTGGCCCGCACTCTGGCAAATGAACCGTCCAATATCCTGACTCCGTCCCAATTCGCCGTCCGGGCATCGACGGAAGGGGCCCGGGCGGGCCTGAGCGCGCAGATCCTGGAGCGCGAGGAAATGGAAAAGCTGGGGATGAATGCGCTGCTCGCGGTTGGCCGCGGCAGCGAGGAGCCGCCCAAGCTGATCATTCTCAGGATCGCCGAGCAGAAGCCTCGGAAGCGTAGCCGCGGGCCGCTTTTCGCCCTGGTGGGAAAGGGCGTGACATTCGACAGCGGGGGCATCTCGATCAAGCCGGCCGAGAAAATGGATGAAATGAAGGCCGACATGTCCGGCGGCGCCGCAGTATTCGGTGCCATGACCGCCCTGGCCCAACTGCATCCGCGGGTTCCGGTGATCGGATTGATACCCGCGGTGGAGAATTTGCCCAGCGGCAAAGCAGCCAAACCCGGGGATGTGGTCAAATCATTCCTGGGAAAAACTGTCGAAATTGTGAACACGGACGCCGAAGGGCGCCTGATCCTTGCCGATGCCCTGGCATACGCCCGGACCCTGGGAGCCACAAACATCATTGACATCGCCACTTTGACAGGCGCCTGCGTGGTTGCGCTGGGTCACGTCAACGCAGGCATGCTCGGCACCGATCAAACTACCATCGGCCGCCTTCGCTCCAACTGCAGGGTAACCGGCGAAGGCTTATGGCAGCTTCCTCTGGATGACGAGTACCGGAAGGCGATCCGCAGCGAAATCGCCGACATCAAAAATGTCGGAGACCGCTGGGGGGGAGCCATCACCGCCGCAAAGTTCCTGCAGGAATTCACGGAAAACACGCCGTGGGTCCACCTGGATATCGCGGGCATGGATCTCGACCATGACGGCAAGCCTTTTGCCTGCAAGGGTGCGACAGGTTTCGGCGTGCGGACCCTGGTGCATCTCCTGCAATAGACTTCAGCCTCCGTTTCCGCAAAACCTGTCGCAGGACACATGAATTTTAACCCTGACCTAAAAGTATAAATATATATCCGCGTTCGTCAGCGATTGTCGGCGTGCGTCAGCGTAACTGCAGCGGATGCTATCGGGGAGGGAGCAGACGCAGAGCCCAGCGGATCGCCGTCCTCATGCTGTCAGGCCGGGCAATGCCTTTGCCCGCGATATCGAAGGCGGTGCCGTGGTCCACGGATGTGCGTATGAAGGGAAGTCCCAGGGTAACGTTCACCGCTTCGCCGAAGCCAATCAGCTTTATGGGCCCCAAACCCTGGTCGTGGTACATGGCCAGAACGACGTCGAACTCGCCATTGTAGGCGCGCCAGAAAAGCGTGTCGGCCGGAAGCGGCCCGTCGATGCATGTGCCGGGAAGATCCATACGGGCGCGTCGAATGGCAGGCTCCACGAGTTCCATCTCTTCATGACCCAGGATGCCGGATTCTCCCGCATGCGGATTGATCCCCGCGACGGCGATTCTGCCGCAAGCCAGCCCCATCCGGGGGAATTCGCGAACAATGATTCGAAGTTTGTCGTATACCAGCCCGGGCGTAATCTCCCGGACGACAGCGCTCAAAGGGATGTGTATGGTGGCCAGGACAACCCTGAGACGATCGGTCAGGAATCCCATCGCAAATTCCCGCACGCCTGCCAGATGAGCCAGGAATTCGGTGTGCCCGGGAAAGGCATACCCTGCTTCCTGGAAAAACTTCTTGTTCAGGGGCGCCGTGACCATCGCATCGAGAAGCCCTCTGCGGCAGGCTTCGGCGCATTCGACAATATTCTTCGCGGCGGCGGCACCCGTCTTTATGGAACCGGCTCCGGGGCGCACCTCATCGGCGGGAATATCGACGATGCTGCATTCCGGAAGGCGATCCCCGGAATCCAGGGCTGTGATAGGAAGTTTGACAAAATCGAAGGGCAATCCCAGGACTGCGGCCCTGGAACGCAGGACATCCCAGCTTCCGAAGAGTATCTTATGGCATACGCCGCGGAAACAATCCTCCCGGGCTGCCCGCAAGGATATCTCAGGTCCTATGCCGGCCGGGTCGCCGGTCGTGATGCCGAGCCTGGGGATGGCTGTTTCAAGGGAATCTGGCAAGTGCGGTTCCGTCCGCAGGCCGGGGGCATAGGCATTGAGACGCACTCGGACGCGGCCTTTGCCTTCCCAGCCTGCCCTGGAGACGATCTATTCCACCTGGTCCAGGTCTACCTCATCGGGTTCCTGGTCCTCATTCTGTTTGTACATGTATTTAATCACATGTTTAAGAATGAGAAGGTTGGGTCCGTCGCTTCGATGGACTTTGATGCAGTTCTTATCATACCATTCAATGACTCCTCGAATTTCCTCCCCGTCCGTGAGCTTGACGATCATCGGGGTTTTCGCGGCCATCTGCTTGATATAATAATAATTTTCGGCGTTCGTTACCTCAGGAGGAACTCGTTTCCTGGGGACAGGTCCGTAGCGGGGCATTTGATCCTTGATCTCTGACAGGCTCGGACGAATGAGTTTGCGGTTCACCATTAATAGCCCTCCGGTGGAGGTGAGACTGAATCTATTTGAATATTGGCAATTAACACATGGATGATGAATTTAACTCTAGCGTGATGTAGAATTGCCGGGCTAAAATTCATTATAGCCTTCATATCCGCCTTTGACAAGTGAATTCTGATTGGCTAAATTTGGTATAAATGGGTTTAAAAACAACAAAGGCTTTTGATAAGCCTACCCTAAAACGGGGTCAGATTTTTTTTATAAGTGCGCTGCTGCTGCTTTTTGGGTCCGGCATCTCCGTTTTTGCCCAAACGGAAAATTCCAGGAGACCGGAGCTGATTCGGGACACGGAAGCATCCGAAGAGACCGCGGACGCCGCTGATGTTCAAACGCCCAAGGAACCCAATCCCCTGCTGGCCGAGCAAAATATTAATATCGGCAATTTCTACCTGAAGAAGAGGAATTACAGCGCGGCCATTCAGCGATACCTCGATGCGCTGGAATACCAGCCGAATTCCATCGCCGCTTACGAAGCGCTCGCCCGGGCGTATGAAAAGAGCGGCGAGGTCACCAAAGCGATCGCCGCCTATAAGGAATTGATCGAAAAGAATCCGGAGTCGCCAAAAATCTCCGACTTTCGCAACAAGCTCGCCAAACTCGAAAAGAAGCCCTAGCCCGCATTTCTCC
>Ga0208980_10001367_pt1 | contig 14743 bp, 12 predicted proteins | sample WetSurMetagenome_3_FD_187993 | JGI IMG/M metagenome (GOLD analysis project Ga0208980, IMG submission 187993) | Wetland microbial communities from Twitchell Island in the Sacramento Delta, sample from surface sediment Aug2011 Site A1 Bulk (version 2) | ecosystem: Environmental > Aquatic > Marine... | reverse complement strand
GGGGTTTTGTACACTTCAGTTCCTACTGACCATCCTGACGGGAAATCTGAATCTTCTTCGGGTTCTTTCTCAAACCATTTCCCGGAATCCTTAACCTGGTGTTCGTCCATTACATCTATAATTTCCTTTTCAAACTTCATTATTATATTCTTAAAGTTCTTGTCCATATATACGCCCCAGTCGCAGCATTCCCCATGGCAGATTTTCATGTTGCAGGCAGGTACAAATCCCTGCGTGAATATTATCGGATCAATTTTTATACCGTTGTATTCTATTGGATATTCTTTCAAAATAGCTCCTATAAATTTTTAATATCGTCGTATGTTGATATGCTGAATGTTTCAGCATTTGGTTCAATCTTCTTTATAAGTCCCGTAAGGACTTTTCCCGAACCGATTTCGTAAAATTTTGTTACACCGTCATTTATCATGTTTCGGATAAGCATTTCCCATTTAACAGGGGATACAAGCTGCCTTGATAAAGCCTTCCGTATTTCATTCCGGTCTGTAATTGGAAAGGTGTCAACATTTGTATATACCGGGATTAACGCATCCTTAATATCGGTATTCTGCAAAGCAGTTCTTAGTTCAGAATCTGAAGTCTTCATAAGTTCGGAATGAAATGCCCCGCTGACTTCCAGTTTTTTTGCTAATCTGCATTTAAAAGGTTCTCCTTTGGCAATTTCCACCGCTTTTTCTATAGCGGCAACGTCCCCTGAAATGACAATCTGGCCCGGGCAGTTAAAGTTAGCGGGCTGTACGATACCAGCGGTTTCTGACTCTTTGCAAATTGCATTAACCTGTTCTTCTGAAAGCCCTATCAATGCAGCCATTGAACCCGGTTGAATTTCACCAGATCTCTTCATCAGTGAACCGCGTGTCTTTACCAGGCTAAGTCCTTGCTCAAAGTCCATGGCATTCGAATACGCGTAAGATGTGTATTCTCCCAGTGAATGGCCAGCGGTACTGTCAGCTTTCAGTTTCTCTCCGATTAACTGGGTAAGAACAAAGGAATGCACAAAAAGTGCAGGTTGTGTAATATTTGTCTGCTTTAATTCGTCCTGAGGACCGTTAAAAGATATTCCGCTTAATGACATACCCATAATGTCATCAGCCTTTTTGTAAATGTCTTTAGCAAGTTCTGATGCATCACACAAATCTTTTCCCATGCCGACAGACTGAGATCCCTGTCCGGGAAAGACAAAAGCTGTTTTATTCATACAATTGCAATATTTTAAAAAAACAAATTTAATTAATTATATACTGATAAGAAATTTATTTATTCTTCATTATCAGTTATTCGCGGTAATGCGCCGTATTTTTCAATAAGATAATTGTCGTAATAGTCGGCTTTTTCCATTAATGATTTTAATTCGATAAGACCTGTATCATATGTAAGAAAATGATCATATATAATTGTTGAAAGAACTATGTCCTGATTGTTTACTCCAAATGCAACATTTTCAATGTCGTAATTTTCTTTGAGAAGGAATTCATAAATTGCTCCTATATTTTGTTTGGGCAGACGGCAAATAAAAGCATCGCCTATAATAAACCCGTTTTCCGAATGAGTAAGATATATTTTTGCTGAACCGTGTTCAACTTCCCATCTCGACGGACCGCGTCTTGATAGCTTAACATCCTTGCCGAGAGATTCCAGAATTTGTTCGATAGTCAGATCAGCTCCTGCTGGTTTATAACCTTCTTTATCTTTTGATTTTGGTATTTCAAGTTTAGTTCCGCATTCAGGACAATATCCGTCTTCAATTTTTTCTTCGGTGATTACATTCAGGCATGAACTGCATCTCAGGGCCGTTTTTCCCAGGTAAGGGAAATATTCATTAAGCGATTCAAGCAAGTATTCAGATGGCAGAGCAAATCCAAGGTTATCTCCGCCTGAAATTATAAAAGTATTAACCCCCGCAATTTCTCCGTTATAATCCACAAGCGGACCTCCGCTGTTTCCGGGATTAATAGCTGCGTCTATTTGTATGTAATTAAGTCCGTTCTGAAGTCGTTTTGCCTTTGATACTATTCCCTCTGTTGCCGTATACTTAAGACCGAAAGGATGACCTATGGCAATTACTCTGTCGCCGTCATGTACCTGTAATCTTGAAATTTTTCTGTCGGGAAGTTCTATCCCTTCTGGAAAACGGATGAATGCTAAATCATACTTGAAATCATAAAAAAGAACAGGACTGACTGTCTGGGGAATGAGTTTTCCGCTTATGACAGCTTCGGGTGTTTCCCGCACAACGTGCACATTGGTAACAATAACCCCGTAATCCTTAACGTAAAACCCTGTACCCGTACCGTATGCAGAGGATATCTGTATTATTATTGATTTAAAACTGTCAATTATTTCCTGGGTATGCATATTATTTATAACTTAATTTTAATATTTCCTCGAATAAAGATTTTACAAAATAATAGTTTGTTTCAAACTTAATATTTTCAGTGTTTAGTTTTAGTTCCGGATATTCTGCTGAATCTAAACTGATTGCATCATTCAGTTCTTTTACAATAACGTCCTTGTTAAGTTTACCGTCGGAATAATAATTTATATGATATTTCAGTTCATTAAGAATATCAGGATTGAGAATTTCTATTATAATTCCGAAAATCCGGTTAAGAGACTTGTTCAGGCTGTATGTGAACAATGAATATCCTGCGATATATTCAAGAATATTTAGGGCAATAGATTCATATTTATTATCAAGATACCATTTAATATTATTTATATTGCTGTTTATAACAGTATCTGCAGCTTCCTTTCCTGAAGGGGGAGATATACCGAAAGTCGATGTTACCTGATAGAAGGAACTTTTGAGTTTAATGTCAGGTATTTCAAGCAGTTTTCTCAGTCCGTTCTCCAGTTCTTCAATTAATCCTTCAAGAGGTACATTTTTTGAATTGAAATAAGTCCAGCTGAGTTTTTCCAGTTCATTGTTAACCGGTCCCTGCGGTTGAAGTAAATAATCTATTTTGTAAATCAGATTTAAGTAAATATATGAAATCCCGCCCGTGAATTCATCTCGCTTTAATCCGGATATGAATGTTAATGCATCGCTTATCCATTTTCTGAAATATTTTATTCTTATTTCTTTTTCCTCTTCACTGTATTCTGTAATATGTGTATCGAAAGGTTTCAGTGCTGAAAATTCATCCAGCAGAACATCATCCAGTTTATCTGCTCTTATAGCAACCTCTTTTAATGCATAATACAGTTTCCTCGGAGAACAGTCGAGTATACTTGAATCAAATTTCAGTATGATTTTATTGTCCTTAACCGCGAAGCGGGAATAGTAGAGTGTGTAATTCATTTCCATCAGTCTGCGCATTACCGGGACGCTGATTTTTTCGTAGTCAGCTATAAGTACCATTGCGGATAATTTGTTTCCGTCAGCATAACCCCTTATTTCTTTAGAGCCCTGTAGCAGCTGAAATTTTATCAGGCTGTCTTCTTTACTATGAAATACATTATCTATTACTGTATCTTTTAGATAATCAAAGAATAAACTGTAGGATTCATGGTATTTCTTTTCTTTATACAGCTTTTCGCATTCATTCCATTTTTCCAGGCTTGTTTTTGGTTTAAATGCATCTGAAAAACGTCCGAATTTAATCATAATTTGTTGTTAAGAATAAGTTATTTTATAACAGCCATTCTTTTTGTCTCTTTGAATAATTTACCGCTGTTCAGTACTTTTGTTTCTATAGAATAATAATAGATACCGCTCGGCAATTCCTTGGCGTCAAACGGAATAAAATAAACTCCGGCGTTCATATTTTCATTTACCAGTACAGCAATGTTTTTCCCGAGATTGTCATAAACTTTTACTGTAACATAACTGTCATTATTAATTCCGAACTTGATTTTGGTCAGTGGGTTAAAAGGATTCGGATAATTCTGGTATAATTCCGGTTTCTTGGGTAGTTCAGCCTCAACATGATTTACATTAGTTAATAACCAGTTATTGTATAAAACCTGCAGTGAATCAATGGGGTCCTTGTTTGTCGGTGTATTTCCTACAACCAGTTCACAGTACAGCGGACCTAAAGTATCGCCCGGTTTACCGACTCTTAAAAAAGCTGAAATTGCTGACTTCCCGTATCCTGCACATCTTGTGTCTGCTCCTACCATTTTTGCGCCCTGAAGAGCTGCCATTAATTTATCCGCAAGTGTACCTTGCGTATTATTAAATCTCGCGTTCATTGAATCCAGGACTTGCTGTCCGAGTAGGATATTTCCCTGAATAGTATATGTTGGACCTATTATGTGATTTTTATAGTTAGTGCAGTTTGAACCTGTATATGCAGCAGTACGTCCGCTCCCGACAAGGTCAACAATTCCGTATTGCCTAATATATGGATTTCCATCCTGTAATATCAAGGAATCCCTTATTTGCTGTGGTGTATAATGAAGCTGCATCAGTCTTTTTGCATTATTATAATTTGTTTGTGTCCATGATGCCTGGACATGAACAACACCCCAGTTTGGAAGGACGTAAGATAAAATAAGGCAATTTGCTATGCACGATGCTCCTGCGCTTCCAACTTGCCCCGTGACCGGATCAACAGCGCAGATTGAAAAAGTGGAATTTACATTTTTGAAACTTATTAGTATTGCTAATGCTATTAAAACCCGTAAGAGTAATTTCATATAATAATTTTTATTTAAACAAATTAAGATTTTCCGGATTAGAATAATATACTTTTTCAAATCACATTAAAATAGAAACCCCGCTTTTGCAGCAGGGTTTCTGATTAATAATCTGATAAGGAAAGTATTCTTAATCTCTTAATAATTCACGGGCTATAACAATCTTTTGAATTTCGCTGGTTCCTTCGTAAATCTCTGTTATCTTTGCGTCGCGTAAATATCTTTCGACAAGATATTCCCTAACGTAACCGTATCCGCCGTGTATCTGTATTGCTTCCAAAGCATTTTGCACTGCAACCCTGCTCGCATAAAGTTTCGCCTGCGCTGCTTCTTTTACAAATTTTTCATGTGTATCTTTCTTAAGTGCAGCCTGAAGCGTCAGTAATCTTGCTGTCTCAAGATTTACTGCCATATCAGCAAGTTTAAACTGGATTGCCTGAAGGTTAGCAATCGGCTGATCAAAAGCCTTTCTTTCTTTTGAATATTTCACTGCGGCATCAAGTGAAGCAGCAGCTATCCCCAGTGCCTGAGATGCAATTCCGATTCTGCCGCCGTTTAATGTTTCCATTGCTATTTTGAATCCAAGCCCTTCCTCCCCGAGGACATTTTCCTTTGGAACACGGACGTTATTAAGTCCTATCGTACATGTATCCGAACTGCGGATTCCTAACTTATCTTCTTTTTTACCGACTTCAACTCCTGCCCATTCCTGCTCGACTATGAAAGTAGTAATGCCTTTGTAACCCTTTTCTTTGTCGGTTTGCGCCTGTATGAGATAATAATTTGCTTTTGTTCCGTTTGTTATCCAGTTTTTCATTCCGTTTAAAACATAGAAATCACCGTCTTTCTCTGCAAGCGTTTTCTGGTTTGTGGCATCGCTGCCGGCTTCAGGCTCTGATAAACAGAATGCACCTAGCTTCTGACCCAGGGAGAGGGGACGAAGGTACTTTTCTTTTTGCTCATCTGTACCCCATTTTTCAAGACCGAAACAAACAAGCGAATTGTTCACTGACATTATTACTCCTACTGAAGCATCAACTTTAGAAATTTCCTCCATTGCCAGGACATAACTTACAGTGTCCAGTCCGGCTCCTCCCCATTCCGGTGATACCATCATGCCCATAAATCCAAGTTCGCCTAATTTTGCAATTATATCAGTTGGGAATTCGGCATTAATATCCCTTTCAATTGAAGATGGAGCAATTTCGTTTTCTGCAAAGTCCTTTGCTGCATCCCTGATTTGTATCTGTTCTTCCGTAAAATGAAAGTTCATCGTTTTATAATTTATATTTATAATTATTTGCTGTAATCGTAAAAACCTTTACCGTTTTTCCTTCCGTAGTATCCTGCGGAAACCATTTTTTTCAGCAGGGGACATGGCCTGTATTTTGAGTCGCCCAGTCCGTCATGAAGTACTTCCATAATGAATAAACAAACGTCAAGTCCGATAAAATCAGCGAGCGTTAAAGGTCCCATTGGATGGTTCATTCCGAGTTTCATTACGGAATCTATGGCTTCGGGGGTTGCCACACCTTCCATTACGCAATATACTGCTTCATTAATCATCGGCATCAGAATTCTGTTTGATATGAAACCAGGATAATCCTGAACTTCTACAGGTACTTTTTCTATCTTCTCTGTTAGGTCCTTTATCAGGTTGTAAACCGCCTGTGAAGTTGCAAGCCCTCTGATGATTTCAACAAGCTTCATTATCGGCACAGGGTTCATAAAATGCATTCCGATAACCTTGTCTGCTCTCTTCGTTACTGCGGCTATTTCTGTTATGGATATTGATGATGTGTTTGTCGCCAGTATTGTTTCGGAGCTGCAATTGGAATCCAGTGTTTTGAATATCTCTTTCTTGACTTCCGGGTTTTCAGTTGCCGCTTCAATTACCAGTTCTGAATTTTTTGCATCCGCCAGTTTCTCTGATGTTTTTATATTTGCTAATGTTTTATTTTTAATTTCTTCTGTTATTGTTGCCTTCTTTACCTGCCTGTCTAAATTGCCCGAGATGGTTTTAATGGCTCGGTCCAAAAATTCCTGTTTAACATCTATTAGTGTTACATTATATCCATATTGTGCAAAAACGTGGGCAATGCCGTTTCCCATAGTACCTGCTCCTATGACAGAAATATTCCTGATATTCATCTTTTTGATAATTAGAAATTAATTAATAATGTATTATAAACGTTCAATTAATAAAGCGCTGGCTTCGCCTCCACCGATGCAAAGAGTTGCTATCCCGAATTTTCCGCCTTTGTTTTCAAGCGTGTTTATTAATGTGGTTAGTATTCTTGCACCGCTCGCTCCGATAGGATGTCCTAGCGCTACAGCTCCGCCGTTTACATTGACTTTTGACATGTCAAGATTCTCGGTTTTAATAACCGCAAGGGCCTGTACTGCGAATGCTTCATTTATTTCAAACAAATCAATATCTTCTTTCTTCATACCTGCTTTGTGAAGAACATTCCTTATTGCAAATGCAGGAGCTGTGGTGAACCATTCGGGCTCCTGTGCGAATGATGTCTGTGCAATAATTTTTGCAAGCGGTTTTAATCCAAGACTTTTGGCTTTCTCTTCTGACATTATAACGAGAGCTGATGCACCGTCATTAATCTTTGAAGCGTTGAAGGCAGTAATTGTTCCTTCTTTATCGAATGCGGGTTTTAGTGCGAGTCCTTTTTCAAAATTTGTTTTCTTAGGTTCTTCATCTTCAGATACCGTAATTATACCTTTCCTGTCTTTTATTTCGACTGGAACGATTTCATTTTTGAATAATCCCTTTTCAATTGCGTTTAAAGCGCGTTTGTAACTTTCTACTGCAAAATCGTCCTGTTCTTTTCTTGGTATATTCAGTTCCTTCGAGCAGATTTCTCCCGCATTTCCCATGTGAAAATTATTATAGCAATCCCATAATCCGTCGTGTACCATTCCGTCTATTATAGTACCGTTGCCCATTCTGTATCCGTTGCGTGCTTTTGTAAGATAGTAAGGAACATTGCTCATACTTTCCATTCCACCTGCGATAACAATATCTGCATCACCGCACATTATTGCCTGTGCTGCAAGCATTACTGCTTTCAGTCCTGAACCGCATACTTTATTTATAGTCATACATGGAACACTTTTTGGAAGACCGGAATAAATAGAAGCCTGCCTGGCCGGTGCCTGTCCGACCGCAGCAGGAAGCACGTTACCCATTATAACTTCGGAAACATCTTCCGGTTTTATTCCTGCTCTTTTTACTGCCTCTTTAATTACTATTGCGCCGAGCTGGGGTGCTGTAAGAGAGGATAGTGAACCCTGAAAACTTCCTATCGGGGTTCTGACGGCAGATACTATAACGACATTTTTCATTTTTAATTATAAATTTAAAATATTCAGAAAATTACACCGTGAAATAATAAATTTTTAGTTCAAAATAAATTCAAAAAACCTGATATTTCTTTATATTACAGATTTTATTTCAGTTATAACAGATATTTACTGCAATGCAGATTCAATAATTTTAATAAAGCTGGCTGCTTTCAGGCTTGCACCACCGATTAATCCTCCGTCTATGTCCGGTATTGAGAATAATTCTTTAGCATTTGTTTCGTTGACACTACCGCCGTAAAGTATCCTTATATTACCGGCTGTTGAGATATTGTAAAGATTCCCAATCGAATTTCTTATCTCCGAATGCATTTCTTCTGCCTGTTCAGTTGATGCAGTCTTTCCCGTACCGATAGCCCATACCGGTTCATAAGCGATAATGATTTTCGCAATGTCCCCTTCAGAAACTCCTTTAAGACAAAGTGTGACCTGCTCATCGGCAATTTTCTTGTGAATTTCTTCTTCACGCTGTTCAAGTGTCTCGCCAACGCATAGTACAGGGAATAATCCTGATTCCAGTGCTTTAATGACTTTCAGGTTTATGAGATGATTTGTCTCATTGAAGTATTGCCTTCTTTCACTGTGTCCTAAAATTACGTATCTGCATCCGGCATCTTTTAGCATTTTGCCTGATATCTCTCCTGTAAAAGCGCCGTTATCTTTATAATGCATGTTCTGTGCGCCGTATCCAATATTCGAACCGGCAAATATTTCACTCGCAGTGTGAAGCGAAAGGTAAGGAGGACATATAACAGTTTCAACTTTTTCTGATACTTCTTTTTCCAGATTTTCTTTGATTTCTTTCATTAATTCTGCGGCTTCTGCTACGTTTTTGTTCATTTTCCAGTTGCCTGCTACAAATTTCTTTCTCATTATAATTAATTCCCTTTCTGTTTATGAATTTAAATTTATTTTTATATGCAAATTATATTCTTTTATTGATTTCTGCGAATTGCATAATTGCAAATTCCTTGGCAATATTATGCTCCACAATTGGTCTTGGATAATCTTTTCCTATTACAACGCCGTATTCACTTTGTTCTGAAGTTGTCATATCATCCGGTTTATGAATATATTTAGAAGGTATGTTCTTCAGTTCTTTAACGTATTTTCTGATGTAATCACCTTCGGAATCAAATTTTCTGCTCTGGAGATACGGATTAAATATCCTGAAATACGGCTGAGCGTCGCATCCGGTTGATGCGCTCCACTGCCATCCTCCGTTATTGGATGAAAAATCCAGGTCAATCAGATGTTCTGCAAAGTGCTTTTCTCCGTGCCGCCAGTCAATAAAAAGATCTTTGGTAAGGAACATTGCGGTTATCATTCGTACTCTGTTATGCATCCAGCCTTCTTCTTTCAACTGTCTCATCCCGGCGTCAACTATCGGATAGCCCGTTTTACCATCACGCCAGGCATCGAAAAGGGAAGTATTGGTATCCCATTTAACCGCGTCGAATTTTTCTTTAAAAGAATTTTTAAAAACATTCGGGAAGTGATATGTTATGTTGTAATAAAATTCGCGCCAGAGCAATTCGTTAATCCAGATGACTATCCCGTTATTATCTTTAACTTTTTCTGATTTATTTAATGCAGAGTTATATGTCTCGCGGATACTTATGGTCCCGAAATGCAGGTGTGCTGATAATAGACTCGTTCCTGTTATACCGGGGAAATCCCGTTTTGCTTTATAATCTGTTATACCGTTTTTAATGAAATCTGAAAGTAGTGCGATTCCTTCGATTCTGCCTCCGCGAATAAGCGGAGATTTCTCAAGTTTCGTGTATTCTTCTGAAAAATCAAATGAATCTGCTGAATAAACATTATTCTTAGGTGCTAATTTATTTAGATTATATTCGGATTCAGAATAATGTGAATTGTTAAGCAAAGTATGGCATTTTTTACTGAATGGAGTGAAAACTGTATAAGGGGTTTTATCTTCTTTCAGAACTTCTCCGGGTTCAAAAAGGGTTATGTCGCTGTATAGTTTCAAAACAGATTTTTTTGAATTAAGGAATAACTGTACGCTTTTATCACGTTTTTTAGCGTATGGTTCTATCTGTAGATTGGAATAAACTTCAATTGAACCAAATTGTGATATTATTGATTTAAAACAATCAACACTATTACCTTTAAATATATATAAGTTATACTTTTTGACTTCAAGTAATATTTGCAATTCTTTTAGGGACTCGTATAAAAAGGCAATTCTCTTTTGTCCGAAGAAATTATAGGTGTTTTTGTTTTTGATGTAGAGAAAAATGTACTTCTCATCGGGTTTGATGTCGTTTATAAAATGGTATAAAGCACGGTTGTCTTCCAATCGCAAATCTTTCCGGAACCAGAATACTTTTACCATTTTTCAGTTATTTTTATGCAAAATCAGCTATTTTCAAATTGTGGTTGGCGCTCAAGGAATGAGTGGCTTGTTAATCTCACAAATGTAGCATTTTTTTGATATTCTGCTATAGTCCGGGAATTAAGGTAACTCATAGATGATTGAAGCCCTTCCTTGTATTCTTTTATTAGCTTTATTACAGAACCTTTGTACGGGACGAGTGATTCTTCGCCTTCGATATAGTTCTTATTTTCCTGTTTAACGGCGAATGAGGCGCTGCCGCAGTACTTTTTCCAGCGCTGGTGGTTGTATTTAAGGACTTCGCCGGGTGATTCGTCCGTACCTGCGAGAACACGGCCGAACATTACGGCGTTGCAGCCGAGGGCGATGGCTTTGCACATTGCGCCGGGAGTGCTGATACCGCCGTCTGCTATAATAGAAACGCTGCTTTTGAGTTCGTCTTTTGCAGTTAATGCGCGTACGATAGCATCAACCTGTCCGATTCCGATACCGGATTTTATTGATGTTGAACACATTGCGCCGTTTCCGATGCCGACTCTTATGGCGTCAACTCCGAGATTAATAAGATATATTGTGGTTTCAGAACTTGCGACGTTTCCAGCGATGATTTTAAGTTTGTATCCGTCAATTACTGAGCGAATTTCTGACAGGAATTTCTCAATCATTTTAGAACCGCCGTTTGCAATGTCAATACAAAATATCCGGATTCCGATGTCAGCAAGCGCTTTGAGCCTGTTTATTTCAGTTTTGGATGTGATGCCGATGGCTGCGGATTTGAGGTCCGAACCGTTCAGAGTATTGTCCCTGAACTCATCGAGCTGTTCCTGAATTGAATTGAAACGGTGGACGATACCGAGACAGCCGAGTTCTGCGAGAGCTTTTGCCATTCTTCCGCCGCAAACGGTGTTCATTGGAGAAGCGATTACGGGAACATCGAGTTTTACTCCGCAGAAATCCACGGATGTATCACAATCAGAACGGTGTTTTATCTCCGAAATCTGGTCAGGGAGCAGAGAAACGTCATCGTAAGTTAACGAATCTTCTTTTAGAATGTTTTTGTACGACATATATGTAAACTAATATTCAATAAAAGGGGAAAGACACAGTTAAGTGCTTTCCCTGAAAAAAATATATTAAATTAAAATTACTGTTTAAGTGCCTGCGTAACTTTGTCTGCCGCATCCTGCAATGTATCCGCGGGAATTAAATTCAGTCCGGAGTCATTAAGTAACTGTCTCGCTTCTTCTGCATTGGTACCCTGAAGACGAACAACGACCGGAATATTCAACTGAAGGTTACGCGATGCCTGTACGACACCAGCCGCGACCCTGTCACAACGGACAATACCGCCGAAGATGTTAATCAGAATTGCTTTTACGTTCGGGTCGGACAAAATTATCCTGAAACCGTTTTCGACAGTTTCCGGGGATGCCGTACCGCCTACATCAAGGAAGTTTGCAGGTTCGCCGCCCGCAAGTTTAATCAGGTCCATCGTACCCATTGCAAGTCCCGCGCCGTTGACCATACATCCGACGTTACCGTCGAGTTTAATATAATTAAGGTTATACTTTGACGCTTCGATTTCAAGAGGCGCTTCTTCGTTAAGGTCGCGGAGTGCTTCATAATCTTTGTGCCTGAAGAGTCCGTTGTCATCGAGATTGAACTTTGCGTCGAGCGCAAGAATCCTGTCGTCATTAGTTATGATAAGCGGATTAATCTCGAGCAGGGAAGCATCTGTTTCGGTATATGCCTTGTATAGTGCAGTGATGAATTTTAAGAAATCCTTGTAAGCATTCCCTTCGAGTTGTAAACCGAAAGCAAGTTCCCTTGCCTGGTACGCCTGAAGCCCAATAGCGGGGTCGATCCAGACCTTAATAATTTTTTCGGGAGTTTCCGCCGCAACTTTTTCAATTTCAACGCCGCCTTCAGTAGACGCCATAATAACATCCCTTGAATTTACCCTGTCAAGAAGAATACCGAGGTACAATTCCTTCTTATAGTCGAGCCCTTCGGTAATAAAGAGGGTCTGAATTTCCTTGCCTTCGGGGCCTGTCTGATGCGTAACGAGAATATTGCCCAGAAGTTTGGATGCATATTCACGCGCACCTTCAACGTTACCGCCGAAGAATTTAACGCCGCCCTGCACAACGACTTCTTCGCGGTTATTTTTATTGTAAACAATGCCTTTACCGCGACCGCCGGCGTGAATCTGAGATTTCACAACGAACTGATTAATACCTTTTTCGCGGAGAGTGCTGATAGCGCCGTCGAACTCTTCCATCCATTTGATAGGGACGCCGTCCTGAACAGCGACACCGTATTTTTTCAGAATGGCTTTAGCCTGATATTCATGAATTTTCATTGAGAATAATTATTTATTTTTAAGTTTATCGTCCATTTTTTTAGTTACGGAATCGAGTTTATCAATTGATTTTTTAAGGGAATCGAGAGACATTTTATTTACGGCAGAGTCAAGTTTCTCAATACTCTGGTCAATAGTTTTATCGATTTTCTCATTTACTTTTTGTTCAACTTTATCAGTAATTCTATTGCAGCTCAGGACAACGCCGAGAACGAGCAATGCAGAGAAGAACTTAAGCGAATTTACGAAAAAATTACGTTTTGTGTAATTCATTAATGACAGTATAGTTTTTAAAAGAAATTAATTATTGAGATGTAAAATTAGAGTATAAAAGGAAAAATCAAAATGCAAAAGAACGTTAAGAAAACAGTTTTTGGAGAAAACAGGTAAAAGCAGTTTTAAGTTATGAGTTATGAGTCAAGAGTTGAAGCAAAATGAAAAGTTGGAAAATAAAAAGCGGGAATCTGAGGGGGTGTCCCGCTTGAGGTTATGGTTATTTTAAAACTTATTTCATCAGAATCATTTTTCTGGTTTCGGAGTAGTTACCTGCCACGATTTTATAGAAATATACGCCGCTGGAGAATGATGATGCGTTCCAGTCGGTTTCGTATGTGCCGGGCTGTAGTTGTTCGTTGACGAGGGTTGTGACTTCTTTACCCATAACATCGAAAACCGATATTCTGACAAATGATGATTTCGGAATATCGAATTTTATGTTTGTCGAAGGATTAAACGGATTTGGATAATTGTTGTGTAATTTATACTCAGAAGGAATTTCTTCGAGTTTATTTATACCAGAATAGATTGCAGATGATTTGAATTTTCTTACTTCAGACCAAAAGCTGTTAATATTACCCGAATAACCTGCATTTACCCTCCAGAAATAAAATGTATTTTGCAGTAAAAAAATATGTAAATAATATTGAGAACCGTATATATTGTAGTTACAATTTAACTGAGTGAACAGGGAATCAGCGGAAATTTGAAACCTGTATGATGCAGCGCCCGGCCTGTCAGTCCAATCAAACAAAGCGTTATAAACAATTCCGGAATCATTATTTTGCGGAACCAATAAAAGCGGGTAGTCAGGTGATTTAAATTTACGAAATTCCGACCAATTTCCAGCTCCATTTATATTTAAACCGCATACTCTCCAAAAGTAATAAATATTTCCATAAAGTTTAGATGCAGGGACGGGGATTTGTGAAATCGAAGATAATAATGAGTCAACTTTAATTTGTGTAAACAGTGAATCCATTGATATCTGCAATTTATAACCAGATGCTGAAATAACATCAGTCCAATCCATTAACTGTGACGCTGTTATTGCCGTATCATTGTCAGGGGGGGAGATTAAAACCGGCGCCGAAGGTGCATTCGTCCTGAATTTCCAAACGGGCGACCAGGGACTAACAAAAGCAGGGTTACGAGAATTAACCCGCCAATAATATAAGTTATTCGGGTATAATATGTTTGAAGGAACATTATATCCGGCGGTATCGACGGAGTTAATATTAAGAACTGTTGTATTGAAATTAGAATCCAATGAAATCTGCAGAGTATAAAAAGGTGCATTATATAATATCTGCTGCCATCTGATTTGCGGAGTACAACTTACATACATTGAATCGTTTAAAGGACTAATAAGATTAGGGGTTGAAGGAATATCCCATCCGCCGTTTGTAGTTGAATAAACAGAACCGTTCAGCAATCCTATATAAGCATTATTAGAATCAGGAAAGCAGACGCTGAGTATTTTAGATTGAAATTTCTTTTGCTTAATCCAGGTATTTCCCATATTTGTTGTACGGAATACGTAACCCGAATCGCTGACGGCGAACCCGTTATTTACATCATAAAAATCTATAGAATTAAATTGATTGCCCGTACCAACTTTTAAAAAACCTTTAGCAATCCAGTTAATACCGCCATTGGTTGTCGTGTAAATGGCAGGATAAGACGAACCTGAATTTAAATTCCAG
>Ga0208980_10001366_pt1 | contig 14745 bp, 14 predicted proteins | sample WetSurMetagenome_3_FD_187993 | JGI IMG/M metagenome (GOLD analysis project Ga0208980, IMG submission 187993) | Wetland microbial communities from Twitchell Island in the Sacramento Delta, sample from surface sediment Aug2011 Site A1 Bulk (version 2) | ecosystem: Environmental > Aquatic > Marine... | reverse complement strand
CCAGCAACGAAAGGAGCAAAAGTTCGAATGATAGGAATAAATCTGGCAATTATTATCGTAACGCCGCCGTATTTTTCATAGAAAGCATGTGTCTTTTCTAAATGTTCTTTCTTTAGGAATTTAATTTTTTTTTCGAATGCTTTGGGTCCGATATAACTGCCAATCCAATAATTTACTGTGTCTCCAAGAATTGCTGCCAGAGTTAATAGTATTGCTAGAATGTGAATATCAAATGCACCTCTTGCGGCAAATGTTCCAGCAGCAAAAAGCAACGAATCGCCAGGGAGAAACGGTGTAAATACAAAACCAGTTTCAGCAAATATTACGAGAAATAATATTCCGTAAGTGTAAGTTCCATAGCTCAGGATTAGTTCATGAAGATGATCATCAAGGTGCAGAAACAAGTCAATTAAATAACTAAAGAATTCCAATAGACATTCACTTTCAATTTATTTTGTTTTTTCTAATGATTTGGAGAAATCAAACTTTTGTCAATTAATTAAAGCCAGATTATAAAATTTAATATTAAATTGGGGAGAAAGTTATCTATTTATTAATAAATAAAATATTTTTTTAGAAATTTCTTGTATATGAAACTGCATTCAAAAATCCTGCTTGGACTATTTATTGGTATAGTGCTTGGGTTGCTTTGTAATATCCTTATTGATGATAAGCAGCATATTCAATGGATGGTAAATAATATTTCCTATCCTTTAGGACAAATCTTTTTGCGAATGATCTTTATGATCGTTGTCCCTCTCATATTTGTTGCAATCGTTTTAGGTGTTGCTGATTTTAAAGACATACGTAAAATCGGCAGGATTGGAGGGAAGGCAATTGCATTTACTTTAGTTATTACAACTGTTTCAGTGCTGATTGGAATCGTTGCTGTAAATGTTATACAACCCGGCAGACAAATTTCAGAAGCAGACAGAACAATTTTGATTCAAACTATTTCAGGTAGTGAATCGGTTACCGGGATAGTAGAAACCGCAAAAGAATCAAAAAGCATTATTCAAATTATAATTGATATTGTTCCCAGAAATCCATTTGCCGAAGTTGTTTACGCCTTTGATTCAAATTATCGCGGGGGAGGTTTGCTGGCATTTATGTTTTTTGCCCTTGTATTCGGAATTGCAATGTCAATGGTTGATCCCAAAAGAACCGAGGCATTGAATCAAACTTTACAGGGTGTTTATGATATTCTGATGAAGATAATCGATTTTGCTATGAAACTTGCACCAGTCGGTGTCGCAGCACTCATGTTTACAACAACTTCTCAGCTCGGATTTCAGGTGATATCGTTGTTAATGAGTTATGTTTCAATAGTCCTCACTGCTCTTCTTATTCATGTTCTCTTTACATACGGTGTTATTTTAAAGTATCTGGTCAAGATTAATCCAATAACCTTTTTCAAAAATATTGCTGAAGTTATTATAACAGCATTTTCAACAAGTTCATCAAATGCTACTTTACCAACTTCAATCCGTGTAACAAATGAAAAGTTCAAACTTGATAAAGATATAACCAATTTTGTTTTAACTGTCGGTTCAACAGCAAACCAGAATGGAACAGCATTATATGAAGGAATTACCGTTTTGTTTTTAGCCCAGTTTTATGGGATAGATTTATCGCTTTCATCTCAACTAGTGATAATACTGCTTTCAATACTTGCTGGAGTTGGAACTGCAGGAGTTCCCGGTGGTTCACTCCCCCTGATAGTTGTGGTTCTTCAAACAGTTGGAATACCACCTGAAAGTATAGGAATCATTTTGGGTGTTGATAGAATTCTTGATATGTCAAGAACTGTAGTTAATGTAACTGGGGATATAGTTCTAACTTGCTGGGTTGACAAATCAGAAAGAAAGGTTTTCTCCACTTAAATAAAAAAGCCTCAAAATATTTTTTGAGGCTCTTAAAAAGCGAACAGAATTGGTCCGGGTAATTTAAATAGTCCGGGACCCTGATTTTAGAATTAATAGTCTGCGAAAAAAACTTCTCTTATTTCTGTTATAGCTTTATCTATTAATTTAATTCTTTTAATGCAGCTTTAGCCTGTTCATTTTCAGGATCAATCGCTTCAACTTTTAACCAATAATCTCTTGAACTTGGATCTTCTTTTAAATAATAATAATATCCCAAATAAGAATAAGCTTCAATCAGTTCCTTTTTAAATCTTGTTGTATCCTCTTTAGAAATCGATAAAAATTGATCATAATACGGTTTTGCGAGCCCTTGTTCCGATTCAAGATCAAAGTTAGTTTGAACTCTAGCCCGCCAGAAATAAGCAATAGCTAAATCAGGTACTTTAGTTGCGAGCATACTAAAAGCATAGTCTGCTTTTACATAGTTCTGCACAAAATAGTAAGCTTTCCCAAGATCGAAATATTCTTGCGAAGTGAGTTCGCCCTTACTTTCTAATGCAGAAATTACACCATCCCAATTTTTATTTTTAAAATAAAGAACTGAAATCTTTCCGTAGATGTCTTTACGAGAGCTATCTAAATCAGTAACTTTAGTTAAATATTCTATTGCTAATGAATCATCACCAGTCTTGCTTAACAGATCAGCGTAATTCTCATAATCAGTTGGGAGATAGTCAATACCAGAAATTGAAAATAATTTTTGGAAGTAATATTTGCTTGCTTCAACGGACTCCAATCTTAAATAAGAATATGCAACAATTCTTATTGAAGAACTATTATCAGTTTCAATCTGAATTAATTTTTCAAGAATGGCTATTGCTTTTTCATACTCTTTATTTAGGTAGAGTATTGATGCATATCTTTTTTGTTTTTCTAAAGTCGATTCAGACTTATCGATATACATTGCATAATATTCAGCTGCTTTGGCGTAATCTTTCAAATTAGCATAAACTTCTGCTAGTTCATTATAAGCTGGTGAATAAGCTGGGTCGCCCGCAATTGCTTCTTCTAGTAATGAAATTGCACCAGTGTAATTGTTTATAAGAGAATAAACTTTTGCTTTTTGAGTTAATGCCTCCGGATTGCTGGGCTCCAGTTTGAGAGCTTCTTCGAAATTTTTTATTGCTTCTGTGCCATTAATTTTACTCAGATGAACTTTGCCAATCATAATATAAACATCCGGATCACTTATTTTATTTTCCAATGCTTGATTTAGAAACTGCATTGCTGTGTCGTAATATTTGATGTGTGCATAGGCATCAGCAATTACAACATAAACTCTAGGATTCTCCTCATCCAGGTCAATTGCCTGATTTCTGTTTTTTGCGATTTCGCTGTCGTTGCCATCAAGCACATTCAACCTTACCATTCCTGCATAGTTTAAAGGAAAATCAATATCTGCTTCAATTCCTTTTTTATAAAAAATTTTCGCCGAATCAATTTTCTCTTCAATAAAATAAATCTCTCCCAGGTAGAAATAAGCTTCCGCTTTTGATTTGCCATTTAGCAGCGAGTTAAAAGTTTTTTTTGCCTCATTGAATTTTTCATACTTAATTAATTTAATGCCCGAAGAAATATCCTGAGCTAATAAAATGGATGAAAAAATGATGGATAAATGGAAATAGAATAATATTTTTTTCATTTCTTTCCTGATCAATATGTTATTTCTTCATTAATTAATTCCACAAGCCGCACCGGCATTGTGGCAGGAACAAGTCCGAATTTCAAAACAATTCTCTGTCCTCTTTCGCTGGCAATAAAAGCTGTTAAACCCGTTCCAAGTCCGGTATATGCCTCTTTGCTTATTATATAAACTTCACGCCACAGAGGATAAATTTTTTGTGCTATGTATGCCTGGTAAGGTTTAAAATATTCCGAATTCTCGTTTGTCGAAATTTCCATTACTCTAACTGAATTGAGAAAGCTTAAATTGGTCGTATCATCACGATCGCTTATCCAATTAACGCCAATTACTCCAATGCAGTTTTTTTCCTTTGCCACATAATCAATAACAGCACTATTTGAAGTAAGTGCATAACAATTTGAAGAAAGCTGCGTAACACCTGTTTTTTCTTTTAGAAAATTTATAGTGCTGGAGTTATTATTGTCGAACACAACTTTAACATTCTTAAAAGATGAGACGCTTCCATCGGACAACAAAGTTTTTATTTCATTTAAAGTAAGCGTTGAATCTTTTAAATCCTTACTGCCAATTAAGGCAACCGCATCGTAAGCAATTTTTGTTACCTTGGGAACAATCTCCCATTTTTCAAATTCTTTTAATTCATCTTTGTTTAATTGACGAGGTACAATTATTAATCGAATTGTATCGTGCATTAGGTCATTGAATGCTTCCATTTCAGTTTTATAATTGGCATTCACATCAGTATAATCGTAAATTCCTTCGAAAGTATAAATTTCAGAATCGATGAGTGGTTTAAATGTTTCATCTACTGAGATGGAGATTTGTCCATAAGTAGGCGTGTCGTCGGGGCTGTCTGATCCGTTGCATCCAAAACAAAAAAATAAAAGCAGAGGGAAAAATGATATTATATTTTTAATCTTCATCATCATTGTTTAATTCGCTTTCTCTCTTTTTCTTTAATGCAACGTAAAATCTAAAGAAACCATATGAAATCAGAATTACCCCAAACCCAATCCGCTGAAAGTTTGATAAATTAAAAACATTTTCAGCAATTATAAAGTAAATCCCCAGACCCGTATAAAGAACAGACATTACGAAACCGAGAATACTCAAAAAAGACAAGCTTATTTTTCCTTACCGAAGTTTATACCATTCAAACATTGTGGACACTGAAAATTGATTCTCCACAAATAAAATTAAGTGCAAAGACACATCTTATTTTTATTGAAGCTTGAATACAATAGGAATTGAAACCTGAACTTTAACAGGAGTTCCTCTTTGCTTGCCTGGTTTAAATTTTGTCTGTAATACAGCATCTTGAGCTGCTTCATCACAACCAGCTCCAATACCTTTAAGTACCTGAGCTTTAGTAACATTTCCGTTTTCATCCACAAAAGCAAGAATGTAGACCTTGCCTTCAACGCCTGCTCTTTTAGCAATTTCCGGGTAAGATATTTTTTCCTGAATAGCTTTTATACCGCCTATTGGCTCAGGCATTTCTTCAACAGCAACGAAATAGGTTGGTGCCTTTTCTTCTTCTACAACTTTTTCTTCAACTTCGATAAGACTATAATCTACTCCGCCCTCAACACCTTCCTGTGTCTCGGCCCCAGGATCAACTTCTTTAAGCTCATCAACAGTAGGCATATATTCATCCTGCACTTGTTCGTCTGGTTTTACCACGGGTGGAGTGAATTTGATGGTAGATTTTAATGGCGGAGCCTGTATCTCTTCAATCTCTTGTTCTTCGCCGATGGAGGGTGGCTGTTCCAATTGTGTTATTTGTACAACCTTTCTCTTTGTTTCTACGACTTCTTCCGGATTGATCCATCTATAAATTGCTGGTCCGGTTGTAACCATTAGAACAATAAATATGGCAATCCACATTGATATTGTTACATATTTATTATAAGATTTTCTGAGCTTATATGAACCATAGTCCTTATTCTTGTGAGCAAATATCAGCTCATCAACTTCAAGATTGTATGTTATATCATCAGCCATGGTTATTCACCTTGTTTTAAATTTTTAAGTTCCTCAAGATCATCTGGAGTTATATCTATCAAAGCATATCTTTTAATATTCGATATATTCATTTCGTCAAGAATATCTACAACATTCTTGTAAACTGCCGCATCCGTTGCTTTGATAAGAACAACCATATCCTGAATTGAACTATTTTTTTCCAATAATACCTTTCTTATACCATCGGCAGTGTAATTTGTTTCAGTCAACGGTTCTAAAGGCTCATGGGGCAGTCCCAAATACCAAAACAACCGATTTTCGCCATCAACTATAATATTAAATGCTTTGGAGGCTTTTAACGCATTTTCTTGTTCTTCAACTACTTCTCCTTTCGGCTTAACGGGCAAATTTATCTCCATTGTTTGAGGTTTGCTAAAAGTAGTAGTAAGCATAAAAAATGTGATTAATAGAAATCCCAGGTCAACCATAGGAGTCATGTCAACCCTGGTAGACATTTTTTTACGTCTTTTTTTCTTACCCTTTTTCTTTGACTCTTTTTCAGCTAATTCAGCCATGATTTATAAACCTTTCAATTTATTTGGATCAAGTTCAAGATCGGTGATAAGGTTGAATTTGTTCACATTTTTATCCTGAAAAGTATCCATTACTTTTTTAACAACCGGCCAGGGACACGCCTGGTCCCCTTTTATGGTTATACGAGCATTGGGATTAGAAAGTCTACCTTGCATAATCCATATACCAAGTTCATTGTTTGTTGAATCAACAGGTATTCCTGGTTGAGAATACATTTTTCTCTCGTTTTCTTCTAAACCAAGATAGCCTTTTAGTTCAGCGAGCGGCACACCGATGGTTCCTGTAAGAACAAATGCTCTTTCTTCTTCCGGAGTAAATTGAAGTTCAGGATATTTTTCTGATATTCTTTCAAGAAGTCGCTCTCGGGTGAAATTTTTATTATCAATATTAAAAAACACTTTTCCATCACTTGAGATAGTAACATTGAGAATATCAGTCTCCGGCAATTTGATTTCTGATATTGACGACGGTGTATCGACAATAACAGACTCATCTCCTCTGAATTCCGTCGTCATCATGAAGAAAGTCAATAACAGAAAAGCCACGTCACACATCGCAGTCATATCTATCGCTGTACTTTTACGCGCGACTTTAACTTTAGGCATAATTACACACCATTTAAATTATTTTAAAAAAATCTTAGTTATGTTGAGAAATAAAATTCTGCACAATTGCAACACCAGCTTCGTCTATGTTATAGGTCATTTTATCAATTTTATTTGAAAAATAACTATAAAAAATAATTGCTAAAGCAGATGATCCGATACCAAAAGCAGTATTAATGAGTGCTTCTGATATTCCTGTTGCAAGAGCAACGGCATCCGGGGCACCAGCAGTAGCCAAAGCTGAGAATGCTCTGATCATACCTAATACTGTTCCTAACAATCCTAAAAGTGTAGCAAGAGGTGCGATCGTTGCTAAAATAACTAGATTTTGTTCAAGTATTGGCATTTCGAGAGAAGTAGCTTCCTCGATTTCCTGTTTTATTGCAACAACTTTCTGATCCTTATTCATATCTTTCGAACCACTTACCTCCTTGTATTTTAAGAGCCCGGCTTTAATCACATTTGCAACTGATCCTCTCTGTCTGTCACATTCATCAATTGCAGATTCAAGATCTTTCGAAGCTAACTTTTGATAAACACGAACTACAAATGAAGAAATACTTCCTTTTCCTTTTGCTCTTGTGAGAGTTATCCATCTTTCGATTGAAAAGGTTATAACCATAAGTAATATCGTCATAAGAATTGGTACAATTATTCCGCCTTTATAAATGGTGCCAAGATAATTTCCCGGTTTTGGAAGATTTGCAGTGTTGTTCCCCTGAAAATTTTCAGGATTACCCATAACAAATAGGAAGACGAGAACGGCAACAGCAAATAATACAGGAATCACTATTGCTGCAAAACCCGTAAATGCACCTTTCAGATTACGTTTAGATTTCAAGGTCTTTTCTCCTTTAATTTAGTTGTAGATTATTTTTTGTTTGGTTTCTTGAAATCTTTTAGAACTTTTCTACCTATTCTAACTCGATTTAATAATGGTTAAAACACTGCTATTATTCAGTAATCGCTGATAGTAAGAATTCTAAAAGTTATACATTTTAAAGCGAAAGAAAGTTCCGCAGTATAAAGCCCGCTGCAGCATTATTTGGCCTTAGCCGTACTAATTTTTGCAACTTCTGCTACTCAAATATCCATAAAAATATTGTCCAAACCTATGAATTCAGTAAAGTATTGTCAATAGCTTTTTTCATTTCTTTTTATTGGCATATAAATGTACCCTAACCATATTTATCACTAGTCTAGACATAAATTAACTTAAAAATGGCAAATAAAAGCATTGAAATACAGACAAGATAGAGTTGCCAAATCAGTGTCTGTCTCAACAAGAAAAAGTATTACTGTGAATTAAAATTGATTATCCCGCTTTGGAGATTTTTTTACCGAATTGATTTTAAGTGCTTAGAGGGCTTATGTTTTTAGAAGAGTTGAGATTACTAATTGAAATAGGTAATCAAAGAGAAGTCAATTAACAATTAGCAAGGGTTATTCATTTTTTATGTAAGTTCACACAATCAAAAAAGGAAAGTATCTTCGATGAAAACCAATCTTATAATTTTATTTGCAATTATTCTTTTAGTTGGCTGCAGCAGTTCAAATAAAATTTCTAACAGCTGGAAAAATCCAGACGTAACAATGGAATCAGCAAAGTTTCAGACTGTAGCTGTATTTGCGATGGTAAAAAGTCCGGATATGAGAATGGATGTTGAGGAAGCACTTGCAAGTCAAATGCCCAATACGATTGCCGTCCCATCATATAAAATGATAACGAATGAAGAGCTTGCAGATATAAATGCAGTGAAGCAAAAACTTAATGAAAGAGGAATGGAAGGAGCTCTAGTTTTGTCAGTAAGAAAAGTCAATGAAAAAACAAGCTATTATTCTTCTGGAATGTATCCTTCTGCATATTACACATTTGGCGGATATTATAATTATGCATGGAATTATATGTATGATCCTTATATGTACTCGACAACAAACGTATACGTCGATCTGGAAATTCTCATTTACTCGATTAAAAATGATAAGTTAGTTTGGTACGGTGAAAGCACATCTGTAAATCCTGAAGGTATTCAGCAAACAATTTCCGAACTTGCGGTATCAGTTAAAGAACAACTGGTTGAAGACGGATTAGTTGATCCAGCCCGGTGATTAATGATTTAGTAAGATTAAGCTAGAAGAAAACACAAAACTGTTTTATTCTTATTTCTTGTTGTAAAAACTAACGCCATCGTGTTTTAGTTTTTCAATCCACATCTCTTCAAGCGCTTTTAGTTCCTTATCAATTTCTTGCTCTGTTTCATCTTTGATTTCAAGTTCATCCAACACTTTTACTTCAAAATTTTTCTCACCAAGTTTTTTATAATCTTCAATTAGTCCGTCGAATGGGAAGCTGCCCATCTTTAAGGTAAAATCAAATCTTCTTAAAACGGCAGGAAGATCTTTACTCGTACCAATGAACATTTTGTTATCAGCAATGTTATGAACAGCGAAAATTCCAGCCGGTTGTTTTTGTGATTTATAATCTTTAATGACTTGTTTCTTATTAATCATATGCTTTCCTGTTTTTATCAATCCAATATGCCCAGAGAATTATCAGCCACTGAGCATTTCCAACAATCCCAATTGCTTCCGCTGATTCAGGCGGTGGACCAATAAGGTTACTGATATAAATCGCTACTAAAAAGACTACCAATCCTAAAAGAGAATAGTTTCCTGTTCTTTTTTTTGCTTTTGTTGATTTTAAATACAGAGATAATCCAACAGCAAAAACGAATCCTTCAACAATCAGAGTTGCAACAAAACTATTCCACAATCCTAATCCAACTTTAAGACCTTCACCCGGAATAATTGGTAAGTCCGGTATATGAACTATCAGATCAAGAAACCAGTGGCTAAGAACCAGCAATCCAAGTATAATAGAGGTTTTGTAATTTTTTTTAAAAAAGTAATAGATTGTTCCAAATAGTATCGCCCAGATAATTACGCCAATCAGACTGTGAGTAAACGGATAATAACTAAAATCAAGCGGAGTAACAGCAGAAACTCCCGGTTTGATTTCAACTTTTTCGATTCCGAGTAAAAGAAGTATTGGCCAGACAAGATCAATCCATTGTGCCGCCATAAAATAAGTTCCGAGGGATGCAGTCTTGCTGAATTTTTTTCCGGCAAATCCGGCCCCCAAATGACCAATGAACATAAATACCTTTTATAAAATTGATAATTATTAAAAGTAAATCTAATAATTTAAAATGATTGAACTATCGGAGGAATAATTTTCGATTTATCAACAAGTTGCTATAGTGCATTATTATTTGACCCCGTTCCAGATGAACATTTCTTTAATGTTATTTATCTAAAGTAAAATATTCACTAACTACTTTGGGGTAAAAATGAAAAGAGAATCTGTAGCCCTTCGCATTATTTTGATCGCTGCAATAATAATTATGCTTGTTATTCCCCTGCTTATGGTTCAATCGCTTATAACTGAGAGACAGAGTTACAGGCAGGAAGCAGTAAATGAGATAAGTAAAAGCTGGGCAGGTGAACAATCAATAGCCGGGCCGATAATAACAGTTTCACAAAAAGAAGAAAAAATTGACGGCAAAGGGAACAAATATTTTGTTATAGAAAGCAATTACTTCCTTCCCGAGAAATTAAAAATCGATGTAGACGCGGTACCAGAAAAAAGATACAAAGGTATTTATGAAGTAATGCTTTACAAATCAAAAATAAAAATGAATGGAACTCTGAACCTTTCGAAGCTTAAAGAAAAATATGCAGATGAAAAATTTTATGAGAGCTACATCTCTTTTAACATAAGTGATTTAAGAGGAATACAAAAGGATGCCGAATTAATTTTAGATGGGAAAAAATATAAACTGACACCCGGATTAAAAGATAAAATTTTCAGAAACGGATTTTATGCAGATCTTGATTTAAACACACAGAATCTTCCGCAAAATTTTGAAATTCAAATTGAACTGAATGGAATGGAAAATCTCGAGTTTGTTCCCTTGGGAAAATTTACAGAAGTAAATATGAAATCTTCCTGGAACAACCCAAGCTTTGCGGGTGCGTTTCTTCCTTTATCAAGAGAGATAACAGAAGATGGATTTACGGCACAATGGAAGGTTAATTACTTTAACCGTTCGTATCCGCAGGAATGGGAAAACCAGACTTATGATCCTTTCCCGAGCGCATTCGGTGTTACACTTTTAGTCCCGGTTGATGAATACCAGAAAACTATGCGAACTTCCAAATATGGAATAATGATAATTGTTCTAACTTTCCTTAGCTTTTTTATGATTGAACTATTCAGCAAAAAAGTAATTCATCCAATTCAGTATTTGCTGGTTGGTTTAGCGCTGATAATTTTTTATTCAATCCTTTTGGCGATCTCAGAATACATTCTGTTCCAGTATTCATATTTGATTTCCAGCTTGTTGATTGTCGCGCTAATAGGATTTTATGTTAAGAGTATTTACCAGAGCAGACAAATTTCAACAATAATTACAGGAATGCTGATAACGTTTTACGGATTTATGTATGTAATCCTCCAGCTTCAGGATTATTCATTACTGATTGGAAACATAGCCTTGTTTATAATTCTGGCAGCCATAATGTTTTTCACCAGAAAGATTAATTGGTTTGATGTGTTTAACAACAAATCTAAAGAGGTTTAAATTTAAATCAATAGAATAAACCGCAGAATAAATCTTCTGCGGTTTTAATTCTTAATGCAATGTTGTTTGCTCATTTCAAAAAAATCATTTTATTTGTCTGAACAAATGAGCCGGCTTTAAGTTGATAGAAATATATTCCACTTGTTAAGTTGCTTGCATCGAACTCAACTTCATATTCGCCCGCAGGAAGTTCTTCACTAACAATTGTCGCCACTTCCTTCCCAAGAACATTATAAACCTTTAATGTGACCAACTGAGATTGCTTCGCTACGCTCGCAATGATAGATGGAATTGTAAATTTTATTTTCGTAGACGGATTAAACGGATTGGGGTAATTTTGTTCTAATACAAAAGTGCTGATGTTAGAAGTATGCTCATCTCCCGAAACTGATGAAGGATTAAGTTCTCTTATGACAATTCCATTCGGTGTTAGCAAATTCCCGGAACCGCTGGGAATGAATTCTTCAATATAGTTGCCATTGCTGTCGAACAACTTAACTGAACTGGTTGCTCCATTTCCGATTAAGATATTTCCATTCGGGAAAAAATCTACTCCTTCAGCTTGACCCAAGCCGGTTAAAAAGTTATTAATAAATGTTCCGGACGAATCAAATCTTTTAACTGCTGTCCCATTGTAATTTATTACAAGCAAGTCTCCATTATTATCAAACCAGATGTTGGTAGGACCGGCTAAATTAGAATTAACAAAAATTCCAAGATCATTTCCGTTCTGATCAAATTTTCTAACAAGGCCTCCACCATAGGAAGAGACATACAGATTACCTGCGTTGTCCCAGTCAATACCAATACTTTGTGTTACCCCCACGCTTGTAAATTCATCAACAAAAGTTCCATCCAGCTCGTATCTTCTAACTTTACCGCTACCTGACCATTGCAAAACATAAAGCAAACTATCAGCACCGATTTTCATTCTGGTTGGTGCGCTAAGGCCGGTTGCAAAGTTATCAATATAAGCTCCTGTAGCGGAATTATACTTTGTTATCCTTCCCGTGTTAAAATTTGATATGAGCACAACATTTTGATCTTCAAGAAATAAAATGTCCTGGGGCCAGGCGAGATTTGAGTCAATAAATACTTCGGGATTTTCTCCGTTTTCATCAAACTTTAAAATCTGTCCGGGAATACTTGAGAAATTCCCGGCATCGCATATATAGATTTCTAGGTCTTGACTAAACGCATTTGAAGTCAATAGAAAAAGGGATATAGCAATTAGCGAGAGAAATGTTTTAAAAGAAGTTGTAGCACTTAACATTTTATAGCTCCTTGGTTTGTTGATGAATAACCAGTCGAATTAATTTGATTGATACTCAGCAATAATATTCGAAGAGAAACTATAAAATGCGGACAATAAAGGATAGGTGGAAAATTAGTGTTTTTTGCGGTTGAAGTTAAAGTATTGCATTTAACAGAACAGCACTTAAATACAATCCTATTCCATAAATTAAATGTGTGCCCAGGCTTTTGAGTCTTAGTAGGTTTGGATTGGGTAGTTTAGATGATGCAATCCCAAATCCAAATGCCGGTTGCATTATTAATAGTGGTCCAGCCAATGTAAGTAGTCCGATTATGATTGCAGGAAGAATACTTGGCTTATCTAGCCAGTTTATTCCGTAAACAGCTATTAGTATGAATGCGAATGTGATACCGATTAAATAATGAACAGTCCAGCCAATTATTAACTCGTGTGGTATTGGAGGTGTGTCCTGAATTTTATTATGGAAATATTTTCCTTTTGGAAAATTTCCTATCCAGCGACCAACGTATCGATAGTCTAAAGATTTTATTTTAAATAATTTGAGGAATGAAACCCAAATATCTATTGCCAATGTGGCGCCTATTCCAATCAATAAAGTTTTTAAAATTATAAATATCATGCTTATACTCTAAGGCTGCTCATATCACACCGTGACAGAGAATAATATTAATTTGCAATTCTTCCTGTTTTAATTTTTAATATCCTTAAGATTTAATCCATAGAGAAAGCCCGCGGAATCTACCGCATATAAATAGCCCCAATCAGCCGACATAAGAAATTCGGGTTTAAAATCTATTTTGCCGAGAAGCTTCCAGGTTCCTGTTTTCAGATTTGTTTCATAAAAAGCTCCATTAGATTCTATAGAATACATTTTTCCGAGACAAACGACAGCATTTACAGTAGCAGCCCAGCCACCGGCTTTACCGAGCTGGTTCCATGAGCCATTATCAGGATCGATTTCATAAAGAGTTCCATCCTTTTCAATTGTATAAAGTCTGTTATTAGCTGCTACCATAAATTTTGTATTGATAAAATCAGGATTTCCGATTTTACTCCATTCGCCCGTTTTAAGATTTGTCCTGTATAATGCACCCGATGATTCTGCAGTATAAAGTGAGCTATTAAGTATCGTACCGGCAATGGTAGCTTTCCAGTCACCGGGTCTGCCAACCTGCTTCCAGGTTCCATCTTTAGTGCTGACTTCATATAGACTACCACTGTATTCTATAGTATAAATTTTATTATTTGAGTAAAAGATAAATTTGGTTGCACTGAATTCTGCTTTACCAAGCTGAATCTTCCCGAATAAAGGTGGATAACTATCGAAAAGCTTGCCTGAATTTTCAACTGTATACAAGACGTCTGCAGCTTCAAATGAAGCCCCGCCGATACCAGCTATTGTCTCTTTGTATTCACCTCTCTCACTAAACTTTTCCCACTCCGGAGATTGTGAATGACCGATAGGTATATAGATTAAGAATGATAATAATAGCGAAAGTGTTTTCATATTTATTCCTCAAAAAAATTATTACTATAGTCAAATGATAAAAAGGCGAACTTCCTTTACCGGATGAAATTAAACTAAAAAAATTATTTTATCAATTTTTTTGTCATTCTCAAATTTATTTTTTCCGGACTGCTACGACCGCAGCCTGGCAGTGTTGTTAAAATCTCAGTAAGATTTGGCAGGGAACCTTTTTAAAACGTAGCATCGCATCAATATTTTATTTTAGACGATCTGTAATTAATATTCTTCTATTCTTCTATTATTCTTTTGACTTAAAACTTTGTAACTTTAAAAGAAATTGATTTTTAATCTTATCAGTTTATTAAAACTCAAAAAGATGACTACTTTACAGAAATAATTTTGCGAATAACTATTAGGAAACACACATGTTAATGCCAGTTGGTGATGATAACAGCGATCGAAGAATAAAACCTTTGATCAATTACTTACTAATTGCAGCAAATATTTTCGTGTTCGTTTTTTTTCAAGGTATGGGGACGGATGAAAAATTTACTTATGCATTTTCCACTGTACCCGCAGAAATTATTAGTGGAAAAGATATTGTAACTGAAGATCAGATGTATG
>Ga0208980_10001365_pt1 | contig 14749 bp, 8 predicted proteins | sample WetSurMetagenome_3_FD_187993 | JGI IMG/M metagenome (GOLD analysis project Ga0208980, IMG submission 187993) | Wetland microbial communities from Twitchell Island in the Sacramento Delta, sample from surface sediment Aug2011 Site A1 Bulk (version 2) | ecosystem: Environmental > Aquatic > Marine... | reverse complement strand
ATAACATCATCAGACGGAAAAACCATTATTTGCGGTGGAGGAACTGACGATTCCTGGAACAGACTTAACAGGCCATTACAGGTTTCTATATCAGAAAATTCCCGGTTCACGAATATTGTCTCCGAAACTTATGGTGATGCAATTAGGTCGTTAATTGATCCCGGGAACAGCTCTCATTTTTTTATTTCATCCTGGGGTGACGGATTATTTGAGTATAACAATAATACTCTTATTAAACACTATGATGCAGCAAATTCTCCGCTTCGGGATGGTGAAACACCTGGTTCAGGAGTTAAGATATGCGGACTTGCAATGGACGGGTCAAAAAACCTCTGGATCACCCAGACTGATGTACCGGAAAGTGTCAAAATACTTAAGCCTGATGGAACCTGGATCATTTATCCCCAGAAAATAAACTCAGCAATTATTGGAGATATTATCTCAACTGAAAGCGGACAAAAATGGATAATTCTTCCTGGCGGTCACGGCCTATTTGTAATTAATGACAATAATACTCCTGACATTACAACTGACGACCAGTCCAGGAAACTTACAGTTGTCGACAGTGATAATAACATAATTACTTCAGTATTTTCAGCAGCTGAAGATCTTGAAGGAAATATTTGGGTTGGAACAGACCAGGGACCAGTAATTTATGCCAATACAGACCGGATCTTTGATGATGATGTCAGGGGCTACAGGATAAAGGTTCCACGCAATGATGGTTCCGGACTTGCAGATTATATGCTGGGTACAGAATCCATTTCCTCCATTGCGGTTGATGGTGCCAACAGAAAATGGCTTGGTACAAAAAATTCCGGTGTTTACCTGCTCTCAGCCGATGGAACGACAATGCTGAAAAATTACAATGAAAATAACAGCTGCCTTTTCTCCGATTCTATAGCCACAGTCGCAATCGATAATATTACAGGCGAGGTCTGGTTCGGAACATCTGAAGGAGTTATCTCAGTGCGCGAGATAGCAACTTCCGGGAAAGAGGAATTTCAAAATGTATATTCATTCCCTAATCCGGTAAGAGAAGATTATACAGGTAATGTCACAATAACTGGATTAATTAAGGATACACAGATCAAAATAACGGACATTAGCGGCAACCTTGTATTTGAAACATTGTCGGAGGGAGGTCAGGCCTCATGGGATCTGAAAACCTATAACGGTCAAAGAGTTGCAACAGGAGTCTACCTTGTATTTTGTGCAAACAATGACGGATCAAAATCCTGTGTGACAAAAATTCTTGTGATCGGAAATTAATCAGGCAGTAATCAGGCTCTGAATCCTCTCTATCTGTAACTTTTTATTGACCTCTCTCAGGCTTCTTGCAGTTTTTGTAAAGTATTGATGTCCTGAAATAAACTTCACCTGCATCTTATTCCATTCATTAAGGTCTTTCATTTTGTTCTGAGCTTTTAGCTCTTCAAAAAGAGTGTTCGATACAGGAATGAAATCGCTTCTGCCCAGATAATCCAGGTCCGAGTCACAAATAATTTCTTCAAGAAGGTCTGCAGGTTTGGGCGGGAGCTTTGTTGCCAAAATTATGCTGCAGATCCTATCAATCTGTTCCGGAGTATAATTGTAATCCGGTAATATTTTTCTGGCATATTCGGCTCCAAGTTGCTCATGATTATCGAACGATACTGTAATTCCTGTATCATGGAAAAGACCAGCCGTTTTAAGCAGCAAAATATCCTCATCGCTGCATCCCTCTGCCCAGCCAATAAGTTCGACTTCCGTGACAACATCCACAGTATGTTTAACATTGTGATAAAATACATAGTCCGGAAGTTCTTTTTCAAGTTTGTCGAGTATTATCTCCTGGATATCTGTAAATTGTATCAGTCCAAATTTAATATTAAATGAATGGCTTGGAATTATGCCAAGTTCGTCAACTGAAAATTCAGGCTTTAGTCCCTTGACCCTGTAAATTTGAAGATCGCCCTTGTACTTGACTGGAAGCTTACCATAATATTCACAATCAAAGAATTCCTTCACCAGCTCATAAGTCATGACGGATATTAAAATGGAACCGTTTTCAGAAAGAGCTTCAAGCCGACTGGCGTTATGGACAGTGTCTCCCTTTATATCATAATTTATTTTCTTTTTACCTGATATTGATGCAGTGACCGGTCCTGTGTGGATCCCGATTTTAAGGTCCCATATCCTTGCATTGCCATTTCTCTTATCCAGTTCAAATTTTTCAAGAAAGTTACGCATCTCGATAGCAGCCATAACAACGTCGATCGGGTTAGTGATATTTTTCACAGGGATTCCGCCTGCACACATAAAGGTGTCTCCTATTGTCTTTATCTTCTCAATTTTGTATTTCTCGGTTATCGATTCAAACTCATAAAAAATCTCATCAAGTTCATCCATAACAGTAACTGAATCCATCCCTTCTACTATTTTTGAAAATCCATGAATGTCGGCAAACAGGACTGTTGCCATATTGAATTTCAAAGACTTCTCCTTTTTCTCAGGTTCACCTTTCAACGTATCTGAAGGCAGCTTCAGTTCAGAGGCCTTAAGTTTCTCATTTTCAACTGCAAGTTTCTCATTTTGCCTGATAAGCTTTTTGATGCGTTCTTCAAGTTCCTTGTTTTGCCTGGCCAGCCGTGCAATACGTTTAACAAGCTCTTCATTATTTATTGCGATCATGATGCAGTTGATTGACCAGTAAATATAATACTTTTATATTTGAGTAAATCATTGGCTGTAATGATCCACAAGACTAAAGCCATAGTTCTGCACCAGATTAAATATACCGATTCAGGTATAATAGCCCAGGTATATACCAGGGATTTCGGAAGACAGTCCATAATGATCAAGGGGATGAGGAGCAGGAAATCAGGTAAGCACAATGTTCTGTTTCAGCCAATGTTCATCCTTGAACTTGTATTCTATTACAAAGAATCACGCGGGATACAATTACTTAAAGAGTTCTCAGTTTCTTATTCACCTGCAGGTATTTATGCTGACATCAAAAAAAGTTGCACATCTGTTTTCCTTGCTGAAGTACTGAATACCGTTCTGAGGGAAGAGACACCAAATTTTGAGTTGTTTGATTACCTCCAAGACTCAGTTAAGTACCTTGATAAATGCGAATCAGGTTATGCCAATTTCCATATTGCCTTCCTGTCAGGTCTGAGCAGCTTTCTGGGTTTTGAACCTGGAGTCCGCAGCGATCCTGAACAAAAATACTTTGATCTGATAAATGGTATTTTTATTTCACGACCTCCTTTACACTCAGCTTATGCAGATCCTGAAATTTCAGATATTCTGGCTGAATTCTTTTCATCTTCCTTTGATCAGATGAGGAGTATTCCGCTTACTGGTGTTCTCCGGAATGAAGTACTTGATACAATTATCAGGTATTTCAGTGTTCATCTTCCCGGACTAAAAAAAATAAATTCACTTGATGTCCTGAAGGAAATTTTCAGCTGATCATTAAATAGACACAGGGATATTTTTCTCTATCTTTAGTTCTCAAACTGGTCGGTTTTATGGCTTTCATACCTTCAATAGTTAAGTGGCTTAATACAAATCGTTTAAACCAGATAGAACACTTTAAGAAATATCCTGTAGAAACACAGCAGGAGGTTCTTTTCAAAATCCTTGCAAGCGCTGCTAAAACTGAATGGGGCAAAAGATATGATTATTCATCTATTAATACTGTCAGGGATTATCAGTCACGTTTACCAGTCAGATCTTATGAAGAATACTTTCCTTACATAGAAAGACTTCAAAAAGGAGAAACCAACCTTACATGGCCGGGTGTGATCAAATTGTTTGCTAAATCTTCTGGAACTACCTCGGCAAAAAGTAAATTCATACCTATCAGCAGTGAATCCCTTGAAGGGTGCCATTACAGAGCTGCAAAAGATATTCTGGCAATCTATGCCAGTAATTATCCTGATACCGGAATATTTTCAGGAAAGGGACTTACACTGGGAGGAAGCAAAAAAATTAGTCAATTCAATCATGAATCTTTATATGGAGATCTTTCAGCATTGCTAATTGAGAAGGCACCATTCTGGGTTGAGTTAATCAGGACTCCAAGTCAGAAGATTGCCCTGATTGAAGATTTTGAGAAAAAGCTTGATTTGATCACCAAGTCGGCAGTAAATGAAAATGTTACAAGCTTTTCAGGAGTACCCTCTTGGTACCTCACCCTGATAAAATATGTTCTAAATTATACTGGAAAATCCAGCCTTCTTGAAGTTTGGCCTAATCTTGAGGTATTTTTTCATGGCGGAATTAGCTTTACACCTTACCGCGACATATATAAGAAACTGATCCCTGGTGATCAGATGCACTATATGGAAACTTATAATGCATCTGAAGGGTTTTTCGGGATCCAGGATGAGCCATCAAAATCTGACATGCTCCTGATGCTCGATTATGGAATCTTTTATGAGTTCATCCCTGCAAACCAACAGACGTTTGGTACACAACAGGTTTATACTCTTGGCGAAGTTGAGACAGGAATTAATTATGCAATTATTATTTCAACAAACGGGGGCCTCTGGAGGTACATGATAGGCGACACAATTGTTTTTACCTGCCTTGATCCATACAGGTTCCGTATTTCGGGAAGAACCAGGCATTTTATTAATGCCTTCGGTGAAGAGGTCATTGTCGAAAATGCAGATAAAGCTCTTGAGATAGCCTGCAGGGAAACCGGTGCGATTATAACAGAATATACTGCCGGACCTGTTTACATGGACGAATCATCAAGAGGAACACATGAATGGATCATTGAATTTGAAAAAATGCCGGACGATACAGGTAAATTCACCGATCTGCTCGACAATACTCTTAAATTGATAAATTCGGATTATGAAGCAAAACGCTTCAAAGACATCAACCTTGTAAAACCCATTGTCAGATCTGTTCCTCCTGGAACGTTCATGCTGTGGATGAAATCAAAAAACAAACTTGGCGGACAAAATAAGGTGCCCAGGCTATCCAATTCCCGGGAATTTATCGAAGAAATATATGGGTTTTTCAAACTCTAGGCACTTTAGGCACTCCAAACTTTAAATACTCCAAACTTTATCTCCTTAAAAACTGAAAACTCTAATCAAATTTTGGTATTTTTAAAAATTGAAAAATATAAAATCACAACCAATGCATATAGGTATTGCGGGTAACATCGGATCGGGTAAGACAACACTGGCAGGGCTTCTGGCAAAACATTACGGCTGGACTCCTCATTACGAAGATGCAGATGACAATCCATATCTTAATGATTTTTATGTGGACATGCAGCGTTGGTCGTTTAACCTGCAGATTTATTTCCTTAACTCACGTTTCAGCCAGATACTTGAAATCCGGAAATCAGATAAAACCATTGTTCAGGACAGAACCATCTACGAAGATGCTTATATTTTTGCTCCCAATCTTCATTCAATGGGACTAATGTCAACCCGTGACTTTGATAATTACTCATCACTTTTTAAGATGATGAGTTCGCTGATCCAGCCTCCCGATTTACTGCTCTATCTGAGGGCTTCGGTTCCGACCCTGGTCAATCAGATTCAGAAAAGGGGAAGGGAATATGAGAGTTCAATCCGCATCGATTACCTGAAAAGGCTTAATGAACGGTATGAAGCATGGATCCAGAGCTATAGCCTTGGAAAAATACTAATAATAGAGGCAGACCATTACAATTTCCCGAATAACAACGACCACCTGAGCGAAGTCATCGACAAGATCAACGCAGAATTGCATGGTCTTTTCTAAGATCTTTTAACCACCGAATTTCACGTAGTTAGAACGTAACAACACTATTTTAACTCCGTGTAACTCCGTTAGACTCTGTGTAACTCAGTGGTTAAATATCAATAAACAAGACACTTACATAATTGTTCCGGTAAAAACAACTTACTTTGTTTCTGGCTTTGGAGCAGGCGTTAAAGCAACTTTTACATAGCTATCAGTATCAAGATACTTGCCTGCAATCTTTTTTATATCCTTGCTAGTAAAGGAGTTTACAAAAGTCTTATATTCCTCGAGCGTCATAAGCCGGTCCCCATTCAGGTAATAATTCTGGAGAGAAGAAACCCAGAAATTATTCTCTTTCAGCCTGGTCTCACGTTCCCTTATCAGAGTCTCTTTAACTTTATTCAAATCTTCCGGGGCAGGACCGTTCTTTTTAATTTTTGCCATTTCGCCAAGCACTATATGTGAAAGCTTTGAAATGCTGTCAGGATCACATCCCCACGTTGATGTAATAGTGTATTTTGGTTCCGGGTATTTTACTGGATTCCCGTTAAAGCTGACCCCGTAGACACCGCTCTGTTCTTCACGCATTGACTCCCTGAGTTTTATCGACAGTATACTCATTAACATGGCGAATCCCTGACGGTAATTGTCCTTCCACTTGAAATCGCCTTTCCAAACCATTGCTACCTGGCTCTGAGGCTCTGAGTTCCTTGGAACATCAACGTCAACCACACCTTTGGGAAAATCAGGTGTTACATCTTTCCATGTTTCTGTCCTTTTGGTTGATGGAAGTCCTCCGATATATTTTTCAAGAAGGGGCATCACATCCTCGATTTTAAAGTTGCCAACCATCAAATATGTAAAATCACTTGCATCAGCAAACCGGTCTTTAAAAATACCAAGAAGCCTGTCCAGATTCACCTGATCCAATTGTGCTTCTGTCGGGATGGCAATCGCCCTTGGAGAGTTCTTCGATATAATCTTTGTTAATGTATCCTGAAAAATTACCTGCGGATTTGCCCTCATGGGTTTGATCATGTTTTTCATTCTTGAGATATAAGTATTGAAAGCCGCTGAATCTCTGCGTGTGCCAGTAAAATAAAGATAGTTTAGCTGCAGCATTGTCTCAAGGTCCTTTGGGGAACAGCTTCCGTTTACTCCCTCCCGTAATTCATTTATGTATGGAGTAAGTTTTGCAGTATTGCCCGAAAGCTTTTTCTGCAGTCCTATATAATCATACTCTCCTAATCCGCTCTGGGTAACTATGGTTGAAGCAAGCATTGCTGACATGATATCATTATCAGGATACAGTGAGGTACCTCCGGGACTGTAAGCTGAAATAAGAATTTCGTCATTTTTAAAATCAGTTGGTTTTAAGATCATCCTGACACCATTCCCAAACAAAAGCTCGGTGAAGCCATAAAGTGAGTTTTCGGTCTTTTTTGTCACGGTGCCTGCAACAGGTATCGCTGATAACAGTGGTGCATCAGAAACCTTATCAACATAAGCTTCGATATTCATCGTTCTGGCAGATGAGATTATTTCAGCCACCTGCTGTTCGGAAGGCACTTTAACTCCTTCCTTTTCCTGGGCAGTTACAAGGGCAATTATGTTTTCGTCAGTTATCCATGACTGACCAAGTTTATTTATTTCTTCCAGTGTGATACCGGGTAGATACACTTTAACCAGCTCGAACTCCCGCTGGTAACCTGGAATACTTTCCTCTTCCAGAAAGTTTCGTATAAATTCATCGGCATATGTACCGGATAATGTCTTATCAGCTTCTTTTGCTCCATTTTCATACATCGTGTAAACATCTTTCTTTTCTCTTTCCAGCTCAGAAGCTGTGAAACCAAACCGACGTACTCTTTCATTTTCAGTCATAACTGTTTCGATACTCTTTTCAATCTGGTTTTCTTTTGCTCCCACATATAACATATATGCATCGACAGTTCGGCCAACGAGGAAAGAACTATAATCTGATCCGGCAAAAATGAATGGAGCATCTGGTTTTAGCGTTATTTCCTGGAGACGGTTGTTCAACATACCGGTATACAAATTCCGCATAAGGGTATTACGATAATCAGAATAAGTTACGGAATTTGATTTGGGTTGTTTGAACATGATCTGGGCAACGTAACCTGTAGCTTCCTTGTCGGTGACAACACTTATAAGAGGTTCTACATTACCAGGTACGGTAAATTCTGTTCTTTTTTCAGGATTAACTGGTTTAGGGATCTTTCCGAAATATTCCTTGACTTTGCTTTCAGCCAATGTCGGATCAATGTCGCCCACGATCACAACAGCCATCAGGTCAGGACGATACCAGGTCTTGTAGAATCTGCGTAATGTATCATGTGCAAAACTCTTAATCACATCAACTTTACCAATTGGAAGTCTTTCAGCATATTTCGATCCCTTCAACAGTACGGGTATATATTTCTGCTGCATCCTGTCATCAGCGCCAAGGCCTAATCTCCATTCCTCGACAATGACTCCGCGTTCTTTATCAATTTCCGTATCGTCCAGGGTTACCTGGTGAGCCCAGTCTTCAAGCACCTGAAATCCGCGGTTAATCCATTCTTCTTTATCAGTGGGAACCTTCAGCATGTAAATAGTCTGGTCGAAGCCTGTATAAGCGTTTAGTTCAGCCCCGAATTTCACTCCCATTTCTTCAAGCATGTCAATTATCCTGTTGCTCGGGAAGTTTTTGGTACCATTAAAACACATATGTTCAACAAAATGCGCCAGACCCTGCTGGCCATCGGTTTCACATACAGATCCTGCATTGACCGCAAGTCTCAGCTCAATCCTTTGCTCAGGTTTGCTATTTTTCTTTATGTAATATGTAATCCCGTTTTCAAGTTTGCCGATCCTGATTGCCGGGTCAGGTGGGATAGGATCATCTGGCTTAAAATTCTGGGCATCAAGCCCAGTTAATAATAAGCCCCAAAGAATCAGGGCAAGAAAAAATCTCAGACTTTTCATGATATGATTTTATGTAGGGAAATTGATAATTAGTAAATTTAGGAAATATATGCTTTAATCACAAATTAGTCATTTCCTTAATATTCCCTTGTGTTCCATTATGTGTTCCTCTGCTGTATAAAAATTTTCTTTAACTATTTTTAATATTGTGGAAATTGATCCTCTTGCAATTAAATATTAACTTGGCACTCATATCATCAATATTTAATGACTATGAATTCAACACGCAGAAATTTTATTAAAACCGCATCCGTTCTGGCTGCAGGATCTGTTCTTCCGGTTGATGTTCTTGCAAAAGCAAACAGGAAGAAGACTTCTCCCAACGATAAGATCCGGGTCGGGCTTATTGGAGTAAGAAGTCAGGGGTACAGCGATCTGGCTTCTTTTCTTAAAAATCCTGAAGTAGAATGTGTTGCATTAAGTGATATTGACTCCAACTTTCTGGCAAGCCGTACTGCCGATATTGAAAAACTGGGATTTGCAAAGCCTAAACTATATTCCGACTACCGTAAAATGCTCGACAGCAAAGATATTGATATAGTGATAGTCGGTACTCCCGATCATTGGCACTGTTTGCAATTCGTTCACTCACTGGAAGCTGGAAAACATGTTTATGTTGAAAAACCTCTGGGCAACTCTATTGCGGAAATAAATATAATGCACAAAGCCGCCAAAAAGCACGGGAAAATGGTACAGGTTGGTCAGTGGCAAAGAAGCCAGCCTCATTTTGTTGATGCAATAAACTATCTGAAATCAGGTAAGCTGGGTCGTATCCGTACCTGCAAAGCATGGTCATATGTTGACTGGAAAGGCGCCGTGCCTAAAGTTCCCGACTCTCCTGTCCCCGCTGGTGTCGATTATGATATGTGGCTTGGCCCTGCCCCGAAACGACCTTTCAACATGAACCGCTTTCATTTCACATGGAGATGGTACTGGGAATACGGCAACGGTCTGATGACGGACTGGGGTGTCCATCTGATTGATTATATCCTTTATGGTATGAATAAAACCATTCCGGCTTCAGTTATGGCCATTGGAGGAAAGTATGCTTTCCCTGAAGATGATATGGTTACCCCTGATACCATGACCGCGGTTTATGATTTTAAAGATTTCACAATGATCTGGGAACACACCATCGGAATCGGTCTGGGAAATTGGCAGCGACCTCATGGGATGTCTTACATAGGGGAAAACGGCACCCTGGTACTTGACCGCAGCGGCTGGGAAGTGGTCCCTGAGAAGCAGAAGATCGAAGCAATACCTGTTCAGAAAAACGTCGGAAACGGACTGGACCTTCATGTGAAGAATTTCCTTGATTGTATAAAGAGCAATACCCCCGAAAAACTCAACGCCGGAATTGATATAGGACGAGATGTTGCTCTGGTTGCCCAGATGGGAAATATTGCCTTTCGTACCGGTGAAAAAGTTACATGGAACGATGCAAAACAGTCATTTGCCACCGGGACAGCCAATTCACTTATAACTCCGGTATACAACAATGGTTATAAGATTCCGAAATACTGATAATCTGGGGTATTTCACCCCTTCCCCTAAAGCTGTTCAATTCATTATATTTAATAGCCCCCCTTCAGGGGGGTTGGGGGGTTTTTGAGGTTGGGGGGCTTTTAGTGGACGTAAGTCATTATTGCCCTATTATCTTTATCAATTTTCCAACCGGAACCTGGTCGGTAAGCTCAAGGTCGTTGAGGAGGGCAAGCTCTTTATATTTTGTCTGAGGGACTCTGTAGTATGCGAATGAATCCGAAAGAGTACCAGCTCTCTGTACTTTTACAACATTTATCCTTTGGGGCTTTACGTTTATTTTGGAAGCATCTGTCAATACTGAGAAAGACGCCATAGAAGTATCAAAAAGACGCACATAGGAATTGAAATCAGCTTCGGCGGATATTCCATGGAAAAGATAAATAATGTTATTGTAGCTTATAAAGTACGAGAGAATCATATTGGATGATGTTGCACCTGTGGATTGGTCCTGAACAGTCTGTTTGCTTTGCATCATTATTGCCGGTAAACCGTTGACCGTAATCCTCTTGGTTCCCTGAACGCTGAGCTGGTGCAGGATGACAGTTGTGTCAACCGCTGATTCAAGAGTCCTTTGGGAAGACATACCAAAAAGTATCAGGGCATTCTGATCTTCGGGAACCATAATAACCTGCATGGGAGAGTTTTCCAGTTTCCATCCTGACGGGAACTGGAATTTGAATTTCAGATCGGGGTGATAGAAAGTATTAACTTCAACATAACCTTGTCTCGGGTCTTCTCCATAAATTATTCCGTTAATCATTTGCAGATAACTATCCTGGTTTACTTTATAGGAGGGAAGATTTAGTTTTGTCTGCCATGCTGTAGCATCTTGGTTTACTGTATTATACCTGTCACCTGGATCCGGATGCGTAGACAGGAAAGTAGGTACTCCCCCCTGGTTCTCGGCCAGGCTCATTTTCTGAAGCACTTTGAAAAAATCTGCCATTTTATGAGCATCATAAGCTAATTTGGAGGAATATTCAACTCCAAGAGCATCAGCCTGCGTTTCATCGTCACGGCTGAACTTAAGGAATAGCAATTGCATTCCCTGCATTGCATACTGCGCATATTGTGCAACTTTTTCAGAGGCTATCATACCGCCGATTAAAATCAGCTGCCCCAGCTGTTGCTTGCTCTGCTGACTTACTGAGTGACGTGCTGCAATATGACCCAATTCGTGTGCCATCACCCCCATCAGCTCAGCTTCATTGTTCAGCTGGGCAAGAATTCCACGTGTAAGATATATATATCCGCCGGGTACCGCAAATGCGTTAACAACAGGAGAGTCAAGAACCTTTACATGATATTCAAGATTGGGACGATGAGAGATTTTTCCTATTTCTACTCCCTTTGCCTGAACAAAATTCTGAAGAGTATTATCAGGGTACTCTCCGAAAGTTGCAATAACCTGAGGATCATACGAAATGCCAAGCTGAATCTCCTGCGCTTCAGACATTAGCATCAACTGTTTTTTGCCAGTCACCGGGTTGATAGCACAGGAAATCACCAGGAATATAGCTGCGACAAATGAAAGGATTAATACAGGAATATTCAGTTTTTTCATGATTATTATATTTTGGATAGATAATCTTTACAGAATATCAGAGATATTGTCATAGTCAGTTCCAATACCAAATATCGGAAAAATTATTGTTTTTTAAAAAATACATGAATTAAGAATATTCTATTGGAAATTAGGACTTTGGGAGCAATAAGCAAACGGTAATTAATCTCAACTGTGCCATTATACCGTTGTGCCATTGTGCCTTTACTCCGTTGAGCCTTATTTCATCTTTCTTGTTTGTCACCATCTTTTTTTACTGCAACCGCAATTTTCGAATCAGCTGTTCCGTAGTAGAGAAACCACTTTCCGCTGAAATAAACCAGGCCTTCCACGAAGCAGACATTGTTCACCTCCCCTGTTTTTTCATAAGGTTTGTCAGGATAAATGAAATAATCATCCAACCTGTCGATCAGTTTTACCGGATTGTCCTTGTCAAACAAAGCCTGAGATGCAGTATAAGTGAACTTGGGCAAAGCGTGATCATTATAATTGGAAGCATTACTGCTGTTGTATATCAGTAAAATCCCCTCTTCCCTAAGTAAAGCGAATGGACCTGGTTCAACAAGACGACTGTCGAAATAACCTGCCCTTGGGTGCAGAACAGAAATCATTTTTTTGTTTTCTTCATTTTCAACAACATCCCAATGAATCAGATCATCTGAGTTTGCCATATATAAATCAGTGTCACCGAAATACATCCAGTATTTGTTATTGATCCTGGCAGCTATGATTCTGCCACCCTCAAGCCTCGACACAATTGCTCCCGATTTTGACCAGGTATCTTTGTATTTTTCATTACGTAACACTAATCCGTGTTTTGTCCAGTTCATCAGATCATTTGAACTGGCCAGGCAAAGCCTCGCTGTTCTGCCATCATAAGAGGTATAGGTTAAAATGTAGGTCCCGTCCTCTCTTTCCACAATCCTGGGATCCTCCACTCCACCTTTCCATTCATACTGCTGCATGCTGTCGCTGTCAGGATAAAAAACAGGTGATGGATGTTTCTTAAAATGCAATCCATCGTCGCTAATGGCTAATCCCAGTCGTGAAGTCATTTCAATGTCCTGAGCCCTGTATATCAGATACACTTTTTCATCTTTAACTATAGCTGATGGATTCAGAACATTACGTTCTTCCCATTTTACTTCCTTTTTACCGAGCGGACAGAAAAAAACCTGACCGGATGAAGGATTTAATATCGGATTTATACTGTCTGCTTTGACAAAATTCAACAAAGCCCACTTTTTTGCAGTTTCATTTTCTGATTTATCATTTTTTAAGCCATTGTGGCAACCCGATAAAAGAACCAGGGCAAGCACAATAATTTTAAATTTCATTTTGTCCATGGGATAGAATAAATTATATTTTTCACTGAGATAATACCTTCAAAGGTAATCAATGTTAATTTTGCATAATTATTGAATATTAATATAAAGCAATTCCCCATGAAGAAATCCTTCCATAACATTCATTGGTTAATACTGATTTTCCTGCTGGTTTTTTCAATTCAGATCCAGGCTCAATACCTGGATAACGATTTTGAAAATCAAAATCAAGTTGGGAAATGCACAAGTATTATGGCAGGGAGGCTTGCAACTACTGATGGTTCTGTAATTACTTCACATACCTGCGATGGCCCTTACAGAACCTGGCTGGAAGTTTTCCCCCATATGAAATATGAAAAAGGGACAGCTCATCCAGTTTATTCAGGCACTCTGAATCCGAGGGAGACATCATGGGATATGCGTAATGTTATTAAGACCGGAGAGATTCCGGAAGCAGAAGAGACTTTTGCATTTCTTAACACAGCTTATCCTTGTCTTAACGAGCACCAATTGGCTATCGGTGAAACAACAATCGGAGGAAGGGAGGAGCTCAGAAATAAGGAAGGAATATTCTATATTGAGGAGCTTGAAAAAATTGCTCTGCAACGCTGCAGAACTGCTAGAGAAGCTATTGCACTTATAGGCAAACTTGCTGAAGAATCCGGATATGGAGATTACGCGGAATGCATAACAATTGCCGATCCTGAAGAGGTTTGGCAGCTGGAGATTTCGGGTTCTGGCGAAGGAAAACCTTCGGCAATCTGGTGTGCTGCCAGAATCCCGGATAATCATGTTGGAGTTTCTGCTAATATGCCAAGAATCTCCACCATCGATTTTAATAACACAGATCTGTTTTTGACCAGCACCGATCTGCAAAAAGTGGCTAAACGTCTGGGATACTGGGACGGAAAAGAACCATTGAAATTCTGGAAGGTAATAAGTTCTTTCGGAAAATCATTTGGTACCCGCGAATTTTTCATCCTAAGTACGCTGGCTCCTTCACTTAAGCTTTCCTTTGATTCAGTTGAACTGCCATTCTCAGTCAAGCCCGATAAAAAAGTATCTCCCCGCGATGTGATTAAATATTTCAGGGAGACTTATGAAGGTTCTCAGTTTGATATGACCAAAGATCTGCTGGTTACACGTACGAAAAAAGATGAGAATGGAAATATTGTGGATGAGAGAATCAAATCGCCTGTTGTCAGCAACTGGATAAGTCACGATATGCGAATATTACTGAATGAACTGAAACCAGGAATTATTACAAACAGGTATACAATCGCTCAAAACTTCTGCTCGTATTCCCACGTGATCCAATGCAGGAGCTGGCTGCCTGATGAAGTAGGTGCAGTCGCCTGGTTCTCATTCGATAATCCCGCCCTGAGTCCAAGGATCCCGATCTTTTCAGGAGTGTTGAAATTGCCGGAGTCATTCAGTATCTGCGGCCAGCAAAGATATACTCCCGATGCTGCTATATGGTCGTTCCGTGAAACAAACAGACTTGCAGCAATAAACTGGGCAGGCGGCCGAAAACTGATTGAACCAGCCGTTAAGGAACTTGAAGAAAAAGAATTTGAAGAATTGC
>Ga0208980_10001364_pt1 | contig 14749 bp, 14 predicted proteins | sample WetSurMetagenome_3_FD_187993 | JGI IMG/M metagenome (GOLD analysis project Ga0208980, IMG submission 187993) | Wetland microbial communities from Twitchell Island in the Sacramento Delta, sample from surface sediment Aug2011 Site A1 Bulk (version 2) | ecosystem: Environmental > Aquatic > Marine... | reverse complement strand
TGGTAGGGTATGCATTCCTTGTCAGGCCGGGATATCCGACGACACCGCAGCACGATTTGACGCAGCCGCGCGGACAAGCACCCGCTAATTCAGTCGTAGTGGTCAATCTGGAGCCGGCGCTGCCGCAGCAACTTAGAGTTGGAAAGGAACTGACCAAATGGAGAGGAGAAGTTACGGTGGCATTCCCTGTGTCAATCGTCGCAGGTTTCTCAAAGGCGCGCTGGCGGTGACAATTGCTGGAATCGGCGACAGCAAAGCGCAGACGCGCAACTCCGCAGAGGCCTGGAAGGAGTATTGCGCCGGCCGGGCGGGATCGGAGAAGACTACAACAGTGACGAGTGGAACCAACGCGACACAGCCTATCGAAGTTGTATATGCGGCGCAGCCTCCGCTCAGCGAGCTGCAGCCTCCGTTTTCCGGCTTCAAACAGGAAAAAACGATTCTGCCCAAAGGATATACATTTCAGCCCGGCAGAATGCCCTTTCCCTGCGAGACGGTCTATGACCGCGATGTAGCCATAAGGCTGCGCGACGGTGTTACGATCTTCGCCGACATCTACCGCCCGGCCGGGGAGGAAAAGGTTCCGGCCGTTCTTGCCTGGGGCTCGTATGGAAAGCACGGCCACAACAATCTTCTCGACAATATCGGCGATCTGTTGACAAGGAGCGACGGCGTAAAGCTTCCAGCGCGAATGGGAGTGCCGAGAGACGGCACATCGGGGATGCAGGCCTGGGAATCGCCCGATCCGGCGCACTGGGTGCCCAACGGATATGCTCTGGTGAACGTCGATCCCCGCGGCGCCTACTTGTCGGGCGGCGATATGCAGTTCTTCGGCCCGCAGGACGCCCAGGACGGCTACGACGCCATCGAGTGGCTGGCCAGGCAGGAATGGTGCAACGGAAAAGTCGGAATGAATGGCAATTCCTGGTATGGAATGACGCAATGGGAGATTGCCGCCGTAGGGCCGCCGCATCTGGCCGCAATCGCGCCATGGGAAGCGGAGACGAATATCTATCGCGATGAGTATGTGCGCGATGGGATTCCGGTAGAAGTGATGACCGGGCTGCATCGTTCTTACGGCGCTAACCGCGTCGAAGATATCGCGGCGATGATCGAGAAGTACCCGTTGATGAATGCCTACTGGGAGAGCAAAGTCGCGAAGCTGGATAAGATAAAAATCCCAGCATACATTGTGGCCAGTTACAACTCGCAGATCCATGTGCGGGGCACGTTTGAGGCTTTCACCCAGATTTCATCGAAGGAGAAATGGCTGCGCGTACATAGCACGCAGGAATGGCCCGACATGTACGACCCGAAGAATCTCGCCGACCTGCGGCGTTTTTTCGACCGCTACCTGAAGGGAATTGACAACGGCTGGGAAAAAACTCCTCGCGTGCGCCTATCCATTCTGGATCCGGGAGGAACCGACATTGTTGGACGGGCTGAAAGCGAGTTTCCTCTCGCCCGGCAAAAGGCGGTAAAGCTGTACCTGAATGCCGCATCCCGCAAGCTTGAGGAAGGACCGGCGCAGAGCGAAAGCAATGCTGCCTACAGCGCCGACGCAGGCGATGGAAAGATCGCTTTCACTATTCGCTTCGACAAGCCTACGGAGATCATGGGCTTTATCAAGCTTCGCCTGTGGGTGGAGGCCGATGGCGCCGGCGACATGGATTTGTTTGCCAGAATCATCAAGCTTGACGCAAAGGGCAAGCCGCTCTTTCAGGACTCCATCATCTACGCCTACTCCGGGCCGGACGGCAGAATTCGGGTTTCCCATCGTCAACTCGACCCGGAGAAGTCGACCCCTTTGCAGCCGGTGCACACGCATAAGGTGGAGGAGTTTCTCTGCCCCGGCCAGATCGTGCCGGTGGAGATCCAGATCTGGCCGACTGGATTGTTGTTCCATCCCAGGCAGCAACTGCAGCTTGTCGTCGCCGGATTTGACTATATGCTTTCCAAACCCGGCGATCGGCCCACGCCCAAGGCGTGCAATAAGGGCAACCACATTATCCACACTGGCGGCAAATACGACTCACATTTGCTGATTCCTGTGATTCCGTCTGCAAGTTAGTTATGGAGACCTCGCACACCCGGTTTCGGCACTTATAAGTCCGGAGCTGACAATTGAAAGTTGGAGCGCAAAATGAATCCACCCATTCAGTACCCGTGCTCCGCGAAATCCCTGTCATGGTCACCGAATTTCCCATCGTTGTCGTGAAGCAAGAACTTGGGCAGTCCTTCATAGCAGGCATTGCGGATCTGTTGTTTTGTCCACTCAAGTGACCTGAAAATGGAGAACCTTACGGGTTGCAAGCTCCATGATGATGAAAACATAAAAAATGCGAAAACCATGAATCCTGCAGGATTCGGAACCTTTTTCATTTTTCTCGGGAGAACAGGTCTGCGACCAAGCGAAGCAATCGCTTTATTGCCGACTGATTTGGATGCGGAGAATCACATCTGCGGAAAATCCTTGGGCGTCACTTGCATTATTATCATAAACATCGTACGCACCTATTGTACGAAAAAGATGCTCTTGAGCTACGGCCTATGACGGGAGCACATTGCTGTTTCAATGATCGGTTTTGTGAGTGGGCGTGAAAAGAAACAGACCGGTATCGTGCCCTCATCAAAATAGAACCGGGAGTCCATTGTGCATCCAAGCTCCGCACGTTCATTTGTCCCAGTTTGGCATTTTGGCAAGACACAAGCTGAACACGCGGGCACCTGCGTTGGGTCCGGATTGACAGCTTGCTTTATGTAAGCCCTTTAGATACAATCGCTTGAATTCTCTCAAACATTTCAGGGCTGGTGGCGTAGTAGTGGCAGGCGCTGGAGAGCTGCCGGGCGCTGGGCAAGAAGATAGCCGACGAACTGCCGCGCTAAGGAGCTGAAACTGCAGTCTCGATGGGCTGCAACCATGGCTCCTCGAGGCGGGTGGCGTGAAGAAGCCGGAATGCCCCGCGCGCTCTCCAGGGCGGGGATGAATAATGTTGGTACGGACCACCGGAGAGGCGGCATCGGGGCACCATCGTTGGCGCGCGCGGGGTTCTTCGCAGACGAAGGCGGCGAATCGGTACGATCTGCGGAACGGGGGCTTGATTGAGCGAGGGGACGAAGAAAAAGTGTCCTGACTGCCGGGAGTGCCAGAGGTGCAGCGAGACCCGGTGCCGCGTGTGCAAAGAGGGGGGCTGCCCAAAAGGGAAGTGTGGGCTGGGATCGAGCTTCACCTACGGAGAGTACCTGGAATGGAACAGGAACAAGGGCGATGGGAAGGCTTCCGGTGCTTGATCTTGGTGAGTGCACGGATTGCGAATCCTGTCTCAGCCTGGCCTGTCGTTCCTAAAACTCGGTCCAGATTGAAACTATGTTAGTAGCAAATCAAGATGTCCGGTTTTATAGCAAGTGATCTGTCCGGTTAAGTTGTTCATTCAAATTTTTGTTTTTTCTCCTAAGTTGTGCAGGGCGTAGCCCGGAGCAGCTTAGGAGAAAAAATTCTCTTGCCTTATGCTGCTATTTTTGTGCGGCGGCCTACAGACTGTTTCTTTGCCTGTCGCAGGCGAATTGCTTATTTATGACCGACCAGCACCGCATTTCTCTGTTTGCAACTCTTGCTACAATGCCCCAATGCACAACTTCGTCATCCTTTTCATTCATGTGATTGTAACGCTTTCCCGACTATGCGGACCTGGCCGGATCCGCTCTGTCGCTGCGGAATCAGTTCTCATCAAACAACAATTGCTGATCCCGAACCGTTCCCGGAAACGTGCGCCGAATCTCCGGGTATGTGATCGTTTTGTCGCAGGATTGTGTTCCCTGTTCATGAACCCTACCCGCCTGATCCATTTCGCAATTGTTTTGAAAATTAGTGATTTATTCCAAAGGTTGATCGAAGACGATTTCTTCAAAGCGACCGGCGATTTTTTTCCATTCACGCTGGTTCGCCGTCGTAAGCTGGTCAGCATGTGCGGTGATTTGATGCAGAAGGCAGACCAAAAACAATGGCTCATTGCCGCTCTGCGTTGCCGATTCGGACAAACGCTGCAGCAGTTGGAATCGCTCAGAAACATAAAATGGGAATGTTTTCGCTGATGAGCTTTTTTTGATTATGTTTACCAGTGATCCATGCAAGGTTAACGGGCAAAGTGGAGGGTTTTTGAAGTTTGGGGTGGCTGTAAATTATTGAAAACATGGTGCCGGGGGGCGGAATTGAACCGTCGACACGCGGATTTTCAGTCCGCTGCAGCAAAACCCGTAAATCCCGTAAATAATTGATTTACAAGCACCTTATTTTTTCACCTGCTTTGGGTATTGTTGGGTAATTACCGATGATTTCCGATGCTCGCGGGCAAAGTGACGGGCAAAGTGACAGGGCACGCAATATCAAATTTCCTATCATATTCGTTATTGCTGTTTATACCGATCGCTGCAGACGACAGAAAGGATAAGCGTGGTAGAGCGAAGCGTGGGCTTATCAAGACACGCACAGAATTTGGATAATCGGTTCATGCACATCAAAAAGGGCCAATCTGTGATTGCCAACTGAGAAACAAACTTATATGCCTCTATGTCAGATATACCAATTCACTGCAGGCCATGCCAGTCAGTACCATCGTGCCGATTTTTCGCTTCCTGCCTTGCCTTCGGCTATCTAGGCAATCTTAGTGACTTTGAGTACGATTTTGCCCTTAAAGGTACCAGGTTTGATCGCAGTTTCAACACCGTCAACAGTGAGGGTAACACTGTCTCCTTTGGGAGCTTTGATGGTCGCGCCCTCGGCAACGGTTAGGCTGGTGAGGTAGGAAGTCTTGCCGACGATCCAAGTGGATTTCCCGTCTAGCGACACATTCACACCGTACTTTTCATTAGTCGCACAATAGGTATTGTTGACTTCGCCGACTAGGTGATAAAGCTCAGGGGTCTTGCTGGTGATCTCTTCACCCTTGGGGCCAAGCGCGTGCTTTACGGTGGCCGTTGTGATCGCGCCTGTAATGGTCGCATTCTTGAAATTTACGGTCATAGCGCGGAAGGTTGTATTACCATTGATAATGTCGCCATTAAGGGTCATGTTACTGAAAGCAGCGCTGACATCGCTACTGCCGCCGCCACCACTGGTTCGACCAGCGCCAGAAATACCGCCGGAATTACTTGAACCGCGACCAGAATCACTTGAAGCACGACCAGAGCTGGGAGTTGCACTGAGAGAATTATCGCGTGGCTGGTTGGGATCATCGCTTTCCATTGCCTGGATGATTATACCGTTTTGTGGGTTCAATTTTGCGTTATCAACGACTATATTGACACCACAACCCTTCACCTGGATTGCCGTGGATTTGGTATTGAACACACTGCCTTTATCGATGGTCAGGTCGCCGGAACTATATTCACCCCAAAACATGGCACCAAACCTGCGGGAATTAACTACGGTGCCGTCAGTAAAAACTGCATCACCATTCTGACTGATCACAGCCATGTCAGCGACGTTGAATGTGCAACTGCTGAATTTATCAATACAATCATCGATGGTAAAGGCGCCGTAACCGCTTTCAACTGTCTCGATGAGGCAGTTGGTCGCATAAAGTCTGCCTTTCCTGCATTGGTCGGTTGAAAGGGCACCCCATCCCTGGGCTTTTATGTGGGTGTTGTTGTAGTAGGCAGTACCGTTTTTAACTAGGTTGGTAGCACGAACGTTGCCGGTGAGGCCTAGCATCCAGGGCACTGACATCATAGCTCCTCCCTCCCCGCCAAGCGAAAACACATAACCCGCAGGCAATGTGCCGTTATATACTTCGATAGAGGAATCATTGACATGCATGGTGCTGTTGTCATCGACAAAGATAGCGGTCCTTATGCAGCCATGGGTAACAATATTAGCCTTCTCAATAGTAACTTCCGCATTTCCGTTGGACGCTATTGCCGCACCCCATCCGACCATATCGCTGCCTCCGTTTCCGGTAAGGCTAATTTTAGGATTACGAACGGAATATCGAGAATCGCCTGTTATCATGATGCCGTTGAATTTCTCTTCATTCGAAGTGATCTTGATATCATTTGCGGAAGTATCCGTTACCTTTCCGCCGGCCACTGTCGCTGCGACAGATTTCTCCGCTACATATTTACCATCCTTTACATAAACAGCTGTTTTAAAAATGTATGGCTCTGACCTTCCAGCGGGTACTATAATTTCCTTAGTGACTGTGATCAATATTTTGCCCTTGTAGGCGCCGGGTTTGATCGCCGTTCCAACGCCATCAACCGTCAGGGTGACGCTGTAGCCTTCGGGAGCTTTGATGGTCGCGCCATCGGCAATGGTCAGGTTTGTCAGGCTAGTAGTCTCGTTGACAACCCAAGTGGAGCCTGCATCAAGGGTTTTAGTTGTAGCAGCCGAAGCAAGTGCTGGTGTATCAACTGCCGTATAGGGCATGAAAAACATTATTGCGACGCATATCGCCACTAAAGATTTAATGAATCCTTTTTTCATGATCATTTTCTCCATTCTAAAATAGTGACTCGGGCGTTTCTGAAAACATTTGCCAGCTCTTCTTACATCAAAAGTTTCGCGGGGGCCGTCTCACATTTGTGAAACTGCCCCTTTTGCTCTTACCAGCTTTTTAATTGCTTCAGACAATGATGCATTGCATAGCCGCCGGCCGACTAAGCAGTCTTGGCGACAATGAGTACGATTTTACCCTTATAGGGGCCATCTTTGATTGCCGTTTTAACGCCGTCAACGGTCATCACCACTTTGTAGCCTTTAGGAAGGAGGGGTTCATGGCTTTCATCAACGGAACCGTGGTTCCTGCAGGTAGACAGTAAAAAGGTTAATTCTTCTCCTGGGCACCTGCGTTGATCTTCAGGAGCATGAGTGCAATGGCAGCACTTGCTAAGACAACACCGTATTTCCGGGGCATAATTTGTCCTCCTTTGTGAAATGAGATCCATGGGCTCTTTATCTTGCGCGACATGGCTATGTTCTTTTCTAATGATTTTTCGCAACTGATATCTAGGCACAACCATACACCACCGCCAGCCTCAAAACAGATAAAAAATAAACGAAAATCCGCGAAGAGGGTGAAACAGGGTGTTTTTAGCCGGCCCGATCACAACATCACCACGAAATCTTCGGCAAAGTTGAAAATATGACAGCCTATCAAGGCGGCTCTCACAGCGTGTGCCATCCTGCGCCCTCCTTGATCCCATCGGGCCAGCAGATTTGCGTAACAGTTCGACGCAATAGCTGGTGTCTCCAGCACCGCGAACCTCAGAACGGAGGTCGGTAGGAGATTGCGGAGCATGCGCAGGTTCGTGATGTACGAGTCGCGGTCGTTAGCCGCGAAGACTTGACAGACAACTGCCCTGTGAATTGCTGGGGGCCAGCAAGCGTATGCTGCCCGGTGCATAAGTTGATATGGCAGATGGAGAACCGAATCGACTGTAAGTTGAACTCCTGTAGCCATCCGCAGCAGATCGAGCCAACCATCCAGAACTTCTTGGCGGTTCTCTTTGGGAGGATCGCGTAGCCACTGACCAACTTCTTCATATGGAGGCTCAGTGTACTTGCCCTCAATCGCAATGGCAGCGTATGGTGCAAGGATCATCAAATCCGTGTATGATGGTTTCCCACGGCCACGCATCACGTCAACCGCATACTCGAACGAAAACCTCACGGGGGTGGTAGCCGGAAAATCGAGGTGGCTCCGAAGCGAGCTAAACCTTGTCATGGGATCCTACCAATAAGCAACGAGCGGAACGGTCGATCGCCTTGGAGAGTCAAGATCAGTATCACGTAAGCCTTCGATGAGACTCCGCCAATCACTATAACGTTTGTCCCAGATCCTGAAAACCAATGGGACGGGAACTCTCTCCCATAAACAAGGCATTGCAGACATGGAAAAGGAGCATCAAACCTCAAAGGCGGGAGGCCGATAAAATGATTTTCCAGAAAGACTATTGGAAACTGAAGGATACTGCCCTCGAGCTATCGGCGAGTAAATACAATATTCCCGCCATTATCAGAGCGGGGAAGCGTGGAGACCAGTGGTCCATAGACAGGGGCAATATTATTACCGCCCTTGTTGGTCGAGATGCCGCCATCCGAACGAACTGGGCAATCATCATGTTGCTTGTCTCCCTGGTCTTGTCTATCATCTCCCTCGCTATGAAATGATAGAGGACAGAAGGTGGATGTTCACTCAAACATACATTATCGTGAACATCAATAACGGACCTGTCGATCGATGGAAGATCACAAGAAGTGAGCGAAAGGAGAAGGAGATATGCCAGGGTTTGCGGAGTTCTTAGTTTCTTTTATAGCGTTGATCAAATATGGGATACCGATTGCGGCTGCTGTCTGGGTTGTTCTTTCTCTGATACGTATTCGTTCTGACATTAAGACCATTCAAGCTAAACTTGAGGAGATCGAGCGGTCGCTTCTGAACAAGAATCAAACCAAGAAGTGAGCGGGGTTGGATCGAAAAAAGTGCCTCAAAACCTCAATTTAAAGCTCCGAAAATGCCAGTTTACATAGGGAAAACAGACCAAGGTTCAACGATCTCCTAAAAGACATACCGCACAAGAGGTGACCGATTTTGAAGGCTCCTAGAAAACGACACGCCGCTACTAACACGCCAGGGGGCATTCATCGATAAGATTTTCACCGTTCGGCAGCAGCGAACTTCAGAGTTTCGAAACCTGATCCAGGTTATGCGGGTTTTTTCGCCTGCTTATTCCTTTGCTCTTCTTTTTTCTTTTCCAGCTTATTGGCCTTCTGCCTATCATTCTTACTCTTATCCTTCTTGCTTTTTTTATCTCCCATGATCGTTTTCCTTTTCAGATGATGGTGAAACGCAAAAATCAGGGTGCCTGTTGAAGCTGCATGCAGACCGGACAGAATGATTATATACCGAGTAGGGGCATGGCGGGACAATTCAAAGCATTAACGAGTGAACCCTACGCCGCGCCTGTGCCTACTGGAAATTCGATCCGCGTATCGAGGATGCATCTTGCCTGATTTTGGGTGCAGGGACATGAATTAACTATGGGAACGACAGATTTCGATTGGTGGCATCAACATCGAGTATATTTATTTCTTTGCCTTCGGCCGCGGTGACAAGGCATTAATCATATTCCGTTTTGACAAACCGGATGAGACAATCGAAAGGTTGCAGGCGGCAGGCGTCAATATCGTCGACAGCGTAAAAGTCTATCGAGGCGCATCGACACAATGGGAGTAAAGCGCGGGTTTGAAAGCAAACCAACGAATCGGCATTCAGACCGCTTGTCCTGCTGCATAGCCGGACGCCCAAGCCCATTGCAGGTTGAACCCTCCGAGCTGGCCTGTTACATCCACAACCTCGCCTATAAAATACAAACCCGGCACACGGTGCGCTTCCATCGTCTTTGAGTGCAACTCATCGGTGTCCACTCCACCGGCCGTCACTTCAGCCTTGCTATAGCCGGCGGTTCCGTCGGGTATGATCTCCCAATGATGCAGGCGCGCGGCAATTTTCCCCAGTTCCCTATTGGAATACTGCCGCAATGGCCTCGAATCTGCATAGACCTCGACCCAGGCCTTGGCAAATCTCTGGGGCCAGTGCCGGCTGAGTATTGTTTTCAGTTCTTTCGCACTGTCGCGTTCTGTCCTCAGCAGATCGTCCGCATCGAGATCAGGCAAAAGATCGATTTCGATTCTTTCTTGTGGATTCCAATACGACGAGATTTGGAGAATCGCGGGACCACTCAGGCCCTGGTGGGTAACGAGGATGTTCTCGCGGAACTGCCGGTCACCCAGACTGACGAGAGCATCGACCGCAATGCCGCTCAGTGGGCTGAAGACGGAGCGTTCCTGCGCTGATAGCGTGACGGGAACGAGAGCCGGCTTTGTCGGCGTCACGCGTAAACCGAATTGACGTGCGATACGATAGCCGAAATCGGTCGCGCCGATCTTGGAAAGCGAAAGTCCCCCCGTAGCCACGACCAGCGAATGGCATTCAAATCTGCCCTGGTCGGTCTCCAGAAGAAACCGGTCTCTCTTCTCGATCACGTGTACTGGGCAATTGACACGGAATTCAACGGGAGCGTCGACACTTTCACTTTCCAGCATCGAGATGATCTCGTGTGCACTCCCGCTACAGAACATCTGGCCGGACTTCTTCTCGTGATAACGGATGCCGTGACGCTCCACCAGCTCGATAAAATCGTGCGGAGTGAAACGGGCGAGTGCTGACTTGTGAAAGTGGGGATTCCCGCAAATGAAGTTAGCCGGACTGGTATGCAGGTTTGTGAAGTTGCAGCGCCCGCCGCCGCTGATCAGGATCTTCTTACCGATCTTTTCCCTATGTTCGAGCACAAGCGCTGAGCGCCCCCGCTTTCCGGCCTGGATCGCACAGAACACTCCGGCAGCGCCGCCGCCGATGACAATTACATCTTTCTTCATGTCGCTTCATTAAGTGGCGAGATGCTTCCGTCATTGAGTGTTGTTGGAACTAACCTAAAGCTTTATAGCGCTGAATATAATAGCCGGTTTTGACCTCACTGATTCGACCTCACGCTAAAATGCGCATAAGTGATTTATTTAGAATTGGATAAGGATGAACCACCAACAATTGATGGCGGAAGCACCCGCATCGTTATATTCTCCAAAGCATAAGAAAAAACCGCTTATATGTTCATATATTTATGACGCACTATACTAGAGGGATAGATACTGCGCCGATGAGATGGCTACATATCGTGCAGTATGACGCTGAGAAGGCCGCTATGGACCGTTAACCCGCCGCTATCGCTGTAATTGATAAAGCCAAGTTCCCTGAATTTATTCATGAAGTGACTGACCCTCGACCGGGTTGTGCCGACCATTTGTGCCAGGTCATCCTGGCTGACTCGGGGAAGCACAGGTTCCATTTTGCTTTCCTTGCCAAAATGGGAGAGCAGTAAGAGGATCCGAGCCAGACGCTTTTCGCTTGAGTTGAAAAGCTGGTTCACCAGATCCGCCTCGTAACGGATGTTACGCGAAAGCAGATGTGCCACGAATAATTCCGAAATCTCATGCTGCTCGTGGAGCAAGCGGGTCATCAGCGGCCGCTCAATCCGGAAAAGATTACAATCTGTCACGGCTGTGGCCGTTGCCATGCGTAACTGCTGACCCGCCAGGCAGCCCTCGCCAAAGAACTCACCGGCGTCCAGTATCGCTACGATGGCTTCCTTGCCATCTCTGGATGTAACCGCGAGCTTCACCTTGCCTTGCCGGAGATAGAACAAGGAATCCGCGGGTTGTCCCTGCCGGAAGACGTTGCGGCTCGCACTGTACTCAATGACTGTTCTTCCGCGTGTGATTCCCGCGAGGAGGGATTCCCAATCGACTGGTTGGTCTTTCTTGTCCGCCATTACAATCCCTGTTTGCCTGCAAAAGCAGACCGCCGGCATCATAATTTCGTGCCAAGCTCGGCACCCCCTTGCCGTATGGCGTCAGTACCATAGCATCTTACTCGGATTTCTCACAATAAAGTATTCCCCCACCGAGTCATGGTGCTTAAGACAATCATACTCCCGATCAGATAAAGAAAAGATGAAGCAGGGAGCATCAGAGTCGCCTGGCAAACTAGCTTACAACGTATGCCATGACGTTGAAAAGCCCAAAGCGGACCGGCTCCTCGACTCCGATACCAGCAGATAATGGGAGTCGTGTGGCATGCATCGTGGAGACGGGGTATCCATAATGGGATATTCCAAACCGTGTACCCTGTCTAAGCAGTCGTGACACGAAACGTTCCGTTCCAGAAGCCAGTAAGCTTCGCCTTGTAGCCTGTGGACGGCAGCCATCGCCTTAGTAACCCGCTCTATGCTATTCATCCATCCGCTCAGTTCCTCAGTTCCGTTCCCGTGGACAATTCTGATCTGATATTCATTACCTTCATTACCGTGGTTGTGCGCCATGTGTTTTCTCCCTAGCGCATATGATCGTTTCGGATTTCCTAGAGGAGCTCCACAACTTTCCCAAGCCGCGATCGCCGGCTTGGCACAGTGGAGTTCCGGGGTCAGCACATTAGGGCAGGTGAAGTGCGATGCTCTTGATGGTTGTCGACGTAGAGAATGCGTTTGCGGAATTCACTTGTGCACCTACCGTAGGTGTGTTGTTGCCAAGTGTTCCGTCGGAAGGAGAGTGCTGCGGAATCTTGCGCGAGTTGCGCTCTGGTTTCGGCGATAAAGTTCAATGCTTATCATTGGGCAGGATACACCCGTCGAATTCCCGGGGCAATGGGGAATTGTTCTACAGAAAACGATTCACTGCTGTGTCATAGCTTTGTAACCTGTCAGAGAAGTAAGAGAAATAGGGAGAGCCTGCGGCAAAGCGAGCAGTTCCCCCGGTTAAAAACGCGGGCTGCGGGATGAGCTACACCTTCCATGTCCGAAGGCCACAGGAAAGGCATTTAGGCCTAGTCTCGTTCATGGCGCCGGCATGTCAAAAACCGGTAAACATTTTATCTTAAATGGTCAAGGAAGGGCCGCCCGCAACGAATATTTTTCTTTCCCACTCGTAAAGCGCGTATACTCATTACAATAGCCTAGCGCCTTCATACCTTTTAAGGAAGTGAGGCATTGACGCTACCCAGCTCAGGAGATAGCCAGATAAAGCCCGCCAAAGCGCAGGTTTACGAAGCCACTCCGCAAATCAAAGATCGAATCTTACTGGCTATATCCAAACTGGAATACGAATGGCTGCTTCACATTGCGGCATGACAGTGTCTGACAGAATGTTCGCTTTGTGGACAGTGCTTCTTGACGAGTCAGGGGATTAAACAGACGGGGCTGGGAAATTGACGAGTAATAGGGGGAAGTTACCATGAAAACCGATGCAAAACTACGGCAGGACGTCATGGATGAACTCCGATGGGACCCGCGTGTTAAAGCGGCAGAGATTGGGGTTGACGTCAAGGACGGTGTCGTGACGCTGAGTGGATATGTCGATAGCTACTCCAGGAAATGGGCTGCCGACCTCGCAGCGGCGCGAGTCTTTGGTGTTAAAGCGGTGGAGTCTGAAGAAATCCAGGTCAGATTGCACAGCTCTCTTAAGCGACCAGACGAGAACATCGCCCAGGCGGCGTCAAATGCTCTGGAGTGGGATGTCTCGGTGCCCCATGACCGCGTCAAAGTGCAGGTGCAGAATGGGTTGGTTACTCTGAGTGGCGAGGTAGACTGGTGGTACCAGAAGAACGCCGCCGAGAGCGCCGTGCGCCACCTCACGGGAGTAGTATCGGTCAGCAACGAGATAACTATTAAGCCGGAGATCAAACAGCTGGACGATGATGTAAGGGACCAGATTGAAAGCGCATTTCAGCGCAACGCCGTGCTTGATGCGCGGCGAATCACAGTAGATACTCGCGGTGGTAAGGTGATTCTCAGGGGCAGTGTGCGTTCCTGGGCAGAAAGAGAACAAGTCGAGTTGGTAGTTTGGGCTGCACCGGGCGTGTCCGAAGTCGAGAGCTATATCACCATTAATCCCTAGTCCAATACTGGGGTTTCGGGGATGTAGGCGATCCGATAAAACCCGGCGATGATACTTACTCATGAGATACTTGAGTCGAAGGAGATCCTATGAGTAGATCAAAACAGATGGGGAAAATTCGCGAGCAGTTGATCAAAAAACGCGATGAAGTCTTCGAGGCCCATAGGCTCAGTGATGAAGCGCGGCTTATCTTGTCAGAGCACGATATCGAACGTGAAGAAACAGCGCAGAAGGAGGCTATCGCCGATGTTCTGGCAACACTGGACGAAAAAGGGCAGAAAGACATCCAGGCCATAAACAGGGCACTGGTGAGGATGGAACTCGGCGAGTACGGCTCCTGTGAGGTCTGTGGAAAAGGAATCCAGGTGGAGCGCCTTGAGGCAATTCCCTGGACATCTGTTTGCAGCAAACATGCAAGAACAGAATGAAGGGGCCCGCTGAGCAACTCAACGTTGTAGGCCCTGCACATTTAAGGTAGAACTGCACTTCTTCCTGAAATCCTGGATTCTTCTCGCGTGCAGTAAAGTTGAAGGTCGAGACTTAATAGCCTACTGCTTTATTGGGATCAAGACTTTCATTGTGGATCTTTGCCTTCCTCTTGTCCACGCCGATAGCAACCGTCAGGCTTGTCCATGGAAAGCGGGATATTGCAAAAAAACAGATAAAGGAACTGGAGGATGCGCTCCAGACTGGCGCATGAATTCATCCTATACTTCTAATGCTTTGTCATGCGCGAATTTATTTCTGGAAATCTTCGTCATACGGTTTTTGCTTGTATTGGTATAAAAACATTCGGATAACGATCTATGCTTGCCGCGCTGGTTTTTAATGGGAGGTATAAGATCAGGAGTGTCTCACCACGATCAGGGCAACAGTCCATCTGGCAAGAGGCGCTGGCCATTGCCGATGATGCTGGCAGTAAGAAGTAATGGAGGACAGATGACCGAAACACGATTGCGAACTTTTGTCAGAGGTATTACCTATAGGATTTTAGCTACCGCCATTACGGCGATCATCACAGGATTAAGTACGGCGATCTTGGTCCATTTGTTATTAACAGCACTATACTATGTACACGAAAGAGCATGGTTAAGAGTCAAATGGCAACAAATCCGGGGCGGTTAGGTCGGCATGAGAACACGATAGAGAACAGGTCTGCTCCTCCTGACAGAGTCTCCCCAATATCCGGCCAGGGCACCGATTATAGCTCCAACCAAGCCCCATTTTGCGGTCCAACCCGCACCT
>Ga0208980_10001363_pt1 | contig 14757 bp, 15 predicted proteins | sample WetSurMetagenome_3_FD_187993 | JGI IMG/M metagenome (GOLD analysis project Ga0208980, IMG submission 187993) | Wetland microbial communities from Twitchell Island in the Sacramento Delta, sample from surface sediment Aug2011 Site A1 Bulk (version 2) | ecosystem: Environmental > Aquatic > Marine... | reverse complement strand
AGGTAACCAGGATGGGCAAATCTGTCATTGTTGTTTCTCCAGACAAACATCTGGGGGGAATGTCTTCTTCGGGCTTAGGCTTCACTGATACCGGAAACAAAGAAGTAATCGGCGGTCTTGCCAGGGAATTTTACCAGCTGATTTACCAGCATTATCAGAATCCAGAGGCCTGGAACTGGCAGAAACAATCTGAATACGGGAATAAAGGTCAGGGTAATCCGGCAATCGACGGAACAAACCGCACTCAATGGATATTTGAACCTCATGCTGCCGAGGAGGCATTTGAGAAATTGATAACGACAAATAATGTACCTGTTTACAGGGAAGAACTTTTAAACCGCGAAACAGGAGTTACAAAAAAAGAGGGTAAGATCATTTCAATACAAACCCTGAGCGGCAAAGTTTTTAAAGGAAAGGTTTTTATTGACGCTACCTATGAAGGAGATCTCATGGCTGCTGCCGGAGTTAAATATACTGTAGGACGTGAGTCCACAAGTGTTTATAATGAACAATGGAACGGTGTTCAGAAAGGGGTCTTTCATCATGGCCATTATTTCAAGGATAAGATTGATCCCTACAAAATCCAGGGAGATCCCTCCAGCGGGCTTCTTCCCCGTATTTATCCCGGGACTCCGGGTGAAAACGGTTCAGGCGACAATAAAATACAGGCATACTGTTACAGGCTCTGTCTGACAAAACTTCCTGAGAACAGGATTCCTATAACAAAACCGGAAGGCTATGACAGTACTCAGTATGAACTTCTGGCAAGGCTATCGGAAACAAGATGGGATGAATTTTTCGGGAAATATGATCCGATACCAAATCTGAAAACCGATGTCAATAATCATGGTCCCTTCAGTTTTGATAATATCGGAATGAACTGGGATTATCCTGAAGCAACCTATGAAAGAAGAAACGAGATCCTAAAAGAACATATTCTTTACCAGAAGGGACTGCTTTATTTCATGGCAACCGATAAACGTATTCCGGCGAATGTAAGAGAAACTATGAATCTGTGGGGATTTGCAAAAGATGAGTTTACAGATAATGGGAACTGGCCTTATAATATTTATGTCAGGGAATCCCGGCGTATGCTGGGAGAATATGTTATGACCGAGAATGATGTCCTTGGTAAAAGAGAAGTGCCTCGTCCAATTGGAATGGGCTCGTATACAATGGATTCTCACAACGTTCAGAGATATGTCGAACCGGAAGGGTATGTACAGAATGAAGGGGATATCGGAGTAGCTGCGAAACAGCCTTATAAGATTGATCTTGGATCGATAATGCCCAAAAGGGAAGAATGCCTTAACCTGCTTGTCCCGGTATGTGTATCAAGCTCCCATATTGCATTCGGATCTATCAGAATGGAACCTGTATTCATGATACTCGGACAAAGTGCAGGCACAGTTGCTTCGCTGGCTATTGATAAAAGGAAGAATATTTATGACTTAACCTACGATGAAATAAAATCAAAACTGGAATCTGACAAACAAATTTTAAACTATTAAGATCATGAAAGCAACAAAACAAATAATTGTGGTTTTCCTTTTATCATTTCTTCTAAATAATTCCTATTCCCAGAATCCGGTTCTTAAGGTTTGGCCCAATGGAATTCCGGGATCTCTAAAAAACGATTCTTATTCTGAAAAAGTCACTGAAAGGAATGGAATTCCGTCGGGTTACGAAAAAGTAACTGATCCGTCATTAACTGTATTCCTTCCAACTGCTGATAAAGCCACCGGGACGGCTGTGCTGATCTGTCCCGGGGGTGGATATGGGGGACTTGCATTTGACCATGAGGGGTACGCAATCGCCAGATGGCTAAATGATAATGGAATTGCAGGATTTATTTTGAAATACAGGCTTCCCTCCGATCTGATAATGACAGATAAATCTGTCGGTCCTCTTCAGGATGCACAGGAAGCTATACGCATTATCCGGCGTAACAGGGAACACTGGAAAATCAATCCGCGGAAAATAGGTGTTATCGGATTCTCTGCAGGGGGACATCTTGCCTCTACCCTATCAACACATTTTAATGAAAAGGTATACGAAGTAAAAGATACTATAAGTGCACGTCCTGATTTTTCACTGCTCATTTATCCGGTAATATCTTTTGACGCCTCCTTCACACACATGGGATCAAGAAATAATCTTATCGGAAATAACCCTGCAAAAGAAACTGTGGATCATTTTTCAAATGAACTTCAGATTACTGATAAAACACCGCCAGCATTCCTTGTTCACTCTTCTGACGACAAAGTGGTCCCGGTTAAGAACAGCCTGGTTTATTATGAGGGCCTTGTTAAAAACAGTATCACTGCTGAAATGCATATCTTTCAAAAAGGAGGTCATGGATATGGTCTTTCTATAGGCAAAGGGACCCAGTCTTCATGGCCAAATTTATGTATTAAGTGGCTGAATGAAAATGGATTTTAACAAATCCTTTGTGGGCCTTAGTGTGCGCCTTTGCCCCAAAGGCTCACCAGGTACCTTTTCTGCAGCCTCTAAGGGACACTAAGATTTTTTTAAAATATTACTAAGAAATATATTGTATAACTAATTTATTCGTTATATATTTATATTTAGTACTCGGTTATCCATAATAAACCAAATATCATGAAAAAAATATCATTGTTCCTTATAGTCGCATTGACTCTATCAGCCTCTTTTTCATGGGGTCAGAATGGCCGCGATTATTCTAAAATTGATATCAAACTGGTGCGTGGTGAATACAATAAAGTAATTGACACATGCAGGCAAATACTGGCAACCGATAGCCTAAATCCGGAGATTTACTACAAAATGGGACTGGCCTATCAGAATCTTATGCACGACGATAAATCGTTCGACTGCTACCTGAAGGCTTCCACAATCTCACCTGAAAATAAACAGTACAAATATATGGTTGCCAAAGGTTATTATGGCAAAGGGAAAAACAAACAGGCCAGACCTCTTCTGGAAAATCTTTGTGCTGTTGATTCCATGAACTGGACCTACGCATATTACCTGACATCTATTTATATGCAGGAGAAAATGTATGATGAATCGTTAAAAGTATATCATCGGTTTTATAACAGGGATTCAACAGACTGTGTAATCCTTGACAAGATAGGTTTTGCTTTATTAAGGAAAGGATTCTATCCGACGGCAATAGAGTATTATAACAAGTCATTGGCTCTGAACAGAGAAAATATCAGTTCCATCAAAAACCTCTCCTTTCTTTACGCTTCCACACTCAGAGCAGATACTGCGTTGAAATTGCTGACGATGGGCATTGAAATCGATCCTACTGATCTGGATCTGTATGTACGACGGGCCGAGTTGAATTTTTCATATAATTATACCAAAAGAGCGCTGGATGATTATCTGAAAATACTGGCAACAGGAGATTCTACTGTTCTTTATCTGAAACGGGCCGGAATAGGGTACAGCAATAATCTTCAACCCGAAAAAGCAATTGAATATCTTCTGATAGCATTTAACAAAGATTCTTCCGATTATGAAGTCACCAGTTACCTTGCACGTAATTATCAGAAATTAAACAATTATAAAAAAAGCGCTTATTACTACAGAAGTATTATAAGAACCCTGGACCCGGTGTTGATGCAATTAAGCTTAAACTATGTCTTCCTTGCTGATGCTTTGAAATCCGATGGCCTTTATAAAGAGGCTATTGATGATTATTTGAAGGCACAAAAGTTCAGGCCGGATATGAATATCAATATGATTATTGCCAACATATATGATGAAAAACTAAAAGACATTCCAAAAGCTATATACTATTACCAGCTATTTATCGATGGTTATAAAAGCAGTAAGATGAAGTTCACTCCTGAATATGTTGCATCAATACAAAAAAGGATTGACTATCTGAAAGAGAAGCAAACTTCAGCGGTAAAAAAATAAAATTTGCCTAAGTTTTGTCTATCTTGCCTTTATATTTAATAAAACAATAATATGAAGACATTTGCAAAATGGGTTTTAGGAATTATCCTTGCACTTTTTATTGTTTATTCTGTTGGTCCTAAACCTGCCAAACCGGTTTTTGAAACCCAGGTATTTAACCTGCCTGCCTCTCTTACTGATCTTGAGACTGAGATTAACGATAGCGAGAAAGCAGTAAAAGGCATTAAGCCCGACAACCAGGCCAGAATCATCTGGGCCGATTCATCCAAAAAAGAGAAGACTAAAATTGCCATCCTGTATCTGCATGGAGGTTTGGCAAGTCAGGAAGAAGGAGATCCCATTCACAGGGATCTTGCAAAAAAGTATAATGCCAATCTTTACCTTTCAAGGCTTGCTGAACATGGCATCAACAAAGGTGACAGCACAATGATAAATCTTACTGCCGATAAATGGGAAATCTCGGCAGAAAAAGCGTTGGAAATAACAAAAAAACTGGGCGATGAAGTAATAATCATTGGAACTTCTGCAGGAGGCGTGCTGACACTCTTCCTAACCTCTCGGCATCCTGAAATCAAAGCAATTGTGCTGTATTCACCATGCATTAAACTTTATAGCAATATTGCCTCACTCCTGAATAAGCCATGGGGATTGCAAATTGGCAGACTGGCGGCAGGAGGATCGGTTTTTATTGATACGGCAGAGAGCAAAGAACATGCAAACTACTGGACTCTTAGGTATCGGGTAGAGTCGATAGTTGCATTGGTGAACTTGTACTCTAATACGATGAAACCTGACATTTTCGCAAAAATAAAATGTCCTGTTTTCCTGGGATATTACTACAAAAATGAGACTGAACAGGATAAAACCGCATCTGTTTCAGCCATGCTAAAAATGTTTGACGAACTCGGTACTCCGTCCGGGTTGAAGCGAAAAGTTGCGTTTCCTGAAGCCGGGGCTCATGTTATCAGCTCCCCCATAAGGTCAAAAGGCTGGCAAAGTGTTGAGAGGGAAACAGATAAATTTCTGTCGGAAATAGTTAAGCTTTAGATTTTTCCGATTTTGTTTTGTTTAATTCTTAATATGACCTGAAGAAAATCAAGAAAATGGTAAACAAAATTTCAATTGTTTCAATATTAATTGGTGCTCTATTGATCCTTACAATCAGTTGTAAGAAAGACGAACCCCCACCGGAACCCGTTACTGATATAGATGGGACTGTCTATAATACTGTCAAAATAGGAGAACAGATATGGATGGCAGAGAATCTGAAAACAAGGAGGTATAATGATGGTTCCGAGATCCAGTTAATCACCGATCATTCAAGCTGGAGCAGCCTGGCAACCGGTGCCTACTGCTGGTATAAGAATGAAGAATCTTCATATCGTGATCCGTATGGAGCTATTTACAATGGTTATGCGGTAATTACCGGTAAACTATGCCCAGCCGGATGGCATATCCCTGACAGGGATGAGTGGCAAAAACTTAGAGAGTTTACAGGTGACTCAACAAAGGGAGGGGGTAAACTAAAGGAGACCGGAACTGACCATTGGCTTACACCAAACAAGGGAGCAGATAACAGCAGCGGATTTACTGCCGTGGCAGCAGGAATGCGTTACTTTGATGGTTCATTCGCATCAGTAGGCTATTTCACAGGTATATGGTCATCGACAGAAACAGGCACAAATGATCTATGGTATACGAGTCTTTATTACGGAGATGCAGTTTTTAATATAAATCATATGACAAAAAGCCACGGTTTTAGTGTACGATGCATTAAAGATTTTTAGAAAGAACTCATATTCATTCAGCCGGGATTTCATTCCAATCAGGCTTGCTTATTTTTGCATCTGTAGTTATCAGTTCAATTTCAATACCTGAAAAGTTGGGCTATTTCTGTACCTGAATCACATTTTAAAATTGTTTTAAAAAGTAAGTACAGATAGTTTATTTTGAAAAGTTGCAGTTTTTAAGACCCCGAAAGCTGAGAAAATTATCCCAAACCGCATTAATCCGGGAATTTTTATCAAAACGTATTAACCATTCGTCAAATCCGGTCCTCCTTGTTAATTCATCTGATGAAAGAGTTTTGGAAATTCTAATTCATTAATATTCTGTGTGTTGCGTCATAAATGTTATTTATTGCCCGCATTTAGTCTGAATATTTAATAAATTTTAATTCGTTTTTGACGAATGACTCCCTTTTAAGTATCAACGGTTTTTTCCTGTTAATATTCATACGTATAACGTAGACCAACAGTACTCAATTCTGCCTCATTTTGCCATCTGCAGGCCATTTGCTGCTTGACACATGTGTTCTTTCAATATACCTTTACCTCATATTAAAAAGGCAGAATAATGGAAAATGTTTCAGTTTTAAAATACCCCGGCATTCTTAATGAAAGTTTCTACCTGACAAACTTTAGCAGGGAAACGACTACCAGAAAAAGAGTTGGCTTTAGTCCTTCAATCATTAAAGTCATAAACGAAGGAGGCGAAAATTTCTTCCTGTATCTTAAGAAACTCGGTTTCTCCAAGGAAGATAATCTTCTGGCACTCTCTTCTGTTCACCACTATTATTATGATGAAAATGAGTTGCAGGGCGTCAAAACTCTGGTAAACCTTAAAAAGCTGAATCACGTAAAAAATCTTGACAGTTTTCTTCAGACTCTTTTATATATGCTACCGCCGGATGCTACTTTCATAGGGTATTTCTCAAACGACAAAACTGAAAATCAGAATGGACTTTCCCTTTATAAGGCATCCAGGTTATTTGGCAGGTTCATCAATTTTGTAGATTCCAGATTTGATCGCATATTGGATAGAAGTCAGGTTACAGAAGCTCTGGAAAAAAATGGTCATAAGATCATTGATATGACAGAGATAGACGGTCTGACATATTTCTGCTCCAAATTGTCTGCGGATCAGTCGAATTAAAACCCGGCTGGTAAATGCTCTTTGCCTCATGCATTGTGAAATCAGAAACACATTGCTATGAAGCGAAACCCCTGGCAAAAGCCGGGGGTTTTTTGTTAAATAGACGTGCAATTTAAGTACCTCAAACATGGTAATCATTTTTGATTGATACTTCAGTCTTACATTTCAGAATATTAAAAAAGAAAACGTAATTTCATGCCAAATAAGTCCCTGGGATTAAATTCTTCATTCACATGAGAAACAGATTGATTATTTGTTCTGCATTAATTTTATTATGTATTTCATGTAATACTGCTACAAACAAAGAGTTATGCCCCAGGCTGAGGATATCGGAAAATAAAAGATTCCTGGTCACAGAAACCGGTGATCCATTTTTCTGGTTAGGCGATACCGGATGGCTGCTTTTCACAAAACTAACCCGCGAAGAAGCAGAAAAATACTTTGAAGACAGGCGTCAGAAAGGATTTAATGTAATTCAGGTGATGGTGTTGCAAAATGTCAGGAAGGCAGTTAACATTTACGGAGATTCTGCCCTGATTAAACATGATATTGACCAGCCTGCTATAACTCCGGGAAATGCTGCAGATGATCCTGTGCAATACGACTTCTGGGACCACGTCGATTACCTGATAAGCTCAGCTAAAAATAAAGGTATATATATGGCTCTTGTTCCTTTGTGGGGCTCCAATGTCAGGAATGGGGATATAGACAGTGATAAAGCGAAAAAATACGCCACCTGGCTTGCAGAAAGATACAAAGTAATGTCAAATATTATATGGTTAAATGGTGGCGATATTAACGGTAGTGACTCAACAGCCATCTGGAAAACAATAGGATCCACAATCCGGGAAGTGAGTCCGAAACAACTTATTACCTTTCATCCTTTCGGCAGGACGCAATCATCAAAATGGTTCCATAACGAGACCTGGCTTGACTTTAATATGTTCCAGTCGGGACATCGCAGGTATGATCAGGACACTGCTGGCCTTTGCTATGGTGAGGACAACTGGAAATATGCGCTGAATGACTATGTTAAAATCCCTGTTAAACCAACACTGGATGGAGAACCTTCTTATGAAGGCATTCCTCAGGGTCTTCACGATCCGGCACAGCCATACTGGACTGACTCAGATGTCAGACGATATGCTTACTGGTCAGTCTTCGCGGGTTGTTGTGGTTTTACTTACGGACACAATGCGATAATGCAGTTTCATAAAGAAAGCGACACGGAATCATCATATGGAGTTAAAGAAACCTGGGAGGTGGCGCTCAACGCTCCGGGGGCATTCCAGATGAGATACCTTAAGCAACTGATGTTATCAAAGCCCTATTTTGAAAGAGTACCAGCCCAGAACCTGATAGCTGATTCACAGGGGGAAAGATACGATTATCTTGCCGCTACAAAAGGTAATGATTATGCTTTCATTTACACCTGCAACGGAAGAATTATTGATATTAATATTGAAAACATGCATGCTTCCAGAGTTAAAGCATCATGGTACAATCCACGCAATGGTACTCTCACTGAAACAGGAACTTACAAAGCCAAAGGAATAAAGACCTTTGATCCTCCGGGTGAAAAAAAAGACGGTAATGACTGGATACTTGTATTAGATGCTATTTAAATATGGATTAAAGAAATCTTTAATCCATCTTATTCTGATTTATAGGTGGATGCCCTGCTTTCGGTTCCGGTTTTATTTGACTTTCGCCATATTAAGCTGTAAATTTGATAATGGAAGAGCATGAGAAATGATTATATAGAATTTACATCAGAGTAGAAATTGGAACTAATCTCTTTTGTTATGAATGAAATTAAATATGGTACTTTAATAAACAGGCTCAAAGCTATTCTGATCGACGCCCTGGTTTTATTGGGACTTTGCATGATAGCAACAGCAGTATTTTCAAGAATAGGATATGTCAGTGATACTGTCAGAATGTTGGTATTTATTTTTATTTTCCTGCTTTATGATCCTCTGTTCACGAGCATATTCGGAGCAACAATCGGTCATCTGATTATCGGATTAAGAATAAGACGGGCTAAGGATATTACAAGAAAATTAATTTTCCCGATGGCACTTATCAGGTTTATTATTAAAGGCACACTCGGATTTATTTCATTAATGACAATTTCAATTACCAAAAAGAGCAGGGCAATTCACGATATTGTGGCAGGATCTGTTGTACTGCAGTCATAATATTCCGGGACAGTTTATTTATTCAAATAGATCCTTTGAAAAAATATCCATTTTTTACTTTTGGATTCGTTTATTTCAGCAATGGCAATATCCTTTTTTTTATATCCTTTTACTTTACAGTACTCATAAATACGTTCATAAGCCAGAGATTTCTGAACTGACGGATCTGAAAATATATGAATTATGTCTGTTTTATAAAACACTGAAAAAGAGATCCATCCGATCCATGTTTTCACTTTTGTTTCATAAAAAGTAACATCACCATTTTTGTAACAGATTACCCTGAATTTTTTTTTCATTGCCCTATAACTGTAATAATTACAAAATTTCCTAAACTTGTCAGGCTTTGAATGCGACATACTGATTTTACAGATTGAAAGCTACTGAATATTTATCTGAGTATTGTTATAAAGGATATAAGAAAATTAAACACTCTAAGATCAATCTATAAACTCAGCAGTATGTATTTCCTAATCTAACCTGATTAGTTTTCCGGCACCGGTTGCCTCCATAACTTTAATGACAGGAGCTCCATGATAACAGATATTACCTGGTCCCCGGATAAATGCTTTGATGTTATCAGTAACATTTACATTTACATTTCCAATTGACTCATTATAAACTTCAGCTTCTTTACACAGAAGACTATCGGCAATCATACTTGAGCCATACCGGTTCCACAGCAAACAACCATTTGCTTTACCTGTGAAATGAATGTATCCTAGTGTATTGGGAGAAGTCAGGGTCCTGAAGTGCAGATCAAGTCCATCCTCCTTCGGATTCAAAGATTTTTTTTATGAATTAACACTAGTTTATCAATCCTTCCGCTGTCATCATTCCATCGCTGCAAACCTTTTGTAATATAACTTCCTGTGCTATCCAAAGACAGATGAATGAAAGAAAATGTTTTATCCCATCTTATTTCTGCATTGCTGACCTCAACAATCGGTATCCAGGTGCCCGTATTAAAATACCAGTTTTTTCCGGACTCAAATTGATCAGGGTTGTGGGTGTGTCCAAATATTACAAACTTGTATTCCGGATGATCATCGATGATTTTTTTTGCTTCTGCATTTAAATCTCCCGGTTCTATTAGCTGGAACCAGGCAGCTATTTTTACAAAGAAATAGGAAATGATGCCCCAGGCAAGTGTTTTAAGAGGGGTGATCATCCAGCCTTTGAGTTCCGGCATATTTAACTCCCCCGATTTAATACCTATCCAGATTGAAATACCAACCCAGATTATCAGAACCAGAAGAGGAACAGCAAAAGCCAGAAGTTTTCCGAACATGTATGAAAAGTATCCCTTGGGTATCAGTTTAACCATAAATGGGATATATCGGAAAAAAACCTTGATCCCGAGTGGTAAATGATCTCTGAAAAGAAGAGGCAGAATTTTATCCCGGGGACGGACATTATCGAGAAAAGGGAATACTGCTTCGAGCTTGTTCAGCAAGTACCTGTTTAAAAAAGAGCCAAAAGGAATATTAAGTTCATCCATATTGGGCATAAGTGGTGCGCCCTGAACATGGGAATACTTATCGTACTGATGACCATGTTCGATATAAACAGAATTATTAAAGGTAACCGAATGGTTTGTAAAAAGAAGGTTGGGAAAAACATAATCATTGTAAACGCTATCAATCGCTTTCCCTGTTATCGAAACAATTTTTTCTGCAATTATACAGCGCATGGTATTCCTGACAGGTTTCCAATACCATTCCAGATCATGATTTCCTTTGACAATAACCAGCTTATTCCCGGCAATAACCCATTCAGCCAATGCTTCAAAAAAAAGTTGATGACCATGTTCAGCACAGATTAATCTCCAGACTGATTTATAATCATGTGTTTTAAACCCATATTCCACCTCCTTTGGAAGAATTGAATTTTGTAGTTCAGGAAGTGACATGCTGATACCAACTTTGCCAAGCTTATCCTGCCATAATTCAAATTCTTCTTTTTCCACGGGAATGTTTACAATTCTCAGGAAATCGATAAAATCACCGTTAATAACCAGCCAGCTGAATTTATTCCCTGATATAATTTGACGAATGAACCTTAAAAAAAACTCATCATAAAAGAAATTTTCTGTTCCTGAATATTTTGAATCCCGCTCCAGGCCTGCAGCCAGATGCAGATCGCTGACAACATAAATATCTCCTTCATCGGATGGAATCTTAAGGTTGGAACAATAAGCGGAAGTTAATCCCTTCTCTTCGCACCCGGAAAGTATGCTTAAAAAATCCGACTCTGCCATTACATGAAAATAATTTACTTTAGATCAGCTTCTTTGGCTGCAAAAAAAGTGCTGTGAAAGCTATTGTTGCAGCAAAAAAGTCGCAACCGCAGCAGAAAAAGAATGTTAATGTTATTAGAAGAAAATTATTATATCCCAGAAATTCCCTCGCAATTTGCAATATCAGCAGTCCAAATATCAATAGGCCAACTCCTGAGATAATGTAGACTACCGGTGTAAATCGACCATTGCGTTTATTTACAATTATTGCTTCCCTGAAGGCGTACCAAATCAGCAGATGCAGAATAACAAACACCAGGGTACCAATTATACCGCTTTCTGGTGTAGCAGTACCCGTCTTGTCCAGAATTAAATAGAAAATTGTTGCAATCGGGAATAGTATAGTTACCAGAAGAATCAGCCTGGCTGCTATGTAAAGAATCTGACGAAGGAAATTTTCTTTAATCATTTTACAGACCTCCTTCCTGTATATCGATTTCTGTATAATACTTCTTAATGATCAAAGTTATGCCTTGTTTAAGTCAAAGTCAATTATATTTTAGTGATGATTCGAATATGACCAGATGATTACATCCGGTCGACAGCAGGAGTTCAGATTTTATGATAAAAGTATCTTGAGCTGATTAGTGATTTTTTTTAATTTCATACTGCCAGCTTGTTAAAGATTCCGATTCTTGTCGGACAGGTACACGTGAAGGATGAAAATCCTATTGACCTTTTATATATGCAGAATTGGCTGCCCAAACATTTAATAAAAATAACCAATGCATTATTATTATACTTCTCAACTTCACAACAACAATTCAAAACATTTTTCAAACATTTAAATTTGCAATCACACTGGGTTGTTTCTTTAATTGTTGCTTCATTTATTTCTATATTCATATATAATAATTTAAAAATTTCATTAGAAATTTCAAAAATTTCGATTTCGCCAAATAAGGAAGGGAACGGATTTGCGAAGATTGACGTTCCGGGATGATGAGAAGTACAGGATAATTAAAAAGACTCTTCGAATAATAAATTCAAAGTAATAATAAACCTGTTATTTAGAATATTAAAATGCAAGATACACAATTAAATGGCAAAAGGCAAATTTATTTTATTGAATCTCATTGCATTAAGCTAATCAACCAATAAAGTATGACAGGAAAATCAGATCAAAATGAGCACCTGGCATCAAAGTAAACCAGGCATATTTTAACAACCAGTAGAATTCAAAAAGAATGGATTTCAAAGCCATTTTTAACTAATATCATATATAGTCTAATTTATCAGCTTAAATAAATAATTGACTTTAGGTTCTAATTGTAATAACTTAGCTTATTCGAAACATTGAATCAGTAATAAGATGAATGCAATCCGTTGCATACCTACCAGTCTCCTGTTACTGTTATGTATTCTGAATCTCTACCTTGGAGTTATTGCCAGGCCCGATTCAGGTTTTGTTATGTATATGGTCTTTGGTGGAGTCTATCTAATCCTTGTCGTGTTGATGGTCAGCAAACTCAGGTTAGCTTCATTGCTTGGATTTTTAATACCACTGGTACTACTGTTTATTTACCCTTCATTGGTGGACTTTAAAAATCTGAATCCATGGTCGTCAGGAATTATGGGAGCGATTGATGCAATAATTGTAATATGCTGTCTGATTCTTTTATTGCTAAAACTATAAACTAATTCATAGTGATAATTTTATATCTGCCAGCCCCCGGGATCGCCGTGGATTTTTAATATAAAATCATTCCCGGAATTGAAGTATCGCTGGTTGTCGTGAGGCTAAATGAAAAAGAAAATCCCGTAAAACAAATTTCTAAAAATTTCCCGGATATTCAAAAAACTTGACTTCAGTATTCTGGTGTAATAACTTTGTACAAGAAATTTAGAAACAATGAATTTAATAGTACTTAACCGGAAAACACTTATTGTTTTGAAGCCATTAAAGAACCTGGTTATCTTTTGCATTGTTTCAGGGTTCCTTACTTGCAATTCCAAAGCGCAGGTACCTCAAAAAATTAATTATCAGACGACATCAAAAATTATATTTTTACCTGTGACTAATTTGCGACCCCATTTTACCTGGCTAAATATTCTTCCATTTACCATTTCAACCAATAATTATTATGATTTACTAAATACACCAACTTTATTGAATTCTTGTAGTACCAATTTAATGTGGAAATTAAATATTATGAAAGATTATAGTACTAACCATACCTTAAATATCAAATGGGAAATCATGACCGGGAAGGCTATTGTCGATACAACAAACGTATTTTTTTACCCTTTGAAAATAACAAATGAACAACCTCTGTCAAACTGCCACCTGTATCGCATTGCTTCCTTTGTCATTCCAAAAATGTTGTTATTCAATTATCCTGGTGCATCTAAGACTATAAATTATCCTCCGGCTTATTTACAACCGAAGTACCCTTTAACAGATAAATCAAAGTAGGTCACAGGCAAATATCTCAAAGCTTTATGTTTAAAGTGGCCAGTTCAACTGTTACAGTTAAATTGAACTTCATGCTATTCTCTTAATCAGCCATTTGGGTTAATTCTTATTTGGTTGGATTTTTTATTTGACTCATGTTGTTGTCTTTCGTAACTTTAACATAAAACAGGAATTTATGAAAAAGTTATTGTTTCTATTATTCTTATTTTGTGCTCTAAAAGCAAATGGGCAGAGTTATCTTATCATCTTTGCCGGTTCCGGTGCATCTTCTACAGTATCAACCGTTAAAGTTGAGAATTTAAAAAGAGGTACATCTCAGATCCTGAATGGAAGTGATGTTTTGCGTCTTAATATAACGACGGACATCAGTTCATTGGAGGAAGGTCAGTCATCATTGCTTAAGTTATACCCTAATCCTGCGTCAGATAATGTTACATTAGCGATTTTTCCGCCGGTTGTTGGCGATTTTGTTATTTCAGTTCTGGATGTTTCCGGTAAAACAGTTGCTCATTATCAGGGTTATTCAGATAATTCCGGACAAAGTTTCCGGCTCTCAGGATTAAAGAACGGGATTTACTTAGTTAATGTAAAAGGTACGAATTATAATTTGTCAGGGAAATTGATAAGCAATGGAAAATCAAATGATAAAATCAGTATTGAGAAAATCAGTAGTTTAATTCAGACCGAGGAAAGCAAGAAAACCTCCGGTGAAAGCAAAGGAACTAATGCAACTATTGATATGGCTTACACATCCGGTGAATGGCTGAAATTCACAGGTATTTCAGGCAATTACAGCACTGTAAGAACAGCCACTCCCGGTTCCGACACAAGGATTACTTTCAATTTTATTTCATGCACTGATGATGATGGCAACAATTATTCTGTAGTCCCGATAGGAACACAAACATGGATGGGAGAAAATCTCAGAACGACAAAACTCACTGATCATTCAGATATTTCAAATGTTACTGATCCTGTCGCCTGGTATGGACTTA
>Ga0208980_10001362_pt1 | contig 14761 bp, 14 predicted proteins | sample WetSurMetagenome_3_FD_187993 | JGI IMG/M metagenome (GOLD analysis project Ga0208980, IMG submission 187993) | Wetland microbial communities from Twitchell Island in the Sacramento Delta, sample from surface sediment Aug2011 Site A1 Bulk (version 2) | ecosystem: Environmental > Aquatic > Marine... | reverse complement strand
GCGGTCCAGGGATCAGCGAAAGCCGGGTTGGATCAAGTGCCCGGCTCAATGGGGGAATGGCGCGCCCGAAGGGATTCGAACCCCTGGCCTCTGCCTCCGGAGGGCAGCGCTCTATCCAGCTGAGCTACGGGCGCAATCTACCCCGCCGCGGCGGGGCGCTAAGGATAGCGTTCCGGGGGCGCAGGCGTCCATGCCGCGGTGACGCTGGCGCGATCCGGACCGGGCCGGCGGTAGACTGTTGCGACCCCTTCCGGGTACGGGTGGCCGCAGACGTGTCGAGATGCCCTGACGACGCCGTGCCTCGCCGGCAATTCCGTGCTCGCCGCTGGCTCAGCGTGACGCTGCGGACGCTGCACCTGATGGCCGTGATCGTGCTCGGCGCCGTGGTGCTTGGCGCGACGCCGCCGCCGGGCTGGTCGTCCGGCTGGGTCGCCGGTGCGGTAGTGGCCAGCGGGCTGGGGATGCTGGCCCTCGATCTCTATGGGAATCGAGAGTATCTGCGCACCGTCGCCGGCCTGGCGGCGCTGGGCAAGCTCGTTCTCGTCCTGCTGCTGGCGTTCGCGCCAGGGCCGCTCCTGTTCTGGACGGTGGTCGTGCTGTCCACAGTCGTATCCCATGCGCCCGCAACCTTTCGCCATCGCGTCATTGTTCCTTCGAAGGATCAGCCGCCGCATGGCTGATCGCACGCTGCCACGACGGCCTCCTCTTCCTCGCCGGCCGCCGGGATCGTTGCCCAGGGCAACAACTCGATCGACACTCGCTCGCCCGGCTCGACGGTTCCCCGATCCTCGGGCAGGACGACGAGGCAGTTGGCCAGGATCATCGAGGTGAGGATGCCCGACCCCTGCCTCCCCGTCAGCCGCACCTGCAGCCCTCCGCCCGCGCTGGGTTGAACGATGCCGCGCTGAAACTCGCGCCGCCCTGGGCGTTTGCGCAGCCGGTCGGTGCAGGTGGCCTCCAGCCTGGTCAGTGCGGTTGGCGGCATACCCATCAGTCGCTGGAGGGCTGGCCGCACGAAGGCCAGGAACGTCACCATCACGGCCACGGGATTTCCGGGTAGGCCGAAGAACACGGCGCCGCCTACCGTCCCGAACGTGAGCGGTCGGCCCGGTCTGATCGCCAGCTTCCAGAAATCGACCGTACCCAGCCCGGCAAGGATCGCCTTGACGAAATCAGCCTCACCGACGGACACGCCGCCCGAGCTGACGACGACGTCACCGCGCCCCGCGGCGTCGGCCAGCGCCTCGCGCAGCCGCTGGGGGTCGTCCGGCACCGCGCCGCAGTCGATCACGTCGACCCCCAGGGACCTGAGCAGGGCGTTCAGGGCGTAGCGATTGCTGTCGTATACGCCGCCGGAGCGGAGCGCGGTGCCGGGCGCCTGCAACTCGTCACCGGTGGAGAGGAGCGCGACGCGCGGGCGCCGGTAGACGACGACCCGGTCGATCCCCAGCGAGGCGAGGACGCCGAGCAGGGCAGGGTTCAGACAGGCTCCCGCAGCGGCGACAAGGCTGCCCTCGCGCACGTCCTCGCCGGCGAAGCGGATGTTCGCGCCGGTCCTCGTGCCGACGTCGATCAGGATGGTGTCGCCGGCCGCCTCGGTGCGCTCGACCACGATCACCGTGTCTGCGCCGGCCGGGAGCGGGGCCCCGGTCGTGATGGCGACGCACTGCCCGGTGCCGACGACGCCTGTAAAGGGGTGGCCCGCCAGCGCACGGCCGACGAGGGCGAGGCGCGCCGTGCCCTCGGCCGGGAGGTCGCTTCCGCGGACCGCATAGCCATCCATCGCGGCGTTGTCGTGGGCGGGAACGTTGATTGCGGAGCGTAGATCCTCCGCCAGCACCCTTCCGTGGCCGCTCCAGAGTGGAATCGTTTCGGTCGCGCCGACCGGCTCGATGGCGGCGAGGATGCGGGCCAGGGCCTCTTCGGCCGGCATCTCGCGGGCCGCAGCGCACGTGCCGGCGGGTCGATGAACCGTCGCGTCGGTCATCTTCCGCTCCAGGACGGCTATCCCGGCGACCAGACGAGGCGCCCCACCTCGCCGAGGTCGTAGCCACCCAGCAGGTTTGCGAGGGCGCGGGTCTCCGGCTGCATGAAGCGATCCATGAGCTGCTGGAACAGATGGCGAAAATACACCCGCTTCTCCAGCACCAGGTCGAAGTACTCCCAGCCCAGCGCGATGAAATGCAGACCGAACTCAGTCGCCGCGGCGCGCGCTCCGGGCGCGGCGTCGGCCAGGTTCATCGCGACGGCGGCGGCGGCCTCGCGCTCGGAACGGGCGGTGACCTGCGTGTCGAGGCCGGCCGGCTCCAACCCGAGGCGGCGCAGGTGTTCTTCGAGGAACCGCCCCGTGCCCGCGCCCTGCTGCCGCGCTGCCCACCGCAACGCAGGATCGCGCAGCATCTCTTCGCCTGCGCATTGCCGCTCGGCGAGCTCGTGCTTGACCATGATGCCCTGCTCCCGCGCGAAGCCGCGGACGATGATCCACTGCGTGTGGCGGGGGAACTGTCGAACCAGGGCGGGGTGCCGGATGTGCGCCTCCCGGGCTGGTCCCCAGTGCACAGCGCAGGCTTCGGCGCGCTGGTTCTGTATCAATGCGAGTCCCAGCTTGGTCCCAGTCGGGCTGTAGCTCACCAGGGCCTGCGCCTGCGCCTTCTCCGCGAAGGCGCAGGCGAGCCGGCTGAGCAGAGGGTCGTCGCTGCCGACGATGGTCAGTCGGTCAGTGAGCGCGCCGCCGTGGCTCGTCTCGAGCATCCAGCGATCGACGAGCTCGCGGGGGAACATCCACTTGCCGGTGACCTTCGTCGCCGGGATCTTGCCCTCGTTGACCAGCGCGTAGATCTTCTTCTCGTTCAGATTCAGGTAGTCGGCGACCTGCTTCACGCTCAGGTAGCGCGGCGTCTCCAGCGGGGTTGGGGCGTGCATCGCAAAGGGTCCTTGATTTCCAGGTGTGCGCAGATCACTGGGCGTGGCGCGGTGGCGGGGTGTCGAAATGGACGCGCTCCGCCCCGTTGTAGACGAGAAAGTGGCGACCTTTGGCGCGGGCGATCATCACAACGCCGACGACGCGGGCAAACTCGAGGCCTTTCTGGGTGATGCCGGAGCGCGACACGACCACCGGGACGCCCATCTGCGCGACCTTGACGACCATCTCCGACGTCAGGCGGCCGGTCGTATAGAACACCTTGTCGCGACCCGGAACGCCGTTCAGCGACATGTGGCCGGCGATGGCGTCCGCGGCGTTGTGACGGCCGACGTCCTCGACGAAGCACTCGATGCGCGGCGCGCCGTCGAGGCCGAAGCCGCACAGTGCGCAGCCGTGCACGGCGCCCGCGCGCCGATACACCTCGTTTTTGTCGTGCAGGGCGTCGAGGAGGGCGTAGAGCCGCGACTGCGCGATCGTCGTCGCGGGGACCCGCGTTCGTTCCAGCAGATTGGCAAGGCGGCCGAAGGTGGTGCCCTGCCCGCAGCCGCTGGTCACCGTGCGGCGCGACAGCTTCTCGTCCAGGTCGTCGACGCTCGTCGAGGTCGTCACGGCGACGGAATCGACGTCCCAATCCACCTCGATCCGCATCACCGCCTCGACCGAGGGGACCAGCTGCTGATTCAACAGATAGCCGAGGGTGAGCAGCTCCGGATGGGTACCGAGGGTCATCAGGGTGACGATCTCGCGCTTGTCGAGGTACAGCGTCAGAGGCCGCTCGCCGGCGATGACGCTCTCGCGGGGCTCGCCGTGTTCGTCGACCGCGCTCACCGTGAGGGTTGGCCGCAGTCCGGCGTTGCTCATCACGGGCCGGCGGGCGGTCATGCCGATCGCTCCTTGGTCAGCCGCCGGTGACGTTCATGTGGCGGCCGGCGAGCCAGTCACTGCCGACGACGAACCCGTGCCCCTTCGGCTTTAGCCGCATCGCGCCGATGATGGCGGTGCGCACAGGGTCGTCGTCGAGGGGGTGGCTGCGCAGCAGGCGGCGCAGGTCCACGGAGCGCTCCCGGCCGAGGCACAGCAGCAGGTGGCCCTCGCTCGTGATCCGCACACGGTTGCAGGTGTCGCAGAAGTTGTGGCTGTGTGGCGAGATCAGGCCGATACGTCCTTCGTAACCCCTCGCGCGGTAATAACGAGACGGCCCGCCGGTGGTCTCGGTGGACGCGACGAGATCGAATGCCTGTGCCAGGTCGTCGAGGATCGCATCGCTCGAGTAGTACGTCTCGCCCCGGTCGTGGTCGCCCACCGCGCCGAGCGGCATCTCCTCGATGAAGCTGACGTCGATGCCCCGCTCCAGCGCGAACCGGGCGAGGTCGACCACCTCGTCGTGGTTGCGGTTGCGCAGGATCACGGCGTTCAGCTTGAGCCGCAAAAAGCCCTGGGCTCGGGCGGCGTCGATACCGCCGAGGACCGTGCCGAGGTCGCCGACGCGGGTGATGTGGCGGAATCGGTCCGCGCGCAGCGAGTCGAGGCTGATGTTGACCCGCGTGACGCCGGCGTTCTTCAGCGGCGCGGCGAAGCGCGCCAGGCGCGTGCCGTTCGTGGTGAGCGTCAGGTCCCGCAGGCCGGTCAGTCGGCCGAGTGATTCAAACAGGCTGATGACGTTGCTCCGGGCCAGCGGCTCGCCGCCCGTCACCCGGATCCTGGTGACTCCCAGTCCGGTGAACACCTCGCCGAGGCGCGCGAATTCCTCGAGGGTGAGGATCTGGCTGCGGGGCAGAAACGCCACCTGCTCGGTCATGCAGTAGCGGCAGCGGAGGTCGCACCGATCCGTGACGGAAAGCCGGACGTAGGTGATCTGGCGGCCGAAGCTGTCGGTGAGAGGGGATTCGTCGCCGGTGTGCATGCGCGGGCGGTCGCTGCGAGTAACCTCGCCAGGCCGGAAACGCAAAAACTGTTCCCGTCGTTTCTCTGCGCGGCTCGACGCGCGGCAGCCCGGCCTGCCCGCAGCCCGGGCTGGGGAGCGGCCGGCGGGCAGTCGGTGCCTTTGAGTCGTCTTGGGGGGCGGACGAGTGGGAGGTGGGTCATTTTGTCGCAGGCGCCGGCGCGGAGCCGTCCTGCCTGGTCGTCCGGCTCCGCGGGTTGCGCGAAGGGGCCTGCATGGAACGCTAATTGCCGTTCCGGTGGCCACAGGAGGATTGCGATGGACGACGAGTCGCCGACCGTGCCCGAGCGTTTCGCGGTCGCCGTGCTGATGGAGCGGCGTCGGGGTGTCACGCCGTGGCAGGCGCACGCGTGGGTCCCGGTCGGGCTGATCGCGGGCGCGGTGGCCGAAGGCGCCGTGGGTGTGCCACTGGCGATGCCCGCTGACGGCGACGTGCTGCGCGAGCTATGGCGGGGCCTGGATGTGCGGCTGCACAGGGACGAGGTCGAGAGCTACTACCACAACCTCGTGTCCCCCACGCCGCTGGCGTTCGTCATCATGCGGGAGGGGGCGGCGGACCATCGGGCGCCCGCCATCGTGACCCTGTGCTTCGACGAGGCCAACGCGTATGTCGAGGGCGACGACCAGGTCGAATCGGTGCCGATGCCCCCCGAGCTCGTACAGTGGCTGGAGCACTTCGTCGTCGACAACTACGTGCCGGAGCGACGGACGCGTAGGGAGCGCAAGGCATGGACCGATCCAAAGACCCCGTGACCGGCGCTGCCGAGCCGTTTCTAGCGCGGTGGTCCAGGCGCAAGCACGAGGTCCGCGACAAGGAGGCGTCGGGCCTCGAGGCGGGACCTGCGCGGGAGCGATCGACAGTCGACCGGCCGCCGGAGCCCCCGCCCCCGGTGCTGACCGACGCGGACATGCCCCCGGTCGAGAGTCTCCGGTATGACGACGACTGGTCCGGCTTCCTGAGCCCGGGTGTGTCGGACGGGCTGCGCCAAGAGGCGCTCCGGCGGCTATTCAGCAGCCCCGAGCTCAACGTCACCGACGGCCTGGACAGCTACTCGGGCGACTACACCAGCTTCGAAGCGCTGGGCGATACGGTCACGGCCGACATGCGCCATCACCTCGAGCGACTGAGCCAGCCACCCCGTTCTGGCGAGCCCGCCGATCCGGCGCCGCCCGCCACCGCCGGGCCAGGCGATCTCGAGCCGGTCGCGTCGGGCGAGGACGCGAGCCGGGCACCGGCCGGCGACGTTGCAGAGGGCGATCAACGGCGCCCCGTGTCGTCACCGATCCCGTCCAGCGAGTCCCCAAGGTGCAGAGAACGAAACGATATCAATGACTTGGAGCTCAATTCCCAGCCCTCTGCCAAGTGATTCGGGTTCGTTCCCCAAGTTGCTGTTTTTCAGATTTTTTCTGTGCCGCTGTCGCGTCTTGGCAAGGAATCGACCATGAAGGATTCGGAAGGGAACCGGGGCACGGTCCAGCCGGGCGGCGACCCCCGTGCAGCGGCGCTCGCCGCCATGAGCGCCGTGGCGGTGCAGGGGACCGGCATCGTCAACTACGCGACGGCCGGGCGCGTCCTGGTGGTTGGGCAGAACGATCAGGCCGTCGCGCTGGCCCGGCAGCTGCCGCCGCCACTCGTACCGACCGTCCTGGTGCTCGACGCGGCGCCACCACGTGTCACCGACCTGACGATATTGACCGGTGTGCGACGGGGGCTGAGCCTCACCGGCCACCTCGGCGATTTTCGGGTCCGGCTGCCACCCACGGGCGAGGCGGCTGCATTCGATCAGGTCGTCGACCTGTGCCGGCCTCCGCTGCTGGGCGAGTCGTGGCGGCGATTCGGGTACCACGTCCCTGCCAACGACGCCGAAGCTCGCGCCGTCGTCGGGGCGCTGCTCGAGCAGCTCGGCGAGTTCGAGAAGCCGCGCTATTTCCGCTACGACCCGAGCCTCTGCGTACGGGGGCGCAGCGGCATGATCGCCTGCAACCGGTGCGTCCAGGCCTGTCCGGCCGGCGCGATAACCGGCCTCGCCGAACGGGTGGAGGTCGACCCCTACCTCTGCCAGGGCGCCGGCATCTGCGCGACCGTTTGCCCGGGCGGGGCGATTCAGTACGCGTACCCGCCGCTGGACGGCGCCATCCAGCGGCTGCGCCGGCTGCTCGAGGCCTACCGCGCCGCCGGCGGCGAGGCCCCGGAGGTGCTGATCCACGAGGGGGAGGCCGCGCCGTCGCTGGACGCGCTGCCGCTCAACGTCCTGCCTTACGCCGTCGAGGAAGTCGGCAGCGCGGGCATCGAGCTCTGGCTCAGCGCCCTGGCCTTCGGTGCCCGCGCCCTGTGGATCGAGCCGTCGCGGCGTTCCACCCACGAACTTAGCTTCGCCCTCGAGGTGCAGCTCGGCGACGCGGGCGCGTTGCTCGATGCCCTGGGGTTTCCGTCCGGGGCGGTCGGCTGGCGGGGTGCCCCGGATCAAGGCCAGATGCCGCCGATTCGACCGGCGGCCTACTCCGGCATGGGCAGCAAGCGCGAGGTGCTGTTCCTCGCGCTCGACCATCTGGTTGCGGAGTCGCCCGTGGCCGCACAGGCCGAGATCGAGTTGCCGGCGACGTTCCCGCTCGGGGAGGTCGTCGTCGACGCCGGCCGATGCACCCTCTGCGTCGCCTGCGCCACGGTATGCCCGCGCGGGGCCATCAGCGCGGAGGAGGGGACCCCCGCGCTGGTTTTCTTCGAGGCCCGCTGCGTCCAATGCGGCCTGTGCGAGCGCGCCTGCCCGGAGCGGGCCGTCCGCATGCACGCCCGCCTGCTCACTGACCGCGAGGCCCGGAACCGGCGGCGCACCCTGCACGAGGAGCCACCCTTCGCGTGCATCAGCTGTGGCAGGCCGTTCGCCACGCGTTCGTCCCTCGAGCGGGTGCTTGCCACCCTGGGCAAGCATTCCATGCTTCAGGACGAAGCGGCCCGTCGCCGCCTGCAGATGTGCGCGGACTGCCGCGTCGCCGACCTGATGCGCTCAGGCGGTGCGAACTGACGCGCCGTGCTCATGCGTCGGGCCAATCCTATCGGCCCGGTCGCAGTCTGACCTAGCGCGGGCCGACTTTGAGGCGTTATCGCGGAATGATTTTCCGCAAGCTGTGGCCCGGTACCTGCAATCCCACACTCAGAGCAACGCTATCCCATGCCTGCCCACGCCCTCGCCCGCATGACCGACCGGCCGACCGCCCTCGAGCCCGAGGTGCAGGCCCGCGCGGACCTGTACGGCCTACTCGCCGCGCTGCTGCGTGCGGTTCCTACCGCCGATCTGGTCGGCAACCTGGCTGGCCTCGCGATCGACGACGGCGCCGACGATTTCAGCAGGGCGCTGCTCGCGCTGCGCCTCGCCGCCCGCGAGGTGCCGCTGCCCGAGATCGACGACGAGTACCACGCCCTCTTCATCGGCCTGGGCCGCGGCGAGCTCGTCCCCTACGGCTCCTGGTACCTGACCGGCTTCCTGATGGAGGCGCCGCTCGGCGAGCTGCGCCGTGACCTCGAGCGGCTGGGGTTCGGCCGGCAGGAGGGCGTCTGCGAGCCCGAGGACCACATCGCGGCCCTGTGCGAGGTCATGGCGATGCTCGTCGGCGACACCGGCGCCGGCCTCGACACCCAACGCGCCTTCTTCGACCGGCACCTGGGCTCCTGGGCGGACCGGTTCTTCCGGGACCTGGAAAACGCCGAGGCCGCCGTGTTCTACCGGGCGGTCGGCCGTCTGGGGCAGGCGTTCGTCGACTTGGAACGCGATTACTTCACTTTGGAGATCTGAGCGATCTCCACAGACCGACAGTCAAGACCTGAGGACAGTGACATGAAGCACGACGAAGCGAACCAGGGGCGGCGATCCTTCCTGCGCCGCGCGGTGGCGACCGGCGTCACGGCGGGTGTGGCGGCAACCTCGCTGGGTACGGTGGCCCGTCAGGTCGTGCCCGCGGCGGAGGGCGAGCCGCAACGGGAAGCGGGTTACCGGGTGACCGAGCACGTCAGGGCCTACTACGAGTCACTCACCCGCTGACGCGGGCGGCGTACCGCACAGAGAGGACCGGAGCATGAAACTCACGAAGAAGTCGACCAAGGCAGCGCCGACCACGACGCCGACCACAGGCTGGACGATGGATCGCCGCACGTTCCTGCGCAACTCGGGGATCGCCGCGGGTAGCGTCGCGGCCGCCGGCCTGCTGCCCGGCATGATGCAGCGTGCGCATGCGAGCGCTCCCGCCCAGGGCAAGGGCGAGGTCAAGACGGTCCGGACCATCTGCACCCACTGCTCCGTCGGTTGCGGCATCTATGCCGAGGTGCAGAACGGCGTGTGGGTGGGCCAGGAGCCGGCTTTCGACCACCCCTTCAACCTCGGCGGGCACTGCGCCAAGGGCGCCGCCGTGCGCGAGCACGGCCACGGCGAGCGGCGCCTGAAGCACCCGATGAAGCTGGTGGGCGGCAAGTGGAAGCGGATCTCCTGGGACGAGGCGATCAACGAGGTCGGCGACAGGATGCTCCAGATCCGCGAACAGTCGGGTCCCGATTCCGTCTACTGGCTCGGCTCCGCCAAGTTCAGCAACGAACAGGCCTATCTGTTCCGCAAGTTCGCGTCGATGTGGGGCACGAACAACGTGGACCACCAGGCGCGCATCTGTCACTCCACCACGGTCGCCGGCGTCGCCAACACCTGGGGCTACGGCGCGATGACCAACTCGTACAACGACATCCACAAGTCGAAGGCGATCCTGATCATCGGCGGCAACCCGACCGAGGCCCACCCGGTGTCGCTGCAGCACGTGTTCCGCGCGACCGAGCGAAACCGCGCGCCGCTGATCGTCATCGACCCGCGCTTCACACGCACGGCCGCCCACGCCAACCTGTTTGTGCGCATCCGGCCTGGCACCGACGTGCCGGTGATCTACGGCATGCTCTGGCACATCTTCAAGAACGGTTGGGAGGACAAGGAGTTCATCCGCCAGCGGGTTTGGGGCATGGACGAGGTGCGCAAGGAGGTGGCGAAGTGGACGCCGGACGAGGTCGAGCGCGTCAGCGGCGCCCCCGAGGCCCTCGTCTACCAGGCCGCGAAGCTGATGGCCGACAACCGGCCCGGCACCTTCATCTGGTGCATGGGCGGCACGCAGCACACGATCGGCAACAACAACACGCGCGCCTACTGCATCTTCCAGCTGGCCCTGGGCAACATGGGCGTCGCCGGTGGCGGCACCAACATCTTCCGGGGTCACGACAACGTCCAGGGCGCCACCGACTTCGGCGTGCTGTCCGACGAGCTGCCGGGCTACTACGGCCTGGCGGAAGGATCGTGGAAGCACTGGGCCAGGGTCTGGGGCGTCGACTACGACTGGCTGGCAAAACGCTTCGACCAGGGCAGCTACGAAGAGCAGGCCGGCAAGCCGGTCAAGCCGATGAACGCCAACGGCATCCCGGTGTCGCGGTGGATCGACGGCGTGCTCGAGGACAAGGCCAACATCAAGCAGAAGGACAACACGCGCGCCATGGTCTTCTGGGGCCACGCGCCGAACAGCCAGGTGCGCGGCGTCGAGATGAAGAAGGCGATGGAGAAGCTCGACCTGCTGGTGGTCGTCGATCCCTACCCGACGATCACGGCGGTGATGAGTGACCGCACCGACGGCGTCTACCTGCTGCCCGCCTGCACCCAGTACGAGACCTATGGCTCGGTGACCGCCTCGAACCGTTCGGTGCAGTGGCGCGACAAGGTGATCGAGCCGCTGTTCGAGTCGCTGCCCGACCACACGATCATGTACAAGTTCGCCAAGAAGTTCGGCTATGCCGACGAGCTGACCAAGAACGTCAAGGTCAACGGCGAGGAGCCCGTCATCGAGGACATCACTCGCGAGTTCAACCGCGGCATGTGGACGATCGGCTACACGGGACACAGTCCCGAGCGCCTCAAGAGGCACCAGCAGAACTGGCACACGTTCGACGTGACGACGCTGAAGGCCGAGGGCGGCCCGGCGAACGGCGACTTCTACGGCCTGCCGTGGCCGTGCTGGGGCACGCCGGAATTCAATCACCCCGGCTCGCCCAATCTGTACGACACCAGCGTTCCTGTCGCGCAGGGAGGCATGGGCTTTCGCGAGCGGTTCGGCGTGGAGCGCAACGGCCAGAACCTGCTGGCCGAGGGATCCTACCCGGTGGGCTCGGAGATCAAGGATGGCTACCCCGAGTTCACGGCCGATCTCGTCAAGAAGCTCGGCTGGTGGGACGACCTGACCGAGGACGAGAAGAAGGCTGCCGAAGGCAAGAACTGGAAGACTGACCTGTCGGGCGGCATTCAGCGCGTCGTGATCAAGCACGGCTGCGCCCCGTACGGCAATGCCAAGGCGCGGTGCGTTGCCTGGAACTTCCCCGATCCGATTCCGATCCACCGCGAGCCCCTATACACCTCGCGGCACGAGCTGGTCGAGAAGTACCCGACCTATGAGGACCGCAAGGCCTTCTTCCGGCTGCCGACGCGCTACAAGTCGATCCAGGCCACCGACTACTCGAAGCAGTTCCCGCTGATCTGGACGAGCGGGCGCCTGGTCGAGTACGAGGGCGGCGGCGACGAGACCCGCTCCAACCCGTGGCTCGCCGAGCTGCAGCAGGACATGTTCATCGAGATCAATCCGAAGGATGCCAATGATGCGGGTGTCCGGGACGGCCAGATGGTTTGGGTCGAGAGCCCCGAGGGCGGCAAGATCAGGGTGAAGGCCATGCTCACGCAACGTGTGGCGCCGGGCGTGGTGTTCACGCCCTATCACTTCGGTGGGCACTTCCAGGGCAAGGACCTGCGCGCCAAGTATCCGGAGGGCTGCGACCCGATCGTGCTCGGCGAGGCCTGCAACACGGCGATGACCTACGGCTACGACTCGGTGACGGCGATGCAGGAGACCAAGTGCTCCCTGTGCAAGATCTACCCGGCCTGATGGCAGCCTGGCGCGAACTGGAGGATTGAACGATGGCACGCATGAAGTTTCTGTGTGATACCGAGCGCTGCATCGAGTGCAACGGCTGCGTCACGGCCTGCAAGAACGAGCACGAGATCCCCTGGGGGATCAATCGCCGGCGGGTGGTCACCATCAACGACGGCGAGAAGGGCGAGCGCTCCATGTCGGTCGCCTGCATGCACTGCTCGGATGCGCCGTGCATGGCGGTCTGCCCGGTCGACTGCTTCTTCCAGACGGCCGACGGCGTGGTCCTGCACGACAAGGACATCTGCATCGGCTGCGGCTACTGCTTCTACGCCTGTCCGTTCGGTGCGCCGCAGTTTCCCACCGGCGGCGTGTTCGGCTCGCGCGGCAAGATGGACAAGTGCACCTTCTGCGCCGGTGGTCCAGGCGAGGCGAACAGTGCGGAACAGGTGCGCAAGTACGGCCGCAACCGGCTCGCCGAGGGTAAGCTGCCGCTCTGCGCGGAGATGTGCGCCACCAAGGCGCTGCTGGCGGGTGATGGCAACCTGGTCGCCGACATCTTCCGCCAGCGCATGGCCTACCGCGGCGCCGCGGGGCTTGGCACTGGCTGGGGCGTGGCCTACGACAAGGGTCTGCGCAAGGGGTCCGGCCTTGAGGGCAAGGCGGCAGGCAAGGACGAGTAGCGGCGGTGTCGGATCGAGAAGCGGGGCCGGGCGCCGCCGACGCGGCGTTCGGTCCGTCAGTCGCGCCCATCACGGGGTAGCTGTCCATGAGCGATCACCTGTCCCAATCCGCGATCCCGACCGAGCCGCGCCGGCATGGCCTGCGGGCCTGGGTGCGCGCCCGCCTCACGCGCCCCCTGCTGGCGCTGCTGGCCTTCGTGCTGATTGCGCCGCTCGTGCCCTACGCGGCCATGTACGCGGAGCGCGGTAACGTTCCAAATCCCGGGACGGCGCTCTGGAACGAGGTGCGACAACGCACCGGGCCGATCGACGCTGATACACAGGTCCGCGGCGTGGAGTCCAACGTCCTCATCAATCAGGTCGGCGAGCGTTGGCGGGAGTTCCGCTCCAAGATGCTGGTGCCGGCCGGGGCTTGGCTCCTTCTCGGCACGCTGGCGTTCCTGGCCTTGTTCCGCACCCTGCGCGGCACGATCCCCCTGGAGGGTGGGCGCTCGGGACAGCTGGTGCCGAGGTTCTCGGTGAACCAGCGCGTCGTGCACTGGTTCGCGGCGATCCTGTTCGTCTTTCTCGCCGTGACCGGACTCGTCCTGCTCTACGGCCGCTTCGTGCTGATCCCGCTGCTCGGGCCGGAGGGCTTCTCGGCGACCGCCGCGGCGGCCAAGGAGGGGCACAACCTGTTCGGCCCGATCTTCCCCTTCGCGGTGCTCGCCATGCTCGTGCTGTTCGCGCGCGGCAACGGCTTCAGATGGATCGACGTGAAGTGGTTCTTCAAGGCCGGCGGACTGCTGAAGGGCCATCCCGCCAGCTCGGGCTACTACAACGGCGGGCAGAAGAGCTGGTTCTGGATGGTGCTGCTGTTCGGCATCGCCATCTCGGTCTCCGGGCTGATCCTGGACTTCGGCGTGTTCGGGCAGGGGCGTGAAGTGATGGCTCTGGCGCACGTCGTCCACGGCGGGGTCGCGGTCGTGTTCATAGCCGCCTCGCTGGGGCACATCTATATCGGCACCATCGGCATGGAGGGCGCCTTCGAGTCAATGTCGCACGGCTACGTCGACGCGAACTGGGCCCGCGAGCACCACGACCTCTGGCTGGCCGAGATGGAGGCCGCCGGGATGGTGGGCGTCGAGCCGAATGCCCTGGAGGAGGTCAAGCGCCACGACAACATCGATTTCAAGGGCTTCGGCTCGCCGGGCACCAAGGCGGTGGAGGGTTGACGTCATGTTTCTCGAGTTCGTCGAAGGGCCGCTCTGGTACTTCTCGGTCGTCGTCTTCGTGGTCGGCGTGCTCTGGCGGCTTGTGGACGTCTTCCGCCAGCCCTCGCGGACGGATCTGTCGGCGGCGCGAGCCGGTGGCGTGGCCGGCGCGCTGCGCACGATCGTCACGCGATCCTGGACCGCAAAGGGCTTCAGCCGCGGCGCCACCTTCCACTTGGTGGCAGGCTACATGTTCCACATCGGGCTGTTCGTCCTGCTCATCTTCGCCGCCCCGCACGTGAAGTTCATCGAGGAGCGGATCCTCGGCTTCGGCTGGACGCCGGCGCCACACTGGGTGTTCATGGTCGCCAGCGACCTCGCCTTCGCCGGGATCCTGCTGCTGTGGCTGCGCCGTCTCATGCACCCGGTGATGCGCAAGATATCCACCTTTGACGACCACGCGGCCGCGATCCTGACCTTCGTCGTGATGCTGACCGGCTGCCTTGCGCTGCTCAAGAGCCACGACAGCCTGCGCGCGATCCACATGCTCACCGTGTGCCTGCTGATGATCTATTTCCCGTTCAGCCGGCTCATGCACGCGTTCACCTTTCCCATCAGCCGCGCCTACACCGGCGCCGCCATGGCCCGCAAGGGTGTGAACGCCTGAGGGGACGAAACCCATGATGCCGACCGTCCAGACCGAGCACGACTTCCCGCGTGGCCTGGAAGTGCTGCGCGCCCAGATCGACAAGAAGATCGCATCGTACTTCTCGAGCTGCGTGCACTGCGGGCTGTGTGCGGAGGCCTGCCTCTTCTATACGGAGACGGGCGACGCGCGCTTCACGCCGATCTACAAGGTCGAGCCGATGCGCCGCCTCTGGCAACGCGAGAAAACGTTCTGGGGCAAGCTGGGCGCGGGCCTGGGAATGCTGCCCGAGGTGACCGAGGACGACTTCGCCGAGTGGCAGGAGATGACCTACGACAGCTGCACCCTGTGCGGCCGCTGCTCCATGGTCTGTCCGGTCGGCAACGACATCGCCTACATGATTCGCAAGCAGCGCGAGGCCTTTGCGGCGGCGGGCTATTC
>Ga0208980_10001360_pt1 | contig 14768 bp, 10 predicted proteins | sample WetSurMetagenome_3_FD_187993 | JGI IMG/M metagenome (GOLD analysis project Ga0208980, IMG submission 187993) | Wetland microbial communities from Twitchell Island in the Sacramento Delta, sample from surface sediment Aug2011 Site A1 Bulk (version 2) | ecosystem: Environmental > Aquatic > Marine... | reverse complement strand
CTCTATACCCAGGAGCAGCGTGGTGAAGATGAAATAGTTTCCTGCTATGCCTTAACCAGCGGGAAGCCGTTATGGAAGCATCAGGATAAGGCTCGTTTCTATGATTCTCATGCCGGTGCCGGTCCCCGCTCGACACCTACTCTGGATGGATCATCAGTTTATACACTGGGTGCAACCGGGATCCTGAATGTTCTCGATGCCAGAGATGGATCAGTTAAATGGTCACGTAATGCTGCTTCTGATGCAGGTGTTAAAGTGTTGCCATGGGGCTTCGCAGGTTAACCGCTGGTCGTGAACGATATTGTTATAGTAGCTCTTGCCGGTAAACTCGCTGCTTTTGATACTATAAGTGGTAACCCGCGGTGGTTTGGCCCTGATGGTGGTTCAAGCTATAGCTCACCTCAGCTGTTAACGATAAATGGTGTATCTCAAATCCTGCTTATGAGTGATGCAGGTGCGATCAGTGTTGAACCGGAAAGTGGCAAGAAACTCTGGGAGTATCCATGGCAGACTGATGGTCGTATCCTGCAACCTACTTTTATCAAAGATGGTGGTCTTCTCCTCAGTGCTGAAAATAAAAGTGTCCGTCGTTTGGCAGTATCAGAGGTACTTAATGAATGGAAAACGAAAGAGCTCTGGACCAACACGCAGATAAAGGTAAACTTTAATGATTTTGTTATTCACAAAGGATATGCTTATGGATTTGATGGTCCCAATCTGGTATGTTTAGACCTCAGTGACGGGAAAAAAATCTGGAGAGGTGATCGTTACCGGGGATTTCTGTTACTTCTCGCAGATCAGGATCTATTACTGTTACTTTCAGAGAAGGGAGAACTGGCCCTTGTTCCGGCAGATCCTGAAAAGTTCACCGAATTATCTTTATTCCCTGCGATCAGAGGAAAAACCTGGAATCATCCTGTTTTGGCAGGTAACATCCTGGTTGTTCGTAATGCTCAGGAGATGGCTGCATTCAGGCTTCCAAAAATTGAATAGGAGCAGTTACTCTTTCGTTTTTGTGAGTGAAAAAACATAAATCCTCCACGCAGGCTCATCGAGGTAAAGTCCGCTTGACTGTAAATCAGTTCCCTCTCGTCCATATATATTTCCGTTGATCAGGTCGTGAAAGACCCAATAACCTTTTCCGATATCATTAAACGGAAGCTTAATATAACACTGGCTTTGAAATTGTGAGTAGTTAACTGCAACAAGCATTTTTTCCTCTCCTGTATCCTGCCATATGAAAGAAACATAATTATTGTTCGAAAAGTTACCGTCCCAGGCGGGAGAGCAATCAAGTAACTGCCAGTTTCCCGTTCTTGATAATGGCTTAAGTAATATATCAATAAGTTTCTTGTAGAACTCTTCCAGCTGATGATTCACCGGCTCCTCAGGAGCCCTTACCAGATGCGGAGAGATTCTCTTTTTTCTTCCCTCGAACTGGCCCTGGTGAAAAAAACGAAGTCCGGGAGATAAAAAAGTAAGAATGGCAGCAGCTTCATGCATCCCGGCTGGAAAGTCAGCTGCAACTCTTGGTTCATCATGATTCTCAAGAAATCTGGCCATTTTGCCCTGGTAATCCAGCCCGGCATAAAAATGTTCCCGAACAGGTTTTGCATGGCCCTCTTTTAAACGATCATATAACCTTTTATCATAGGCATAATTAAATCCCTGCTGGAGCAAAGTCCATTCGAGATCCCAATAGACTTCTGCCATGAAACAGAATTCCCTGTTTACTTCACGAACCTGTCGTGTAGCTTCGGGCCAGAAAAGCTGGCATTTGATCCCCCATGTTCTTTCAAATACATCAGGTAGAACCAGCATTGCCATATCACAACGTACACCATCACACTGGCCTGCAATCCTGATCAGTTCGTTGATCATGGCATTCTGCAATGCAGGATTTCCATAATTAAGCTGGGCAGTATCAGGCCAGCCAGAGAAGAAGGGATCCCTGCCGTGAGCAATAATCATCTCTCCGCTATCCGAGCTGAGCTTTATATAGTTCTCAGGTTCTTTTTCCAGTTTCTGTTCATCAGCATGTATGTAAAAATCCGGATGATCTTTAACCCAGTCATGGTCCAACCCGGTATGATTAGGAACAAAATCGAGCATCAGTTTCAAACCACGTTTTTGAAGACGTTTCCGAAGACGTGACAGAGCAACATCGCCACCCAGCTGTTCAGATACTGAATACCGGATTATTGCAAATCCTGACCCGGCTATATCTTCTTCTTTCAGGTCAGGCAAAGTATGCTGAAATTCCTTGCGCCATCCCGGATTCTGTCTTGAAATACGCTGTCCCTCTTTACCGGTCTGCCATACGCTCAGAAACCATATCCAGTCGAAACCTGAAGCTGCCAGTTTATCAAGCTCCTGATCGGGAATATCGTCAAGTGTTGCTGGATGTCCCAGTTTTTGGGACAGTTCAGTCATCCAGACCCTTGTGTTAACCTGGTAAAGTAACGGGAATAGTGCTTTTGACATGATTATAAAATTTAGTGATGTTTCAGAGTTCAAACATTATCTTTCAGGGCTTTACCTGTCATTTTAACAAAAGCAGCCTGCTTTCCGTGCTTAAGTACTTCCTTTGGATCAAGAATTCCATAAAGCTGTATCAGTTTTGCCACTACTCCTGTCCAGCCTGTCTGATGGCTGGCACCTAGTCCTGCGCCATTGTCTCCATGAATGTACTCATAAAACAGGATATTGTCCCGCCAGTTTGGATCGGTCTGAAACTTCTCCGTACCGCCGAATACTGGTCGCCGGCCTTTTTCGTCGAGGGTAAATATGCTCGTGAGCCGGTTACTTAATTCCTTGCTTACCTCAAAAAGATTCATCAGGTTACCGGAACCGGTTGGACATTCAATTTTAAAATTATCACCGTAATAAAGGTAGAACTGCTGAAGTGCTCTTATCAGCAAAACATTTATAGGCATCCATACAGGTCCGCGCCAATTGGAGTTGCCGCCAAACATTCCGGTATTTGATTCAGCCGGCAGATAATCAACCCTATACTCCTGTCCACCGGCATGTAGAACATACGGATTTTTTTCATGGAATTTGGAGATCGACCGTATCCCATATGGTCCGAAAAACTCGTTCTCATCGAGCATCCTGGTTAAAATCCTGCGAAGCCGTCCGGGATTTACAAGAGCAAGGATTCCGCGCTCCGCTTCTCCGTAATTACCAGGTCCGGTAGGGTGTATAGATTCTTTAAGTTCCGGAATCCTCCGCAGACGCTCAAGGATATGCCCCATTGCTTTTGGAATTTGTTCCCGTTGTTCCTTTTCAACAATACTTGTAGCGCACAGGGGCAATAGTCCGACAAGTGATCTCACCTTTAACCGCTGTCCACTGCCATCAGGTAACCGGAGCAGATCATAATAAAAGCCATCCTCTTCATCCCACATTCCATCTGCGCCAGGATTGTTCATGGCAGAAGCAATGAAATAAAAGTGTTCTATAAACTTCACTACCATGGTTTCGTACAAAGGATCGAATTTAGCCAGTTCAAGAGCCATTTCTATCATATTTTGACTGAACAGGGCCATCCATGCCGTACCGTCAGCCTGTTCCAGACTGCCACCAGTGGGGAGAGGAGCGCTGCGGTCGAATACACCAATATTATCCAGGCCAAGAAATCCTCCCTCGAATACATTTTTCCCGAACCGGTCTTTCCGGTTCACCCACCAGGTGAAATTAAGCACAAGCTTGTTGAACATGGTCTTAAGGAATTCCACATCACCTTTACCTTGCATAGCCCTATCAGTATAATAGAGAAACATTGATGCCCAGGCATGAACAGGTGGATTAACATCGCTGAAATTCCATTCATAGGCCGGCATCTGACCATTGGGGTGCAGATATAAACTATTGAGCATCAGTTCCATTTGAGACTTGGCAAAATCGGGATCCACTATTGAAAGCGGAAGTGTATGAAAAGCCAGGTCCCAGGCAGCATACCACGGGTATTCCCATTTGTCAGGCATAGAGATGATATCTGAATTCAGCATATGATACCATTCGGAGTTTCTCGAGCTATGAAACCCTTTATGCAAGGGGTTTGAGTTATGTTCGTCCAGCCAGTTGTCCCCGTCAAAGAAGAAATACTGTTTACTCCAAAGCATCCCGGCAATTGCCTGACGCATAACATTGGCTTCATCTTTACTTACCGAAGGAGGGGTAACTGCCTTATAAAACTCGTCGGCTTCACGAAGCCTGTCGGCAAAAACTTCATCAACTCTTTTCCAAAAAGCTTTGTCTGTTCCGACCGCAGAGCCTCTGGAAAGCCTGAGGTGAATCACTGACGACTTACCTGCACCAATATTTACCTGGTAATGTGCTGCAACTTTGGTACCTTCCTTTTCGGGATTCACAGTTTCAGTCTTTCCCTGTACCACAAAGTCATTTATACCGTCCTTTACAAAGTGGCTTTCGTTCTCTTGTCCATTGAAAAGCTTTACATGGTTTGTTTCGTTTTCGGTGAAGAGAAGGGGCACATTGCCCTCACATGAAAACAATAAATCACCCAGTTTTTTATGTGAAGCCAATGCTTCACTTGTCCCTGGCTTTGATTTTATCTGCTTTAAAACTGGTTTTTCAGAAGCTCTGTTCGATTCAGCAATCCATGCTGACCAGTCATTCCGGAACCAGAGTGTCGGAAGGAGATGAAGATCAGCTGCCTCCGGCCCCCGATTCACTGCGGTTATTTTTATGAGTATGTCTTCCGGACCGGCTTTGGCGTACTCGACAAATATATCAAAATAGCGGTCTTCATTAAATATACCGGTATCGAGAAGCTCATATTCCATCTCCTCACGTGAACGTTTTCCGTTCTGAGTCACAAGATCGCTATATGGAAAGGCTGCCTGAGGATATTTGTAAAGATATTTCATGTATGAATGGGTGGGAGTGCTATCCAGGTAGAAGTAATACTCTTTTACATCTTCTCCATGGTTGCCCTGACTATTCGTTAACCCGAAGAGTCTTTCTTTTAGTATAGCATCCCTGCCGTTCCAAAGGGCCAGCCCAAAGCAAAGGTGCTGATTGTCATCAGAAATACCTGCAATACCGTCTTCGCCCCAGCGATAAGCACGGGAGCGCGCATGATCGTGGGTGAAAAAATTCCAGGCGTCACCATTTTCGCTGTAATCTTCCCTCACAGTTCCCCATTGCCGTTCACTCAGGTAGGGCCCCCATTTTTTCCATGGGGCCAGATTTTGCTTGTTGTCACTCAATCGCTTCATTTCGGCAGGAAGTTCTGTCGATACTGTTTTTTTGGTTTTTGCCGTCATATCCGAGCTGGTATAAGAAAATAATTTGTTGTCCATTAAAATTAATAAATATTTATGGTTTTTTAGACGTCACCCGGGATAAAATATGCATATTGAATCAATCATCTCATGAAAAATGGCTTGCCATGAGGTCTTTCTGCTTAGAGGCATCAGCTAAACTTGCTTGTCCGTATCTTATATGAAATTTTCTCTTTATCTTACATTTTTAAATAATATGAGTGTAAGAAATCAAATTCCTCCCCTTGGGGAGGAAGTAAATAAAGTGATGCAATTTCAAACTATGATTCCATATAGTTATTAAGAATTCTAATATTATGTTGAAACTATAACTAAATCAACCAACGATGCAAAGCTATATGCAGATCTTCGCGTTTCTCTTCCTGATGTTAGGACCATTTAAGATAATTGTTCCTTTTGCAAAAATTACACAGGGTGCTGACTCTAAGCTTACCCGTCAGATAGCCATTCGTGCTACAATTTTTTCCAGCATTGCCCTCCTTTTTGCTGCCATCCTTGGACAGAGGATTATGAGTAATTTTGAAATTCCAATACCGATTCTTACTATATCTGCTGCTCTCATACTTTTCCTTGTTGCTCTGTTGAATATCATAAAGCAGTTTGCGACCCCGTCAGCACATGTAGAGAATGTTATTATCCCGAAATTGGACATGGCCATTAACCCGCTTGCCTTCCCGACAATTGTTACACCATACGGAATTGCAGCAGTAATCGTATTTCTGGCCCTCTGCCCTGATCTTGAAAGTAAACTGCTTGTTGGTGCTATGCTTTTGGGGATCATGGTGCTGAATCTGATTTTAATGCTCATAACCCGGTATATATTTAAATTTCTTGCCATATTTCTTGCTATACTGGGTGCTATCCTAGGCATTGTTCAGGTAGCGTTGGGCATAATGATAATATATAATCAATTCCGGATTCTGCTGAAAATGTGATTCATCAGCTATAAGCATTGTTTCCTGATTTAAAATGTGGTAATTTTAACACTAAGTCGGAAGTCGGAAGTCAGAGGATACCTTTTACTCCGGACTTCGGACTTCGGACTTAATAAATACAAATATCTTAGTACACCCTTTATAAATAACTGACTAACATGTGCCTTCAAGGATCCAGAACAATAAAATTTACGATATCAGGAGTATTAATTATTTTGTTCAGGTTATCATCTGTTAATGCCCAGGATCTTGAGCCGCGGGCCTATACAAACGTTCCTGTTGGTTTGAATTTCCTGGTAGCCGGTTATACCTATTCCTCTGGTGGTGTATTATTTGATCCGACCGTTCCGCTCGATAATGCACATATTAATATCCATGGATCTGTTTTTGCCTATGCCCGTTCCATTAAAGTCGGAGGCATGTCAGGCAAGATCGACATGATTGTACCATATGCCTGGCTTTCCGGCACTGCAGATTTCCAGGGAGAACAGGTTTCCCGTGAAGTTTCCGGATTGGCTGACACAAGGGTACGGATGAGTGTAAATTTCATAGGAGCGCCCGCAATGCCGTTATCAGGATTTAAGGACTACAAGCAGGACCTTGTAGTAGGGGCAAGTTTACAGATATGTTTACCTCTCAGTCAATACGATCCGGATAAACTTGTCAATATTGGTACCAATCGTTTTTCCTTCAAACCTGAATTAGGTCTCTCTAAGACATTGGGCCAATTGCAACTAGAACTGACAGGAGGAGCTACATTTTACACAGTAAATAACGATTTTTATCAGGGTAAGACGCGGTCGCAGGACCCAATCGGCTCGCTGCAGGGACATGTTGAGTACAACTTCAAACGTGGTATCTGGGCAGCTATTGATGGTACATATTACTGGGGTGGTAGGGCTACCCTTGATGGTGTTGAAGGAAATGATCTGCAGAAGAATACCCGTTTGGGATGTACATTAGCCCTTCCTGTAAGCCTGCACCAGTCACTAAAATTAAACTTCAGTACCGGTGTTTCGACACGCACAGGCAGTGATTTCGATCTTGTAGGAATACTTTGGCAATATCGTTGGGGTGGCGGAATACCAAAAGGTAAAAAAACTCAGCCATAAATTCTATATAAAAATCCGGATATGTACAGGTAAATAAAGAAAAATGAATCGGTCTGATTCATTCTTCTTTCATCCCTATCCTGCAACTCAACGGCAGCAGGTCATTTCTGATTCAGGCCCTTACTTTTAAGGTGGTTCATCAGCATGACTGAATAGCCTTTAAACCAGGAGCTAAGATCTTTTGGATTCCTCGCCTCTGACTGGATAGACCATACCAGTTTATCAGCTTTCAGATCATACAGGTTGGCTTCCAGGTAAAAGGTTTTATCAACAGAGTAGTAACCAGGAGAGTACACCTGAGGATAATAATGGTTATAATAACCATAATAACTCCCGTAATATCCATAATTTACCGGGGCGTACACAGTCCCGGGATTATAGGATTCAACTTCTTTGGAATCCAACAGGGCCAGAATAAGTATCGCATCACAGCCGGTTTTAGCTATCGAGGTAGCGAGCTGTTCCTTTGTAAAATCCTGAGTGGCTGAAAACGATGGAGGATAAATATCATTGCTTTTCACCACTTTAAATCCCTTTGAAATTAATATTTTCGCCATCTGGCTTTCAATATTATAGTTGGCAGTCTTGTTTTCTGAAAGAACCATAACGAATACTTTGGTAAACGGGCCAAAAGATTTGGCATCGGGAGAAGCCCAGGAACCTGTTATCTTTTGTGTAGGGCCGCATCCGTACATTACCAGAGCGAGAAGCAGCATTGAGGCAATTTTTAATTTCATTATTTAAGATTTAGTAAATGATTTATATTCCTGTTATTTAATAAAAAACAATTCGCAAAAGTACAAAATAATAAGCTGAGATTTGATTCTCTGATCATATCTTATCAGAATCAGGAGATTAAAGGAACTTATATCAGTGACTTGAAGAATTTTTAAATGAAGGAAGTAAACCACGGGTAACATGGAGTAAGCACGGAGTAACACTGCTATTTCAATTTTTTAGAAAATATACTCCGTGTAACACAGTGTAAACCTGGTGTAACTCTGTGGTTAAAGGTTTATTCATAAATAAAATAAATAACTCCTAATTTCTCAAATAGTAGCTGACTTGATTTCAATCAGATTCAAGCCGGGATTCAATATTATTGACTTAATTCCGCGACTGATTTTCTTTCCATTAAGTGATATTACATCATGTTCAGAAAGATTCAATGAGAATTCTGCTGTCATATTTGCAGGAATTACAAACGAATAGGTCTTCAAATGATCATTTACCAGGTGGTATTCTCCTTTTACCAGTCCATGAATGACCGGAGTTTTAATAGAACTGAATTTTAAGTCACCCATCTGTGGCGAAATTTTAACAATATCCGATCCTGAAGTTTTTGGTTGAATGCCCCACAGGTATCTTGGAATAATATTGGCAGGTGCCGCTCCCCATGCATGATTCCAGTCAGAGTTAGGCTTGTACTTCATGTCCCATGCTTCGAGACTAATAGTGGAACCGGCTTTAATCATGTTCCACCAGCTTCTGTCATTTGTTGCCCGCATTAGATCCAGCGCATACTGTTCTTCTCCTGCCAGATACAACCCCTCAAGCAGGAACTGGGCTCCGTAGACACTGCAGGCCATACCCCGTGATTTAACGAACTCTACTACCCTTTTGATGTTTTTCTCCGGTATAATTCCAAAAGCCAGAGCCATCATATTTGAGTGCAGGGATGAATGAGATGATCCTTCACCATCGATATAAATGCCCTTTTCAGTATTAAATAGCTTTTGATTGATTGTCTGTTTAACTTTTGCAGCCATAAGTTCAAAATGATCCTTATCATCTGGTTTTTTTAGTATCCCGGCTATTTCTGCCATTATCTTCATATTCTCATAGAAGAAACAATTTACAACGGTATTGATTGGCAACATTTCATGTCCGTCCCTTTCGCCCTCAGCAGTAACAAGTTTCCAACCGGTATCTTTCTGGGCCGGAGGCCAGTCAACTATGTCTCTTATCCTGCTGGTTGTATCGGTAAATCCAAGTTTCTTCATGAACATCCCGTTTACCTTTGATGACTGGGAACTTATTAATCCGTCTTCCCTGGCCAGGTCTATAAGTGTTTTCTGTTTTAATTCTTCATAATATGTTCTTAAAAGCTCCGTATCCCCTGAATAATAGTAATCCTGATACATAAGCATGGCAGTGGTCAGCAACCATTCTGTCGGCCAGGTAGGGTGTTGCATAAACCATTCTATCGTTTGTTTTGCCATAGAATACTCTCTGTCGATACAATAATGACCAAGCTGGTTGATATAGGCATCTGCCTCATAGGGAATACGCTCACGGTCACCATCGATATACAAACCGCAGAAAGAGGTTCCTTTCATGCTGTATCTGCACATTTCCCAAACCCTGTTTAACACTGTATCGGAACTAGAAAAATCGCTTTGACTCTCATCGAAATAATAGAACAGGGCTTTTTGACGAACATCTCCGATAATCATCTTCGGATCGGGTTTTTTTATTTCAACATACCTGAAAGGCATAACTACACCTAATGAATCAGGAAGATGAACTGCAGCATCACCTGTGTTCCTTTTATCAGGCTTCAGTCTCAGGGTATAATTTTGCCTGCTGGAAGAAACCGGAAGTTTTATTTCAGCATACCGGATTGTTCCTCCCGGACTGGGATCTATTTTCCCATTCAGTAATTTTTCTCCAAGACAAACAATCAGGGTATCGGATTTTGAGGTTTTACAACTCAGTTCCAGTGTACCAAATGCATCTTTGCCAAAATCGAATAAATAACTTTCATCACTGGTTTTACTTGTATTAACGGGAGGAATCTTTTCAACCTGAAAAATATTTCCTGATGAGACTTTTTTCCCAAACTTCCCTGTTCTGAAAACCTGTATGTCTGAATATTCTGAAGGATTGTTATTCTGATCCCAGATACGGATTTTCCAAAAGTATGTGGTATTCTCCTTTAATTTTCCACCTCCAAAGCTTATATTAACTGATTTACTGCTCTTTACCTGGCCACTGTTCCAGATATCGCCATTGTTGCTTCTTATTTTACTATTATCAGTGGAGACCATTATCTGGTAGGCTTTTTGGATGACTGCCCCATCCGGAACAATCCAGCCAAATTCAGGCTGGCTGTCACAAATCCTGGTATTCTCCGGTTCACGAATGTATTCAACTGTAAGTCCGTAAGGCACTCTGGCAGATGGACCTGAAGTATAACCGGGCAGAGCATAGCCAAACAACACCGGAAGAAATGAGATGAGGATTTTTTCTAGTTTCATATTTCCATTTTAAATTTTTTATCGGGTTATTTAATAATCTCCTCTTACCCTAAACAATTTTATACTAAATTACATAATTATAATAACTGAACAATGAACATTTCGATTTGGAATATCTGCAGACTTTGATTACTAAACTCCGGTTTTAAAACAAAAGTTGTTGTAAATTTGTTAATGTAATATACTAACAAAGGAGGTAAAAATGTCTGATTTTTTATGTCCGAAATGTATGGCACACATTCGGGTAGGTGACCATATAATATTCAAGGTCAGAAACAGCAAAAAACAATCCGGACTTCTTCTGCTCAGTCCGCAAATCGGGAATTATTCCAGCGTGAAGCATCCTGCTTTTGAGATCCAGACAGGCGAATATCTTGAGTATTTTTGTCCTGTTTGTAATATTTCACTTAATTCAGATATCCACAAAAACCTTGCTCATGTCATTCTTAAAGATCAATCCGGAAAAAGTAATGATGTATATTTTTCACAGATTGTGGGTGAGCATAGTACCTATGCAACAGATGGAGAATCGGTACATATTGCAGGTGCGGATGCAGGCAAATATACTTATTTCAAAATAGGAGATAAATTCAGGAAGTATTTTTAATTTTACATAAATTCATTTAATCTAACCTTAAAAACCCTTGTTATGAATACAAAATCAACTTTCGGACTCCTCCTCATTTTATTTTTTACCTCATCACTTTCCGTGCAAGCTCAATACACAGCACTAACCGGCGAATGGAAATTAAACAGGGAAAAAACAGTTCTAACTGATAACCAGCTATTTCTTTCAAAGGTCACTATTCAGTTAAAAGGTGACAGTCTGCTCACTACCCGGATTTATGAAAACGGGAATGGGGAAGAATATCCATTCGAGGAGAATCTGACACTTGATGGGAAAGAGGGTAAAATTGTTATTTACGATATGCCAAGAACGAGTAAAGCATCGAAGGTGAATGAAGATGGTTCGATTGTCATTGAATCAAAGACTACCTTTAATGGCAACAACGGCGAAGATAATCTGCTTGCAAAAGAGACCTGGAAAGTTGATAATGCCAGTAAGTTGCTGGTTGTCAGCTTCACCAACAAAACATCGGCAGGTGAAGCCTCAGGGACAAGTTATTATAACAAAATCAAGTAAGTTGTTAACCGTATAACTTCATTGTTAATTAATTAACAGCACCTGCTCTGATACATTCCAACCCGATATCTTAATCTCGGGCTTTTTACCATTTACTTTTACCAGGGGACAACTCACAGTTACATTTATGGTTTCAGATGGTGCGAGGGTAAAATAGTTATCACTCCAGAAAGATGGCAGCACCTCTTCCCCGTCAACCATTACTTGCGGACGAATGAAGAATGCCAGCTTATTTGTGGGATTTGTTACCTGGATGGTCCATCTGGTTTCATTCTTCATTTTCTCTGTCTTCACAACTTTTACCTGAACTGATGTTACAGCCATTTCATTCAGCGATTTAAAATCATTGGTACCTGATAACCAGTAGATATTGCGCGAAATAACTTTCCCCGAACCATCCTTAAGGTTAAGAACTACAAATGTTACACCTTTAGCGTCGGTAAGCGCTGAAGCCAGAGAAGATGTTTCCTTTACCTCCGAAGGAGAAAGTCCCAGGTTAACTGTTTCATGGAAAATTGATTTTGAATCAAGGCTGTACAGATCTGTCTGGGCAGTAAGGTTTGAAGCAGGTTTATATGCCCTGTTCACAATTGTTACCTTATTATTTGAAAGATTAAGCTGAATATGAAGAGGTTCACAAGCTCTTTGCATAAAATAATATCCTGCATTAGGCATCATGTACCAGTCGTATACCTGCCAGAATACACTTGGGAAAGCAGCATTAAGCTTCCATAACATCACACCTCCGATATCATTCAGTTTATGCCCTGCAGCTTCAAAAATGCCCTGGTAACCAACTGCATTCATCAGTTGCATCTTATTGGAAAAGTCTTCCATGCTGACCGGTTCTCCCAGCCGTTTTACCATCTCCTTATAATACATATCATATCGTCCGTTTCCGGTGGCAGCATCGTGATAGCCCCATGAGTTATTCATCGGGAAAGGGACATTTTTATCCCAAACCAGGTCGGGAATTATTTTAGGAAGAATATTATATGGGGGCTGTGAAGGAATACCTGTCTCATCTTTAAAAACCCAGTCTCTTCCGGCAATAGCTTTAGAATAGTAAACTTTCGGATCCTGCCAGGTGTAAGGACCTCCGCTATAAACACCACCCGGTTTGTTATCGGGCCATGACAGATCCCATCCTGCAGGGACTTTTGCAAAGCCAGATGAGCTCGGGATAAAGGGTCTTGTTCCATCAAATGAAACAATGCTGTTACGCATAAAATCATAGAGTTCCTTCCGTGCATGTCCTTCATTGCCACCTGTCCAGACAAGAAGGCTTGGATGATTCCGTATCCTCAATATTGTACTTATGACATTCTTCTTAAAGACTTCACCTTCAAGAGGCCAGTCAGGAGAACCTTTAAATTCTCCCTGTGTATCACCTGTGATCCAAAAGTCGGACCATACCAGCATGCCATGACGGTCAGTAGCTTCCCAGAATTCATCACAAGGAGTAACACCACCTCCCCAAATCCTTACCAGGTTAACATTGGCATTACGACACAGGTGCATTTCGTAATCATAACGCAGTGAATCGCGGTTCAGCATCATATCGGGAACCCAGGCTCCTCCCACAAGTTGTATCCTGCAACCGTTAACAAAGAAATCCCGACGCCATGAACCATTTACATCCACAGCTTTTGTACTGACTGTCCTGATACCAAATACAAAAGAGGTATCATCCGATATTCCCGAGTTGTTTGAATATTGCAGTCTGATTCGGTACAGATCTGGTTTTCCATAACCATTGGGCCACCAGAGGACAGGGTTAACAATGTTGAACTCCTTCGTATTATCTCCATTGAGATCGACATCTGCCGATGAATTCTTAAGAACTGTGATACTCTTTGAAAATTGCAGAGGTTTGCCCTTAAAGGTCTCCGGAGTAATGGTTACAATTAACTTCCCATTATCATCAGCCTGGCTATGGTTTTGCAATTTTAGTTTCAATGATATTTTTGCACTGGTTGTATCAGGAAGCTTTGGAAGATCAGTTACAAGTTTTGGATCAGCAATAGTTATTCCACCGGATGTTCTCAGATAAACCGGCAGCCATATCCCTATATTACGGTCACGCACCGGAGGTATCCAGTCCCATCCTACTGAACAGAGCATTGTAACATTCTTTCCAATATCGCCGGTGGGACCTCCATTTGGATAAAAATCGCCAAGGGCTTTCAGTTGCTCTGTTGAAGGCAATCCCGGAAAATCGAGAGGGTAAATTTTTACTGCAAGAACATTTTCCTGACCTGCTTTAATCTGTTTGCTGACATCAAGGCTGTATTGTGCAAACATGCCTGCCATCTGAGTTGAATCCATTATCTGCTGACCATTTACCCAAACTGCGGCACGATAGTTTATTCCTTTAAAAATGAGTTGGAAATGCCGCCCGTTATCAGCAGAAGGAACTTTAAATACTGTCCTGTACCAGTAGGGTTTGTTCCATGGATTAGGGTTATTTGGCAGATGGCTGTATTGCTCAAGGTTATACTTTTTATTGAACTCATCTGAAGCATCAGGAATCAGCATATTATTCATTCCGGAATAGGGATCGGGATAGATATTATTTTTGACAAGTCCTGTCAATACTGTAGATGGCACAGTTACAGGAAACCAGTAAACTTTGGATTTATATGCCACCGTTGAAATTTCTTCACCGGTTGAAGGAATTAAAACTGAGGATTGCAGTTCAAACCTGCTTAGCTTAACCTGCTTAACCGGCCCGGTCTGTGAAAATACCTGTGCCGAATCAACCAGGCAGATTACAATAAGTGCGATAAAAGAGAACAAATACTTTTTCATAATAATCTGGTTTAAAGCGAATTATTAAGTTAATCAATTTACACTATTTCAATAGTTTTTTAATATTGTACAGTTTATTAAGCGCCTCAACCGGTGTCAGGTTATCGATATCAATCTCAAGAATTTCGTCACGGATTTGTTTCAGAACCGGATCGTCAAGCTGAAAGATGCTTAGCTGCATTCCTTCCCTGTGA
>Ga0208980_10001359_pt1 | contig 14768 bp, 11 predicted proteins | sample WetSurMetagenome_3_FD_187993 | JGI IMG/M metagenome (GOLD analysis project Ga0208980, IMG submission 187993) | Wetland microbial communities from Twitchell Island in the Sacramento Delta, sample from surface sediment Aug2011 Site A1 Bulk (version 2) | ecosystem: Environmental > Aquatic > Marine... | reverse complement strand
AGTTCTGAGCAAGAAACGCCCCGATAGAATAAGCAAAGAGATTCACCTGACTTCTTTCCGGGATTACATCATGCTTTCCGTTTTTTATCTGGTTCATCAGCTTTACTATGTCAAGAGCTGTCTGATATCCTGAGTTTAAAAATCGCATGGGTTCCTCTGTTAGCCTGCTGCTGAGGGCAATATTTGCAAAAGTCGACATCGCAATCTCTCTGCCGGACTTGCTGCGTTTTTTGACGAATTCCTGCATAATCCTTGGATCGACCCATGATGAAGGAGCACGGTTAATATGAAATGATATAGGGAAAAGTATAACATAACTTTCGGTAATCTGCGAAAGCCAATAAGCCCACACAAGATATTTTATCCAGCTTCTTTCATTAAGCCCGTGAAGGAAGAGTATTACTTTTTTGCTGTTTCTGTCTTCAGGAATAAAAACAGGATATGAGAACGAAATATTTTCAGAAATAGAAAAATCGTCACTTCTTAAGAATTCAGCCGGATTTATGTCCGAAGTAAATCTCTCATTGACAATTTTCACTGAAGATCCGGGAATGCTGATCTCTACGGCATCCATGTTAAATATCGATTTTAAGGAATAATAGTCTTGTGAATAACCCATTATCGTAATATATTAGAATCTTTTCTGATTGATACTACAAAGGAAGTGACAGCCGGGTGCCTTTACAAATTAATGTGCCGGATGATTTACTTCAGGGACAAAAAAGGGGAATAAGTGACGTAATTATAAATTTTGGGATGAAATTTCCGGTTGAAACAGGAACTTAAAATCATTAAAGAGAATGAAAGCAGGAAAAAAGCTAAATTTGCTACGGTTTAATATTTGATCTAGTGATCGACTTTCAAAAACCAATACCTTCTTATCTGATTGAGAAAGGAAATATTGTCAGATTAATACTGTTTACCTCTCTCTTTGCCCTGGTATTCATAAATATTTATTCACCTTTCGGTGCTGACAAGTGGTTCAACCTGACAAGACTGGAGTTCCTTACATACTCAAGCCTCGTGATTCTTACTGGTGTTCTTGTGGTTGTTGCAAGCAGGATTGTAATGTACTACTTTGGTAAAAAGTTTATAATCATTTTATGGCAATACCTTGCCTGGATTTTTGCTGAAATAATGCTGATGTCCCTTTTTTATGCCCTATTTGAGAAATTTGTTCTTAGAGATATCCGTGATTTTACAGATCTTGTCAAGTTATCAGCAAGAAACACCGCACTTGTACTATTACTGCCCTATTCTGTAATGTGGCTTTACTTTTCATGGCGCGATAAAAAGGAACAGATTGAAAGGATGGCCGGTATCCACTCTTTTTCAGCTAATGTCAGAGACATGATTCCTTTCTATGATGAAAAATCAGTGCTTAAATTTTCAATTAAAAAGGAAAGCCTTCTGTATATAGAATCAGCTGAGAACTATGTCAGCATCTGTTATCTTAACAAGGGAAAGATCTCAAAATACCTGATACGGGACACTCTGAAAAAGATGGAGGAAAATTTTACAGGAACAGAAATAATCCGCTGCCACAGGTCATATATGGTCAACTTCGAAAAAGTAAAAGTTATCAAGAAGGACAAAGATGGTCTGAAGCTGGAACTGGATAACCCCTCCGTTACGGATATTCCTGTTTCAAAGACTTATGTGGATAATGTCATGCAGACCTTTTCAAAATATAGCAGGATGACCGATAACTAGCCAGAAGGTTTTAAAAGCCTGGTTTTATTTATCGGAATGAAATACTATTTTTGATCAGCCTTTATAAACAGACAGATGAATATTCTCATTCTTGGATCAGGTGGCAGAGAACATGCTTTGACATGGAAGTTGGCTCAGAGCAAAAAAACAGACAATATTTACATTGCTCCTGGCAACGCCGGTACCAATTTGCTGGGAAAAAACCTGAAAATTGATCCTGAGGATTTTGAAGGAATACGGAAAGCAGTAACCGATTTCAGCATAGGAATGGTAATTGTCGGTCCTGAGGCTCCATTGGTAAGCGGTATCCATGATTTCTTCCTTAACGACAGATTACTGAAGGAGATACCAGTAATAGGCCCCGTAAAATCAGCCGCACGCCTTGAAGGGAGCAAAGATTTTGCTAAAGAATTCATGACAAAATATAAAATCCCGACAGCAGGATACCGGAGTTTTGATAAAACAAATCTGACAGAGGCCGCTCAGTTCCTCAAAACTCTCTATCCGCCTTATGTTATTAAAGCTGACGGTCTTGCTGCAGGGAAAGGGGTGGTCATCCTTGACAACTTCGACGACGCGAAAGCAGAAATCAATTCCATCCTCAATGGCAAGTTCGGATCTGCAGGACGAAAAGTTGTAATTGAACAGTTCCTTAAAGGTATCGAACTATCCGTTTTCATAATTACTGACGGTAAATCGTATAAGATACTTCCTGAAGCAAAAGATTACAAAAGAGAAGGGGTAAATGATTCAGGCCTGAATACTGGTGGGATGGGTGCTGTATCGCCTGTCCCTTTTGCTGATACAATATTCATGGAGAAGGTTAAAGTCAGGATTATCGATCCGACGATGGCAGGATTAAAAGCAGAAGGTATTGAATACAAGGGTTTTATCTTCTTTGGACTTATTAAAGTAAATGGAGATCCTTATGTTATTGAGTATAATGCAAGGCTGGGAGATCCTGAGTCGGAAGCAATTATCCCCCGTATAAAATCAGATCTTTTTGATCTCATTGAAGGTGTTGCAAAAGGAGATCTGGAAAGACGCGATCTTGATATCGATGAAAGATATTCTGCTGCGATCATACTGGCTTCAGGCGGCTACCCCGGACATTATGAAAAAGGATTTGAAATCTCAGGACTTGATAGGACAAATGAATGTAATGTGTTTCATGCCGGAACGAGTATTGATGACGGGAAACTGGTTACTTCAGGGGGAAGGGTGATAGCTGTAAACGCTTTTGGAAAGACACTGAAAGATGCTCTGGCAGGCTCCTACAGGAATGCCGGACTGATCTCATTCAGGAATATTTACTACAGAACAGATATTGGATTTGATTTATAGAATTTATGATTGTAAAGAGAATCAGGGAGACAAATCCGGGAATTTTAATTCTGATATTTATTATCATTCTGTTTACATGGACAGGAACCTTTCTTCACCCCCATCTGCCATCTGATTATGGTTTTGACATTAAGCCGATGCCTCTCTATTCTTTACTGCTGGATTTAGCCGGTTTTAATAGTCTTTTCAGTGTTATTGTTGCTTTCATTCTGGCAGGTTTTGTTTCATTTCTGCTTGTAAATTTCAATACCAGCGTTTTCTTCATAAGTGAAAGAAACTTCCTTCCTGCTTTGATTTATATTTTGCTAATCAGCTTATTTCTGGAACAGCAATTCTTAAATCCTGTACTTCCTGCTGCGATCTTTCTGATTATAGCGGTTCAGAAAATAATGAAAACATACCGGGTTCAGGGTACAGCTTTTTCTTTTTTTGATGCAGGAATGATGATCAGCATTGGCAGTCTGTTTTATGCGGGCTTTATCTGGCTTGGACTTTTACTGATAATCGGAATAGCAATCCTGCGAACTGGAAACATTAAGGAAATAATTATCTCGATTTTCGGATTAGCAACACCGATCTGTATTCTATACGGAATTATGTATGTAGCAGGCAAGGATATGAATTATCTGCTTGATGCTGCGAATTATAACTTGTTTACTAAAGAGGTTGATTTCAATTTCAACGGTTTGAACATTACTGTCTTTATAATTTCAGGTATTATTATTCTTATAAGTGTTTTGCAGCTTCTTTCGGCAATTAACGCCAAAAAGATCAAGTCGCGCAAAACTTTTGTTCTTCTTTTCTGGACACTTTTTATAATTATGTCTGTCTATTTTATTTTTGAATCCGTATCTGTTGAAATATTCTGGATTGCTGCTATCCCGCCAACTTATTTTTTATCGCATTATTTTGTATTTTCCAGGAGTAAGATACTTCCAGATATAATGCTTACTGTATTACTTCTTCTATCGGTTGTTGTGCAGATAGCAAGTTTTGTAAAGTAGGGTTATTGAATCATTGAGACAATGGTAACTCCAGATCCTGCTTGTTGTTCAGTAAAATCAAAATATATCTGATAGATCCCGCTTTTATTGCAGACTAAATCCACAAAGGGGTATATGGTTCCTGTGTTTTTATCAATAGATGAAAGAATAATTTTATTTGTTTCGTCCATGATATTCATAATTAGTTGGCCTTTGGAATCATCTGCTGTGCATATTGTGAATCTGTAAATAGTATTTTTCCAGAGTGACATGTTTTCTTTATACCTGAATTCACTCTCTGAAGCAGCCTGACCTAGCTGAATTCTTAAATCTTTTAGATATTTTGCAGTTGATCCGGCACTAAGCAAGCATTTGCTCATCAGTGGATCATTTGGAGCCTGCCCTGATAAAAGATCAGTAACAGGCAAAAGCAATAAAAACCCCAACAAATATTTTTTCATACTAATTAACTTTAATTAGTTTGTTCCTTACTTTCCCGGTAATGTCTATTATGGCAGCCAGCTGCTCATCCGTCATCTCTACCATGCTTGATTCAGTTTGAGTAACAACAAGCCCACCATCTTTTTCAGTGCTTTCAGGAGTTCCTTGCGTATAGGTAATCTTTACATTTTCATATTTTGCCGAGATGTCCCTGAAGTAACCGCACAACTCCCTAAATTGTTCATCCATTTTACAATATGGAGAAATAATCTTTATCAGATCATTCACGACAATCTTTTGCTCACCAATCCGGTCTCTTAATGAATTTTCGGGATATTCTTTAATTACCTGTGCTGCAAAGAACTGTGCTTCAATCCACGCTCCAACAATCATGAGGGATGACAGTTGGCTACGGTTATTCTCCCTCAGGTATTTGTTAATCTGCCGGTAAGAGTTTAATGAAAGGAACAAAAGCGAGTCAAGGTTTGATCTGCTCAGTGAAAGCCTTTTAATAGCCTCAAAATCAAAAAACTGACCAACTTTTAATCCCTCAGCAAGTTTTTTTATTGATGAAACAAGCTCAATTGATGTACCTGTCTTTTCGTACATATTCAGATACCCGAGATCAGCCCCAAGAATTCCAAGGTAAAGCGCTTTTTCGAATGAAGTGGTCTGTTCCTTTGCATACAGCGATAAAGCAAGAAAGTCAGATGAGAAAGGAACTCCCAAAGCCTGAAATAAATTGGCTATTTCCATGGGTGAGGAAAAATTCCTGTAAATTTCTTCAACAGCTTCGGCGGCAGAATTATTTGAATTATTCAGGGAATCTGCATTGGTTAAAACAAATTCCCCCGATTTTCTTGAAGCATTTCTGCATGAAAAAATTAAGAATATAATAAAGAGAACTAATGATATTGTTTTTGCCCTCATTCAGAATAGTCTATTGGTAATTAACAAAAATATAAAAAAACTGATTTCTGAACATTAATAATCTTTTTTGATAATGAATTTACCGAAGGTAATCTTATGCTTTTAGTCAGACAGTAGTGAATAAGATTATATAAGTTTGAAGAGAGGCTTTTTGACAGAAACACCTGCATAAATGATAATAAGTTGGTTGCCCTGTTAAGCTGTAAAACTCAGGTTGGCGGGATTCACTGTTTGTTCAGACAAGAAGCAGGTATTTTCTATAAGCTAGTTCGTCTAATGGAACACGTAGTCAATAAAAATTTTGAATCTGTTCGTGAAAAAATAAAGCAGTATAAGTTTACTTATTTCTTGTTGCAGGTTTAACAAAATTTCTTTGAATCCATCCCGGTACTAATGATGCACCGATAATCAGGTATGGATAATAGCTTATGATCCTCCAGATGATTGCAATTGCAAGCGCTAAGCTTCCTACATAAACCGGATCAGCAGGAATTGTATCGGAAATATATCTGCTCAGGATAAGTTCTGCGAAACCGCTTCCCCCGGGTGAAGGACTTATAATCATCATTATCCAGGTAACAAGTTGCCTGGCAAATATCAGGAGATGATCATTTATTGTAAAAAAAGCAACGAGTATTGCGTTTACCACCCAATACCTTGAAGTCCATGAAAGAAGTGTTGCAGTAAAAGCTTTTACCCAGAATGAGATTTTTTGCTTTTTAAGTTCATGTGAACTTTCAATTATATCTTCTCCTGCCTTTGCTGCTGAATCCTTCCATCGCCTCAAAACTGGCAGTTTGAAAATATATATAATGGTTTTTTTTATCTTTTCGGGATCAATAAAAAGGCCGTAGCCGACCAGAATCACCCAGGCAAGGATTATCAGGTAACCTGCAATCGCGACAAAAACAAGGTTATTCAGTAAGGCAATTCCGGTTCCATGGAGTGATGTTGTGAAAAGTATTTTTCCTCCGACTATCAGAAGAATCAAAGGGAACATTATTACAAAATAAAGTTCATCAAGAAATGAGGTTGCAAGGACAATCGACGTGCTTCTTCCAACTGAAATTCCTTCTTTATGAACAAAAACTACTGCAACTGCAGTACCTCCAACTGTCGAAGGCGTGATCGCCGAAGTAAATTCCCACAGCATGATTACCCTGAAAGCCTGGCGCCAGTTAAGATCCTTTTCCGAAAGGACCCTTATCCTTATCATATAACCGAGATCACGGCCGATCATACAGCACCATGCAATTAATAACCAGAAAACCGATCTCCAGGTAAATGTCAACTGACTGATGACTTCGGTGTCTATCTCCTTCAGAATAAACCAGGCCACCACTCCCAGTCCAATCAGGATAGGTATAATTATCTTACCGGGTTTCAGCTTGCTAACAAGTTTATAATGGCTATCCTGGGTCATTAGTTAATTTTTATTGTGGCTAAAGTTGTAACAATTTTAATGATATTCCATATTTTTAGGTGCTGGTTTTTAGCTTTAAATAAGAATTCTGTTCACATAATCTGTTTTCACCTATGAACTCAATGAAATATTTTAATCGGAATAGCCTGATCGTTCTAATGCTTATGTTTAACTTAAGTGTTACGGGTCAGCCTGTTGGAAGGTCTGTTCAGAATTTTAACCTAAACTGGAAATTTTACAGGGGAGATGTGGCCGGAGGTCAGAATACTGGTCTTAATGATTCAGATTGGCGTATCTTGAACCTGCCTCATGACTGGAGTATCGAAGGCCCCTTTAGCAGGGAAAATGCCAGCTGTACAGGTTACCTTCCCGGTGGTATAGGGTGGTACAGGAAAACATTTACAATTCCTGATAATGAAGCCGGGAGAAAAGTCCATATTTATTTCGAAGGGATCTATAATAACAGTGAAGTATGGATCAACGGCAACTATCTCGGCAAGCGCCCAAATGGCTATATTTCGTTCCATTACGACCTTACTCCTTACCTGAATTTCGGAGGGGAGAATGTTATTGCCGTGAAGGTTGATCATTCGCTGGCAGCCGATTCAAGGTGGTACACTGGTTCGGGGATTTATCGCGACGTCAGCTTGATAAGCATGGAGCCTGTGCATATTAAGCAATGGGGAATTTATTGCCAGACTCCGGAAGTGACCTCTTCAAAGGCTGTTCTTTCCGCAGATATCACCGTGATAAATGAGACAAATCACAATGTAAATGTGAAGGTGGTAAGCACACTCATGTATGGAAGTGAAACTGTTGCGAAAGCATCCGGAAAAATAACATTAGCCTCTGAGGAAGAAAATACGGTTAACCAGATCTTTAATGTTACCAACCCCAGATTATGGAATGTTGAAGATCCCAGCCTTTATTCACTTGTTACAGAAGTGAGGGGAAGGGAATTGCTTGACAACCTGATCACAACTATAGGTTTCCGGAATTTAAAATTTGATGCCGACAAGGGATTCTTTCTTAACGGGAAAAACCTGAAACTGAAGGGTATTTGTATGCATCACGATGCAGGCACACTTGGCTCAGCAGTTACGAAGGATGAAATTGCAAGACGCCTTGATATTTTAAAAGAGATGGGATGTAATGCAATCCGTACCAGTCATAATCCTTTTTCTTCCGATTTTCTTGACTTATGCGATACCAAAGGATTTCTTGTTATTGATGAGGCTTTTGATGAGTGGGAGCTTCCCAAGAAAAAATGGCTTTCAGGATGGAATGTCGGAACTCCCGGTAAAGAGGGCTATTCAGTAAATTTCAAAGAATGGTCGAAAAAAGATCTAAAGGATTTCATTCTCAGAGACCGTAATCATCCCTCTGTAATTATGTGGAGCATCGGTAATGAAATCGATTATCCTAATGATCCCTACACCCATCCTGTTCTAAATACAGAGGCAAATCCCCAGACCTGGGCTAAATACAATGAATCATTGCCCAATGCCAACAGGTTAGGTGAAGTTGCCCGTGAACTTGTTTTAGTTATAAAAAGTCTGGATAAGACAAGACCAGTTACTGCAGGGCTGGCTTCTGCTCTGATGTCGAATGAAACCGGGTATACCGACGCGCTTGATGTGGCCGGGTATAATTACCAGGAATCGCGGTATAAGGCTGATCACATTAAATATCCAAAACGACCGCTTTATGGAAGCGAAAACGGCATGACCCTCGACATGTGGAATTATGTAGCCGAAAACGAATACGTTATGGGACAGTTTTTATGGACGGGATTCGAGTATATCGGTGAAGCCGGCCGGTTTCCTTCCCGCTCAAATACAGCCGGAATAATTGATCTGGCCGGAAATAAAAAACCGGAGTTTTACTTCAGGCAAAGCATCTGGAGTGAAAAACCTATGGTGTTTATCGGAACATCCGACAGAACAGTCAAAAGTGGCCCGGATAACCTGTGGTCGCATAAGAGAGTCGAGCCAGTCTGGAACTGGGAAGAGGGGAAAACAATAAGTGTTAATGCCTTTACAAACTGCGAGGAGGTTGAGCTCTTCCTTAATGACCGATCGCTGGGTAATAAGAAAATGGCTGATTTTTTAAACCGGGTAATAACATGGGATGTCCCTTTTGAAAAGGGAACATTGAAAGCTATTGCAAAGATTAATGGGAAACCTGTTGCAGATTATGAGCTTAAAACAACGGGCAAACCAGTCAAAATCGTTGCATCCTGTCATAAAACAACTTTAAAAGCTGACAGTAATGGTCTGGCACATATCTTTGTATCAGTTTGTGATGATGCCGGAAACGCTGTCTATCAAGCTGATAATGAAATTACCTGCGAGATCGAGGGTCCTTTACACCTGCTTGGTATGGAAGACTCAAATCCCTCAAATACCGAAAATTACAAAGACAAAATACAGCATGCCTTTCATGGGAAATTGATGATATATCTGCAGGCAACTGATAAAACCGGTCCGGCAAGAATAAAACTCACTTCTGCAGACCTGGAGGCAGCAATTGTTGAAATTAATGTAAAGGAATAGGGGTGCATTTAAATCGTTTTCCTCACGACGAATAAACAAATTAAACCCGGTGGCTGTCTCAAAAGTTGATTTCTTTAATTATAATCCTTAGTGTGACTTTTTGCAGCATTTCGTGATCCTTTGTGGTTCAATAATTTAGCATTAACCACAAAGTACCTCAAAGGTTACTCAAAGGGTCGCTAAGGGCTTTTGAGTCAACCTCAAGTAATTATTACAAAATATCCGTCCCATTTTTAATTGGTTCCCGGTTCAGACAGGGTTTTTTACAATTCATCATGGTATTTCACCTGTTCTGCACATTTTATTTTTTTCACGAACGTTTGTGTTTTTCCTTTGAACCGTATCAAATGTCAAACCAGAGAAACGCGAAAAATGAAACACAGTTCAATTTCAGCAATGGCAGGTTTATTAATTCTTTCAGGAATTTTAGCACCTGCACTCAGTTCAGGTCAGAATCCGAAAACCGTGATAAAAAAATATCTGACTGAACTGCCATCGGGCAAACCTGAAGATATTATCAGCAAATACAGGATGACTGCTGTTTACACAAACAGAGACCTGTATGGAAAATTCATGAATAAGACAAAGGCCACCGGAGAATATACAAGGGGTTTTGAAGACCATCATATGCAATGGAACAATGTTTTTATTGCAAACTCAAATAGCTTTTCAGACCCTTTTCCTGAAGGAGTAAAACAGGAATATATGGAGAATATGAGATACTTTCCGGAAGATAATATGCTTGAAGCTGATGCTTTTAAGAATTTCCCTTCTGATCCGGAAAATATCTTAGCAAGAAATCTGATTTGGGATATGATGACATTCGAAGTATATTCCTGGAAATACTACGATTCGTTGAAGCTTAATAAGCCATATGCTATTAACCAGATAAACGGTGAATTTGATATGGCTGAGATAGGCAAGTATAATCATAACAGAATTCTTGCATGCTGGAAGGGCATCTCCGAAGTAAATGGTGAGTTATGTGCAATTATCGATTTCAATGCCATCGATAATATAGTTGAATTGACCTTGGATCAGATAAATTCAAAGGGAACAGAACAGTACTGGGGAACGGTTTGGTTGTCAATGAAAACAAAGAATATCAAACAGGCATTTATGTACAGCGGTACAATTCAGGAAATTGAGGTGAAAGGAATGAACAACAAATTTCTTATCAAAACAATAAGGGAACTTTATCTTGAGAAGATTCAGTAAAGAATTTCTAAATTTGGTTATATGAATAAACTGTCACTTTTCGATTTTTTTGACCAGAGAAAGATTATTTCCCATATCTCTTTCCTGACATTCTCCATTTTTATAGCCTTATTAATGAGGGTATTTGCCGGAGACAAATACTCATCATCCGATCTGTTTCCCATGTTCGTAATGATATATTTGCAGATTGAGGTGTTTATTTATTTTGGAAATATTCTTTTTGGCAGATTGAATTTTAATCAGAATCCTGGGGAAATTACAAGGATTGTTCTTTTCAGGTTTATGATCTTTATTGCTGCCTGCCTTTTAATTTCGATGATCCTTTACATTATGCTGAAAATCGCTCTAAGTCTTCTGTCTGGGGGTAATCCAGCAAGGGTAATTCCCGATTTTTTCAGGATGGAGATATCTGATTGGTTCAGGTCAACAATTAAGGGCCTGACATTTGGAGCTGTCGTATTCGTTGTTTTGTTATGGCAGACTTCTCTCAGGAGGGAGCAGAAGCTCAGGGAAGAAAACCTTGTTTTCCAGAACGAAACGCTTAAAAGCCAGGTAAATCCTCATTTCCTGTTTAACAGTCTGAATACTGTGTCATCATTGATTCATTCTAAGCCCGAGAAAGCTGAGGAATTTATAAATAATCTTTCATCTGTTTACAGATACATTCTTGAAAATGGCCAGAAAGATAAAGTCCCTCTGCAATCAGAGCTTGACCTGATAAACAGGTACTTCGACCTTCACCGTGTTCGGGATGAAGAAAAGATATTGCTGAGTATTGATTATTCCGATGCGGGAGACTATCAGATACTGCCTGTTTCACTTCAGATCCTCCTTGAGAACGCTATTAAGCACAACATAGCCACAAGAGAGAATCCATTGAAGATTTCAATTTCTTTTGAGGATCAGCATATAATTGTAAAAAATAATTTACAGAAAAAAGCCTCACAGCTTAAATCGACAGGAATAGGACTTAAAAATCTGGCTGAGCGGATAAGGCTAATTAGCGGAAAAGATCTGATAATAGAAGAAACAAATGATTTCTTTTTAGTCAAAATACCTTTGTTGAAATGAATATCCTGATTATCGAAAATGAAATGCCGGCTGCCGAGAAGATGGTCAAAATGCTGAAGAAAGCTGACAGATCCATAAATATTCTAGGTATCGTCGAGACTGTTGAAGAATCAATAAACAGGCTGCAAATGAAACCTGAACCTGATCTTATTCTTATGGATATCGAGCTTGACGACGGACTCTGTTTTGAGATCTTTGAAACAATAAATGTCGAAATTCCGGTAATCTTTACAACTGCTTATGATGATTATACTCTTAAAGCTTTTAAGGTGAATAGTATTGATTATCTCCTCAAGCCGGTGGATGAAAACTCTCTTTTATCGGCTCTGGGGAAATTTAAAAAGCTCCATTACGACGACAAGGATCCGTTTAAAAAAGATTTCCGGCAACTTATAAGCGAATTCAGGAATCAATATAAATCGAGGTTCCTTCTTAAGATCGGTGAAAAATTCAGATCATTGCCTACAGGCGAAATAAGTCATTTTCAAATAATTGAAAGGAACGTTTTCCTGTGCGATTTACAGGGGAAGAATTATGGTATTGATTACTCGCTTGAACAACTGCAAAATATACTGGATCCAAGAAAATTCTTCAGGATTAACCGTGAATGCATTGTAAATATTGATTCCATTGCCCTCATGTACAGTTATTCATCGAGCAGGTTGCAGCTGACTCTTAAAAACATGAATAAAAGTGATCTTTTTGTTGTTAGCCGTGATAAGGTAGCGGATTTTAAAAAATGGATTGACAGGTAAATCATAAAAATATTTAGTTAACATCAGGAGCAGGGTCAATAAAGATTCCCTGATTAATCGTCAAAATTAATCTTTTTATAATTTGTCAGCTCCAACGCTTTTTTCCTGTATGTTTTCTTATTACGCTTATCATCATTAAGGTCACTTATGCGGCTTAACCCAAAGTAACCGTATGAACTATATTCATATCCATAATAACCATATGCTGAAAGGTCATTTATTCCCTTATTATAATAATTCTTAGCCAGTAAATTATTATGATATTTCTTCTCCTGCAAAACACCATTGAAAATTGAAATTTGAGCTTGGAAATAAGGATTTATAGTACCATCTCCAATGGATCTGATAATTCTTTCAGCTTCGTCGTACTTCTTTACCAGCAGCATGTTTTTTAAATACGTAGCCAGATATTGCAAGTTAGAAGGATAAAGCTCATAAAGTGACTTACTGTAAATATAAGCCTGCTGAAAATTATTTTCATACTGCATAAAAATATATGAAAGAAAAGTATATGCCTCTGCTTTTAACATAATGGAATGATTGGCAGCTATCAGCATTTGTTGCAAACCTTTTTCCTTGTCTCCCTTTGGAAACATAAATGCCACAACCTTATAAATCGGATGAGCATCAGGGTAGGCCTCGCGATAGTAATTATAAAGTCCTGTAAAAAAATAGAAATCATCATAGGTGGCAGAATAATCAAAAGACTGCCTTATATAATGATATGTGGTCTTAGCCAGAGGAATTAAATTATCGCTCAAATTATTATCGGCATAGTACTCCAGAAGCATTCCCCTGGCACCCAGATTTGACAGCAAATATTCAGCATAGTCCTGTGGATTGGTAGTCGCTTCGCACAATCTGATACATTCACGCATTTCATTCTCATATGAATTGCAGGCTGGAGAGGGAGGGATCAGGGGGTAGTTTTCCCAGTATATTATCATCCCATTAAGCAGATGAACTACAGGATGTTCCGGGAAGTTATTATTTAATTTTCTGGCCGCAAAACGCGCATCATCAAAACGGGAGTTATAAATACAATCAACACTTTTTTTTAAAAGATTTAATGATGCCGTATCCCTAAGGATCTGTCCTTGTGCTGCGATTGTCAGGGAAAGGCAGAATAATACTATGAGTCTATTAAGAATTCTGAATCTGTAAGGCACCTGAAAAAAATAAAATTACAATTATATACTTTTTAATCAGAAAGGTATTAATGACTAACGCTAAATCCTCTCAATCATTTCTTTTAAAACTCATGTTTTTAGTAATTTTGATAAAGTATTACTGTCATAAATCTCTTTTTAGAGTAGTTCAGGTAATTTTAATTATGTGCAGGACGAATTTCAGACATCTCAACAAAAAAATCCCGCTAAAATGAAGAAATTTATTTCAACTTTTGTTATTAGTGCCTTCTCATTTATCTGTCTTACCGGACTGACGGCTCAAACAATTGTTCCTGCTGAAAAACTAATGGAGGCTCTGAATGAGGAGGATGTTGATTATGCGCTGGAAATAGTACAGAATATTGATTCTGTAAATTATTGTGATAAAAATGGTTTGAGCCTATTGATGTATGCTTCACAACTTGGTAATAGAAAAGTGTGCGAGGAATTAATTGAGAAGGGTGCAGAAATAAATGCTCAAAGTATATTAGGGATTACCGCTCTGATTTTAGCTTCACAATTTGGACATACAGAAATTGTAAAAATGCTTCTTGATCAAGGGGCAAATCCTGATTTACAGGAGAGAGTTTATAAAACAACTGCCCTTATGCAAGCATCCCAGAGCGGACATGCTGATGTAGTAAAGCTTTTGCTTGAAAAGGGAGCAAATGCAGATTTGAGACGATCCAGCGGAACAAGCGCTTTGATGACTGCCTCTTTAAAAGGGTACACTGAAATTGTAAAATTGTTGATAGATAAAGGAGTTAATTTGGATTTCAGGAATATTGAAGGTGCTACTGCTCTTATACTGGCTTCAATTCACGGGCATAGAGAAATTGTGAATCTGTTGCTGGATAAAGGAGCTGATACAGAAATAAGAAGTACCGATGGATCTGCTGCCCTGATATGGACCTCTTTAAACGGGTATACCGATATAGCAAAGCTTTTGCTTGATAAAGGGGCAGATCCGGATTTACAGAACAATGATGGTTCCACTGCACTCATGTGGGCATCATCAAAAGGGAGTGCCGATATAGTAGAATTATTACTGGAAAAAGAAGCAGATCCTGATCTGAAGAGAACGGATGGAGCAACCGCACTGATAATAGCTGTGCATGAAGGGCAAACTGAAGTTGTCAGGCTGCTGCTTGATAATGGTGCAGATC
>Ga0208980_10001358_pt1 | contig 14770 bp, 13 predicted proteins | sample WetSurMetagenome_3_FD_187993 | JGI IMG/M metagenome (GOLD analysis project Ga0208980, IMG submission 187993) | Wetland microbial communities from Twitchell Island in the Sacramento Delta, sample from surface sediment Aug2011 Site A1 Bulk (version 2) | ecosystem: Environmental > Aquatic > Marine... | reverse complement strand
AGCGCATTCTCCCAAAACCCAAGCAAGTCAGGAAGCAGAGCCAGCCCGCGCCATGGCCCTTCATGAAGAACATGAAGTGGCTGATCAGGCCTTCCATGGTCGTGTAGGTATCTTCCTTGGGCGGGACGCAGACCGGCCCGTCGCTGGTCAGGATCTGCGGGTAGATGTCCTTGTCCGATCCCTCGAGGTTGGGCGAGAGCTTGATCGGGCGCCGGGGGTTCCGGCTCCTGCCCTGCTCGATGGCCTCGGCCGGTTCGAGACCATCGGCCTGGACCCTCGGGGGCGCGTCGGGGATGAGGGCCGAGATCTGCTCGATGAGCCGGAGGCTCTGCTCCATCTCCCTCATCCGGACGCTGTAGCGGTCGTAGTTGTCGCCGAACTCGCCCACCGGGACCTCGAACGAGAGCCGGTCGTAGACGAGGTACGGGTGGGCCTTGCGGACGTCGTACGGGATGCCTGTCGACCGCAGGGCCGGCCCGGTCCAGCCGAAGGACAGGGCGTCCTCCTTGGAGATGACGCCGACGCCCCGGGTCCGTCCGAGGAAGATGCTGTTCTGATCCATGAGGCCGGAAACGTCCTTGAGGACGGCGCGCGTCTCACGGACGGCCGTCGCCGCCGACGCCCGCCAGTCGGCATGGAGATCCGCCCGGACGCCGCCGATGCGGATGTAGGAGGTCGTCATGCGGGCCCCGGTCGTGAACTCGATGGCGTCCCAGAGGTACTCGCGGGCCTTCATCATATAAAGGAAGACCGTGAACGCGCCGCACTCCATGCACATGGCGGCGAGACAGGTCAGGTGGTCTGAGACCCGCGACATCTCGCTCATCAGGACCCGGATGAGCTGGGCCCGTTCGGGGACGGTGACGCCCAGCATCTTCTCCATGGTCATGGCGTAGCCCAGGTTGTTGATGAGCGGCGAGACGTAGTTCAGGCGGTCGGTGTAGATCAGGAGGTTGAAAAAGGTCTTGTTCTCGCAGGTCTTTTCGAAGCCGCGGTGGAGGTAGCCGACCTCGACCTCGGCGTTCAGGATCTTCTCCGCGTCGAGCTCGAGCATGATCCGGATGGTCCCGTGCATGGCCGGATGGGACGGGCCCATGTTGAGGAGCATGCTCTCCGGCCGGGCCTCCCTCTGGATCCGCGTCAAGGGCCCCATCCTACTCGTTGTCCTTCAACGGGATGCGGGGTTGGGCCAGGCGCCAGGGATAAGACTTGCGGAGCGGGTGGCCCTCGAAGCCCTCATAGGTCAGGAGCCTCCTCAGGTAGGGATGGCCCTCGAACCGCACGCCGAACATGTCGAAGACCTCGCGCTCGAGCCATTCGGCGTTCTTCCACAGGCCGGCCAGGCTATCGACCACGGGGTCGGCGGCGGCGACCGAGGCCTTGAGGCGCAAGCGCACGTTGCGCGAAAGCGAGAAGAGGTGATAGACGAGCTCGAAGCGGCCTTCCCCCGCCGCGTAGTCGACGCAGGTCAGGTCGAGCAGGACGGCGAAATCGAACGGCGGCTCGCGCAGGGCCGCCATCGAGGCCCGGACCGACTCGGGGCGGAGGATCAGGACCGGATCGCCGAAGGAGTCCATGACGGCCTCGACGGCCGGGCCGAGAGTCGTCCGGATGGCGTCGATCAAGGCTTCCGAGCCCATCGCCAATCCTGTTTCTGGTTTTGGATCTTGTCCTGGAGCTTCATGAGCCCGTCGAGAACTGTCTCCGGCCGGGGCGGGCAGCCGGGGATATAGACGTCGACCGGGACGATCCGGTCGATCCCCTGGACGACGGCGTAGTTCCGGTAGATGCCCCCGCTGACGGCGCAGGCCCCGAAGGCGATGACCCATTTGGGTTCGAGCATCTGGTCGTAGACGGTCCGGAGGACCGGGGCGAGCTTGTGGGGCACCGTGCCGACGACGAGGAGAAGGTCGGCCTGGCGAGGCGAGAACCGGGTCAGGCCGGCGCCGAAGCGGTCGATGTCGAAGTGGGCGCAGGCCGCCGACATGTACTCCATGCCGCAGCAGGCGGTGATGAACGGGTAGTGGAACAGGGAGAATTTGCGGCCCCAGCCGAGGGCCGTCTCGAGCCGCGTCGTCAGGAAGTCGAAGCCGCTCATGACCAGCGGAAGATCCCTTTCTTCCAGACGTAGACGAATCCGAGGGCGAGGACGGCGACGAAGGCGCCGAGCGCGAAGAAGCCGGGGAATCCCCGGCCCCGGAAGGCCAGGGCCAGCGGGTAGAAGAAGACGACCTCAACGTCGAGAAGCAGGAAGAGCAGCGCGACGAGGAAGAAGGGGATGTGGACCGGGCCGATCGCCGCCTGAAGGGGCGGGCTGCCGCACTCGAAGGGCTTCTCCCGGGCCGGGTTGGGCTTGCGCGGGCCGAGGACGTAGTTGATGAGGATCATGATCCCGGAGAGAAGTCCGAAAACGAGGAAGCCGAGCGTGAGTTCTAGCATGATTCTCTGCAGGCCGGGACGATTCTATAGAATCCCGGCGGAATTTTCAACGGCGGCCGATCGATCGACGCCTCTAATAAGATATCTTTCCGGTCCCTCTTTAGGAGTTCAGGATATGCAGCGCTTCGTTGTTAGCCTTCAGAGCGGCCTCGCCGATCGTTTCGGACAGCGTCGGGTGGATGTAGATGATGCTGTCGAGCTCCTTGAGGCTCATCCCCTTGGCCACGGCCATGGTCAGGACGGGCAGCATATCGGAAGCGCCGGGGGCCACGACGTGGGCCCCGATGACCTTGTCGGCCTCGTCGGCCAGGACCTTGACCAGGCCGTCCGTCGCCTCCATGGTCATGGCCCGGCCGCTCGCCTGGAGCGGAAAAACGCCGGACTTGACCTTGATCCCCCGGGCCGCGGCTTCTTCCTGGGTCAGGCCGACGGTGGCGAACTCGGGCTCGGTGAAGACGGCCGCCGGGACCGCGCCGTATTCGGCCGTCCGCATCAGACCGCAGGCGTTCTCCACCGCGACCAGGGCGTCGCGATAGGCCTTATGGGCCAGGAGCTTGCCGCCGATAACATCGCCGATGGCGTAGAATCCGGGGACGCTCGCCTCGAGCGAGGCATTGACTTTGATGAAGCCCCGGTCCATCTCCAGGAAGGGCCGGCCGTCGAAGAGGTCGGCCGTGTTCGGCGTCCGGCCGGCCGAGAGAAGCACCTTTTCCGCGCTGTAGGCGAAAGGCGCGCCGGTCCTCAGGCCGGTCCCTTTCAAGGTCACGGCGCCGTCCGCGACGGCGGCCTCGTCGATCCGCGCCTCGGTGAAGATCTTCAGGCCTTGTTTTTTGAGGGCCCGCTCGAGCCTGGTCACGGCTTCCTTGTCGGAACCGGGCAGGATCTGGGGCAGGATCTCGAGCACGGTGACGTCGGCGCCGAGCCTGCGGTAGACCGAACCCATTTCGAGGCCGATGGCGCCGGCGCCGATGACGAGCAGGCTCTTCGGGACCTCCGGGAGCTCGAGGGCCTCGGTGCTCGTCAGGACGGTCCGGCCGTCCGGCTTGAGGAAAGGCAGGCTGGCCGCGCGGCTGCCCGTGGCGACGATGACCGTGTCGCCTTCGATGACCCTCTCCCCCGCCGGGGTCCGGACGACGACCGTCCGGTCGGCCCTGATCCGGGCCGGCGCCTTGACGATCTCGACCTTGCCCTTCTCCAGCAGAAAGACAAGCCCCTTGACCAGCTGATCGACCACGGCCTGCCGGCCCTGCTGGACCTTGGCCCAGTTCAAGCGGACCTCGCCGACGGGCCCCTCGAGGGTTCTTGTTCCGCAGACCTCCTTGAGGATCTTGGTCTGGTGCAGGAGATATTTCGTCGGGATGCAGCCGTAGTTGATGCACGTCCCGCCGATGCGGTCCTGCTCGACGAGCGTGACGCTTTTCTTCAGCTGGGCCGCCCGCATGGCGGCCAGGTACCCGCCTGGCCCGCCGCCGACGATGACGATGTCTTTTTTATCGGCCATGGGATGTCCTTTCAGGCGCTCGGGAGGACTTCGCCGGGCCCGCGCCTCTTGAGGAACGTCTTCAAGGAAAGGGCGACAATCCCGGCGGACAGGGCCAGGAGAAGCACGGCCGCGGCGATGAGGATGTAATTCGCCTTCTTGATGTATCCGACCAGCAGGATGCCGAGCGAGACGAGGGTCGTGGCGACCATGAACACGGCGGGCACCAGCGTGAACCAGTTCTTCCGTTTGCGCAGGAGGAGCCAGGCCGAAACCGTTAGCAGCGCCATGGCCGCGAGCAGCTGGTTGGCCGTGCCGAAGATCGGCCAGAGGGCGTTGAAGGCGTTCGAATAGGCCAGGCTCCACATCAGAAGGACGGATAGGCCGGAGTTGAACCAGTAGTGTTTGAGAAGAGAGGGGACCTTCTTGAAAACGATCGCCCAGAGCTCCTCGAAAAGGTAGCGGTTGAGCCGGACGGCGGCGTCCAGGGTCGTGATGACGAAGCCCTCCACGAGCAGGATGCCGAAGACGGTGCCCAGGGCCGCGGGGATGCCCAGGCCCTGGTGGAAGAGCCGGCCCGCGGCCAGCGAGAAGCCAAGGATCGGATTGGACCTGACGGCCGGGTCCGTCGGCCAGACGATGGCCTTGTAGTCGGAGAAAGCCATGACCGCGCCGAGGGCCAGGAGGACGCACACCGAAAGCATCGACTCGAGGAGCATGGCGTTGTAGCCGACGCGCCGGGCGTCGGGCTCCGTGGACAGCTGCTTGCCGGTCGTCCCTCCGGCGACGAGGCAATGGAACCCCGAAATGGCGCCGCAGGCGATGGTGATGAACATCATCGGCCAGATGAAGCCGAGGTTGAGCGCGCCTTCGGCCAGATTGAACCGCGGCATGGTCACGGTGAGTCCCTGGAAGCCGCAGCTGAAGAGCGACACGATCATGAGCCCGATGCCGCCGTAGAGGATCTGGACGTTGATGAAATCGCGGGGCTGGAGAATGAGCCAGACGGGCACCCCGGCGGCGATGAGGACGTAGATCGAGATGACGATCATCCACGTCGTCGGGGCCATGGTCACCGGGAAGGCGATCCCCAGGAGGACCGAGCCGACGCAGATCGCGGCGGCCAGGACATACGCGTAAGCGGTTTTGAGCTTCTTTCTGTAGAGGAGAAAGCCGAGGAGCGGGGAGCAAAGCGTGATGAAGATGACCGAGGTCGAGGCGATCCCGCCGATGCGCCCCATGACCACGCCGTCGCGGACGACGGTCCTGAGGAAGGTCTCCCCTTCCTTGACCCCGATCTTGGCCAGCGGCCAGAGCGAGGTCAACGAGATGGACGTCGCGCTGAGGAAGGACGAGGTCACGAGCACGATCATGACCAGCGTGAAGGCGATGAACAGCCGGAAGCCGGCGCCGCCGAGGGTCTTGCGGGCCACTTCGGCCATGGACTTGCCGCCCTCGCGCATGCTGACGAACAGCGTCGTATAGTCATGGACGGCGCCGATGAAGATGCCGCCGAAGACGACCCAGAGCCAAGCCGGGACGAAGCCGTACAGGATGGCCATGGTCGGACCGAGGATCGGCCCGGCCCCGGCGATGGCCGAGAAGTGGTGGGCGAATACGACGAAGCGCTTGGTCGGAACGTAATCCCGGCCGTCGCAGCAGGTCACGGCCGGCGTCGGATGCGCCGGATCCTCGCCGAGGCTCTTGGCGATGTATCGGGAGTAGAGCCGCCCGGCCAGGACGAAGACGGCCGCGGCGGCAAGCAGGGCGACGAGGACGTTCATGGATTTCTCCTCGGCGGGGGGCGCGGTCCCGCGCTGAACAGCATTTTTTAGCACAGCCGGAGCGGAGAGTCAAAGTCCGGCATTTGACAGGCTCAGGCCGAATCTGTAAAAAGAGGGCGGCGGCAGAGAAAAGGAGACCCGGCATGCTGACGACCCCCGAAAAACTCGTCTTTGTCGTTCTCATCCTGGCCACGGCGGCGGCCTTTCTCCTGCCGATCGTCCGCCGGATCAAGATCGTCCTGGCCGGCGCCCCCGAGGACCGGTTCGGGGACCTGTGGGCCCGTTTCCGGCACGCCGTGGTCAAGGTCCTCTGCCAGCGCTGCACGTTCCGGGGCGAACGGTTCTTCACCGGGCTGATGCACGTCGGCATCTTCTACGGCGCGCTGACCTTCGACACGATGACCGTCAGCCACACGCTCGAAGGCTTCATCGACGGCTTCTTCCTCTTCGGCCGTTCGGGCCTCGGCCTGCTTTTCTCCTTCGCCATCGATGCCGCCGCGGTCACGGTCATGGCCGGCGTCGTCTTCCTGGCCTTCCGCCGCTTCGTCGTTCGGCCCAAGGCCTACGCGACGACGCCCGGGGATTCCGCGATCATCTACCTCCTGATCACGCTGGCCACGGCGACCTATCTCTATTTCGAGGCTTTCGCCGTCGCCCATCACCCCGAAACGGCCCGCTGGTCCTTCCTCGGCCCCTGGCTGGCCGGCCTGATCGGCCGGTCCGGACTGAGCCCCGAGGCCGTTGCCTCGCACTTCAAGGCCGCCTGGTGGGCCCACGTCGTGGCCGTCTACGGCTTCATCGCTTACGTCCCTCATTCCAAGTACCTGCACATGTTCGCCGGCCCGTTCAACGTCTTCCTCCGCCGGTCGAACCCGAGCGGCGAGCTGGCGCCCCTCGACCTGGAGAAGTCCGAGGTCTTCGGCGTGGAAAAGCTCCCCGACTTCACCTGGAAGGACAACCTCGACGCCTTCTCCTGCATGGAGTGCGGCCGGTGCCAGGACGCTTGCCCGGCCTTCGCCAGCGACAAGCCCCTCTCGCCGAAGATGATCGTGCTCAACCAGGAGAAGGCCCTGCTCGCGGGCGGCCAGGCGCTCGTCGCGAAGAAGCGCGACGACCTGGCCGGGCTCGTCCCGGCCACCTTCACCGAGGGCGAGATCTGGACCTGCACGACCTGCGGCGCCTGCCAGAAGGAGTGCCCGGTCGAGATCGAGCACATCCGCAAGATCGTCGGGGCCCGCCGCGGCCAGGTCCTGATGCAGAGCAAATTCCCCCAGGAGCTCAACGCCTTCTTCAGGAACATGGAGACGAACTCCAATCCCTGGGGCCTCGGCTTCTCCAAGCGGGCGGAGTGGGGCGAGCCGCTCGAGGTTAAACACATCAAGGACGTGCCCGAGGCTGAGCTCCTGTTCTGGGTGGGATGCTTGGGCGCCTTCGATGATGGCGGCAAGGGCATCGCCGCGTCACTCGTCACGATCCTCCGGGCCGCCGGGATCAAGTTCGGCACGCTCGGGACGGAGGAGAAATGCTGCGGCGATTCGGCCCGGAGGCTCGGCAACGAGTATCTCTTCCAGAGCCTGGCCCAGGAGAATATCGCTCTGTTCCGTCAGTACGGCATCAAGAAGATCGTCACCATCTGCCCGCACGGCTACAACACGCTCAAGCACGAGTACCCCAAGCTCCTGGACTTTGTCCCCGGCCTGACGGACCATGACAAGGCCGGGCTGCGCGCTATCGAGGTCGTCTCCCACGTCGAGCTCATCCATGACCTGATCTATCAAAAGAGGATCGCGCTCAAGGCTGTGACCGCGGGGTCCTACACCTACCATGACCCCTGCTATCTCGGCCGGCACAACGGGATGACCCGCGAGCCGCGGGCCGTCCTGGCCTCCGCCCTCGGCGGCAAGCCGAAAGAGCTGAAGAGGCACGGCGACGACAGCTTCTGCTGCGGCGCGGGCGGCGGACTGATGTGGACCGAGGAATCGCTCGGGACGCGGATCAATCACCTGCGGACCGAGGAAGTCATCGCCTCCGGCGCCCCTCTCGCCGCCGCGGCTTGCCCGTTCTGCCTGACCATGCTCCGCGACGGCCTGAAGGACAAGGGCCGCGAAGACATCGCGGTCAAGGACATCGCCCAGCTCGTCGCCGAGAAGCTCGCCTGAGGGCGCGTCAGAAGGCGAGCGTCAGCGTCATCGCCCCGCCGCGCCTGGTCGGCGCGAGGGATACCCGCGCGACCATCGGCGGTCCGGCCGGGGCGACGTAGAGGGTTTTCCACTTCGGGAACGCCATGCCGATCAGGGCACCGGCCCCGGCTCCCAAGACGCACGACGTGCCGATGATCAGCGGATAGGACCACCAGAACAGGTCGTCCTCGACGGCCCCGATGCAAGCCACCGTCCCGAACGCCGCGCCGATCCCGAATCCGACCCACATCCCGGTCATCGTTGACCGTCCTTGGAACCGGATCTTCCGAACCTCGGTCCACGGGATGGGGGTTGCCCCGCCCTGGGACTTAATCCCGCCCGGAACGATAAGAGGATAGCGGAGCTCCTGGGCCCCGGACGGCGTGATCACCTGGACCAGGGCCTTCTTTTCGATCTTGGCCGCGAGCGAAGTGCCCGGCTCGATCTGCCCGGAGCCGGCGCCATCCTCCCCGCCGACTGATCCAAAGACGAATCCAGCCAACGGGATGGTCAAGACGAGAAGGCCTGCCGAGACCCTCTGAAGAATCCCCCTCCGATCCGCGCGGTTGATCATGGTTCCCTCCTGCTGGCGGAATTATAGCACCAGGAGAGCGTCCTTCGTCAAGGATTCGGCGCCGCTCCGGCTAGAACACTTTCTCGACCCGGATGCCGCGGGCCCGGAGGGCTTTGGCCAGCCTCGCCGATTGCGTCCGGAAGAACGTGTCCGTCAGGGCGTCGAGGAGGCCGTGACGGGCATAGAAGGCTTTGACCGCAGGGACATAGTTCATCCGGTCGATGAGGACATGGTCGACCGTACCGGAGAGAAGCGCGGCCAGGCGTTCGGGATTTCCGGGCAGGAGAGGGCCGGCGAACGCGTAGGTCGGGATGCCCGCGGCCTTGAACTCGCGCAGGGCCTCGATCCTCTCCCCCACCGGCGAGGCATTCGGTTCGAAGAGACGGGCTATGGTTTCGTCTTCCGTGGCGAGCGTGAAGCCTACCTCGACTTCGGGGATCCTCTGGATGACGTCGATGTCCCGCCGGACCCGGGCCGATTTCGTCTGGATCACGACCGGGAAATCCCGGCCGGCGAGGACTTCGAGCGAGCGCCGGGTCAGGACGTAGCGCTCTTCGAGCGGTTGATAACAGTCGCAGACCGAGGCGAACCAGATCGTGCCGCGCCTGGCCTTGACGATCTGTTTGGCCAGCAGGGCCGGTGCGTTTACCTTGGCGTCGACGAACTCGCCCCACGGTTCGTTGTGGCCGCTGTACCGGCGCATGAACAGGGCCGCGTAGCAGTAGACGCAGCCGACCTGGCACCCGGTGTAGGGATTGACGCAGTAGTCGTAGATCTTGGAGGGATTGAGGACCGACTTGGCCTCGATCTCGCGGACGACAGGACCCGGCATGACTCTATCCCGAGCAAAGCCGGAGAGAGGGCTCCACTAAGCGAGGATCTCCTTGAAGGCTCTGATGGCCCTCTCGACGTCCTCGTCGCCGACATCCTTGTGGGTGACCATGCGGATGCCGCCGCTGACGGCCAGGGCCAGGATGCCCATCTCCTTCATCTTGGCCAGCATGGCCGGCACGGTGATCCTGGGGTGGTCGAAGCCGAAGATGAGGATATCGGTCTCGACCGCGGCCGGGTCGATCGTCACGCCCGGCAGACCGCTGATCCCCCGGGCCAGCGTCTTCGCCCGGGCGTGGTCCTCCTTGAGCCGGTCGACCATTTCGGTCAGGGCGATGATCCCGGGCGCGGCCAGGACACCGACCTGGCGCATGCCGCCCCCAAAGGCCTTTCGCAGCCGGCGGCCGAATTCGATCCGCTCCCGGCCGGCCGCAAGCATGGAGCCGACGGGGGCCGACAGCCCCTTGGACAGGCAGAACTGCACGGAATCGACCTCGTCGGCGAAGGCCCGGACAGGGACGCCCGAAGCGACGCTGGCGTTGAAGATCCTGGCCCCGTCGAGGTGGATCTTCAGGCCGTGTTCGTCCGCGATCGCCCGCATGGCCTTGAAGTTCTCGAGCGGGATGACCGCCCCGCCCCAGTTGTTGTGGGTGTTCTCCAGACAGATGAGGGTCGTCTGGGGCGTGTGGACGTTGGGCTTGCGGACGGCGGCGGCGACGTCCCTGGGATCCATGGCCCCGCGCACCGACCGGACCGGCCGCGGCGTCACGCCCGAGATGAAGGTCATGTGGGTCGATTCCATATTGTAGATGTGCGAGCGCTCCTCGACGATGACCTCCTCGAGCGCGTTCGTCCACATCTTGACGGCGATCGAATTGGCCATGGTCCCGGACGGGCAGAAGAGCGCCGCCTCCTTGCCCATGGTCTGGGCGGCCAGCCGCTCGAGCTCCAGGACGGTCGGGTCGTCGCCGAGGACGTCGTCGCCGACCTCGGCCTCGGCCATGGCCAGCCTCATCCGGTCGGTCGGCCGCGTGACGGTATCGCTGCGAAAATCGGAATAGCGGATGCTCATTCTCATGCCTCCCGAAAGGGGCATTATAGCGCGTGACGGGGACAGGGGCAACGAGGCCCGCGTTTACTTGGTTCTGGAAGTATGCTAATAATAGGTTTCGAATTCTTGAGCGTGATCACTGCAGATGGCCAAAAAAGTCCTCTATAGCGCGGCGGTGTCCACGCTTCTTTTTTTCATCCTGTTCTTCGTGAGCGCCATCATCTTCTCCCAAGTCCTGCTCCGAAGCGAGGTCGTCACCGTCCCCGACCTCGCCGGCAAGCCCGTCGCCCAAGCCCGGTCCGAGCTCCAGAAGAAGGACCTGACCCTGGCCCAGAGGGGGACCGAGCCGAACGACCGCATCGAGAAGGGCCTCATCGTCCGGCAGGACCCGGCCCCCGGCTCAAGGATCCGGACGACCCGCGTCGTCCAGATCTTCACCAGCTCCGGCAGCGGCACGGTGACCGTTCCGGACCTCGCCGAAAAGCCCCTCGACGAGGCCCTCACGCTGCTGCAGTCGGCGGGACTGACCCGGGGCAAGATGACCCAGGTCCACACGCACCGCCTCCCGGCCGGCCGGATCATGGATCAGAGGCCCGTCCGGGGCGCCGTGGTCGAACGCGGCTTCTCCGTCGGGCTCCTCCTCAGCCAGGGCGACCTCGACGCCCGCTACGTCATGCCCGACCTCATCGGCCGGAAAGCCGACGGCATCATCGGCCGTCTCGACGCCTGGGGCTTCAAGGTCGCCGACATCCGCTACGTCTATTATCCCGGGGCCCCGGCGGGCCTCATCGTCAAACAGGACCCGCCGAACGGCTTCCGCATCCAGAAAAGAAACCGCATCTCCTTCGAGGTGAGCCGCTGATGGTCCTCATCGCTCCGTCCATCCTGTCCGCCGACTTCTCCAGGCTCGGCGAGGCCGTCCGGCTGGCCGAGACGGCCGGGGCCGACCTCATCCACGTCGACATCATGGACGGGCATTTCGTGCCCAACCTGACCCTGGGCCCCCAGCTCGTTGCGGCCATCCGGCGCGAGACGCGCCTGCCGATCGATGTCCATCTGATGGTCGAGGATCCCCGCGCCTTCGTGCCCCTGTTCCACGAGGCCGGGGCCGACTGGATCTCCCTCCACGTCGAGGCCACGGCCCATCTCCACAAGGACCTGACTCTGATCCGCTCGCTCGGCCGCAAGGCCGGCGTCGCGCTCAACCCGGCGACACCCCTCGAGACCCTGGCCGAAGCCCTGGATGTCATCGACTACGTCCTGATCATGTCGGTCAATCCCGGCTGGGGCGGCCAGTCCTTCATCCCGTCCTGCCGGGCCAAGATCGGCAGGCTCCGCGACCGGATCCGGGCCGAAGGCCGCGGCATCCCTATCGAGGTCGACGGCGGCATCAATCTCGGCAACGCGGAAGACATCATCCGGGCCGGCTGTGAGATCGTCGTGGCCGGCTCGGCCGTCTACGACGCCCCCGATCCGGCCGCGGCCATCCGGACCCTGAAAGACATCGCCAGGAAGCTCTCATGAACATCTCCGCCTCCAAGACCACGCTCGCCCTTCTGATCCCGCTCCTCGCCGGTCTCAGCCTCGTCGCGGCTTGCCACAAGAAGGCGCCCGAGATCACGCCGGAATTGGCCTCCTCCGACGAGGCCCTCTATCGGCTGGGCGAGCAGTACATCAAGAAGGACTCGGAGAAGGCCATCCTCTACCTGCGCCAGGTCATCGACTCCTTCCCGAAGAGCTTCTACGCCCAGAGGGCCAAGCTCCTCATCGCCGACGCCTATTTCCAGAAGAACGACGAAAGCAACATGATCCTGGCCGCGGCGGAGTACCGGGAGTTCATCCGGTCCTACCCGTATTCGCCGTCGGCGGCCTACGCCCAGTACCAAATTGCCATGACCTTCTACAGGAAGATGTTGAAGCCCGGGCGGGACCCGTCGAAGACGGTCCAGGCCCTGGCGGAATTCAAGAAGGTCATCACCGATTTTCCCGGCAGCGACCAGGCCCGGGAAGCCCAGGAGAAGATCAAGAGCTGCGAGGAGCGGCTGGCCGGGCACAGCTTCGAGATCGCCTACGGCTACTACCGGCGCCGAGCGTTCCGGGCCGCCATCAGCCGGCTGACCGAGGTCATGAGCCTCTATCCGAACTATACGAGCCTCGACCGGGTCTATTACACCCTGGGCGACTGCTACTTTCTGATGAACGTCCTCGACCAGGCCGTCCCCTACTTCTCCAAGGTGGTCACGGACTACCCCGGACGGAACGTGGCCGAAAGCGCGTCGAAGCGGCTGGCGGAGATCGAGAAGCTCAAGAAGACACCCCCCAGCCCCAAGCCCCAAAGCCAGCCCAAGAACCAGCCCAAGAAGAAGTGACCCCGGAGGGGTCGGGGAGGATCGCCATGCGGCACGGGAGAGGTCGGATCGGCGCCGGACTGGCTTTTTTCGCGGGGATCGGGCTCGCCGCCACGGCGACCGGGTTGGCCGCCGCCCCATTCAACGTCAGGACCTTCGCCGCCGGCCTGAATTACGAATACCTGTCGAGGACGGTCGTCTGGAGCGGAGATACAGAGGCCTCCAGGCTCCAGGCCAGCCTCGTCACCGCCCGGGCCGACTTCGAGTTCGACAAGGGCATCCTCTTCAGCCTCAGCGCCGGCCTGGCGCCGACCGATATCGCCGCCCTGACCTTCGACTCGCTGCCCATCAGTCTTCAGTACGACGGGGCGCCGCTCACGGGCTTCGCTTTCGGGGCCGAGGCCTTCGTGCCTATCCATCGGTATTCGGACTTTGAGATCAGCGGGACGGGCCGGCTCGTCTATTCTATCGGGATCAAGAAAACGTGGCCGCTCGAGGATTTCGCCGTGGAGGGCGCCGCGGAGGGCGCGACGAGCTGGTTGGAGGCCGCGATCGGCGGGAAGGTCTCCTATTTCTCCTTCGACAAGATCGTCCCCTTCCTCGAGATCTCCCTCCGCTGGCTCCACGCCGGCTTCGAGATGAGCGAAACCCTGGGCGATCTCGGCGGCACGGAGACCAAGCGCGTCGACGATCTCTCGTTCGGCGTCGCGCTGGGCGCCGACGCCGACCTGACCGGCCGCCTCGTCGTCAGGGCCAAGGGCGGGGTCGTGCCCTACTCCGGCGGCGTCGACGGCCTCGTCACCGTCGGGCTCCTGTACAAGTTCTGAGCGAAGGAGAGGATCATGACCAAGCCGTCCGGAAGGTCCCTCAAGGCCGCCGCGGTCCTTCTCTGCGCCGTCTGCGCGGCGTTCGGGACGGGCGACGCGAGCATCCAGCGGCCGGTGAAAAGGCTCGGTCTGTCGGCCCCCCGCCAAGGCCGCAATTTCCGTGTCGAAGGCCCGGTCCGGCGCCGCCCCGGCGCCGCCTACGCCCCCGACCGCGTGCTCGTCCGCTTCCGGCCCGGCGTCGACGAGACTTATGCCGACGGCCTCCTCCGGTCCTACGGTTTCCCCGCCATCCGCCGCATTCCGGCGATCGGCGTCTACAGCGTCAAGACCGCCGACGGAGTTTCCGTGACGGAGACCTTGGCCATGCTCCGCCGCAACGGCGACGTCGAGCTGGCCCGGCCCGATCACCGGGCCCGGCTGGCCGACATCCCCGACGACGCCTACTTCGCCGGCTACCAATACGCGCTCCGGAACACGGGCTATGTCCTGGCCATCACGCCCTATCTTCAGTACCAGACGACGGCCGGCGCCGACGTCAAGGCCACCACCGCTTGGGACGCCGTCAAGGGGGACGCGGAGACCGTCATCGCCATCCTCGACACCGGCGTCGACATGACCCATCCCGACCTCGCCGGCAAGATCGTCTCCGCCGGCCACGACTTCGCCAATGACGACGACGATGCCACCGACGATCACTGGCACGGGACGCACGTCGCCGGGATCGCCGCGGCGAATACGAACAATTCGACCGGCGTCGCCGGCGTGGCCTGGAACTGCCGCATCCTGCCGGTCAAGGTCACCGACGAAACCGGTTCCGGCTGGTACAGCTGGATCATCGACGGCATCATCTGGGCGGCCGACCACGGGGCCGACGTCATCAATCTCAGCCTCGGCGACCTCGTCGACGACCCGTTCCTCAAGGACGCCTGCAAGTACGCGCACGACAAGGGGATCGTCGTCGTGGCCTCGGCCGGCAACGACGGCACCGAAGGGGTCTTCTACCCGGCCGCCTACGACGAGTACGTCCTGGCCGTGGCCGCCAGCGACTTCAACGACGCCCTCGCCGCCTTCTCCAGCTACGGACCCGAGGTCGACGTGGCGGCGCCGGGGGTGTGGATCCTCGGCCCGGCGCCCCAATGGTACGTGGGGACCGGCGCCCTGCCCTATCTCTTCGCCTCGGGGACGTCCATGGCCGCCCCGCATGTGGCCGGCCTGGCCGCGCTCATCCGGAGCGCCAAGCCCGATCTCACGGCGGA
>Ga0208980_10001357_pt1 | contig 14774 bp, 13 predicted proteins | sample WetSurMetagenome_3_FD_187993 | JGI IMG/M metagenome (GOLD analysis project Ga0208980, IMG submission 187993) | Wetland microbial communities from Twitchell Island in the Sacramento Delta, sample from surface sediment Aug2011 Site A1 Bulk (version 2) | ecosystem: Environmental > Aquatic > Marine... | reverse complement strand
CCCCTTCAGAGGTAGTGGGAGCCCGGAGTAGCGGTCGAGCTCGTCCATGAAAAAGTCCTCGTCGGTGGCGAAGATCCAATCCTCTTCGGGCCCGGTTTCTTCAAGCTCATTCCGGGGTTGAGGTTTTTCTCTGAACTTCACCTGCTCAATCGGCAAGACGTCATCGTAGTCGTAGAGGACAACTCTCCCCCAGTGCGTCACTCCGTAGTTCCAGATGTTGAACAAGTCGCAGGGGAAAACGCCGCTCGCTGCGAGGTCTTTTAGGAAATACCCGAAGTCGATGAGAACGTGACGGATTGCTTCGGGGTCCTTCTCGGATTGAAAGTAGAGCGGGAGCGGGGTGACCTTTCTCTGCACGTATACATGCTGGATGATCACGTAGTCATCGGTGATGAGCACATTGTCTTTCGCGGCCTGCGCGAATTCCGCGAGCAGCGCGCTCGAGAAGCGTTTCTTTTTGAAACGAAGGTTCTCAAACTCCTGCGTGTCGACCATGCGACCAGCACGATCCCGGCGAGAGACGAAACGATACTGGAAACGAACCTTGTCGCGAGTGATTGTTTTTGGGGTGTCATTCCGGGACCGCAGAAAGCATGGTCTATCCTTGATCACTTTCAGGACAAAGCCGAAGTTTGGAAGGGTGAATGCAATCATCACGGCCCCCTCAAGCCCGGGCGCGATGGTGAACTGTTCCCTGGATACATGGACGAACCGGTGAAGCTCACGGTAGAACTCCGTTTTTCCGTGCCGGTTGTACCCGAGTGAAGTGTACAGTTCTGCCAGTTCCGCATGGGGGAGAATGGATCGCAGGAACTCGATCAGCGCATCGAATCTTTCAACGTCGACAAAAAAGTATGAGTACGCAAAGCTGAATACAACGCTTGCCTCGGGCTCGTGCAACAGAACCGTGTCGGCATAGATTCCCGATTCTCCATTTGCCAACGGAATGACCAATGGGATCGCTCGTCCATCGACGACAATCCGGCCAAGTATATATGCTCCTTTGTTTCTGAAGAAGAGTGCCTTCACCACATCAGCTGTGTAAGTTCTGTTCCCTCCCACGATAGGCCACAGGTGCAAATCAATCTCCTGTGCGACAAGCTTGGTGTCGCGTTCAATGTTTTCATGACTGATATTGAATAAGAAATCCTCGAGGAGCTTCCTCACCATGGAGATGGTTCCCGACGCGCTTGTATACGTTCGGTACACCATCTCTCCGTGCTGTGGTATGGGAGCCTTGGGATGGAGGTAGAAGAATTCCGCATCTCGGTTGATGCCGACGGTCATCAACATTTTTCGCGTCACAGAATTGAAGAACGTCTCTGCGCGATCGATATCGTAGCGGTGTGCAACGAGAGATGCGAAGCGGTGTTTGGCAGCCACCCAGAGCGAGTGTTCTCGCGCCTGCGTGTTGAGGGCGGCTTCAAGACGGACTGCGATGTTGTCGAGCGCGGATTCATACGCATCTAGCCGCTCAGTGGCGTCCCGTTGCCCGCCCGCCCAATCTTTGGCTTCGAACCTTTGTTGGGCGCGACGTGTGATTGTTTGGAAAGAAGCGTTGAATGAATCGAAGGCTTCCAGCGTCAGCTTGGCGGCGAGATCGGCAACGTTGTTCATCGTCATGACGTGCCTGACTCAAATGATATGGAGTATAGTACAAATCGTGGCTGAGCGCGTGGCATCGCTCCCAAGCCAGGAGAGTTGTTAAGTACTCAGTCTACTGCAGACTATCGCTGTTGCGTTGAGAGCTCTTCCTCTGCTACTTTGTTGCTGTTCGCCATACGTTTGATTGCATTCAGCGCCTGGTCGAGATCGTCTCTCAAATCCTCGTAGTCTTCACAACCTGGGGAAAGTCGCACCAGCTCGTCGAGAATGCCTGCCTGTTCTCGTCCCTCTTTAGGCATAGAGGCATGTGTCATGGATGCGGGATGCTCGATCAGCGACTCGACGCCGCCGAGTGATACGGCAAGCGTGAAAAGCTTCACATTGTTCATCAGAATCCGGCCCCCTTCCAATCCTCCTTTCACGCCGAACGAAATCATTGCGCCGAACCCGTCCATCTGCTTCTTCGCCAGTTCGTGTTGAGGATGTTCCGGCAGCCCGGGGTATTGCACCCACGTTACCATCGGGTGTTGCTTGAGAAAAAGAGCAAGCTTCGATGCATTCTCCTGTGCACGCTCAACGCGGAGAGGAAGCGTGCGCACACCTCGGAGAACCAGCCACGCCTGGTGGGGATCCATCGTGCCGCCGAATTGATTCAAAACGGGCTTGATCCTCTTGTAGAGCGCCTCATCCTGCGTGACAATCATTCCCCCGACAACATCACTGTGGCCGTTGAGGTACTTCGTCAGACTGTGAATAACAACGTCTGTCCCGAACTCAATCGGTCGTTGCAAGTAGGGGCTTGCGAATGTGTTGTCCACCACCAGCAACGCTCCATGCTGTCTGGCAATTGCCGCGGCTCCCCTGATATCGGAGAGTTTGATTGTTGGATTGGAGGGAGTTTCGAGATACACGACACGCGTATTTGAGCGGAGAGCTTTTCGTATTTGGTTCAGGTCGGAGGTATCAACAAAGGAAGACTCAACTCCGAACTTGGCAAAGACTCCTTCCAGAACGACTCTTGTTGGACCGTAGACACAATCCGTGCTCACAATGTGGGCTCCCTTTTCAAGAAGAGCAAGGAACACAGTGGTGATTGCTGCCATGCCGGTTGCCGTGGCCATCCCTCTGTAGCCGTTCTCAAGCGCGGCAATGTTCTCTTCCAGGGCATTGATCGTTGGATTTGCCATCCGCGTGTAGATGTAGCCACCATCGGTTCCGGCAAACCGTGCAGCCCCGTTTTCCGCGGTCGGGAACGAAAACGTTGAGGTTTGGTAGATCGGAATCGATACTTCGCCGAACTGAGAGTTATGCGGTGCGCCGGCGTGAATAGCCTTTGTTGATTTCTTCATGATGACATCCTGTTGTTCTGTTGTGGTGAAGTGGTGCGAAATACACCAAAGACGAAATGGAGAAGAACTTCCTTACAAATCCCTGGCTTGAATGTACGGCTTTTTTCCCCTAACTGCGAGAATGATCTCAGAGAGGATTAATTATTGGCAACACGAGAACACTAGCTCAGATGCGAGCTGCTCAGAGAATTCTGATTATGATTACCAACGACGGCCTTGGCGATCGTTGAACGAAGAGCTTGCTCGACATCCGCAGGGGCATTGAGGTTATCGAGCAGGTTTGGCGCGAAGAAGGGCAAGTCGGGTGTAAGTGGAACGAAGGCCGGTTTCAGTTCTTCCAACACACTTTGGAGTTTGTATATTCCATTGTTGAGCGATCGTTCGATAATAGGCAGACACATTCTGGAATAGAGGCCACACAGTGGCTGAACCCTGCCGTTCATTGTTGGCACCGTGGCGTTCGCAGCTGATTCCGCACCGATGACATGTCGAATCAACTCAGCGGAAACGAAAGGCATGTCGCACGCGAGAACAAAAAGATAGTCAGTTTCTGTTTGGACAAGTGCTGCATGGATACCACCAAGAGGTCCACGATTCTTCTTGATGTCCGGCAGAATCGGCACTCGAAGAAACTCATACTCGTTGCCTCTGTCTGAAGCCACCACGACGGTTGGGAACACCTCACGCATCACCCCGACAGCACGGTCGATCAACGAAACCCCACCGAACGTGAGCAGGGATTTGTCCCTTCCCATGCGCGAGCTGTTTCCGCCTGCGAGGACACAGCCGACGATTTCGCCTTCTCTCGTCACTTCCTCTTCTTCTTCCCCTTGATAACATCATCTATCCAACTCATCGCCGCCATGGATGAAGGGAAACCGATAGTCTGCATTGCAAGCAATGCAACATGATACAGCTCGTCCTTCGAAACACCTGCAGCAAGCGCTTTCCGGGCGTGAGAATGCGCACCTCCTTCGAGCCGCGCACCGATGGAAATTGCCAGCTTCACCAGAGCACGTTCCTTCTCGCTCAGTGGCCCTGCGGCATGAATCTTCTTTCCAAGTCGTTCGTACGCGTCGGCGACTTCTGGATACTTGGCGGTGAAATCGAGAAAGCGTTTTGGGATTACGTGCTTTGCCATTGTGTGTTCCTGAAAGATAATCTTGAATACGGTGAAGGTAGTCTATGTCCCCAGAAAAATTGGTAGAAGTTTCGACTGCAGCAATCGTTAAACTAACAGCCTTCTTTCTTTTTCTTTTTGGGAGTTCCGCCTTGAGCTGCTGAAGCTGACGGCATTTCGAGCTTCGGCATGGCGATCTGAGGAGCGGCTTTCGTGTCGGTCGTTCCTGTCTGAGGCGTTCCCCCGAAGAACGCGCTCATGGACTTCCGTTTCTCAAAGGCGGACTTCTCTTCCGGAGATGCATTCTCGGCTATCGACGGAAAGAGAATCCTGTCTTTCCATTCCACAAGTCCATCCTTCAGAATGTAGGAATTGTCGTACCGTTGCGTTTTCAACAGGAACCATGTTTGCGCTGCGTGAATACCCCCCTCGGAATAGAGAATGATCTTCTCATTGCGTTGCAGTCCGGCATCGAACAGTGAAGCGACAGGAATGTTCTCAGCAGTTGGGATGTGATAGGCTTCGTATTCCTTTGGGCTGCGGACATCGATGAGTCGGTAGTCAACCCTACCTTTGATGATCCAATCCGCAAGCTCCTCAACAGAAACATGGTCTGTCTGTTTCTCAACGAGGAGGCCGAGTTCTTTCACGTTCATTGTGGCAGTACTACCTTTGTAGGGGCTTCCAGCAAAGACGGCAAGGAAGCCGAGGGCCCCCAGAATAAGTGCGAGCTTCTGATTGAGTGAGAGTTGTATCTTCTTCATTGCAGAGCTCCTTTTGCCTTTGCGGCGAATTTCTTCTCTACCCATTCCGCCCCAGCAAAACCCCCGATTGCCATCAGGATAACCAGGAATACAATGAGTCCGTACGACACACCAACGAGTTCGGGTATGGTGACCTTCCCCATTGGAGTTGAAGAATAGAAGTCCTTCAGAAGAGGAAATGCTTCACCAAAGACAACGATGCCTGCAATAATTCCGACAAGGTACATCATTCCGTCGTACTTTCCTGTTGAGGCGGCAACGCATGACGTTCCGGGACAATAGCCACCAATCACGAAGCCGACTCCGAGGATAAGTCCGCCGACTATCTGCGGAACGAGATATGTCGGACTCACATAAACAAGCGAAAGGTCTACAATGCCGAATACCGAGAGCCAGAACAGTCCAACCATTGCAGTAACGATTGCGGTGAACATGACTTTGAATACCGTCAGGTCAGTGAAATAGAATTGGGCGGCAAGCTTGCGCCCGCTGCCGAAGCCAGCGCGTTCGAGGAAGAATCCGAATCCGATGCCAATAATAAATGCAACGATGAGACTTGTTTCCTCGCCGAAGTATCCGAATTTGAAAAATGGTGCGTTCATGTCCATTGTCTCCTTACAAAGTATGCAGCGGCGTAGCCGCCGGCGAACACTGCGAGCATGAATGCCCAGCTGCCAACCCCCAACACCGCTCCGCCGGTCAATGCCTGACCGCTCGTGCAACCGCGGGCAAGCTTCGCTCCGAAGCCCATGATGCCGCCCCCAAGGAACGCGAGGAGTAAGCGTTTTCCCGATGATATCCGTGGCCCTTTCTCAATCGAGCCTTTGACCCGATGTGCCAGTATGCCGGAGAAGAATCCCCCAACAACCACACCGAGTACTTCAAACACAAGCCAGTCTTTCAGCGGATTGTGCGTACCGTCGCCCAGATACTCAGCAAAGAAACCGTTGGCTGATGTGTGCTCGGGCGCCACTGCATGCATCCCAACTGAGACTAATGAGCTGAACGCACCCGATGCGCCAAGTCCACGGCCCATGACCACGAACGCCGTGAGCAATACAAGTCCCAACCCAATGCCAGCAAGATAGGGATTCCAGAACGGTTGAGCCTTATGTTCTACTTTTGCGACTATCTGTTCTTCGAGTTCTTCTATTTCTACTGCTTCTGATGATGTGCTCATACAGCATAGGTCTCCATATGACAAAGTGAAAAGCTTACAGACTCGCGCTGGTCCAGTGACTGTATTGACCAGCGTACAGAATAACGAACCGCAAGATCAATCCACCGGTAATCACGAGGATCGGAGCAACGGGAGTATGTTGAACCTTGTGGTTTACTGCTAGTAGCTGAATGACGAGCGGAATTACAATGCCAAGCCCGACGACAAACACCCAGAACACTGCTGCAAACGGGCCCGTCAGGATCAGATGCACAGCGTTCTGATGCATCTGTGTCGAGCTGAGCAAGCCGATGATGAATTGTGCGAGGACAATAAGCTCAAAGATTAGGAACCCGTTATCCGCTTTGGCAAGAAGCTCTCGCTCGTACATATCGTCTGTGATCATGTGAACAAACGCCGCCGCCGCCGAAAGTCCCGATGTTAGAAATAACACCCATAGCACGGAGCTGCTCCAAAGGGGACGAGCGCCGAGTGCGCTGAGCAATACCCCCGTATACATCCCGAGGATCGCGCCGACAATCATGCTTAGCACCCCAACGTTCTTCACTGCAGTGGGATGTTGGTTGATGAAGGCGGAGATCTTGTCGAAGATCTTGATCAGGTTTTGGAATGATGGTGGAATTCTTGTTAGGGTAGTGGCAAGTAGTGTCGGATACACGAGGATCAGAATCCATGAGCCCCACGACATCGGTGAGGATATCTTAAACGTTGTGAAAAGCCGCCAAACGTACAGCTTGTGTTCCAGATCCAGGAACAATGCGAACATGCCGGCACTCAGCAGAACGAGGCTTATGTGCGGCAGGTAGAAGCACGAGAAGTAACTATGCTTGTGTCGTCCTTTGAAAATGAAGTAGCCAGAAATGATCATGATCCCTGCAACGAGTCCGCCGAGAAACAGATACACAGGAATCTCCCAGCCCCAGATGTGGAGCGATGGATCGATCTGCGGGTTGGTGCGGGTTATAGTTAGCTCGTTCATTTTGCCAATTCCTTCTCCAATTCAAATCTCATGTCAGGTAGAAGATGTTGGGCCGTGTTCCCGCCTCAGGCATCAACGAGTGATGCTTGCGGGAGCTCAGCAGCCTGCTGACCTGACTATGTGGATCATCCAGATCTCCAAAGTACATGCAATGTGTCGGGCAGACGGAAACGCATGCTGGATCAAACCCCTTCTCAACGCGGTGAATGCAAAAGGTGCACTTGTCGGCGTAGCCGTCCGGATGAATGAAGCGCGCATCGTACGGACATGAAGCAACACACGCTTTGCAGCCGATGCATTCGTCCTTTGTCACCAACACCACCCCGCTAATTTCATGCACGTGACTCGCACCTGTGGGGCAGCAACTGACGCACGGCGGGTTGCTGCATTGGTTGCAGCGCTCCGAGCGGATTTCCATTGTGAGTGTCGGGTAGCGTCCGTTGACATCCTGCTCAATCCAATCCCTGTTGTAACCCTCGGGGACGTTGTTCTCTGTCTTGCAGGCGACAACACAATCCATACAACCAACGCATTTTGCCGTATCGATCACCATTCCAAATCGCGCCATGGCTACGCCACCTCCTGCTCTATGGTGACGAAGTTCATGTTCATTGCAGTTCCGCCCATAAGAGGATCGGTTTCATATCGCGTGAGCAGGTGTGCATCGCTTGCGCCTTTTCCATAGGCGAACTTCAGCATCTTTGCATTGTGGCCGAAGCCATGCACCATGTAGACACAATCGGGACGAATCCGTTCGGTTGCCTTCACCCTGACCTTGCTACTCTCAACCCCATCCTGATTTCTCAGGCGGACATAGTCGCCGCTCTTTAGTCCTGCCCGGCCTGCCACCTCGGCGTTCACCCAGACTTCATTCTCGCTCATCATGTCCATAAGAATATGATTGGACTGTGTTCGGCTGAACGAGTGTACCGGAGCGCGACCATAAAGCAAGCGGAAGGAGCCCGGCGGACCACTCGCGGGACGTTTGTACTTTGGCACAGGGTCAAATCCAGCTTGCTGCAATTGCAGCGAGTAGAACTCTATTTTTCCAGACGGCGTCGCGAATTCGGGCGGGACACCTTCATCAAAGTAGTTCGGCTGCTTCGGTCCGCGAATGATGCCGCTCTTCTTGAGCTCTTTGTAACTCAAACCTGCAGCGCTCAACCGATGGTCAAAATACTCTTCGATGTCTTTCCAGGGATAGTAGTGTCCAAGCCCAAGATTCTCGGCAAGTTTTTTTGCGATCCACCAATTCGGTTTCTGATCATCTGGCGATTCAACGACCGGTTGGCGCAGCGCAACGAACGGGTCACGGAACCACTCAACGTTCAAGTCGTCAAAGCGTTCCAGGTATACTGACTCAGGCAAAACCACATCGGCCCAGCCTGCGATTTCACTTGGAATGACATCAACCACCACCATCAGATCAAGATTCTGAATGGCTTTGATTGTCTCACTTTCATTTGGCAATGCGTGCAACAGGTTTGTGGCGTACACAAACCAGCCTTTGATGGGATAGGGTTTGCCCGTGATGGTTGCTTCGCGAATTCCAGTCGTGATCGCTTCATGCGCAAACGGATACTTATGGTCGGGATTGTCCGCTTTCCCCTTTTCCGACGTGGGATAGGGAGGATATGGATAGGCCGGAACGTCCATGCTGACGGGAGTGTAGAAACCACCTTTTCGTCCCCAACTACCGAGCAGTGCATTGAGTAAGGCGATTGCGCGGCTCCGTTGAGTGTCGTCGCCGTACCAAGTCGCATGACGTCCGGGATGGACAAGGGTTGCCGGTTTGTAACGTGCCATTTCACGTGCAGTCTGGCGAATGACCTCGGGGTCGATTCCGGTCTCCGGGTACGCCCACTCGGGTGTGTACTCTTGAATGGAAGCTGCGAACTGTTCGAACCCGAATCCGTACTTTGTGACATACTCCTTATCGTACCAACCCTCGTTGACGATGACATTCATCCATGCAAGCAATAGCGCGAGGTCAGTTCCAGGTTTGATGGGGAGATAGTACTCGGCCTTGCTTGCCGCAACCGAGAATCGAGGATCGACCACGATGATCGTCGCTCCGTTTTCGACAGCCTGGGCAAATTCCTGCACCTGCGTGTTGTGCATGTTTTCACCAAGATGACTGCCGATGAGAACGAGGCATTGTGAGTTGCGAATATCTGTTCGCTCGGGCGAGCTCACATCTTCACCGACTGTAAGTCGGAATCCGACATCGCGCGGACCACGACACTGTGCAAACGACGGCGCCGCGATATTCGTTGTGCCAAACGCCTTCATCGTATGCTTGATAAAGTTGCCGCCGATGCCGTGACTGAAGAGTGCAACCGCTTCAGGCCCGTAGCTTGCCTTGATCTTCTGCATCTTTTCGGCAATGTGACTCAGTGCCTCGTCCCAGGTTACTTCTACCCACTGCTCTTCTCCGCGAATGCTCTTGCGAACCAATGGCGTCTTGAGTCTGTCCGGATCATAGTGCGCCCCGACTCCACCCGTTCCACGCGGGCACAGTCTTCCGTTACTCAACGGGTCAAGGGAATTGCCTTCCATTTTCCATAGCTTACCATCTTTGACGTGCGCAATCGCGCCGCATTTCCAGAAACAAATATCACAGTAGGTCGGAATGGTCTGGACACCTTTGGCCGCTTTGTTGCCGAGTGCCTGCGATGTCTTAAGCAAAGTGGTTCCAGCAGCGGCGACCCCGATGGTTGCCCCGCCGATCTTGAGAAATTTCCTTCTTGAAATGGAGTTCATACGCTCTTCAAATTCTGAATCGGTACTGATGGTGGCGCTGTGGGGAAAGTCTCGGCTGATACGGTATGGGATGCAATCGTCTGCTTCAGTGTCGCGCAGTTTGCGATGTCCGTATACACTGGGCAGAGACGGCAATCCGCGCTGCGGCATTCCCAGGATTTCCCACTCAGCATCCAACATGGCTTGTCAGTAGAGGTGAAGGCAGGACAGGCGTCCCGCTGGTCTGGCGGACAGTTCTTGATTTTCCAGCACGGAATGAGAGAAAGCACATGCCGGATGCCGGCGAGGCTCACTTTTTTTTCGTTGATCATCTCCCTCAAGCAACGAATGCGTTCGATGTCGGAGCCAGAAAAGCGTCTGTGCCCGGAGTCCTTACGGTAGGGAATAATGAGCCCTTCGCGTTCGTACATCCGGATAGTTGGGACGGATACTCCGAGGATATCTGCAGCCTCACCGATCGTATGGTACCCGGTTGAGGATTCGGTGCTGTAGTGTGATGATGGCAGGGAAGTCGTAGGCATGTCTCCTGAAATCTGTATTTATAACTACAGATTTTGTGCCACCCGAAAACGGCCCTGATTGATAGATTTGTTGTAATTTTTTGGGTGCAGTTTCTCAGAAATGCAAAACCACTTTCACTGCAGATTCAAAGGACATCACGAGGGAGCCAAAACAGCAGAGCCCCACAAGGAGCGAGGCTCTGCAAAAATCAATCGGACAAAAAAGTCGGTAACTACTTGCTCTTGTCCGGATATGGTGGAGGAGGTGGCAACTTCTGCGGATTCTTCTGCATTTCTTCTTTGATCACTTCAATTGCTTTGTTGAGCTGATCATCGATGCCCGCGTATTCACGCGCGGGATCGTTGTCGACAAAAATATCCGGCTCAACGCCGCGACCTTCGATGTCCCATGCCTTGCCCTCGGTGTCATACCGTGAGAATTCCGGTTTGTTCAAGAATCCCCCATCGAGGAGAGGAAGTGAGCCACGAATGCCAACAACACCACCCCAGGTGCGCTTTCCGATAACAGGTCCGAGTTTATACTTCTTGAACCGATATGCAACAAGATCGCCGTCGGAAGCCGAGAACTCGTCGGCGAGCATTACCTTGGGTCCGAGGATCATAGCCCCGGGGTCCAGATTGATTGCAGCGTTGCGAGCGACATCGATCATTGCCAGCTCTCGTCGCAATCGCTCAATAACAATCGGTGAGACGAACCCTCCGCCGTTGCCGCGTACGTCAACAATGATTCCCTCCTTGCGCACTTGCGGATAGAAGTATTTAACGAACTCCACCAAACCGCCGGCTCCCATGTCGGGAATGTGGAGGTAGGCTACTTTGCCGTCGGTTGCCTTTGAGACCTTTTCTATGTTCTCCTGCACCCAATTATAGTAATACAACTCGTGCTCATCGCCTATGGGCACAACAACGGTTGTCCGGCTGCCGGATTCTTTCGGTTCCGTGTTCAGCTTCAGCGTGACTTGCTGCCCGACGGTATTGACAAGAGATTCGTAGATATCATTCATCTCGTCTGTCGGCTTGCCGTTAATGGCGAGGATGTAGTCGCCCTCCCGAGCATCGACGCCAATTTCTGTGAGCGGAGAACGAGCGCTCTTGTTCCAGTTCTCGCCCTTCAGAATCTTCTTGATGCGATAATACTTGGAAGAGGGGTCGCGCTCGATCTTGGCGCCGAGCAATCCTTGCTGCACGCGTTCAGCCTTTGGATAGTCTCCACCGCCAACATAGGTGTGACCGATGTTCAGTTCGCCGATCATCTCTCCGATGATGTAGGTCAGGTCTGCGCGGTGGTTCACGTAAGGAAGAAGCTGGGCGTAACGCTCTCGCATCTTCGGCCAGTCAACGCCGTGCATGTTGGGCGCAAAGAAGAAGTCCCGCATTTGTCGCCAGCATTCGTTGTATATCTGGTTCCACTCTGCTCGCCGGTCGAGCCTTGTGTTCATATCGCTAAGATTGAGCTTCTCCTTTGTGTCGATCCTTCCTGATGGCAGATCAATGATGAAGTAAGCACCACCTCCTCCCACAAGCATTTTCTTCTCGTCTGCAGAAATCTCAAAGCCGTTGAACTCGCCGAGCTCCGTTTCCTTCTGTTTGTCGAACTCGTAGAGATAGATCTTCGCCTTGTCATCCTTCGTGCTGTTGCGAATATAATAGAGCTTGTCGCCAACGGATTGCAGATTGCGATAGTTGCCTGCCGAAATCGAAAGAGAGGTGATGCGCTGTTGCAGACCCTGTACATCAACCTTCACAGTCACCTTTGGCTCTTCCTTCTTCTTGTCTTTCTCCTCGTCCTTCTTAACGCTTTCCTTCTCTTCTTTGATCTTTACCTCGTCACTCTTTGGCGCAAATGGGGACTTGGTGTCCTTTGCCAGTGCCACAAGATAGATTCCGGAGAGGTCATTGAAATTGGCATTCAGCTCAAGATTGTTGAACGTCGGGCTGAAGGTCCGGTCAGACACGAAGAACAGGAACTTGCCATCCGAACTGAACGCAGGCTGGGCGGAATCAAACCATCCGTCAGTAATTTCGTATGTCTCCTTGCCATCAACGGAGTAGAGTTGCACCGTCGTCATTCGCTTTTCTTCCGGTTTGGCATAGGCGATCCACTTGCTGTCTGGCGACCAGTTGTAGTCGGTGATTTCCCATGCAGTGGCCTGTGCTACAGTGGTGACGGACTTCGCTTCGACATCGACATATTGGAGCCTGAGTTTCTTGTCCCCCCACAGGATCTTCTTGCTGTCTGGCGACCAGAGGATTTGATATTTGTATGTATCTCCGTTCTTGGTCAGTTGTGTGGGTGCACTGCTTCCATCTTGCGGCTCAATCCACACCTCATCTTCACCCGACGCGTCACTGATATACGCAATCCATTTCCCATCGGGGGACCACTTGGAGTTTCGTTCATGAACGCCCGGTGTGTTGGTGATATTCCGGGTGTTGCCGTATTTCGCAGGGACGGTGAACACGTCGCCTCGTGCTCCAAAGAGCGCGCGGTTCCCATCTGGGGCGATCTCAAAATTGGTGACCTCCTTGCTCACATCCTTCAGCCCTCCGCGGCCGATGGCAAAATCCTCTTGTATGGAGATCGGAACTTTAGCGGCCTGCTCTGTTGCCAGGTCGAGTTTGTAGATGTAGCCGCCGTTCTCAAACACGACGGCGTTGTTCCCGAGCGAAGGGAATTTCACGTCAAACTCAGTGAAATTCGTCAGTTGCTTTGTTTCTTTTGTCCCGAGGTCATACACAAACAGGTTCATCTTCTTGTTGTCATCGCGATCGGAGGCAAAATAGATATTATTGCCGTTCCACATCGGGATGATGTCCTGTGCGGGGTTATTAGTGACGTTGGTGATGGTCTTCTTCTCGAAATCGTAGATCCAGACCTCGTCAGCCTGTCCGCCGCGATAGCGCTTCCACGTGCGGAACTCGCGGAAGACACGGTTGTATGCCATCTGCTTCTTGTCGGAGGAGAAGGAGCAGAAGCCGCCACGCGGCAACGGGAGTTGCTCTGGAATTCCACCGTCGACATTGGCGAGGAAGAGCTGTCCAATAAAATCATTGTGCTCAATTCGGCGCGAACGGTAGACGATAGTCTTGTCATCCCGCCACGTCATGACGATGTTGTTCGGTCCCATCCGGTCCGAGACGTCATCACGACCGAGCGTTGCCGTATAGGTGAGTCGCTTTGGTATACCACCCTCGGCAGGCATAAGGTAGACTTCGGTGTTGCCGTCATACTGTCCCGTGAAAGCGATCCACTTCCCATCAGGGGAGAAGCGGGCAAACATTTCGTAGCCCACATCGTTGGTCAGTTTTCGTGCAACGCCGCCGGTCGCGGACACGGTATACAAGTCGCCGGCATACGAGAAGACGATCTGGTTGTCGTGGATCGCAGGGAAGCGCAACAGGCGCGTGTCTTGCTGTGCCATCAGCGATGGCGCGACAACGCATGCGAGAAACAAGAGAGACCGGAGAAGCCTCATGGGGAATCCTTTCTGGAAGTTGGAACGGGAGTGATGGAGCATGATTCTTGTACGGAAAATCGGTTTGTAGGATTCAACCTAACAAGAAAGCCTATGCAAAACAACCATTCCGTCCCAATTTGTGGCGTTACTCATTCTTGTTCTGTGGTTCCTCCGAGTGAAGTTGCATGTGCGGCGCCTTCTGGCGCCGCCGTGCATTGATTTCGCGTTACATACCAAGCAGGTATTTGAGCAAAAGAAGGGCAAGCACTGTTCCAGCCATAAACATGATGATGTTAAGGGCGGCCCGCTTCCCGGACATATACTCTTGTTGTTCCTTTTCCATGTGTAGTCTCCTAAAGAAAGTACTTGCGAATGATTTCAATGATGACGTATGCGACGATCCCGATGACAAAAAGGGGCGCAATGACGCCCTTGATCTTGTCGATCCTCGGCAAACTCCACGAGTTGGTGCAAAGCACTACGCTCAGCCTAACGGCTGGCGATTGAGAGCGTTGGAAAGAGAGCTATGACGAGGTGGTGAGCGATGCTGTTTTGGTGAGTGAAATGCAGAACTGCAATAGCTCCGTCGTCTCGGTATAAGGCTCGCTGTAGCAGGTGGGCTTGGTGAATGATGAGATGGAACCGACAACAACGATCAGGGAAAGCGGGGCTTGTTCCTGCATCCCCGTGTTTACCTTGACGCCGACCGTAGCATCCAGTGGGCCTTTGATGAAGGCAATCGCTTGCTGGTTCACTTTGGATGGTGGAGGAGCGGCTGGTGGCGAGGCCAAACAAATGTGACAAACGACGATGAATGAGAGAACAACTCGGATTCCTATTTGCAGCGGATTTGACATTTCAAGATTAATGTATAGGGTTTGGTTATCAGAGGCAAGTAGCCGATCGCCAAAACAAAACCCTCTCAGCAGCGCGAAGAGGGTTGGGGTAATGCCAGGGGGAGGTTGTGACTATGCCGTTGCAGCCTGTCCGTTGCCGCCGGTCCGTTTCTGTTCCAGGTATTTGTGAATTGCGTCG
>Ga0208980_10001356_pt1 | contig 14792 bp, 11 predicted proteins | sample WetSurMetagenome_3_FD_187993 | JGI IMG/M metagenome (GOLD analysis project Ga0208980, IMG submission 187993) | Wetland microbial communities from Twitchell Island in the Sacramento Delta, sample from surface sediment Aug2011 Site A1 Bulk (version 2) | ecosystem: Environmental > Aquatic > Marine... | reverse complement strand
GCCGGCCATGCCGAACAGCACGGCCCGATGCTCGGCAAACAAGCCTGTCTCTTCAAAACTTCCGGGGTCGACCAACAACTCGATGCGCTCCCGGGATGTCAGCTTGCCCTGGCTACGCTGTTTTTCCAGCTTGTCGGCGCCGCCTCCCTGCATGGCCCGTTCGCGCCGCTTGCGCAATTCATTGATTTTTTCCTTCATGGTATGAATAGCCATCTTTCGTGACTCCTGGCCTATGCCGGCGAAACTGTTACCCTATGAGTGTTTCCGCCCAGTTTGACATCGTAAGTAATTGTAGCGCGAACCGGACCCTTGCCACTGTCCTGGGTCGGGGCCGCGGCCGGCTGTGCGTTGGGATCCTTGCCCAGGTTTTTCGGGCCCTCGCTGCGGGTGGAAAAGAACTTGGGCGCAACCTGGGGGAACATGGCGAAAGTGAGCACATCCTCGTCGGAGCCGTTGCAGCCGGGCAATTCCAGCGCAGCTTCACGCAGGTCGTGCCACTCGGGCTTGAGCAGATCTGCAGGCCGGCATGTGATCGGGGGCTTGCCGGTCTGCTTGACTGCAAGCTCGATCACTTCCGGGTCCCGGGGCCCGATGGTTTCGCCGTAATAACCCAACATCAGGTCGGCGAACTCTCCCGTCATCACCTTGTAAGGCCCCATCAGCACATTGAATACCGCCTGCGTGCCCACGATCTGGCTCGTTGGTGTGACCAGCGGCGGGAATCCGGAAATCTTTCGCACTTTCGGCACTTCGGCCAGCACCTCATCCATGCGGTCGGCGGCCTTCTGCTGCTTCAGCTGGCTTTCCATGTTGGAGAGCATGCCGCCTGGAATCTGGCTCTCGAAAATCTCTGTTTCCACGCCGGTAATGTTCGAAATAAATTCTTTGTATCGGGGGCCGATGGTATTGAAGTGCTTCTTGATTTTCAGAAGAAGCTTCCTGTCGATGCGCGTGTCGAAGCCTGTTCCTTCGAGCATTTCCACCAGGCTTTCCGTGGGATTGTGGCCGGGGCCGAGGCTGAGCGAGCTGATAGCCGTATCCACGCCATCCGCGCCGGCTTCGATAGCCTTCATCAGGCTGACCATGGTAACCCCGGTGGTGGCGTGAACGTGGACCTGAACGCGCATGGATTGGCCGCAGGCTTCCTTGATGGCCTTGACGAGATCATAGGCGGGCTGCGGCTTGAGCAGGGCGGCCATATCCTTGATGCAAATGGAATCGCAGCCAAGTTCCGCGAGCTTTTCCGCCATCTCCACAAAGCCCTTGATGGTATGCAAGGGGCTGATGGTGTAGGAAATTGCGCCCTGGGCGTGTTTGCCGGTGCGTCGCACGGCCGCGATGGCGCGCCGGACATTACGAATGTCGTTCAGGGCGTCGAAAATGCGGAACACGTCGATGCCGTTTTCAGCCGCCTTCTCGACAAACCGGTCCACCACCGTGTCTTCATAGTGGCGGTAGCCGAGCAGGTTTTGGCCGCGCAGCAGCATCTGCAGGCGGGTATTGGGCATGAGCTTGCGGAAAGTGCGCAGACGTTCCCACGGATCCTCGTTGAGAAACCGGATGCAGGAATCAAACGTCGCGCCGCCCCAACACTCGACGGACCAGAAACCTGCCTGGTCAATATTCGCGCACGCGGGAGCCATGTCCTCAGTCGCCATACGCGTAGCCATCACGCTCTGATGCGCATCGCGAAGAATGAGTTCGGTGATGTCGATAATCTTGGGCATATCCGGTTTGTCCTCACTGGGTGAAGCCTGGATATTTTCTTCTCCTGAAGCCTGAAAATATGCCAGGGAATAGAAGCGAACTTCGTCCGTCCAGCGGCAAAAATGGGCTCAGATAAAATTTGTTATTCTTATCCTAAAGTAAGCCGGATTCAAGATGAAATGTGAGAGATAACGATAGTGTGTAATCAGTTTAGTCCCATCAATTTAGATGCCCCACCAAGACCAAATGCCCGCCTTTGTTGTGAGAATGGGAGACAGTCCCCCTTCAATCGATCAATGAACGGTGACGGGCAGACCCAGGTCTTCCAGCATGTCCTTCAACCGGCGGATTCTTTCATCGGGTGGGGGATCGGCTTCCAGGACGATTCTGCTGTCATCGATCCTCTGGTACTTCATAACTCCCAAATTGTGATAGGGGAGCAGCTGTATGACATCAACAGCATTCCCCAGCGATTTGCAGAACATTCCTATCTGCCGAATGCACTCATCCGAATCGTTGAAATCCGGGATGACAGGTATTCGGACCTGCATTTTGGCCCCTGCTTGAGCAATTTTGCGCGCATTTTCCAGGATCAGCTCGTTGCCAACGCCTGTCGCCGCCTTGTGTTGATCGCTGTCCATGTGTTTCAGATCATACAGGAACAAATCGGTGTAGGGCAGCATGGGCTCAATCACTTCGTATTTCCCGAAGCCGGTCGTGTCCAGCGCGGTGTGAATTCCGCGCTCCTTCAGGCGTTTGAGCAGCTCGAGAGTGAACTCGGGCTGGCACAGGGGTTCTCCGCCGGAAACCGTAACCCCGCCGCCGGAGTTTTGGTAGAAGGAAATATCTTTGCTCACGCGACGGACCAGATCCTCGACCGTATAATCCGTTCCGCAGATATAGAGCGATTTCGGATAACAGACCGATGCACAATCGCCGCAATTATTGCAGCGGGATCGATCGATGCGAATGTGCTGGATTTCCTCCTGAGTCGCCGAGTGCCGGGTCACCTTGCCGGGGGAAATCGCCGCTTGGCTGCATGCGCTGAGACACTTCCCGCACTTGGCCACGCCGACGCATCGCATTGCAATCCAACTCAACTGCGCGTAAAACTGCTGTGACTCCGGGCTGTGACACCAGGGACAGCGCAGGGGGCATCCTTTTAGAAACACCGTTGTCCTTATCCCGGGCCCGTCCTGCAGTGAAAATCCCTGTATATCGTAGACCTTCCCGGTAATTTGCCTTTCCAAAGGTACGTAACCTCCAATCCTTTTGGAGATCCCCCGGCTCTGCATTCAGGCTTAGGTCAAGCTTCCGCTCAAAGGGGAAAAAACCGCTCGCTCCGGCAATTTGCATCGGTTCGGCCGTATTCGAGAGCAGAGCCCGGTGAGGCCGGTTGCCGGCGGCCTATTTTGCCGAAAGCTCGAGATACATCACCTCGACGAGGCTTGGAAAACTCATGCCGCCGGGCTTGGCCGGCGCATCAGGAATTCCGAATGCCTTTTTGACCTCGGGCAGCGACTTTCCTTCCTTCACCAGGGATTGGACTTTGTCCTGCTTCTCCTGAAGGTTTTTCAGGCAGGTCTCGATATCGCTTTTGGTCAAGAGGTTGCCGTGTCCCGGGACATATTTGTCGGCATCGAGCTCAAGGATCGATTTCAGCGTCTTGATCAAACCGCTGGATGTTCCGCCCTTGAAACGGTGGATCAGGGGATCGCGCCCGATAAAAACGAGGTCGCCGACGAATGCCAGTTTGCTGCCAGGGAAAAAAACGACGATGTCGCCGCTGGTGTGCGCCGGCCCGAAATGGAGCAATTGCACGTGTTCGGGCGCGATGTCGAAATCCATTTTTTGCGCAAAGGTGCGGGTGGGCAGGTATGGTTCGAGCGCCTGCGAGTTTGGTTCCTTGATCGCTTCTGCCATTTCATTTCTGGCTTGAACGCTGGACAGAATCTCAAGGCCGCGGGGGAAGCCTGTCAGGCCGCTGACGTGATCTCCATCGCTGTGCGTCAGGATCACCTTCGTGAGCGGCTTTGAAGTAGCTTTGCGGATCTCCTCGAGCATCTTTTGCGCACCGTCAGCCGTCATCTGCGCATCGATGGCGGCCACTTCCTTTTCGCCGACGATAAACCCCGTGTTCGCCACCCCGCCCCTGACGATGTATATGTTTTCTGCAATTTTCTCGGCAGTGAGTGCAGACTGCTGCTGGCAAAATACATCTCCCATCGCGGCCCAAACCAACCCAACGGCAATTGCAGTCTTCAGCAAAATTCCCATGATGCCTCCTGGATACTGGAAGAATTCCCTCTAATTCTAAACCAAAACCCCGGCATTCCGGAACCCAAGTCTTCATCGGCGTCAGCCCCAATTCCCAGCCTTCAGGATTTGAGGCCGGGATTAGGGGATTGCACCGTGCGATCCCAAGTCTGTAAAATCATAGGAACCGGGAAAGGGCCGGACCTTTGAGATGATGATTGGATTTGCAGGATTCCTGGAGGCTACCGCCTTCATCACTGCTGTCTGGATTGCCATGGATCGGCAGGCCGGGCCGGCCTGCCAAGGCTTTTTCTATGAATCAATGGGGATTCATGATGGACAAGAAACCTGATAGCACGAATGCTCCCCCGGAACCGTCGGTTGCGCAGGTCCAAACCGATGGGCATGCGATGGTTGATTCGCGCCCCAAAATATGGCTGGGCTGCGTGGTTGCATTTCTGCTGGTGGCTGCGGCCGTATTCCTGCGAATCACTTTGTTGGACTCCCTGGGCACACGCGCTCCCTACGTGACCTTTTATCCTGCGGTGATTTTTGCGGCGCTTTATGGCGGTGTCCTCCCTGGCCTCCTGGCCACCGCTTTGGCAGCCGCGGCAACTCCCGTATTCTGGCATAATCCCGAGAACCGCTTTTTCTTTGTCCATGAGCCGTCGGACTGGCTGGCCATGGCAGTTTTTATTGCCGGTGGAGCCATGATCACATGGGTCTGTGAGGCCATGCACCGCGCCAAAGCCCGCGCTGTCAAGGCTGAAACCCAGGCAAAACTTGCCGATGAACGACGACGGGCAGATGAAGCCCTGCGCGAAAGTGAAGCCCGGTTCCGCCTTGCGCTGCTGAACAAGCCGATTGCGGTGTTCCAGCAGGACCGGGATTTACGGTATACGTGGATTCACAATCCCCACCGCGATTTCAGCGTAGAGATGATCGTGGGCAAAACGGACGCCGACCTGATGCCGCCCGAATACGCCAGGCCGTTGACGGAATTAAAGCAGCGTGTGATGGAAACCGGCGTCGGCGCGCGTGAGGAGTTGAATACCCCTATCAACGGTTTGCCCAGCTGGTGGGATATCACCGTTGAGCCGTGGCGCAGCGGGCAGGGTGAAATCCTGGGTATCAGTGGGGCGGCGATGGACATTACAGAACACAAGCGTATGGACGACGCGCTCAGGTTTCTGGTGGATTGCGGCGTCGGCCGGAGCAGTGAGGATTTTTTCCAGGCCCTGGCGCGTTACCTGGCAGACAACCTGCGCATGGATTATGTCTGTATCGACCGGCTTAAGGATGACCTCCTCGCCGCCGAAACTGTGGCCGTATGCTATGACGGAAAACTGGAAAACAACATCTCTTACACATTGAAGGACACCCCCTGCGGCGACGTTGTCGGAAAAACGGTTTGCTGCTTTGCCTCCGATGTTCGGAATCTGTTCCCGAAGGACGCGGTGCTGCAGGAAATTCCGGCTGAGAGCTATGTCGGGACGACTCTTTGGGGTTCCCAGGGGAAACCGATCGGGCTCATTGCCGTCATCGGACGGAAACCGCTGGCGGATGCGCAACTCGCCGCATCTATCCTGCAGGTAGTGGCCGTTCGGGCTGCCGGCGAGCTGGAGCGCCGGCAGGCGGAGGAGGCGCTGCGCAAAAGCGAGGCTGCGTTGCATCGCGCCAACGAAAAGCTTCTGTCCGTCAACGAGCAGCTGGAGGAGCGGGTTAGGGAGCGTACGGCAGACCTGGAGCGGCGTACCGCCCAGTTGCGGGCGCTTGCCAAAGAATTAACTCAGACGGAGCAGCGGGAAAGGCAGCGGCTGGCAAAAATTCTCCATGACCATATGCAACAGCTCCTTGTGGGTGCCAAATTTCGGGTTGCCAGCCTGGGAAAGCTGCCGGGCGAAAGGCTGAACCAGGCTGCCTCCGATCTGGACAAGATTTTGAACGACTGTATCGAGGCTTCCAGATCGTTGACCGCTGAGCTCAGCCCGCCCATCCTCCAGGGCGCAGGACTTGTGCCTGCGCTGGAATGGCTCGGCCGATGGGCGAAGCAGAAACACAGTCTTTTTGTACAAGTCGATGCAGCCGGAGAAGTCGGCAGTATCAGAGATGAAGTGCGGATACTGCTATTCGAGGCCGTGCGGGAGCTGCTTTTTAACGTGGTCAAGCATTCGGGAGTGAAGTCGGCGAAGATAAAGGTAGCCTGCAGGGATGGGGAAATGCGTGTGACGGTAGCAGATCAGGGATGCGGATTTGATCCCCCTCCGATCCCTTCGCCGTTTCCTGGGGGCGGCGGATTTGGATTATTCAGCATACGGGAAAGGCTGGACTTGATCGGGGGGCGGATGGAAATCGAGACCGCGCGCGGGAAGGGCGCCGCATTTCACCTTATCGTTGCTTCAGGATAACGCCACGCGAATCAGGCCGGTTTGGGGGATGCTCACTCGCTCCTCAGCCAGCGCGCTATTCCATCTCCAGGCGGAATTCGGGTGTGTCGAACCAGAATCCCATATTGGTCATGCTGTCTATTTCAGCCTGAACGATGGCTTCATGGCCTTCCTCTATCTCCACGAAGCGCCGGAACATCTGCTGCCCTTCGGCATCAAGCGTCTGGACCATTTTTTTAAAGAAGGTGGAGGTTTTGACCTCCGCGGCCAGCGCCTGTCTCAGCAATTTGAGTTCCAGCAGCTGCCGGGTAGGCTTCGGCTTTACGGTTTTGCCCAGGTCCTTCAGGCTTTTTTCAATTGCCGCACGCGTAGGGATTGAGGTCCCCAGCTTTTTCACATGGATTTTTCCCTCTTTATGCCACTCGTCCAGGCGTTCCCGTAAATATGCCAGGTGACTCCTTTCCTCGCGGCACAATTGTTCGAAAATGCGCTTCGCGGAATTGTCGGAGGTTTTTTCCATCGCCTCGAGGTAGATCCGGTGGACACCGCCTTCATATTTCAGCGCCACCTGTATTGCATTCTCAAGATTCATTTTTCCGGCTCCTCTCCCGTACGGATTCAACTGCTGTTCTTCAATTAGCACGAATGCCTCCATTTTCCAAACTGAATCTCGCACCTTGCCGGTCATGAATTCTTTCGTGTTTTGGTCCCTATTCCTCTCACTTTGCCGGAAACCCGCGGGATTTGTCTTCTCAGGTTCAGCGAATGCCCGCATGCCCTGGAAAGGGCGCAGTACAACGCCGGCCATCCGGCACGGATTCAGGGCTGTTTCCGGCTTTCCCGATGGATTCGTGTTTCGCGCAGTTTAGGCTGTTTTTTCCATAAGAGAGGCCAAAATCAATGTTTTACGAGGCATGCTTCTCTCTGGTATATTCTGCGCAAGGCCGTGGGGAAAGCCGGCTGCATCGCCGGCATTATCTTCAGGAATAGGAAGGCTATCCGGCACTCAATGGCAACGGCATCCAGTAACACATGCATGTATCTAGATCATTTCAAGCTGAATGAGCCTCCCTTTTCGCTGACTCCAGATCCGCGGTTTCTCTATATGAGCGAGCGGCACCGGGAGGGGCTTGCACACCTTTTTTATGGCGTGCAGGCTTCGGGCGGCTTCGTTCAGCTTACGGGGGAAATCGGGGCCGGAAAAACCACATTGTGCCGCTGCCTTGTCAAACAGATGCCTCCCGACACGGACGTCGCCCTTATCCTGAATCCCCGCCTTACGGCGTCCGAACTGCTCGAGACCGTCTGCGACGAGCTTGGAATGCCCCACCCGGCGGAAAAGGGGAGCATCAAACTTCTTATCGATGCGCTGAACCGGCACCTGCTCGAGTCCCATTCCCGTCGTCGCCGCACGGTGCTTATTATCGATGAAGCTCAAAATCTCGACATGGATGTTCTGGAGCAGATCCGGCTTCTGACAAACCTGGAAACCTCACGGGAGAAGCTCCTCCAGATAATCCTGCTCGGCCAGCCGGAACTGTTGTCCATTCTGAAACGCAAAGGGCTTCGGCAGCTGGCTCAGCGGATCACGGCCCGGTATCATTTGGAAGCTCTGTCCCGGCGTGAAACCTATGCCTACATCCAGCACCGTTTGGCAGTTGCAGGCGGTCGGGAACCGCTCTTTACGCCCCTGGCGATGCGCCGGGTGTACCGGCTTTCCCGAGGCAGCCCGCGCCTGATAAACATTATGTGCGACCGGGCCCTGTTAGGCGCCTACGCTTCGGACAAAAAGGCGGTCAGCGCTGGTATCGTCCGCCGCGCTGCCCGTGAAACGCAGGGAATCATCCCGTGGTATCGTAAGATCCAGCCTGAATGGGTGGCAGGAATCCTGGCGCTGGTTTTGGTCCTGGCCGGAATCGTGGTTTTCCTGAAATCACCCGGCTATCGGAGCCAAGGTCCAGCGGTCGCAGTGAAATCCGAAAATTCCGGCAGCGCAATATCCCCCGCGATTGCGCCCGGGCCCGTTCTCCCGTCGGCTGCGGCGGAAAACCTGAAACCGGATGTTGTTGCGGTTCCGCCTGTGGTTCCGCCTGCGGTTCCGCCTGCGGCTGCGCCTCCCAAGCCTGTGCAGCCCGCCGGTCCAAGCCTTGCCGAAGTTCTCGGTAATGCGGCTTTGCGCGGCAAAGCGAGAGACAGCTTTACCAGCCTGTTCGCACGCTGGGGGGCGGGAATTTCCCTGGGTCCTTCGGATTATGGATGCAGGGTGGCGCGCGCCCATGGATTCGAATGCCTCTTCCTGGCGGGCAATTGGGCAAAGCTCCGCCGATACGATCTGCCCGCCATACTGGAACTGGAATTGCCCGACGGAATGCGGCACCGCGTAACACTTCTGGGACTGGGAGCAGAAACGGCGAAGATTGCGATCGGCGACCGGACATACACCTACCGGCTCTCGGAAATCAATGAGTTGTGGGACGGCTCGATAATTTTGATCTGGAAGCCTCCTTTTGAAGCGCGCAATCTCGCCCCCGGAAGCCGAGGCGAAGAAGTTCGATGGGTGCGCCAGGCTTTGGATCAACTGGAGGGGAAGCTTCCGGATCCTTCGGCTTCGGACCTTTACGATGAGGACCTGCGGAAGCGCGTCATGAAGTTTCAAAGCGCGCGGTCGCTGGCTCAAAGCGGGCTGGTCAGCACGGAAACTCTCGTTCGAATAACCACGGCCGCCGCGGAACCCAAAGGGCCTTCGATCGCGCAGTATTCCCCGTGAAGGGGAGCAGGCGGAATCTATGTCGTATATCCTGGACGCGTTGAAAAAGGCGGAAAGAGAGCGAGGCATCGCGCGCGTGCCGACGCTCACTACGGTGCATGATTTCCCAAACATGCGAAAGCTCCGTCCGTGGATCCTTGCAGCCTCGCTGGTGACAGGCATTGCGATAGCGGCCGTACTCGCTTTTCGCTACCTAAAACCGGTCTCCGAACCGGCGGCTCCCATGCAGGCCGGCGTGGTTCGAAACATCAAATCCTCTGAACCCGAAGCGGCGCCCGTCGGGGTTTTTCCCGCCCCCGCCGGCGATCCTTTCACTTCGCCGAATGCGGATACCGCAGCGGTGCAACAGGCCGCTTCAGGCCGCCGCGGAACCAGGCTTTCCAGCCGCGAAACGGCCGCGGTTCCCGATAGAGCGAAGCCGCAGGCAGGCCTTGTCGAAAAAGCGCGTGCGCAGATTCAGCCCGTTCCGGACGAAGAGGATCAACCTGCCGAGGACGAGGTGGCGGATGCGGGTGCCGTTGCCCCCGTAAAGCCAGCGACACTTCGCGAGGCCGCCGAAAAAATGAATCTCAGCATACTGGTTTATGATGAGGCCAAAACAGGGCGGCTGGTTTTCATCGACGGCAGGAAATATGTCGAGGGGGATTCGATAAACGGCCTTTACCTTATCGATAGCATTACGCCGGACGGAGCCGTGCTGAGCCATAAGGGAGAGAAAGTGCTTCTATCCCCCGGCTCCAAGTAAGACCTCACCCAAACGCCATTCATACCTTCCATAGGTCTTAACCGCCGAAACATTGGAACGCGCCTCTCAAGGGGATCTGGTCACAATCGATGAAGGATAAAAAGGCTTCATTCGCAATCAATACTATTTACAGCTTTTGGAACCTTTAGAATCTCGACAAAGAATGACGAATTTCCTCTGCGGTTCAACCTTCAGCATTCGATCTTCAGTATTTCAAAGTCATGCACCGACATTTGCGCCCCCGCGGATGCCTCGCCGGCCATTCCGGGCGTTTTGGCGGTTGAATCTCCGCGCCGCCCGGTGTTAGTCTCCTGGCATTGAAAGGAAACCAACGCAGGTATGAATCGGAAGGAGGACATGCGATGAGCATCTGGCATGAGTATGTTCAGCGTGAAGGGCAGGTGCCTGAATGGCCCTATCCTGTCAACTACGGGAAAGTGAATGAAATGGCTTCGGATGTGCTCGTAATAGGCGGAGGTGTTGCAGGCGTTCGCGCAGCCATCAGCGCGGCGCAGGCGGGCGCTTCCGTCGTTCTGGCCGATGCGGGACACGCCAAGAGAAGCGGATCGGGCGGCGCCGGTGTCGACCACTGGCACGGCGCCTGCACAAATCCTTGTTCCAAGGTGACTCCAGAGGAGTACACGAAAGGCTGTTACGACAGCATGCAGGGCTATACCGGCGCGCATGTCCGTTACATCATCACGAACGAAAGCTGGGATTCGCTGGTGGAATGCGAAACGTGGGGATTGCAGATCCGCGATGTGCGGGACGAGTTCAAGGGAGCCGAGTTCAGAGACGAAAAAACAAAACTCCTGTTTGCCTACGATTACGATAACCGGCACATCCTGCGCGTCTGGGGATGGAACATAAAGCCCGTGATCTACAACGAGATGAAGCGCCTCGGCGTGAATATTCAGAACCGCATCTGCGCGACCAGCCTGCTGACGGAGGGAGGCAGGCAAGGTGGCAGGGTTGTGGGCGCTACGGGAATCAACACGCGCACCGGCGAGTTCTATGTTTTCAAGGCCAAGGCTACCGTCGTGGCAACCGGCGGGGCAGGCCGCCTGTTCCAGTGCCTGCCGGAGCTGACGGCTTCCGCTTCCATGTCGGACATGACGTCGGCCGGCGTCGGCCATGCCATTGGCTGGAAGGCGGGGGCAGAGCTTGTCCTCATGGAGAAAACCGGGCCCAATACTTTGAGCGGCTTCGGCTATGCGCCCTACAGCATGGGAAACGCCAGCAATACTTATCACGGCGCGCCTATCGTGGATGCCAACGGCAAGGAAGTACCCTGGGTTGACGCTTTCGGCCAGCCGATTCAGACTCAACACCAGCGTTTTGCCTGCGGGCCGGGACAGAAATTCCAGCTGGGCATCGGCATCGGAATTTCGGCCTATCTTCCCCAGTACCGCCAGAACAATCCGGTGTTCGATCTGCCTGAACGCATCCGCAAGGGCGAGTTTGCTTTGCCGCTGTACATCGACCTGACCCGCATGTCGGAACACGAGCGTCGCGTGCTGTGGGGCCTTATGATCGGCAGCGAAGGGAAGACAAGAATCCCAATTTACGACACTTTCACAAAGGCCGGCTTCGACCCCGATCAGGACCTGCTCCAGGCGCCGGTTATGACGCTCGAGGCCTATGCCAACTCATGCTTCTGGGCCGCGGGTATGAACACGCCGCCTCACATACGGTCCGGCGGCGGAAGCTACATGGTGGACTGGGATCTCCGGACCTCGCTGGAGGGATTGTATGCAGGATCCGGCAGCACGGCGTATGGCGGAGGATGCCATGGGGAATCCCATACCACGGGTCGCTATGCGGGCAGGAAAGCTGCGCAGTATACCAGGACGACCCCCGGGGCCACCGTAGATCCCCATCAGGTGGAAGCGGAAAGGGCTCGGGTGTATGCCTCGGTGCGACGGAACCGGGACGGCATCGGCTGGAAGGAAATCAATATGGCCATCGCCCGCGTCATGCAGGACTACTGCGGCAAATACAAAAATGAACTGACCCTGAAATCGGGGTTGAGGCTGCTTGGAGAGCTTCGCCAGAAGGAACTGGCCGAAGCCTTTTCTTCAAATCCGCATGAACTTGGACGCCTGATGGAATGCTCTTCACTGATGGACTTTGGAGAGGCCATGATGCACGCCTCGCTGGCGCGCAAGGCGAGCAGCGGCATCCTGGATTTTCACAGGCTGGATTATGCCGAAATGGATCCGCCGGAATGGAACAAGCTGCTGGCCGTGAAGCAGGTGCAGGGAGAAGCTTCAGCGCGGGAACTGCCGCTGGATTATTTCCTCAAACCGCCTTTTGCCCCCACTTACGAAGAGAATTACCGGGCGCATTGCGGCGATTGCGAGCCGCGGGTTTGAAAAAGGAGAGACGAAGATGAGCGATAAAATTTATATGGTGCCCAATCCGCCCACTCCCAACAAGGCGGTGGCTTTCGATGCGGATGTGTGCACGGGCTGCTATTCCTGCGTGGAGGTGTGCCCGACGGACGTCCTGATGCCGAATCCCGACGCAGGCAAACCGCCGATTGTTCTCTATCCCGAGGAGTGCTGGTACTGCGGGGGGTGCGTCGAGGAGTGCCCCGCGCCCGGCGCGATTGCCATGCTCCATCCCACGAGCCAGAGGATCTCGGTCAACTGGAAACGAAAGAGCACCGGCGAGCTGTTTCGCCTGGGGATGAAAAACCCGCCTCCGCCCAACAACCGGCCGCCCTCAGGATAACGGGTCCAACGTTCAAACGTTCCACGTTAGGATTTGGGCATGGATGTAATGGTGCCGTCCCAGGTGTCCACTTTGCCGATCTGCTCTTTGTCTTCCGGGAAATAGGTCTGGGTGACATTCTTGCTTTCCGTGTAGAAGATAAATCCGTCGCGGCCCATCATGTGGAGGTCGCCGAAGAAAGACTGCTTCTGTCCGGTAAAGCCGAAAATTCCCAGGGGAACCGGAATGCCTACGTTGATGCCGACCATTCCGCCGTGCGTTTCCTTTGCAAAGGTGCGCGCATAGTAGCCGTTCTGTGTATAGATGACCGAGCCGTTGGCAAACCGGCTGGCGTTCATGATTTTAAGGCCTTCTTCAAATCCCTCGACACGCTTGATGCAGACGACGGGGCCGAAAATCTCCTCGCGCCCGACCGACATCTCTTCCGTAACTCTGTCGAAGATGGTCGGGCCCAGGTAAAAGCCCTTTTCATAGCCGGCCGGGGCCTTGACTTTGCGTCCGTCCAGCACCAATTCGGCTCCTTCCTTGATGCCGGTATCGATCCATCTGAGCACAGAGTCCAGGTGTCCCCGGTTAACCAGCGGCCCCATGTCGGTGGATTTCTCGTATGCCGGGCCGATCTTCATCTCCGACGCATATTTTTTCAGCAGCGCCACCAGTTGATCGGCGATGGCATTTTCGACAACCACCACCGGCAGGGCCATGCAGCGTTCTCCGGCGCATCCGCAGAAGGCGTTGATGATTCCCTGTGCCGTCCGGTCCAGTTTGCAGTCGCGCAGAACCAGGGCGTGATTTTTTGCCTCCGTTAGTGCCTGCACCCTTTTCCCGTTGGCCGCCGCCGTGGAATAAATGTGCAACCCGACGCTCGTCGAGCCCACGAAGGAGACGCCCTTGATGTCCGGGTGGCGCAGGAAAATTTCCGCTTCGTTGCGTCCGGCGGTGATGATGTTGAGCACGCCGGGGGGAAGCCCCGCTTCCTCCCACAGTTCCGTAATGCGCATGGCGGATTGCGGGACGAAACTGGCCGCCTTAAGAACCATGCAGTTGCCCGTCGCGATGCATATGGGCGCCATCCAGCCCTGAGGAATCATGGCGGGGAAGTTCCACGGCGCGATGCCGGCGAACACGCCGATGGGATGGTTGTACCGGGTCGTGTCGTATCCGGTCGAGACATTCATCAGGGCATCACCCTTCATGATGTGGGGCGCGCCACATGCATATTCCACAACTTCGGTGACTTTGAGAACGTCGCCCATCGCTTCGTCCCACTTTTTGCCCATCTCTTTTGCCAGCAGGTACGTCAGCTCTTCAAGGTGCTTGTCCATCAAGGCTTTCAGATTGAAAAGCACCTGGACGCGCTTGCTCACCGGCGTATTGGACCAGGTCGGGTAGGCTTCGACGGCTGCCTGTATGGTCTGATCGACCTCTTCGGCGGAACACTGGGGAGCGTACGCGATGACGGCTCCTGTGGATGGATTGTAGCAGGGCATATATTTGCCCGTTCTGGACTGGATCCATCGTCCGCCGGCATAAAATTTCAGTTTTATCGGCTTCTCCTTGCTGATTGGATCAACATCCAAATTTTCGTCCTGGAAGAAATATCTGTTTTCCGCTGTACCTGGCATGCTTTTACGGTCCTTATAGTTTGTTTATCGGTTCGCCCCGGCAAATTGCCGCAAAATCTAAAGGTTGACCGATTGCGCCACATCTGTCAACGGGCATATACGGTTCTTCGAGTCTTCGGACCTTTGGGGTTGGACCTTCCGGGCCGACCTCAAAGGTCTGAATACTAAAAAGGGAAGGCTATCATCCCTTTGCTATTTCCACTCATCCACCAGCACGCCCCGGCCCAGTCTGAAGTCGGTCACGAACCATGTGGTCTGGATTTTGCCGCCAGTCACCACAATCTGGATGCCTTTGGGATTGTTGAACGGTTTAATGAGCGTCCCGGGAGGCAGCTTTACCCATGTGGTATAGGGCTCGAGGCCCTGCGCGGCGAATCCGTTGATCATGCCGGTCGCCACACCGTTCCCGATCAGGCTGCCGACCGTTTTTTCGATATTTTCCGAGAACCACTGACTGAGAGCAGCCTTAGTCTGGAAGCCCTCCATTCTGTGTACCGGGAATTGATGAGTAGGATAATCTTATAGGTCAGTCCGGAAAGTGGCGCAAGGAAAAATCCCGACAGGCGGCG
>Ga0208980_10001355_pt1 | contig 14796 bp, 13 predicted proteins | sample WetSurMetagenome_3_FD_187993 | JGI IMG/M metagenome (GOLD analysis project Ga0208980, IMG submission 187993) | Wetland microbial communities from Twitchell Island in the Sacramento Delta, sample from surface sediment Aug2011 Site A1 Bulk (version 2) | ecosystem: Environmental > Aquatic > Marine... | reverse complement strand
CCCCACCATCCATTAATGCGAGAGATGAGCCGCACACGGTCGCCATGGAGGAGGAACCATTTGACTCTAAGACTTCGGATACGATCCGAATGGTGTAGGGGAACTCGCCATCTTGAGGCAGGACGGGGGTGATCGCCCGCTCCGCTAAATTCCCATGGCCGACATCCCTTCGGCTGGGTCCCCGGAGGAACTTTACTTCTCCTACCGAAAAGGGCGGAAAATTGTAGTGGAGCATGAACTTTTTGAAGGTTTCTCCGATGAGGGAATCGAGACGCTGCTCATCGTCAGAGGTACCGAGAGTGGTGGTTACCAACACCTGGGTTTCGCCCCGCGTAAACAAGGCTGAGCCATGCGTTCTCGGCAAAACACTGACTTCGCAACTTATGGGTCGAATATCCGTTGTACTCCTTCCGTCAAGCCTTCGTTTTTCCTCGATCACCATCTTCCGGATGATCTCTTTTTTTAATTTCTCTACGGAGTCACCAATACTTTTTTCTTCCCCTTCAAACTCAGGAAGAAGAGCCGCCTTCACTTCCTCCTCAATCTCATCAAGCCTCTTATAGCGCTCCAGTTTTTGAGGAATTTGGACTGCCTCTCTTATTTTGGCAGAGGCTGTTTCTTTAATCCTTAAGGCAAGCGCTTCATTAATTTCAGGAACACTAAACGCTCGTTTTGGCTTTCCCACTGCAGTTTTCAATTCATCCTGGATGTCGAGAATTTTTCGAATAGCCTGGTGAGCGAATTCAATTGCCTCAACAAAAGTCTCCTCCGGTAATTCCTTGGCGCTCCCCTCGACCATAACCACCGCATCCCGGCTTCCTGCTACAATAAGTTCCAGATCACCTTGTTTCATTTGCTGAAACGTGGGGTTACAGATAAAATTTCCATCAACCCTTCCCACCCTCACACCAGCAATTGGTCCTTGAAAAGGTATATCGGAAATCTCAAGCGCTGCTGATGCCCCGGTAATTGCCAAAATATCGGTCTCAATTTCCGGATCAGCCGATAGAAGGGTGGCAATGATTTGTACTTCATCAAAAAAACCCTTCGGGAAGAGGGGTCGAACAGGGCGATCAATACACCGGGAAGCGATTATCTCTTTCTCACTCGACTTGCCCTCTCGCTTGAAAAATCCACCCGGAATCTTTCCTGCGGAAAAAGTCTTCTCCTGGTAATCTACGGTCAGAGGAAAATAGTCCATCCCTGCCTTAGTATTTTTACTCGTCACTACGGAAACCAGTACCATGGAGTCTCCATAACGCACTACCACCGCGCCGTGGGCTTGTTTGGCCATATGACCAGTCTCGATAGAGAACAGCCGGCCTCCTATTTCAGTTTCTACTTTCTTAAACATTTTTTTCTAATTCTCCTTGTTAACGTTTAAATGAACCAATCAGGCTTATCGCCGCAAACCCAGCCTGGCAATCAACGCCCGGTATCGTTCCACATCTTTTTTCTTTAAATAGTCGAGAAGCCTTCGTCGTTGTCCTACGAGCTTTAGCATTCCCTGACGAGAATGATGGTCCTTTTTGTGAGTATTAAAGTGTGCGGTCAAGTATTGAATTCTTTCTGTCAGAAGCGCAACTTGCACTTCAGGAGAACCAGTATCTTTTTCCTTCACTTGGTACTCTTTTATCACATTTGTTTTCTGTTCCGCCGCGAGTGGCATTTCTAAAACCTCCTTACGATTAAAATATTTAAATTTTTTATTTTTATCATACAAATCTATCCTTGTAAAGGAAAGGAAATGAAAAAGTTATTTTTTTACCTAAAGAATTTTTTAATAATTCATAACTCATTGAATTTATTAATTTCATAAATAAACCCATCCATACCCTTCAGCCCGTTTTTCCATCAGATCCTTCTTGGCGTTCCACGTTAAACACCCGGAGAAGTTTCCAGACAGGTTTTTCTAAATCAATGATCATATGATTATTGGCTTCCGCTATGGCAATGAGGTCTCCCCGGGGGGTTAAAATTTTTATTTTTCCATTGAGGTTAAGCAAGGTTTGATTTTTTTCCTTAAGTTCTGCCCCGCTGATCGTTTTCCCCTGATATAGTTTCCGAGAAATTTCTTCATCAACAATAATTTCCTGCAAGGATGATAAGGCTCGGGAAGGAGAAATAATCCATTTATCCTCTACCTCCTTCAGAGAAGTTTTTTCTAAATCTTCCAACGTGACCGAATCTTCGAGTTGAAAACTCCCTGAGCGGATGCGGTTCAGCATTTCCAGACAAGCCCCACACCCCAAATATTTGCCCAAGTCATTGGCGAGGGTCCGGATATAGGTCCCTTTAGAACAGACCACTCGGAAAAATACCCAGGGTGAGTCAATTTTTACTATGGAGAGCTCTTTAATTTCCACCTCTCGTTGCTTTCTTTCGATTTCCCTACCTTTCCGCGCCAATTGGTAAAGCGGCACCCCGTTATATTTTAAAGCTGAATACATCGGGGGTACCTGCATTATTTTTCCTTGAAACCTCTTGAAAGCCCGTCCGATTTGAGTGCTTGCAATGTGAACCGGGCTGTTGTCTTTAATGATTCGGCCCGTAATATCCTGAGTATCGGTTTCAATCCCTAAGCGGAGCATCGCCTGATACTCCTTGTCCTCTTCCACCAAAAAGGGAACAAGTTTCGTCCCTTCATTCAGACACACCACAAGGATTCCCTGCGCAAAAGGATCCAGGGTTCCCGTATGCCCGGCCTTACGGACTTTCAGGATTTTCTTTACACGTTTGACGACAGTATAGGATGTTATTCCCGGAGGTTTATTGATAATAATCAGGCCATTCAAATTATTATCTCCCTACCCTATTGTGACCGGGAAGTGGAGGACTGAGAAAGGAAGTCGGGGATTGTTTCTCCGCGAATAAGGTCTTCAAAACTTTCTCTTTGCCGGATAAGAAAGGACTCTTTGCCGGCAACAAGAACCTCTGCAGGCCGCGGCCGGGAATTATAATTCGAGGACATAGCGAATCCATACGCCCCTGCGCTCATGATTGCTAAAAAATCTCCTTTTTGAACCCTTGTCATCACCCGGTCACGGGCTAAAAAATCTCCGCTTTCACATATAGGCCCAACAATATCCGCTGTATAACGCTCTTCAGTTGTTTTGGCAATCGGGATAACTTCTTGATAAGCGTTATAGAGACTCGGCCGGATAAGGTCATTCATTCCTGCGTCAACTATGACAAAATTCTTTTCTTGAGTAGTCTTGGTATAAAGAACCTTCGTTACCAGTACGCCGGCATTTCCAACAATTACCCGGCCTGGTTCTAAGATAAGGGTAAGGGCTTGGTCTTGAATTTCATTTAAAATTGCTTGGGCATATTCATTGGGATGCGGAGGAACTTCTTCAGCATAGGTTATCCCCAAACCACCGCCAAGGTCTAAGTATTTGATGGCAATCTCTTCTTGTCGAAGCGCGGAAATCAACGTTTTTACTTTACGAAGCGCCTCAACAAAAGGTCCGGTTTCCGTAATCTGAGAACCAATATGACAATCAACACCAATTATCTCAATATGTTCCAAGCTTCGGGCAAACCGGTACTCTTCCAGAGAGCGGGGAAGATCAATCCCAAACTTATTTTTCTTTAAACCGGTGGAAATATAAGGATGAGTTTTAGGGTCAATATCCGGATTAACGCGGATAGAAATTGGGGCTTTGGTATGAAGCTCTTTTGCTTGCTGGTTAATTACCTTTAGTTCCTCAGAAGATTCGATGTTGAACATGAGTATTCCTGCTTCTAAAGCAAAACTAATCTCCTCCTCGGTCTTTCCCACCCCGGAATAAACAACCTTTTTCGGATCAATTCCCGCCTTCAAGACCCGAAAAAGCTCCCCCCCGGAAACCACATCTGCCCCTCCTCCTTGAGTGATAAAAATCTTTAACAACGCTAAGTTACTGTTCGCTTTGACTGAAAAACAAACCAAATGGGGGTAGCGTTCAAAGGCTGAATCAAACACCTCAAAGTGGCGGCACAGCGTACGATGACTGTAAAGGTAAAGCGGGGTCCCCCATTTTGCTACCAAGGTCCTTAGGGAGGTATCCTCACAGTAAAGATCGTTATTTTTAAAGTTAAAGTAATGCATCCGTATATTTTTGTTTAAGGTTTCGTTGTTGCCACTTTAATCTCCTGGGAAAAATCACTCTCATTGTGCCGAGGAGATTGGTCAATTGCAGTCACCGAATAGTAATACGTGAGTCCCGAAGTAAAGGTTTTGTCCAGATACATAGTTTCTTGTTTGAGAAGGGGAGAGACTCTGGTTGGGTGGTCCTCATTCTCTCCGCGCCGATAAACATAGTATCCTTCGAGATCAGAGTCAATGTTTGGCTCCCAAGTAATCACGATCCCTTCCGGAGATTGAAAAGCCATTGTTGTCAAAGGCGTCGCTGGTGGAGTGAGGTCTTCCGGGGTAACGTTTATTTCAGGTGAATCTTTTCCTTCGATAGTGCCTTCTTCAATAGTTTTTAGAGAACGGATAACATAAAAATATTTTTCTCCATTTGTTACCGCACTATCTTGAAAATGGCTTTGAAGAATAGGACTCGGATTAAGAGGGATAACGTCATACCTCTCATTGGCACTGCGGCGGTAAATATTGACTCCTCCAAACCTCTTTTCCCCTGCGAGTGAAGGAGGGACTTCCCAGTTTAAATCTACCACTCGGTCACCGTGGTGCGCCTTTACCGAAACAGGCGGAGGAAGAGGAGGAGACCAGGTGAGATCTAGTACGTTAGAACCCGTGCTTTCGATCCACACGGTAGTATATGAACTGACGTAATAGGAGTAAGCACCTTCTTTTTCTACCTGGCTGTCCCAATAGACCATTTTTTCTTCGGTCTCTTCCCCGAGAGGCACTTCGTATTCAAGCTCTTTGAGCAGTTCAAAATCAGGCTTACACGTGCGGCAACCTTTTTCTTCGATCGGTATAAACCTTCGCCAGATATGGAATCCGGCCAGATTAGTAAGTTTTTTACCATCAGTTTCTTTTTTGGGAATTGACCACTGAAGAACAATGGTCCCCTCTCGCGAAAAGACTTCAAGGTCTTTGACCGGTTGAGGGACCGGAGAGTGCGGCACTATCGGTGGAGCTTTTACTCCACAGCCGATTGATAATACCAACACAAAGAAAAACAAACAAAGTTTCTGGCAACAAAAATATAAGTAGTTCATAATCTCCTTAAGAAGGATGTTTAGCGGTAAGTGTCCTTAGCCTTAGCCTTAAGGCATTAAGGCGAATGAAACCTTCCGCATCTTTTTGTTTATATACCTGATCAGCTTCAAAAGAAGCATAGTCTGCGTGATAGAGAGAATACGGTGATTTGCGCCCCACCACCATACAATTTCCTTTATAAAGCTTCACCTTTACGGTACCGGTGACTTCTTTCTGAGTCTCATCGATCATTGTCTGTAAAATCTTCATTTCCGGGGAAAACCAATATCCATAATAAATAAGCTCAGAATAGCGGGGAATAAGGGAGTCTCTTAAATGCATAACTTCTCGATCCATAGTAAGCGATTCCATAGCCCGATGAGCACTAAGTAAGATTGTTCCCCCGGGCGTTTCATAAACACCACGAGATTTCATTCCCACATAACGATTTTCCACCGTATCAACTCTGCCGATCCCGTGAGCACCGCCAAGCCGGTTGAGGTACGACAAGAGATGACATGGGGACATCCGTTCGCCGTTCACCCCAATTGGGTTTCCATCGCTAAACTCTATCTCGATATAGGCCGGGCCATCAGGAGCTTTTTCCGGAGAAGTCGTTAAACAAAACATATCTTCCGGAGGTTCCAGCCAAGGATCTTCCAAAATTCCTCCCTCAAAACTAATGTGAAAAAGGTTGCGGTCAGATGAATACGGTTTCTCTCTAGTAACGGTTACCGGAATATGCCTTTCCCGTGCATAGGCAATCAAGTCGTTCCGACCTTTCAAGTCCCATTCCCGCCACGGAGCAATAATTTTAATATTCGGATCCATACTATAATAGGTCAACTCAAAGCGCACCTGATCATTGCCTTTGCCGGTAGCGCCATGCGAAACAGCATCAGCGCCTTCTTTCTTAGCAATTTCCATTTGCACTTTAGCGATGAGCGGTCGAGCAAGAGAGGTGCCCATCAAATAGACTCCTTCATAGATGGCATTTGCCCTTATCGCGGGAAAGACAAAGTCCCGTACAAATTCTTCTTTAAGATCTTCGATATATATTTTGCTTGCACCCGTGGCTAATGCTTTTTCCTTTAAACCCGAAAGCTCTTCTCCTTGACCTACGTCGGCAGCAAACGCGATAACCTCACATTTATACGTATCGACCAACCAACGAAGAATTACCGAGGTATCCAACCCCCCCGAATACGCCAGAACAATTTTTTTAACCATAGTTCAACCCCTCAACAATTTACTTTAAATAATTTAGCTCTTGGCAACAATTAAACGCTTTGCGATAATTTTAAAACTTTATCCAAAAGTGTTACTACCTGATCAACCTCATCTTTGGTTACTATCAGAGGAGGAAGGAACCGGAGCACATTGTTCTGTACACAATTGATCAGCACTCCCTGCTCCAGACATTTGTTAACAATCTCAGCTCCCGGTATTGTGAGTTTCATGCCAATAATGAGACCTTTTCCCCGGACCTCGCGAATTACCGAATATTTCTTTTTTAACTGATTAAGCTCGCTCATAAAGTAAGCTCCTACAGTACGGCAGTTTTCCAGTAGGACTGGGTCTTTCAAAGCCGTAAACGCAGCTATCCCTGCTGCAGTAACCAAGGGATTTCCCCCAAAGGTTGAAGCATGGGTCCCGGGAATTAAGCTTTTTGCTACCTCATCCCGGGCAAGCAGCGCACCGATCGGCAATCCCCCGGCTAAAGATTTAGCTAAGGTCATAATGTCCGGGGTTATTCCATAGTGCTCATAAGCAAAAAGCTTTCCGGTTCGCCCCAAGCCAACCTGAATCTCATCAAAGATGAGAAGAAGTTTCTTCTCATCACAAAAAGCCCTCAGTTCCTTAAAATAATTATCCGCGGGACAGTTGACTCCACCTTCACCTTGAATTGGTTCTACCATAATAGCAGCGGTTTTATCATTAACTGCCTTCCGAACAGCATCCAGATCATTAAAAGGGACATGCTTAAATCCGGGAAGCAGAGGATCAAAGCCTTCTTTAAATTTATCCTGACCGGTGGCAGTAATAGTAGCTAACGTCCGACCGTGGAAAGAGTTGTGCATGGCTATGATTTCAAAGCGGTCTTCCTTTTTATCCCGCATATATTTTCGGGTAAGCTTGATTGCTCCCTCATTTGCCTCCGCACCGCTGTTGCAGAAAAAGACTTTGTCCGCAAAAGAATTCTCCACCAGCAAACGGGCTAACTCAATCTGGGGTTTTATGTGAAAGAGATTCGAGACATGGAGGAGGATTTTCGCCTGGGCTTCAATTGCCTCCACCACCTTCGGATGACAATGACCCAGGCTGCAGACGGCCAGCCCGGTCACAAAGTCCAGGTATTCCTTTCCATCCTGGTCCCAAACCTTGGTCCCTTTTCCCTTAAGCAAAACGATCGGAAATCGCTTGTAAGTAGAAAATATGTATTTATCAGTTTCGTTTATTAAACTCATACTTCTTTGTTTACTTCTTTTGTTACGCAGGCTAAAGCCTAAAGACTACCGAGAAAAGATTTCCGCAAAATCCTGTCTTCACTCTTTACGCTTTACCCCTTGCTTTTTTTTAACGGAGCACAAGCTCAGTCCCAACCCCGGCAGAGGTAAAGACTTCGAGCAGGAGCGCATGTTCCACCCGGCCATCAATAATGTGGGCTTTCCCCACGCCATCTTTGAGGGCATTAAGACAACAGTTTACCTTGGGCAACATCCCCCCCTTGATAATCTTGGTTGAGGATAACCGTTTTACTTCCTTAGCATTCAACGTAGGGATGAGCCTGTCTTGTTTATCTTTTACTCCCTCAACATCAGTCATCAGGATCAATTTTTCTGCCTGGAGAGCTGCAGCCATTGCGCCTGCTACGGTATCAGCATTAATATTATATGTTTCTCCCTCTTTACCGACGCCAACCGGCGCAATAACCGGAATAAACCTTTCAGCTTCCAAAGATTTTACTAACTGAGTATCAATCGCTTCCACATCTCCCACCATCCCAATATCAATAATTTCTGGCGGGTGATGAGGAATGGTCTGACGGGTAAGCTTTAATTTCTTTGCGTTAATGAGCGAGCCATCCTTACCACTCACCCCAACTGCGTTTCCGCCATAATGATTAATAAGAGAAACAATCTCCTTATTAACCTTCCCGACCAAAACCATCTCCACAACATCCATGGTTTCTCCATCCGTCACCCTTAACCCATCAACAAACGAAGACTTTATCCCCATCTGGTCTAAAACTTTCCCGATCTGAGGCCCTCCTCCATGCACAATAACCGGCCTTATCCCGATATAATTCAAAAGCACTACATCCTTGGCAAAGCATTCTTTGAGCTTGGCATCTTTCATGGCGTGGCCGCCATATTTTATCACAAAAGTCTTCTGATAAAACCGCCGGATATAGGGAAGCGCTTCCATGAGCACATTTGCTTTCTCAATCAAATTTTTCATAAGTAGCTCAGATTTATTTATTAATAGTTGAAACCTGTTTATCCCAGAGTCTTTGCATAAAATTGAAAAATTACTTTATCAAAATTATTATTTATACTATAATTTTAATAAATTTGATAAAATTTTTTTCCCCTCGCAAAACTTGTTCCCTTTCTTCTCCTGAAACTAATCTGTTAACAAATAAAAACTTTCCGCTCCTTGGATTTTTTTCCAATCTTTCTATAATTTTTTTCAAATTACCTAACAATGGTATTATGCTTTTAACATATTGATATTAAATAATAAAAATAATAAAATCAAGAACCATTGTATCCTTTATATTAAAAAACTACAATGCTTGCAGAAAAATACTGACATTGCTCCATAGGTTGGGCCAATTCAAACCACTCTCGTACCTTCTTTATTAGAGCAGTATTGCAAATTAATCTCATTATTGAAACACAATTTACTATTAATTTTCGAATAGTTGTAAAATTGTTGCTTTTTAGAAACCCGGTTTTTTTTAAAACTTTCTTTGTATCCAATTGTGCATCAAAAAGTACAGTTATTTTAATAACTACTTTAAGTTTTTACTTGGCATGGATATTGATAGTTCATTTGGTCAGAAGAAACAATAAATAGAGAAGGTTTAAGTTCTTTTTGTTTGCTCTTTTAATATAACGCACACAATCCACTTCATAATCTCATTCTGCAGGGGGGTGCTCCTGTGGTGGTTTAGTTGAATATCTTAGGCTTCAATCTCTCACCCCCCTTTTTTATTTTTTTTACGCTTTAAACAGGTTTTTTTAAGAAAAAATTTTTAACCCTCCGTGCCTTTCCTGTCGGAGGGTTTTTCTTTTTCTTGCCTTTTTTAAAGAACCACCACGTTTTAATTTTTTCCTTTTAACTTGAGAACGTTTTTGGATAAACTGGTCTTGATTTTATGAAAACTCTGCCTTAATAAAGCGCAGAGCAATGATTTCTTGATGCCAGCTCAGGAAGGATAAGGATCGATTGAACTCGGTTGCTTTGGTTCGTTGCGAAACCTATGAACCAGGTGCGCTTGAAACCGCCATACGCAAGACGCTTGACCTTATTGGTGGAATAAATCGTTTTGTTACCCCAGGGGCACGCGTTCTCCTCAAGCCTAACCTGCTTTGCGCCCGGTCGCCGGAGAAATGTGTCACCACCCACCCAGCGGTTGTCCATGTGGTTGCAAAAATGGTTTTGGATGCAGGCGGAAAACCGTTTATTGGAGACAATCCGGCAATTGAGCCTTTTAAGTGGGTAGCAGCCAAATCCGGCATGGATAAGATTGCTCGCGACTTGGGAATAGAATTGATCGAACTCACTAACCCCACCCTTATTTTTCCACCACCAGGGGCCACGTTTAGAAAGTTAGCGATTTCTTCTGAAGCTCTTAAAGCGGATGTGGTGATCAACTTGCCTAAACTTAAAACTCACTGCCAGATGATGTTTACTCTTGGAGTGAAAAATCTGTTTGGCACTGTTGTTGCTCAACGGAAAGCAGAATGGCACTGCATGGCCGGAATAGATCGGGATACCTTTGCTTCTCTGCTTCTCGATGTCTATTCCACGGTGAAACCAGCAGTGACGATCCTGGACGGGGTTTGGGGAATGGAAGGGCATGGCCCTTCCAATGGCAGGCCAAAAAAAATTAATTTGGTCGCTGCGGCAACGGATGCAGTAGCACTCGATACCAGCATTTGCAACTTGTTAGAAGGCCCGCTCCGTTTATTTCCGATTTTTCGGGAAGCACGGTCGCGAAAAATTGGTGAGACCGACATTCGCCGGATCATATTTAAAGGAGATACTCCTCAGTCCTTCGCTATTCATGACTTTCAGATCCCGGCCTTGGATTCTTTGGCTGTTTTGCCGGGAGCTTTTCATTGGTTTGCTAAAAACTATTTGGTCTCAAAACCTTTTCACGAAGAAAAATCTTGTGAGGACTGCGGACAGTGCGAAAAAATTTGTCCAGCAGGAGCAATGACCGTAAAAAATAAAAAGAGCACTTTTGATTATGACAAATGTATTCGCTGTTACTGCTGTCAGGAAATTTGTCCGCACGATGCTATCCGTTTTAAAAAAGGACTACTGGTGCGATTACTCAGTCGATTTAATCGGTAAGAAAAAAAGCAAAGTTTCTTTGGCAACCATTTTCAAAACTACCGTGTTAGATTTTATATAAGAAGAAGGAGGATGAAATAATGAATGGGTTTACAATAGATCCCAGCAAGTGCCAACGCGACGGCATCTGTGCTGCTGATTGCCCAGCGGGAGTAATCAAGAAGCAATCAGCTGACGATTATCCTGAACCGACAACGGACTTTGAAAAATTTTGTTTAGCCTGCGGACATTGTGTAGTGGTCTGTCCACACCAAGCATTAAGTCTTGACTGGTTAAGCCCTGAAGCGTGTCCACCAATTAAAACAAATTTTAATCTCACGACGGAACACGTCGAGCAGTTTCTCCGCTCCCGGCGCTCTATCCGCAATTTCAAAAAGGAAGTAGTAGGCCGAGGTTTATTGAATAAACTCCTTGAGATTGGAACCTATGCTCCTTCCGCAAAAAATGAGCAACCGTGGCACTGGCTGGTTATCCAAAATCCAACGGAGGTTAAGCGTTTGGCAGGATTGGTGGTTGATTGGATACGGTTGGTCATAAAGGAGAAACCGGAGATTGCCCGGCAAAAAGCATATCACCGCGTTGTTGCTGCCTGGGAAAAAGGGAAAGATCCTATTTGCCGGGAAGCCCCTCATTTAATTGTGGTTCATGCGGATAAAAACTGGGCCTTTGGTGCGGAAGACTGCGCGAGTGCCTTAACCTATATAGAGTTATTTGCTACCGTGATAGGGTTGGGAACATGCTGGGCAGGCTATTTGTATTCGGCAGCCAACTCATACGCACCTTTGTTTGAGGCTTTGGGAGTACCGTCTGATCACCGTATTTTTGGAGCACTGATGGTCGGATATCCCACATTCACATACCATCGTCTCCCGTTGCGCAAACCACCCCGGATAATGTGGAAATAAGCGCTATCAGTAACTAATGTTAAACAAGAAAATAAAATGAAATTAAAAAGCACTGATACCTTAGAGTTTATAAGGCGCGGTTTGACAGTAAATGGAAAATCATTTGTCGTTGAATACCCAGATGAACCAATACTGGGTATCGAAGATGGAAAACTTGTTACCATTGTTTTTCGGGGGTGTGGTTGTTCCCTGACTCATTGGGAACCCGAAGATATCGAGGGGCATTTTCCCGAACAAGGCAATGAAGGATGGTAGGGGGCTTGAAATCCCAATTAACCATCATCTGCTGCTCTCATTAGGCGATCGATAATTAATCCATGGAAACTTTCATTGTCTAAAGAGACATAAAACCACCCCAGATGGATTAAACAACGGCTGCAAACTGCCACCTTCCATTGAAAGCCTTTAAACCACGTAAATTTTTCGGTGGCAGGGCCTCTATACCAGCAGCCTATAGCTTTCCTAAAACAACCGATTTCAAAAAGGAGACCCTCGGGATTTGCAAAAGTGTGCTGGTAACACCCGGAAACCTCGATCATTTCAGAAGCGCTAGTGATAATCTGGTGACACTGCCGACATAGGATATAGCTTTCTCTGCCTGGTTCTTCCAGGGCTGCCTCATCGGTAACGATTTTTTTTAGTTTTTCGAGGGGTTCTTCTTCCGCAGGCAATCGAAAAAGATGGGTCGAGTTAATAAATCCCATAATGGTTTTGGCAAATGAAAAATTTCGAACCTCAAAAAAGGAGCGATTATCCCCAAAAATTAATGCAGCTTTTATTATAGGGGAAATATTTTTTGGCCTCTCCATGATATTTTTGGCGGTCTCTGTTGTTGGAGAAGCTTTAAGCAATAAAAGAAAAGTTTAATTTAAAAAGGGTCTTTAAAAGCTGCTTGCGGCGCTTTTAAAGACCCTTTAATTTTAACACCGGAGAGTTTAAAAGAAGAAAATCGTTAGGTGAACGGGTTGGGTATTTTGGAACCTATACACCTAAAACAAAGGATACATTGATGTGGCTTTATACTGATTTCTTCAATGCAGCGCCAGCCTTAAATTTAACGACCTTTTTCGCTTTAATGGTTATCTCTTTTCCAGTTTGGGGATTCCGGCCTTTTCTCGCTTTGCGTTTGGCTACTGAAAAAGTACCAAATCCAATCAAAGCAATTCTATCCCCTTTTTTCAGCGCTCCTGATACAGCTTTGGTAAAAGCAGCTAACGCTTTTCCTGCGGCTGCCTTTGAAACACCAGCGTCTTTTGCCATCTTATCAATTAATTCTGCTTTTGTCATCTTCTTCCTCCTTTTTAAAAAGTTAAAAAATTAGTCCTTTGTTTCTCCTTTAATTTCTATCTCTACTTCTATCTTCTTTCCACCCATCCTTCTCGTTTTCTCTTCCCTCATGATGATCGCTGCGATAATCTCGGGGATACCGTTTTTCTACATCAGAATGCCATTTGTAGGGTTTATCCGTATCCATGTCTAAACCTACAAAACCGCCATCTTTGTGCTGCAACCCGCGAGGAAATGAATTTTCTCGTTTCCACTTGCCTCCGTCACGATAGAAATACAAATTTCTGTCGATATCAAAATATACAGAAAGGGAAGGATAATAACGGTAATGATATTTTGCCCGGGAACGATGCGCAGGCGACCACGCATATGGATCTCCATAGGACTCATGCACCACGCATCCTGTGCTTAGCAAAAAGATTGTCACCAAAACGCTGAATAAACCTATCAAAGGGATGCTCTTTTTTATTTCGTTATCCCTCATGGTGCCTCCTCAGGGGGATATTTTAAAATTTCAGAAATATTAACCTCTCCGATTGCTGCTGTCAAGGAAAATCAGCATTGATAACCTTTTTCGACACAAGGAAACACCGGTCAGCAGAGAAATCAAGGCCCTCGAAGAATAGAAGCAGTGCTCTTTGCATAGGGATGTTCATTTGATGAGCCAAAAATACATCACCGCTTTCTTGTTTGTGGGTAAAGAACTGTTTTAAGCCCCGCGTTATAATAACAACAAATTTACTCGTGAAAAGCGCTGTCGCCTGAATAATGTTGGGATATGAGGTCCAACCCCAGGAAGAATAGTAAGCAGTGAGCAGTTTTTTAGCGTTTTTCTGGTGATTTTTGTTTTTTACTTAAGAGGGGGTAATATAATTTTCCCCTCTTAAGTAAAAAGGAGGTGGATAATTTTTTTACACCTATTTTTTACCCTAAAATTTTTTCGAGTTTATTCATTTTAGCCACGATTCCCCCGTATTCCAGGTCAGAGCAAGGAAGCATGGCTGCTCCGAAAAACCCCTGAGCACGAATTTCTGTGGCTTTCCCGGCAATTCGGCTTCGACCCAATCCCAGTAGGGGTGATCAAAAGCATCAGCGGGGGTGGTAAGTTTTCCTTTGTGAACGCAAAAGGCAAGGCAACTTACAACGGAGGGCCGTCAATAGGATACAGTAGAATTTTTTACTACCGGTGACCTTACCCCATCGTTTGGGCCAGTTTCAAGGTGACAGTTTCTTCCTTGGTAAGGTGGTTGTTTTGTTGTTCTTTGATAAATTCATACGGAGTTAACCGCGCATAAATCCAGCCACATAATGGCCAATGGTAAAGGGCAATAGAACTTCGCCGGTAACAGAAAATACTCCTTGGACTCTTACGAGCAATGGTAAGAAGGGAAAGACAGCTTACTGTCAATAAAATTATTGATAATCGCCAAGAGAAAATATGGGCTTACGATTTATTTATAGGGTGATAACCAGCTCGATATTATTATGCTTCAGCAGTAAACCATTCTGGAATCGTTTTAGTCACAGCCTTGACAATGTCCCGATCGAGTTCGCTTAAGGCACCACGCGCAATCAGGGACTCAACGGTCTTTTCAAGCACAATCATTTTCCCCGCCGTGTGAATAATGGCCGGATAGTAATCGTTTACAAAAAACTGTTTAAGCCGAAAACGCTTAACGTCGTCACCCACCATGGCTTTGATTGCCTCCTCAATTTTCGCTTTACCGAGGGCGCGCAACTCGGCTTTAGGCGACCTCATTTTTTTGGCGGTTACCTCAAAGCCTTCGGCACACTTGAAAGTGAGTCGCCAGTGTTCTATGTTGCCAAGTGAATTAATCATGAGGGTATTGGTCGTTA
>Ga0208980_10001354_pt1 | contig 14810 bp, 11 predicted proteins | sample WetSurMetagenome_3_FD_187993 | JGI IMG/M metagenome (GOLD analysis project Ga0208980, IMG submission 187993) | Wetland microbial communities from Twitchell Island in the Sacramento Delta, sample from surface sediment Aug2011 Site A1 Bulk (version 2) | ecosystem: Environmental > Aquatic > Marine... | reverse complement strand
CGCCGCCGCCCAGGTAGCGCCGGATACGCACCAGCAGCTAGCCGAGGCGCAGGTGCTGGTGTGCGGTCGAGCAGCGGACCGGATATCCGGTTGAGGTATTTCTGAACCATTCCGGTTGAGCACATACATTCCTTCTCCGGATGGTTATGGAATCCGCAGGGACATGGATTCATGCTGGCCACCAGCATAAAGCTGGCCGGATAATCTACTATCGATTTAGCCCTTGAGATAGTTATCACCCTGTCTTCCAGCGGCTGACGCATTACTTCTAGAACGCTTCTTTTAAATTCAGGAAGCTCATCGAGGAAAAGTACGCCGTTATGGCCCAGGGAGATTTCACCAGGTTGCGGAAAAGTGCCCCCTCCAACCAGGGCTACATCAGAAATTGTATGGTGAGGACTTCTGAACGGACGCCTGGTCATCAGGGCGGTATGGTCATCAATCTTGCCTGCCACCGAATGGATCTTGGTCGTCTCGAGCGCCTCTTCTAGGGTCAGGGGAGGTACAATAGTCGGCAACCTCTTGGCTAACATCGTCTTGCCGGCACCCGGAGGGCCGATCATAATCACATTATGCCCGCCTGCGGCAGCAACCTCAAGAGCCCTCTTTACATTCTCCTGGCCTCTGACATCCGAGAAATCGACCTCATATTTGTTAGCTTCGCTTTTGAACAAATCGGCAAGATCCACCTTCACCGGATCAAAGTGTTTCACATTGTTGAAAAAATCAACAACATCGGCTATTCTTTCCATTCCATAGACATCCAGGCCTTCAACCACAGCTGCCTCGCGGGCATTTTTCAAGGGTAATACAAGTCCCTTAAACCCTTCCTCTCTTGCTCTCAACGCTATGGGAAGGGCACCTTTTACCGGCTGCAGGGTGCCATCGAGAGAGAGTTCACCGATAAGAACAAAGGAATCGATCTTTTCTGGGCCTACTTTTTCGTCGGCCGACAGGATACCCATTGCCAGCGGAAGGTCGTACGATGAACCCTCTTTTCTAATATCAGCCGGAGCCATATTTATAACCACCTGCTTACCAGGCCAGTGATATCCCATTGACCTGAGTGCGGATTCGATCCTCTGCTGGCTCTCCTTGACTGCAGAATCGGGTAATCCAACAAGAAAAAACCGGACTCCGCGGGAGACGTTAACTTCAATTGTAACAGTCACCGCATCGATACCGGTTACAGCACTGGCGAACGTTCTTACGAGCATAGTGATAAGTTTTTAGCACGAAACGAAACACTGTATCAAATGTAGGAAATTAAAAGGGAAAAGGCAAAAGGATAAAGGCGAAAGTTGAAGAAAGTTGAAAGGGTTGAAGGAGTTGAAGAGGTTGAAAAGGTTGAAGGGGTTGAAAATGTTGAAGGGGTTTAGGAGGTCGTGATTTCATAACCACATGTCGCAAGCCTCGCACCGCATACCGGCAGCAAAAGGAAAAGGACAGAAGGATAGGGACGAAATTTACTGTCTGATTAGCAGGAAAGTCCCATGAAATCAATTGTCGGTATATCCTTTTTGACTGCCAAATAAACTTGACTCTGGTTTGAATAAAGCTTAACTTTGATAATGAATTCTAAATCAGTTCGGAAGGCAACACTAATTAATATTTAGGCAATGGCAAGCATTATTCCTGGTTATGAATACGATATTTTCATAAGCTACCGCCAGAAAGACAACAAGTACGACGGCTGGGTTACTGAATTTATCGATCACCTGAAACGTGAAATTGAAGCCACTTTTAAGGAGGATGTTTCAATATATTTCGATGAAAATCCTCATGACGGATTGCTGGAGATCCATAATGTCGACAAGAGCCTCGAGACAAAACTAAAATCAGTAATCTTTATCCCTGTCATTTCACAAACCTATTGCGATCCTAAAAGCTTTGCCTGGCAAAACGAATTTGTCACGTTTAATAAAATGGCCGGTAACGATCCGATTGGAAGAGATATCAAGCTTGCAAACGGTAATGTCTGCAGCAGGATCATCCCTGTAAAGATTCATGACCTGGATGCTTCTGACACTGAATTTATTGAAAATGAGATGGGCTGCCGGTTACGTGCAATTGAATTCATCTACTCAAGCGCCGGTGTGAACAGGCCATTAAAACCAGCTGACAATCCGGATAAGAATCTGAATAAAACATATTACCGCGATCAGATCAATAAAGTAGCAAATGCAGTTAAAGATGTAATATATGGTGTCCATCCTGATCCTAAGAAACGGGCAACAAAATCATATCAAACAGGTACCGTTCAAGGATTTACTGATGCTAGAGCTACATCAATTCCTGAAAAAAGAGTTCATGGCAAGATATTAACAACAAATACAATTCTCTGGGGAACGCTCGGTATCTTGCTTTTGGCAGTTCTTTTAATTTTTGTTCCTAAATTATTTAACAAGCCAAAATCCGGACTTTCATCAACTGATGTAATTAAAAAAGCAATTGCAGTTTTGCCTGTGTCAAATCTCACAGGTGATTCTGATCTGCAATATATTGCTGACGCGATCCAGAGTGATATAAGCGGCAGGCTCAATGGTATAAACAGCCTGATAGTCCGGCCAGATCAGTCTACATTACAGTTCAAAAATAGCCAGGAATCCATTCAGCATATAGCTAAGAAGCTTAGTGTCAATAGCTTGATTCAGTCCACAATAAAGGGAACCAAAGATAACCTGCAGGTTGAGGTTCGCTTCATTGAAGCTTTTCCTGAAGAAAAAAACGTCTGGAGTTCAATGTTTATTTATAACTGGAACAACATTGGCGAGATTTATCGAGATATTCTCAGTAAAATTGTAGAAGCTGCACAAATTAAGCTCACTGCACGTGAATCGAAAAACCTGGCTATAATTCAAAAGCATGATCCGGCTCTTTTAAAAGCATATAATCTGGGATCCTTCTATATGAAACAGTTATCACCTGAAGGATTTGAAAAAGGTCTGAAATATTTTAATGAGGCAATGGCTATTGATCCGTTGGATCCATTACCATATCTGGGACTGGCCCGGGGTTATGGCGAATCAGGGCATGGAGCCGGATTAGGCGCCGATGCACCAAACAGGGCAAGGGATTACGCACTCAAGGCGCTCGAACTTGATTCAACTCTTTCTGATGCCTATGCGATTTTGGGCCATTGGAGTCTATATAAAGGATGGGATCTTGATAAAGGGGAGAGGTACCTGAAACATGCAATTGAATTGAATCCGAATGATGCCTTTGCTCATGTACACCTGGGATGGTTTTATTGTAGTTCATTAATCCCTGACACGCGTTATTCAAGGACTTATAAAATTGATGATGCAGTTTCAGAGATGAAAAAAGCGGTGGAAATATCACCCACTGAAACTTCGTATCAAGGTTATCTGGCCTGGCTATATTTTTTTATTGGCCGTTTTGAAGACGCATTGACAGAAGCTAAGAAAACACTTCAGCTTGATCCGGATTATACGATGGCTTATTATGTTATGGGTTCCGCTTATGCAGAGATGGGAATGAACTTTGAAGCAATTGAAGCGCATAAGAAGGGATTAGCCATAAGTCCGGGATTTGAACAGGGATTGGGTGTTGCCTATGCCCGTGCCGGAAAAAAGGACAAGGCTCTGGAGGTAATTAAGGAGTTGGAAAAATACATGGATTCATGGTGGAATGCCTGGGCTGTCGCTGAGATATATACTGCGATAGGCGATAAAGATAAGGCAATAAATGCCATTGAAATTGCATATAAGCTGCGTGGAGATTTTATCCCGTTCATGCATTCCTATTGGCTTTTTAAACCCTTATTTGATGATCTAAGGTTTGAAAAAATGGCCAGCAGCCTGAATTATCCTAAATAATAATCCGCCAATTAATTATTAAACAATATTATCATCTCCTATTGTACAACGCGGAAACCCGTGCTGCCTCCATATTTATTGGGGTCAGTGGCATCACGACTTGCGCTTCGGCAACCCATCCAACCACCCCTATAACTGCCACTGCGGTCAACACGCTCAGACCCTGATTCAGGCCCCTTGGGATTAGTTTGTTCCACTGCGGGATAAACACCATACCAGTCGCTGCACCATTCCCAAACATTACCGTGCATGTCAAACAAACCCCAGGCATTGGGCGGAAAACTACCAACAGGCGTTGTCGATCCTCTGAATCCATTATAATTAGCTTGAAAGGGGGCTAAACCTGTGCCGGTGTAAAATGGTGTAGTTGTTCCTGCACGGCAGGCATATTCCCATTCGGCTTCAGTGGGAAGCCGGCCGCCAATCCATTTGGCAAAGGCAGTCGCATCATTCCAGCTCACCCATACCACAGGATAGTTATACTCCGATTCAGGCCGGATCTCGCCTTTTTCGTTACATTTCCAATTCACCCTTTTACCAGTCAGGGTTGTGTTACCCTGATCTGTTAATGGTTTTTTGTCAGCATCTGTCACATATCCGGTCGCATCAATAAACGCTTTAAACTGACCCAGCGTAACTTCACATTTACTCATCCTGAAAGCACTAAGGTTTACCCTGTGCTGAGTTTCACTGCTGGTACTGTCCCTGCCATCTTCATTTACCGGGCTCCCCATCATGAATGTACCCGCAGGTATCTCAGCCCAGTCAATTTGTGAAGTATTTATTAAGGTCAGCTTCTTAAAATCTTCATCATCCCATAGGCTTTTATAATCTTCATCCTTGGCTGCAGATGCCTTGAGCGGAGGACTCAGTGAGATCGCCTTCTTGAGATCGGCCAGGGCATTCGCTTTATCTCCCTTGCGGCTATATACACATCCGCGGTTATATATAAAAACTGCAACAGTGGGAGATAACCGAATAGCCCTCGTATATGAGTAAACGGCTTCATCAAGCTTGCCGGTTTTCGCAAGGAGACCTGCCCTATTTTGCCATGCATCAGAATTGGTACTGTCAAGTGAGGTTGCCTTGCTGTAAGCTTCCAATGCCTGGTCATTTTTGTTCAATTCTTCAAGAATCTGTCCTTTCAGCAACCAGTTTAAAGCACTGTCAGGCTGGAGAGTTGTCAGCTTCTCAAGGGTAGCCAATGATTCATCATAATGTTTGTATTCAGCCTGGACATAGGCTTTGAAAAATAATATTGCTGTATTTTTGGGATACAACTTTTCGAGGCCTTCAAGCTGGCCAATCATTTCTTCCTCCCCCGTAGGAGTTCTTTTCATGTTCGTTATTATCCAACCCTGTACTGCCTCTTTACTGTCAGGACTGCTTTCCATCAGATCAGTATAGATTTTCGAAGCTTCCTCGGTATTTCCCTGCTGTAGGAGGGCTTGAGCTTTTGCAAGCTCTTCCCTGAGAGAAGAAATCTGGGCCTCTGACTTAAAGTTTAGAACTAAAACCAGAAGCGGGATCAGAAGAAAGATAAGTTTTTTCATTCTCTTAATTTTTAGCTTGTTACTAAGATGCAAAGTTACATGCTGTTTAAGCCAAAGTCAATTTTTATTTAACAGCTAATTAATTTAATGAACATATTTGACTATCACATTGTACCCTCCTGCAGCAATAACCTCAGGAGCTATCTTTAAATTCTGCTCACCTCTTTCATCTGAAAGAAGGAGAAAGGCAAAAGGAGAAAGGTGAAAGGTGAAGTCCGCCTTCGCTAAAGCTATGGCGGATGAAAGTTGAAGAGAGTTGTAGAAGGTTGAAAGGGTTGAAGGGGTTGAAGGGGTTGCGACCATTAAACCGCATGCCGTAAGCCGCAAGCCGCGTACCGGTTATGCAGCGAGACAAACAACCCCCGGTTTCAGACATTGCCGGGGGTTTCTATTGTACAGGTAAAAAAGATGCATATTCTGATAAAATTGAACAGATAATAGTCATCTAAATAATTGTTCTTTTTTGAATCCAAATCAACTTAAACTCTTTTATAAATATTAAAAACTCTACAATAAAATCTCTTTATAAATACATTCTGGCCATTCTAGAGTAGCCCTTGCTCTTTAAGGTCATAAATTACTTCTGAGATATTAGTTTTACCAGTTTTGACCAGAATGTTTCTGCGATGTGTATTTATTGTGTAAATACTCACGAATAACTTTTTAGCGATTTGTTCACTACTGAGCCCTGACTCTATCAATTTGATGATCTCAAATTCACGATCGGATAAAATAGGCCCTATCATCAATAGTTCCTCATCAGGATATCTGAAATATGATAGATCATTCCCCACGTAATAATGGAAACCCCATCTTGTCCTTTTAAACCAACTAATATCCGTATTAATATTAATATTATAGACCGTTTCATAAGGGCCTCGGCAATAAAAGAAATAACACTGAATAAGTTGGTTTGAGTAATTTCCTGTGATATTTCGCTTTCGTAAATTTTCTGACATTAACTGTTCACCTTTTTTTGCAACAAAAAGTTCATGTGCTATTTTAAATAGTTTAACTAATCCCAATTCATGTCTTTTAAGGTCATCAGGATGTGTTGATTCCTTAAAATGGTAAGTTGTTAAATCCTCCGGACTGATACCACGCAGTTGAATGCTTCCCTGACTGGCAAATTCGATTTTCATACTGATCATGTCAAATACAGCGAGAAACTGATTATTGAGTTTCATCATCTCCTCAAGCGACACAATTAAAGGATCACGCCTATCAATCCCTTTAAAACCAACTGGAGAATAGGTTTTTTTGAACTCGAGAAACAAATCGTATGGGCTGTAATCCATAACAACGAAAGAATTAATACTTAAGGCAATAAAAATACTTTTTTATTTGTATTACAACCAAGAAACAAGGATAGTATTACATTGTTCTAAAATGATATAAAGACAAGGCCGTTTAAATGTGTTTTAAACCACTTTCCCGCCTGCCGTCTTACATATTAACATGAGCATTCCTGTGCAGGGCGTAAACAGCAATAAAATTACAGTGAATTAAAACCATTTTAACATTATTCCCTCACGAGTCGGCAACCTCAGGAGCCATCTTTAAATCATGCTCACCTCTTTCATCTGAAAGAAGGAGAAAGGCAAAAGGAGAAAGGTGAAAGTTGAAGAAGGTTGAAAGGGTTGAAAGGGTTGAAAGGGTTGAAGGGGTTGAAGGGTTTGAAGGGGTTGCGACCATTAAACCGCATGCCGTAAGCCGCAAGCCGCGTACCGGTTATGCAGCGAGACAAAAACCCCGGTCAGACAGGCAGCCGGGGGCTGCTTCTTATATTCTGCGTTTCTTCAGTTATCAGACAAGCTGATACTAATGAGTTTGTGATAAGGCATTATAATTAAAATTGATAGTTTTTATCGTTTTATTGCAAGTTTTGATTGGACTTTTGATATGTACTTTCATATTTATTAGGCTAACTTCATAAAAAGATATGTTATTTTTTTAATCTAAACCTGACAACTATGAAAACACTTAGAATTTTTATTGTCCTGTGCTTTTTTGCGGCTTTTGCTGTAAATAATGTTAAGGCTCAACCTCCTGTAATAAAGTCTGAGTTAACTGTCTGGGAAGGTCCTACTTATTTTCCCTGTACAGGTGATTACCTATTTGGTTTTGTTACATTCAAAAGTATGCTCATGTCACATAATTGGCTAGTGTTTACCGAAGTACTTGAATTTAAGGGTTATAAAGATGAAGCCATGACTGAACCATCAGGTAATACTTATGAACTTCAAGGAATTGAACCTGGATTAGCATTTGCTGAGCATACTATTATAATAAAAATGAATGGAAAGCTCGTTGCAGCTGCTCACTTTTCTTACCATATAACTACAAATGCAAATGGAGACATAACTCAAGAACATTTAGTTTGGAGATGGGGCTGTAAGGATTAATATGAGCCAGTAAGGAGTAGTAAATTTAGTTTAGAGCATCAACCACCTATAAAATTGTTATGCCTTCGGAAATCATCTCCTAGGGCTTGTTTTTTAAAGCCGACTTAAAATAAAGAAAATTTAAATATAACCGGGCTTACATAATAATATTATGACCTCCTGCAACATTAGAGATCATTTTAGATATAATATAATTCTATTCTTATACACTATTTTTTGTTATAGAATATAATTACCTAAACAATCTGATTCAATTAAAATAGTCGCTAGTGTTGTTACCGGAATTGAGGCTGTTATAGTTAAAGTTACAGTGAGTTTTAAAATGGGCTTATATCACTGCATAACTACTAAACACTGCATCTTATGAAATGTGATGAGGCAAAAGAATTTTATTTGTCTGTATATTAATAATTTATAAAATTTAAGTGCCTTATTATCATCAATAGCTGGAAAAACATGGAAAAAAATAAAGGCTTGGGGAAATTACCGGAGATTTACTTTGATCTTTCTATATAAGAGTAATTTGGATTTAAATAGGCTGGAGAATAAATCACGGTGTTTTGCGCGCCAGGATAGTGGAATTGCAACATCCTGGGAATTATAAAAGCAGCAGTACGATACAAGCGGCTGTTACACCAAGTCAGTTCATCTGTTCTCTTAATAGGGCAGGAATATGCCATTGCCGGGTCAATAAAAGGAATCCTGTGCAAGGATTCCCATTTAATTTTGAAAGTGCCAGTTGTTCCGTAATTTTCCTTTCCTGCCAATGCTGCAGGCGATTTGGCATCTGCCCAATTTAACAGGGTATATGTATCTATTAATTCAGACTGATTTAGCCTTGTTGCATTAATAGTAAATCCTGAGTTTTTTGTTGAACCTGTCAATATGGGTACCTTGTTAACGCGACAATTAATTTGGGAAGTATCTAACCAACTCTGGGCGGGACTCAAATTACCAATCTGTAAAGATGAAATTCTGTTTGTTATCTGATAACTACTTGCAGGGGTTATCTGTGCTTTAACTCCCTCCAGGTAAAAGCCTGACAAAATGCACAATACAGCCAATATTTTGACTGGTTTCATTCCTGATAGATTCTAGTTTATGAAAAAACTCAAATAAGTGCCTCCAATATCAATTTCCATGATCCTTATCAGCCAAATTCTTATGTAAAGTTACCCCAATTTAAAGCCAAAGTCAAATTTATATTACAGCAAACTAATTATTTATGAGACTATTAATAAGAATAAAGTTGAAGGGGTTGAAGGGGTTGAAGAGGGTCAAAGGGATGAACAAATAGTCAATCGCCATTATTCCAAATGTTTATATAACATTATCCGGATATTAAATTTACTCCAATGCCTTATTGAGTTTGCCAATATCTCCGTTGTCTGGAATAAAACCGACGCTCGTAAAATCGAATTGTCAGATATCCTTGACTTTTACAAGATGATAAATATTCCGAACCTGCAATTTCGTACTAAAAGGCTTCAGAAACATTTGTTCCAGAGCAATGGCTGAATTTCCATCTTTGGAAATTCGTATTTCACGTTTGTCAATTGTGATGTCTGTCTTTAATAAAGTATCGGCAAACACCTGTCTGATATTATTTAAGATATCTGTTTTACTCCAGAATTCGTTTGGATCAGATCCGCATGAAAGGGCATCATCCGTCAATAAAGCCATCACAGCATCAGTATCTTTAGTTTTCACGGCAGACCAGTGTGCATCTAAAGCTTTTGTTACAGCAAATTTTGCCGCAGCCAAATCAGCTGGCGTAACTCTGGTTTTTGTCTGGCAGGAAGCAAGTATCATTGCCACTACGAATAATACCAGGACTGCTTTCATTTCTTTGGGATATCAGGTTGAATATAATGAAGTAACTGTTAGTAAATCAATTCACTGAAAGTTACAACATATAAAAACCAAAATCAATATTTTTTCAAGGATTTAAGTAATGGCACGTCCCGGACAGGATGAAAAGGTAACGGATAGTTTTTTGATAACCTCCGGATATGTTTTATTTCATTGCATCGTATGGCTTATTACTATTTTCCCCTTATCACGAAGTCCCTGTACCGCCAGCATTGCCGCCTGAGGTATTGCAGCTGCCTCCTCGAAGCTCATACCGGCCGGCTTTAGGGCCAATGATTTTCCCCGGGCACAAACATATTCAGCAAAGCCTCCCCATCTCCCACTCAGATCCGCATAAACTTTTATCAGGACCTCATCATCCTTTGGAATGGGATTATCTATCTCTTTTAATTCCAGTACGTCAGGTGTTCCATATTAGGTAAATACAATCGCGTTCATACGATATTTGTAGTCTGCTGAATTGCATATTGAAACTTTATACTATTGTTAACGGCTGATTTTTATCTACACAAGCTAAAATGAGAAAGTCCTCACTATAACATTTGCTTTGCTTTATCCACCGTTATTTCCAAAACCCTGGTCAAAAAAGAAAATTTACTTTTCATCATGTCATACTCTTCGCCCGATTCGATATAACGGGCAGTGCCTTCGATAATAAAACCCGTTCCCTGATAATCTTTGAAACCCAATACCTCTTTGCTGTCCAGGGCTATTTTAACCTTATTGTTTACATCCACATTTTTTTGAGTTTTCCGAAAACCGTAAGCTGGAATCAAAATACGCTCGTCTCCGGTAACTACAAGAAAAGAATTCCAGGTGTTTACCAGATGAGGCTCAACACCCCATGACATGAGAGATACAACACCTTCATGCTTAATTACTTCTATAAATATCTCGCTTAGTCTGCCCATAGTTCTTGCTTATTAATCTTTAAAATCAATTACAATTCATTGTAAAATAAATATTCGGACTCTCCTCTGCATGCACATCAACACTGGCCGGAGGGAAGGGTATTGTCCATATACATACTTTAGATAGCGAAGGCATGGACCTGAGCCATAAACTATATATTGCCGTATTACGGGAAAGATCCAGACTGGTTAATAAATTACCTCCGCATGCAAGCGCAAATAAATCAGGACAACCGGATACATCCAGACTCACCAGTGCATTAGATTCACAATTCAAAGCATTGAGTTCAGGATTATGTGATAGATCAAGACTGCTTAAGGAATTGTTCTGGCAGACTATTTCTTTTAAATGAAAATTATTTGAAATATCCAGACTGGTCAGCGGATTATTTTCACACCACAATTTATCCAGAACAGGAAAATTGGATAGATCGAGGTTTTGCAAAGAATTATTATTACAACTTAAAAAATTCAGCAGATGGCAATTGGATGCTGTCAGACTACTTAAGGTATTATAATCGCAACCGAGACTGGTCAACATAGGACAACCCGATAAATCCAAAGTGGTTAAAGCATTGTAAGTACAAGACAAAACGCCCAGAAGAGGACAATTTGATACTAGCAGGTTGGTTAAGGCATTATGGTCACACCGCAAAGCGCCCAGAAGAGGGCAACCTGTTATGTCGAGATTGTTCAATTGATTTTCACTGCAGATCAAATAAGTCAGATCATGATTCTTTGAAAGATCCAGATTGATTAATAAATTAGTTTCGCATGACAGAGAATCCAACCGAAGATTGTTTGATACATTCAGACTGGCTAACGAATTCACCCCGCAATTCAGGTTTTTCAGAAGTGGAGTTTTTGATAAATCCAGACTGGTTAAAAGATTATACCAGCAGTTCAGATTAATAAGGGCAGGAGTATTTGATAAATCCAGGCTGGCTAATTGATTAACAATACAGTTCAGAAATTCAAGCTCCGGATTGTTTGAAAGAACCAGGCTGATCAAGCTATTACCGGAGCAATCCAGATTATTTATGGCTGGATTACCTGACAGATCCAGATTCTGTAATAGATTAGTATTACATCTCAAATTAACCAGATCATGGTCATTTGACAGATCAAGTGCGGAAATGGAATTATGTGAACAATTTATTTCTTTTATCACATGGTTTCCGGATACATTAAGGCTGGCAATAGCATTGAGACTGCAATCCAGGTATTTCAGGTCACTATTTTTCGATAAATCAAGACCCGTTATTGCATTATTGTGACAATATAAGTTGCTGAGAGCAGGAACAGCAGAAAGATCCAAACCGGGCAGGAGATTGTAACTGCAATATAGATCGGTCAGTGCCGGATTATTGGAAACATCCAGGCTTGCCATTGAATTCCATGTGCATTCAAGCAAAACAAGCTCCGGATTATGAGACACATCAAGGCTGGTTAAATCATTATAAGGACAATCCAGCCTCTTCAGCAGTGAATTATTTGAAACATCCAGGCTCTTCAGCCAGTTCTTCGAGCAGTTCAATCTCTGCAACGAACGATTACTTGACAGATCCAGAGTGGTTAAATGATTCTTATCGCATCGGAGAGAATCGAGGTTTATAAATGCTTCTATCCCTTTCAGATCACTAATATTATTATCACTGACATTAAGGTAAGTCACCTCAGCAGCTTCACCCGGATCTATCATGCCATTTCCATTGTTATCAACACCTTGTTGAATAAGAGCATTAAGAAAGCTGTCATCCGGAATATTTACATTATCTGATTGCTTTTTGCAACGACTCACCATTATTATGAGAAAGGTCATCAACAAAATTCTGATGATGGATTTTACTATTGGCATGAGAGTTGGCATTTTTTGTATTTATGACAATAATGGCACCTATGAAAATCAGGACTTTTTACCTTATTATTCTTCATTATTTATCCTTCAAACAACGAATTGACCAGCCACTATACAATGGGTTTGATTCGTGCCCTGTCTCGGAGTCACTGTAAAATAATTCCCATAAGAGTCCATAAACCCATTCGCCCGAACCACCCTGGTAAGAACACCAATAATAGCCATAATTACCCAGACAGCAGAACGAATTAGGACGACCTCCGCTCGGAAGGGCAGTAAATCCTGATTCATTAGTAGCTCCGGCATTAGGTGACGCCCAATGAGTTGTACCTGCTTCTTTAAGTTTACCACCAGCAAAAGCTGATCCTCCTAAATATTCTGACAGAGTCATCCACTCATCATCCGTAGGGACGTGCCAGCCTGTGGGGCATACATTTCTTGAATCATTTGCGACATAGCCAGTATATAGTCTCCCATATCTGGCAATATTGCTCTCATCACCATTAGGGGCCCATTGATACTCAGGCGAAACCTCTGCGCTAATATCCAATCTTGAAGGATGTGTTGTTTCGATAACATCACCATTGCTGAACCTGGTAGTCTTCAGGTTTTCAACCATCCATACCTGCGTACCTATGATCACTGATGTATAAACATTCCCGTCCAGATCTTTAATGATGTTATCTTCTTCTTTCTTACAACTATTCACAGGAATTATTACAAATCCAATAACCATCAATAAACAAAACAAGATTATGTTCTTAATTTTCATGCAGCACTTGATAGAGTAATAAAACAGGATCCGCTAAAAGTTGTTCAAAAATCTGTTAAACAAATATATGTTGATAAAAAACCCCTGTCAAAATCATTTTTACTGAAATCTAATCATTTGCAGGAAAATTGATTAAAATATAATATGAATAATATGATGTGCCGAAACACTCTCTTCGACTGTACAGAGAAGAAAGAGTTGCGTGATTAAGAAACTTGACTTTAGATTATTATTAGCATAACTTTGTAAATAAATTGTTTGACCGGCAATCCTCTAGAGATTAGTATATTAAAATACCACCATATGAAAAGAAATCATAAGACCTTGAGGAATATCTTTTGATACATTTTATATTTAAGAACTTAAAACCTTAGGTATGAAAAAGTCATTAAGTGTTGAGCTGATAATTGTTTCATTGAGCTTATTGTTCCTGGCTACCGGTTGCAACAAGAATCCATCTGAAGTGAATATGCCTTCAATTGCTACCCTGGCTGCAACAAATGTTCTTACAAGATGTGCAACTTTAAACGGGACAGTAACCGGTAATGCTGATGGTTCGTCTTCTGTCATCTTTGAATACGGGACCACCACAAGCTATGGCAGTTCTACGAAAAATCTTTTTAATTATACGTCGGCAGATGCCTTAAGAAACGTTTATGCTGATATTACCGGGTTAACAGCGGAAACTACCTATCATTTCAGGATTAAGGTTTCAAACATTAACGCTACTGTTTATGGTGATGATATGTCATTTTCGACCCCTCCGGTCTCCGACCATACTGGTGAGACGGGTACGGTTGAAGATGCTGAAGGGAATGTTTATAAGACGATCGGCATCGGATCCCAGATCTGGATGGCAGAGAACCTTAAAACTACCAGGTACGCTAATGGCGATCCGATAGGAACAACTACTCCATCAACACTGGACATATCCGGTGAAAACACGCCAAAATATCAATGGGCATATAATGGCGATGAGAGCAATGTGGCCATCTACGGAAGACTTTATACCTGGCATGCCGTTACAGACAGTCGGAATGTTTGTCCCACAGGATGGCATGTGCCGACAGATAGTGAATGGACAATCTTAACCGATTTCCTTCTTGACAACTGTTATGGTTATTCAGGTAATGAGAGAACATTTATCGAATCATCTATGGCAATCACTTCCTGGCCTCTTGGCTATTGTGTATGTCATACAGGAAACAATAGCAGCGGATTTTCAGCCTTGCAGAGCGGCTACCGTGAACACCTCAACGGTAATTTCTATCACATTGGCGTTGATTGCTGGTGGTGGAGTTCTACAGAGACCTCTTCAGCAGATGCCTACTATCGGTCAATTAATAACACAAGCAGAACTGTGAACAGCCACTACGACAATAAGCAGCTCGGTTTCTCTGTTCGCTGTCTGAAAGACTAATCCGACTTTTTTTCTTTATTACCATCCCCCGGAAATCATCTCGGGGCACCTTTATTTTCCAATTACCATCCATCGTGCGAAACCATATGGTGTGACTGTTGTATTGGCCATGAAAGCAGTCAGTGATAATGGTATTGTAAATGCACAAACTTTATAGAAAAAAAAGAAATGACTTTAAAG